>Ga0172366_10000932_pt1 | contig 22291 bp, 24 predicted proteins | sample LakKivSesite69cm_FD_114533 | JGI IMG/M metagenome (GOLD analysis project Ga0172366, IMG submission 114533) | Sediment microbial communities from Lake Kivu, Rwanda - Sediment site 69cm | ecosystem: Environmental > Aquatic > Freshwater > Lake > Sediment | place: Rwanda: Western Province, Lake...
TATGATTGCCAGCTAGCTAGAGTGGTTCGTCCCATGTTCATCACGTCCTTTATCGGCTTCACCGCGTTATTCACAGCGTCACCGGCAATTGCACCCGCGCCACGCGCGTAGTTCATGATCGGGGGCTCCGTCACACGTGCGAAGGCTTGGCCAAAAGAAGCTTGCTTAGGCTCTGTAGGCGGGGTGCCCCCTGCAAGCAGACCTGTGCCAAAGGCCGCAGCGCTTCCACCCAGGTGTACTGGCAGATAGTTTCGATCTAGTAGCAGATTGTCAGTACCGCGGTTGTGTAGGATTTGTTGCGCCAGTTCAGGACTTAGTTTGCTGGCCAGGTATTCAGCCCCAGCAGATCCTACACCCAGGGCCGAGCCTATGGATGCACCGCGCGTGATGCCCCTGCGGATAGCGTCATGCCGCTGACCATCCTCAGCGCCAAGTGCGCCACCTATTCCACCTAAGGTGCCGCCGAAAGCCATGCCAGAACCCGCACGAACACCCGCGCGGCGAAGTAGTTCCCGTAGACCTTCAGCGGGTACGCCTGTAGCACTCGTCGCAGCATTAGCCTGCTTCTCCGCCCCACCAGGCGCAACCATAGCGCCCAATCCGGCAGTACCCAGCTTGGGCTCTGTAGGCGTCGTGTATCCCGCGGCGACGCCCGCTGCGAGAGGCAGCGTCCCGTGCCCGACTCGGTGCACTATGTTTTGCATTTGGTTTTTAGCATTCAACTCTTGCCGTAGCTTAAGCCCAACATCGCCGGCATTTAGCGCTGCGTTCCACAACTTTACTGCTTCTTCTAGGCGGTTTATTTGGGCGTTGTTCTCTGCGATAACGCCTTTACCGTCGGCCGCTACGAAGTCATTGAAACTGAACTCATTGGTAGGTTTGTTGCGCAGGCGCTGTAGTTCTTCCGCAACACGGGCTGCTTCTTGCTCAGAAGCATGTACCGCGGCAGCGTCAATAGCACGCGGGGTTAGGCCGCGCGCTCTGAGTAATCCCGCGTTCAAAGCGTGCAAGCCGCCACCAAGGGCGGCACCCGCTACGGCGCCGCGGCCTGCGCCCTCCATGCGGTGGCCTTCACCTGCGGCCAGGCCTCCGGCCAGAGCGCCGCCGACAGCACCCTGTCCTGTGTGTAATAGCGCACTTTCCAGGCCGGAGAGGGCTGTCTTCACAGAAGCTTCTTTGGGACTGGTAGCGGGGGTCGTGAACCCACCCACGGCACCGCCCGCTACTGGCAGTCCCAGTGCCGCGTCACCCGCGATGTTAGATAGCCGTTGCGCGGCAGCTTCTCTTTCGTAAAGCGTGGCGCTCAGTGCCCTTAAGTTTTCGATGGCTTCTGGTGACGCATCGTATGTGCTGCCGGGGTGATTATACGTGGTTGCGCGGAGTGCTTCTAAGGCTTCAGGTGTTAGCCCGCGCGCTGACCGCACTATGCTGTGGCCTCCATGCACCGCGCCGCCCAGCAGCGCGCCCATAGCAGCACCGCGGCTCGCTCCTTCTACGCGGTTGCCTTCTCCGCTCGCAATCAACCCGGCTAGAGCGCCCGGTAGTGCCCCGCGAGAGGCGCCGTGGAGTGTCTCCAGACCTACGTCTTTAATAGCCGAGCCAACTCCCGCCGTTTTCGGCTCTGTAGGCGTCGTCATTCCTCCAAGAGCTCCAGCACCTGCGGCAGCAAGCCCCGTTGCACCCACGCCCACCGGCGTAGCCATGGCGTTGCCCGCACCGTACGCTCGGCGCGCCATCCCGCGTAGATCATCCATGCCCTGGTGGGCGCTCTGCATGGCTCTACGCAGCTGCGGAGCAGTCGCACCACCCTGGGCCATTGCTTCTAGAGAATGTGCCGCAGCTTCCTGCATACCGGGCTGCACGTGCCCGAACACAGCTGGTGCGGAACGCAGCGCGGCGGATCCCGCACCCAGCGTACCGCCCACCGCAGCGCCGGCCGCACCACCGCGTAGAGCACCTTCGAGGCCCTGGCCTTCTGGGGCAGCCATGTAGCCCGCACCGGCCCCTAGAGCAGCGCCACCGCCAGCACCGATGGCACCGCGAGTGGCTACGCCCTTGGCGAGAGAACCTAGGCCCGGGGCAAGAGTTGCCGCCGCACTCGCGGACTTAGCGGTTTCGGGGGTAGTAGTCATCGGGTCTACGTTCGACATAGCAGTGATGAGTATAGGCTAGATGCCCAGCAAATCGGCGGCGTGGTTCGCTCCCACATCATACTTGCAGGATCCAAACTTAGACGCAACTTCACGGGTTCGTGCGATCGGAGTCATGTGCGGGGTCGCCACAAGATCCGAAGGGGCCACCAGCTTGTTTTCCATTGTAGGTTAAGTGTCGGGCGTGTACTATCATGGGTTTCATGAATAGGGCCGCCGGCGCGCTAGCAGCTATGCATGATCTTGGGCTCGCTAAGTTTGCGCAAGACCCCAGCGACCATTCCTCATATTTACCGGGGCTCTTGCTCTCGGAGGACTTGCTCTTGGAGGTTTAGGCGGGTACAAATTACTGCGTCGTCAGCACTTGAGCGATATACCTGTACTGAGACAGCTGCAGCAGCGCGCCGGAGATTTGCCCTTTGAGGTAGCAACCATGCGCCCCGTAGAAGGGCGCATGAACAACCTGTTGCGGCGCATACTGTATGGCGCGCGAGACATATCCCCTGAGGTCGAGGCGGCAGGGCGGGCAGGCGTAACGTATCAGGCTCCGGGAACGGTGCTACACCACGGCAGCCCTTGGGACCAGCTTCCTGTAAAAGGCAAGATAGATATCAATGCGCCTAAGGATCATCTAGTCACTGCTCTTGCGGATAAGGGTAGTTTCGCAAAGATATTCCAGGATGTAGAGAACACGCCGGGCATGGGTGCGGTAATTCCTAGCACTGTCCCGCTTGCGGACATGAAGGCGGGCGTGAAGGGTGACTATGAATATATGCGTCGTTATCTAAAAGATACGATGTCCGCAGATGGTTGGATCATAAAGCCCACAGATGAATCTCTAGGCAGCCTGGAAGGTTTCATAAACCAGAATACCAACCCGCACAGCGCGCAGGTGCAGCAGGCGTGGGACAAACCTAAAAATTATATACTCCAAGAGAAGTTGCCGTTCGACGCAGAATACCGCGTGCATACCATGCAGGGAGTTCCGTTTGCGTCCACGCACCGCCGAGCTCCCCCGGGGAAATTCCGCGATGCGTGGAATCGCATTTCCAAGTCCATGGGTATCGGGGAGGGTGGGTTTGCGCACGTCCCCGTACAGGGAGAAGAGGCGCAGCGGTTGCACGACTTTATCAGCAAAGTCAATGAACCGCTGCACTTCAACTACGGACAGGCTCCGGTACACCAGGCGTTTGACGTGGGGCGTATGCCCGACGGGTCTTTCAGACTCATAGAGTCTAACCCCACTCCCGGCACGTTCAACAATCCGGGCATTAGTCGCAAACTACAAGAGGCGGTCACCGGGCGTATGCATCCAGACAAAGCCTTGGCCGGCGCAGCCTTGATAGGCGCGGGTGGCGGTGCGGCAGGATATGGGGTCGGCACGGGCATAGACGCCGCCACGCAAGAAAAGCGCTAACTGCGGTTGTAACCGTGCTCTAGACCTTCAGATATGCGCATCCGCAGATGCGCGTCGCTGGTGGAATTGTCGCATACGATTATGGCGACGGGGCGGTATCTGATGTAGCCCTTCAGTGCGTTGGCCCATGTGTAGTTGGGCTTGATCTGCAATAGTATGTCTTTCCTATCGGTAGTTACGACTACGTCGATACCGCCGGATTTCAATAGGCCGTCGGCGCGGCGGGCCGTACGCACCCAGTGTGAAAATTCAGGGGATTTCAGCGCGGAAAGCACGCGCTCTTCATTGTGTCTATTGAGGTATGAGGGGATAGCGTTGAGTAGCCGGTACATCGCACTCCTTATACCACCAAATAGCTGTTCATAAAATCTAGCCAGTTTTTGGCATAAGAATATATGACCAGCAACCCCTACAACGCCGAGGGCCACTCCTCGGCAACCGTCAACGTCCGTCGCAACCGCAAGGTTGCGCCGGCCACTTCCTCCGACACCGGCGAGACGGTGTCGAAGCTCGCGCCCGAGCTCGTGCAGCTCGACCGCTGGGTGCGGCGCGTCCAGACGATGAGGCTCTTCTTGGGCGCGGCCGAGGTCGTGTTCGCGTGGGCCCGTGCCACCCGCGCGAGCCTGCCCGAGCCCACGCGCGAGGTCCCCGCCCCGCTCCCCACCGCCGAGAAGGCGGCGGAGCTCTTCGCGACCGAGGTGGCCCGGGTGTTCCCCGGCGTCACCCTCGACCCTGCCGCCCTCGTGGCGGCGGGCAAGGTGGCGTTTGCGGGAGGGGCCGTGCCGCAGGACGTCGCCACGCGGCTCGAGACGCTCGCCGCCATGCAGGCCGCCTTCGGGCCGGGCGAGGAGCCCATGCGGAAGCTGTTCCCGGATCTATGAGATCCGAAACAGTGGGACCCCTACTATGAGGTAGGGGTCCCCGTGGATGGTGTGGGTCTCTTTTTTTAGTGCGTAATCAGGGAGATTCCTGGTATAAGAGCTCGTGTTAGTCGGCAAGTAGCTCAGTCGGTAGAGCAGCGCCTTTACACGGCGCGGGTCCTCGGTTCGAGTCCGGGTTTGCCGATATCTTATGCGCACGTATGACGGACATAACGCGGAAAACTGAGCTGCGTAGCCCTAAAAAGGCATCGACATACCTGCTACCCGACGTCGTTGGACTAGGGGTGTGGGGTTCCTCTAAGGTTGCGGATGCACCGAATGGCAAGGTGGCCCCTGGTCGCTAGGGAAGCGCGGTTCCTAATAAGAGGATTCAGTGTCGACAATGTGGGTTCGACTCCCGCCGTGCGCGATGATTCGGGGAAGTGGCGAAATGGCAGACGCGAAAGTTTTAGGCACTTTTGCTAGAAATAGCGTGCGGGTTCGAGTCCCGCCTTCCCCATTAGATTAGCCCTTGGGGCTGTGGCGGAATAGGCAGACGCGGCTGATTTAAAATTAGCTGTGAGTGATCACATGCCGGTTCGAGTCCGGCCGGCCCTATACATTTTCAACTGGATATTGAAGGGAGAGCAAGAGAATGAACGGTAAGCAGATCAAGCGTCTCCGAGACACACTCGGAGACACGACGGAGGAGTTTGCGGCGCGCCTCGGTGTGACGCAAAGATCAATCAACAAATGGGAGAACAGCGGCACCCAGGTGACTGCCAAGAACGCAGCTAAGCTGCGGGATCTCCTGAAGACTGTGAACGGGGCGGAGGAGAGCGCCGAAGCTCCCCAGGAAGAGGCACCTCCGGCTCCCGCACCCAAGCTGTGTAAGCCGCGTTGGCTTGGAGCGCCCAAAGCGCCTCCGGGACCCCGCGGCGGCAGCCACGGTTCCGTAGCCACTGACTATCTGCTCCAGGCGACGCAGACGTTCCATGACGCGCGCCGAGCCCGTCTCGTCGACGATGCGCTTACCTACGCGGTGGGAGAGTGCGGCGTGCCGAAGGCGCACGGGCGCAAGCTCGTGACGCTGTTCTTGCACTTGGTGGGGGAAGAGTCCCCCGCCGAGGTCATGAAGGCGCTGCGGACGCACTAAGCAGGGCGCTGTCTGTATGAAGCGTATGTCCCTCTGGGATGTGCGCTTCTTTTAGCGTATACTCGGGTGCCATGTTTCATTCGTATTCTACCGGTGCACATGCGGCGTTAGCCGCCTTGGGATTGACTAAGGTGGGGACTGCTATACCGCGAGGTTCCTCCCTCATGGGGGACATACCTGTGCAGAAGATGTTCTCTGAAGAAGCAGCTAACGTACTACGCGCTCGGATGAACTCCTTGGTGGAGGCGGCGCGCCCTGGTACCCTTGCAGACGCTCCGAAAAACCTTCTTTGGGACGTGGCTCACTCGCATAATATCCCAGGTAGTGTTCCGCACTCGGCACCTACACCGCACGCCGCTTTTACAGACGCAACCACCGCAACAGGCCTAAATACGGCACCACACCCCTCCTTTGAGGCGCCCACCGCAGTGGGACACCCGCAATCGGCACTCAACGAAGCAACCACCGTAGATCCGATCTCCGGAGTCTATAACCGTGGCGCAGGTGCTGCGCCGAGTGCGTCTAGGTGGGCGGCAGGATCAGGCGCTTCGGGGGCCGGGCACGGTAGGTTCGATGCAGGTCGCCACGGGGATACTCTTGCGCAGGTCATGCGACGCGCTCGGTGAGCAGCTTAATCCACGAGAATTCCGGGTATAAGCCACTAGTTATATTCCCGGAGCCGCTAACAGCCGGCCTTTTTTGCAGTACGCTCATCGTGTACACCGATCGCTGTTAGTGGCTCCGGCAATATAATGTCCTACGAACAGATAGATACACAGCCTGTAGAGGGCGACGCCCTCAAGACGATCGTTACTTTTTTCTCTGTCGATGGGCCCGAGGACGCTTTCTTCTTGAGAGTTCCTGGGCTAAATGAATTGTCAGAAGATCTGAATGACAAGGTCAACCGGTTCTTCATTCAGCAAGAGCTCCCCTGGCGCATGCAGTCGGCGCACTGGGATAGCGATGACCAGGTTCACGTTTTCTTGTTTAGAGGGGTGGACGTAAGCGAAGTCTTCACCCTACATACAGAACCCCTATAGGAGTACGCCATGATCGACGTAAAGCACCGTGTGTACAAAGAGTGGTCCGGTTGTCTAATCCACGGCACTGCACCTGTACCGGTGAGTACGTCAGATCTGCATCTCGAGCGTGCGTACTACCTGCTTTCACAACTAGAGGCGCCGAAGTACGGCACGGTCCAGTCGTATGACGGCGCAGGCATCTCTGGAGGCCCTCTGCATAGCATCGCGGTGCTGCCTAAGACCATGGGGCAGGGTGAGCTCTGGAGGCTTCTGCGGTGGCTGCTGCGCACTACCCCGGAGGCGCCCGGACTGAAGCAGCTGAACGCGGCATTGACCGCGCAGGGCTGGCGTGTAGCGGACGACGGCACTCTGCGTGCGGGCACTGCGCTAGTGTCGGGCGCGGATATCCGTAATGAGATCGCACCGCCCAACGGCAAGGTGCCCAAGGCAGGCCCTGACTGGGAGCAGGCTAAGCGCTGGGCAATCCTACTCCACACTGCGCTGTCCGATCCGGCAACGTTCGCTGGACAGAAGGACTACGCGATCGAGTACTTGGTGCGCACTAAGAAAGCTACCGAGGCGCAGTTCTACGGCACGCGAGATCTGATGACACTTCGCGTGGGCGCCGGCGGCCTCTCACCAATCGAAGACCTGGCTATGTGCGTGTACCATTCGCACTCGGTCAATGCACCGGGCCCTGCGTCGGATTGCTTGACTGCTACGCTAAAAATAGCGCCAAGTGGCGATAGATTTGCCCGGCGTTTGATTTGGGAACTAGGGAAGAAACGGTTCGGACATTGGCAAGACAACACCGAAGGGAACAGCCGCTATGACCGTACGCAACAAGCTGCTAAGCGTTGCGGGCTATGGCCTAGTGAGTTCTTTGAGGGGCCTAACGCGTGTATGCCGAAAAATCTTGGGGGAACCGCCCCCTGAGGACGCAAAGCCCGCCTCCGTAATACAGCCCGCCTCCAAGGTAAAAGTATCTGAGGAGGTGGACATGTCCACTAAAGCGCTAAAGGCGCGGATCCTCGAGCTCGAAGCCGAGCGCGAGGATTTGCGGGAGACGCTCCAGCGCACTCTGGAGTATGTTAATATCGTGAACCAGCGGTTCGCGGAGATCTATGCGCACGCGCAGAAGATTTCCGCGAACCCGCCGGTTGCTCCGCGAGACCTCAATTGAGGCCCGCAGAGACCGCGCGCCACGCAGAGCTTCTTCTTGAAGTCCTGCGTGGCGAGAAGACCGCCGTTGAGGCCCAAAAAGCCTCGCGGCTACTCACGCCTACGCTTCGCCGCCCGTGCCGACCTGGCTTGCAAGGGCTGTGTGTTACGCACGGGCAGCCACTCACCGAGTGTGAGCGTGACTGACGACGAGCTTATTCAAGTGGTCCTTGCCGATATCCTGCCCGGTCGCGATGTTGTCCTTAGGTTCAAAACTAAGGAGCGTCGCTACTGGGCAGGGTATTGGCAGTGGAACATGCTCGAGCTAAAGCACGAGTATGTAGGTTGGAGCCGCATCATGGCGCGGAAACAATGCAGCCAACGCCGTATCATGGCGAACGCAATTCGCCGGGCGTGGCGCTGGGCGGATGTTGTGAAGCATTCGCAGAAGATTTTGTCCCGCAGGTGACTGTGGGAATTTTCCCTCTAGGCACGCACTTAATTCTTTAACGTAAGGGCCGTTGAACGTAACTGGTAACGTCCCCCGCTCATAACGGGAAAATTACGTGTTCGAATCACGTACGGCCCAGAGTCACCGGCAACAGCGGTGCAAACAACTTCCACTTCGTTTCTTGGAGCTTATGCAGTTCCTCGGTTTGTATCAAACCGGCGTGGTATTCTCGGTGACAGCGGCAGCACAAAGATACGCACTTCTGGACTTCGGCGCGAATAGAAGCCCACGTGCAGCCGATAATTTCGCGTGTTGTTAGATTATGCAGTTTATGTGCAGGGACTACGTGGTGCCACTCTAATACAGACTTGGCCGCGATTCCTTTGTCGTAGTCGCAATACCAGCATGCAGTGCCCACGGCCGCGTATATGGCGGCAGATCGCATGTCTCTACGTTTCCTAAGACTACACCCTGCGCATTTCGTGCCTTTGACTGCGGTATTTGGTTTGTGACAAATGCCGCAAATCCGGAGCTCTCCTGTGAGGCGCGTAGTGCCGTGCCTACGGTCCGCGCTGCCGTCTAGTTTTTTCGTGTTGTGGTAGCCAAAAGGACTGCACTCTAGACAATATTTACGGCTTGCTAGGTTGTGTATTTTGTCCCCGACACGGTAGCGCGAGGAGAAGTGTTTTCCGCAAGAAGGAATGGCGCATGTGGGCATGCAGTAGCTTAGTAAAAAGCGTAGCGTATGGCAACCGTTTAGACTACCGATTGTTTTAATCAGGAGCGCGCGTGAGAGAGCTAAAAATATACAACGTGCGAATGGGATTTGCGACTAACTCGTCCTCATCCCATTCGATTATTTTTATCAAAGGCGGCGCCCGTGATAACGACGTGTCGGATCACGAGTTCGGATGGAAATATTTTACCGCGGCTAGCTCCGAGACCAAGCGTTGGTGGCTGGCCGCGCAGGCGTATATCGCGTTGAGTCAATTTACCCCCGGCGAGGTAGCCGCGGATATCCTTCGGGACATGTATGATTTACCTGACATCTCGTTTGAGAAGCACTCATACACCAACGATGGGTCGGGGCATATTAACGCCAGTGTAGATCATCAGAGCGTACTTACGTTTCCACGTAACTGGCTCGAGAACGATGTTCATCGGCAGTTCTTGGCGCAGTTCAGTGATTTCATTCTGCAAGACGGCGTAGCCATTCTTGGCGGCAACGACAACGATGATCACATACACCCGCTCTACAACGCAGAGCAGGAGATGCCTACGTCGTTCTTCGGCGGTGAGGGACGCGGCAACCTCGTTGCGCGCTGGGATTCGCAGTATGCGTTCTGGACGCTGTTCAACCGTCGCTCTGGCGGTAAGATGCGGTTGGCGTTCGACGACATCACGCTGCAGCGTAAAGTCACTCGTGCGGAGACGCCCGAGCTAGTAGACATCAAGATCACCGACTACTGCACGGCGGGCTGCGCGTTCTGTTATCAGGACTCCACACCCGAGGGCGTGCACGGCAACACTGCGTACATCAAGCGCGTACTAGACACGCTCTCGGAGTTGCAAGTGTTCGAAGCTGCGTTGGGCGGTGGCGAGACCACGCAGCACCCGGACTTCGTGGAGATATTGCAGTATGCGCGAGACAAGCACATCGTCCCCAACTTCACGACGAAGCGCTTGGACTGGCTGCGCAATAAGGCGCTGCGCACGCGTGTACTCGAGCTCTGCGGGGCTTTTGCTTACTCGGCTACGTCCGAGAAGGACGTGAAGAATCTCATTCGGCAGCTGGCACAGTCTGATTGCCCTGCGAGCAAAGCAATGGTCCAGTGCGTCATGGGCGTGGTACAGCTCGACGAGCTTGCGCGTATTCTACACACCTGCGCCGAGGCGAACATCCGGGTAACACTACTTGGGTACAAAACCGCGGGTCGCGGCAAGTCAGTCATGCCTAGTCTGTACAAAGACTGGTTCACAGTGGTTGAGCGCGTGGCGGAGAAAGACACGTATCTTCAGATCGGCATCGACACGGCACTGGCCGAGCAGTTCGACGCGCAGCTGAAGGCACGTGGCGTGGACACGCGGTTCTATCACGTGCTCGAGGGCGCTTTCTCGGCTTACGTAGATGCTGTGAAGGGGTCTATGGGACCGTCCTCGTACGGCCCCCGTGAGGAGCTGCTACCGCTACCGGACCCCCAGGACTTCGTCGCCAAGTATCGCGCGTTCGTGCTGCCGGAGGCTTAGCGCGGCCGCCAGCTGTCGCAGACGTAGTCCTCACTAACGTAGAAGTCGTGCAGTTTGCAGTAGTCTTTCTCGGTACCAGCAGTGACGCGGTGTTTGCACGAGCCGCAGCTGGTACTGGTGGAAGACGCTATTCGGTAACTGGGCGTATCCTCCAAAGCGGCCGTTTTGGGAGGCGCCAAACTGCCTGACGTGGTATACGGCCCTGTGTTGAGTATGCGCGCCTTAGGTGGTGTGTTGGTCTTTTGGCCCAGGCGGGTCTTGTTAAGATCGGCAACCTCGGCACTCAACATGTTCAAACCAGCACCCATATCACGAGCGGCCTGTTCAGCACCCTGTAGGTGCGCCGACCCCGTGGTGAGATCCATCGTGGCTGGTTTACCCGCGCTACCTTTTACGTTGGGCATGTTGTTATTTTAGGCCGATCACGGGACCATAACTCAGTCGGTAGAGTAGCGCTCTTTTAAAGCGTCCGTCGCGGGTTCGATCCCCGCTGGTCCCATTACAGGTAAATCAGGGCATAATGTCTAGGCCATATATACTGGAGATGACCGTGAGTCGCTACCCCAAACCTGAATGGACCGCGTGTGAAACGCGTGTCCGAAACACAGCTGTAGTTCAAGTGACCGAGTTGCCACTGCGCGTCCCTCGGTACTCATTCAAAGTAGGTACTGCTCAATACGATGAGCAGACGCAGACTCCCAAGATCGGTCCGTACTTGACCGTGTACAACGTGCAGGATGCCGCGATCTTGCTCAAGGAGCTAGGCGACAAGTACGTAGCGCTTCGCGCACAGAAGGCGGCTGAGGCTGGCCTCAGCATTCAAGCCAGTCCTGACGAAGACGCCGCTGAATAAACTACCAGGGCAGCCAAGTCCTCTTGCGCGGGCGAGAGGATTTGGCGTCTTCGGCGGCCAGGATCTCGCGCTCTGTGTTGGACATCGCGCGTTCTAAGGAGTGGTCCTCAGTAAGCTCGGGCGGGACCGTCACTTCGGTGCATACGGAGGGGCGTCCTTCGACCAGCTGAGTGACTTCGCGAAGCTGTTTGAGCTTCTCGTTTATCTGTGCGGCCTGCATGCGAACCGTCTGACGGTTACGGGCGGCTAACTCGCTCGGGAACTGTCGCTCAGCGGTCGCGGTCGCGTCTCGCATATATACTCCGTAGTTCTTTGGCTAGAGATGCGGTTTGCTCTACGGCGGTCACTACGCTGCGACCGTACTCATCGAGGGTTTGCGCGACTTCGGCCTCTCTGTTTATCTGCGCTTGCCGAACAGCGTCAAGCTGCTTGTAGTGCGTTTCGCGGTCAGCCTTGTTCTCGTCTTCTTTTTTAGTGCGAAGATCTGCGTGTTCTTTGCGTTCTTTTAGGTATAGCCACACGAATAGCCCTGCAATGAGACCTACGGGTCCCTGGCTAAGCAGTAGCTGTATACCTTCCGGCAATTCGCTCACGACGAGTCACTCGAAGGCCATGAAACTTACGGTCGACCCGGTGGTGGACGCTGGTGTGGTGACTAGGAACCGGTTAATGGTCTGGCCCGTGGGGTTCGCAATGCAAATCCAACCGGACGCAGCGGCCACCGCGGTAGGTGTGGGCGTCACTACGACGCCATCGGACACTTTGACGACCACGTCGGTCACCACCGAACGTACTAGTACGAACTTGGGGGCGGTGACGGTATCCAGTAGAACAGGCACATCAACCGAGCTGGCGGCGATTTGTACCGTCTTTATGGACACCTCGGTGTACGCCAGGGTGAACGTGAACGGCTCACGGCACGGCACGGATCCATCGGGGACGGTACTGCCGTAGGACAGCGTTAACGTGGCGGTAAGTGTCGGCATGTGGCTATTATAGCGTTGTCAGCAGGTTCTATCGTTGGTCGGCTGCAGCGCAGCGTTGAAAACGGAGCCGGACGTAGGTTCCGTGGCGGCCGCGGCAGCGGTGGCTTCGGCGGTCTCGGTCTCGGTACTGCGCGACGCAGTCATGGTGTCGTCAAAGCTGATGGTGTAGGAGGTGGCTGCGACAGCCTCCACGCTGTCTATGGCGGCCAGCAGGGTAGAGCTCTCGGAGCTACCGAAGAATGCCTCCAGCAGGCTTATAGTGGCCGCCAGCTGGTCGATGCCCGGGGCGCCGCACAGGAAGACTACGCCGGCGACTAGTTCGCCGTTGTCGAAAGCAGGGCGGGTAGAGTCGGAAGTATCAGACAGGCGGCGGGCCAGCTCTCCCAGCCAGCCGTTGATGCCTCCCGACCCTAACGTGATGACCGTAGCGGACAGACCCGCGGCTGATTCTCCGCTGATGGCAGCTAGCCGCGCGTTTACTGAGGAGAGGTCGTCTACCACCGCACGTAGCTGTGTGACGGTGCGGTCTAGCTGCGCGATCGTGGCGGTTAGCAGCTGGGACGTGGAGCTCGCCACCGTAGTACGTGTTTGCAGGTTGGCGAATAGTCCGTTTATGAGTGAAACGACCTCAGTGAGGTTGGGAAATAGGCTGAGCAGGTTGGGCGTCGCTTGCCAGTCGGGGCTGGTGCCGGTGCGTCCCTGTGATGGCGTGCCTTTGATCTTTACCCGCACACAGTTGGACAGGTCGCTCATGGGCTGAATTTCCGCGTTGCTTACGTCTGCGTCGTCCGGGTTTACCGTCGCGTAGCGCACGGAAGTCGCGTAGTAGTACACGTTGCCGGGGGTCAACTCACTGGAGCTGTCTGTATATTTAGGCAATTCGCCGTCGTATGGTACCCGAGCAACGACCTTGACCCCGTTCTCTTCCTGCAGGTCGCTGGGACTCTCTCGAGGTTGCCGAGAGAACAACTGGTTCCAGGTGAACTTGTCGCGTAACTTCGCGTTCTCAGAACGTAGGATGAAAACCTCTTTGATTTGCATCGTCTCGTTGGTGAACAACCGCAGAGACGTCGGGGCTACGTCGGAGTTCCACTCCAGAGCCACGCTCATTTGACTAAGGGTGTTCACGTCCGCGGTGACGCGTGCTACCAAGTCCTTAACTGTGGGACGTGTGCCTGCGGCTAACTCAGCGTGATCTCCTGCCTGGATCAGGCTTGTGAGCAGGTTGAAGTTAGGCTGCAGGCTGGCAAGGTCGGTAGCGCCAAACAGCACGCATACCCCTGCAGTAGCGAAGTTGTCGGGGAATATCGGGCGGTGCACGTCGCCGGTGTCTGAGGTGGACGCTGACAGTTCCCGCCAGAACCCCTCGTTGCCGCCGATTGCGGAAGACGACGCGTTGATGAAATTGGCTACGTCGGGAGGTAGCGTATTGATGTCTATATTTGAGAATCCCCCGCCGCTCACGAGGTCGGCGAAGTTGGGAGATTGGGTGCTACCGAGCTGCTGACCCACCGTGCCTTGCACACCTCGGTAATAGTAGCGCTTCTGTATGGGGATGAAGATGGCATGTATCGTCGTGCCTCTCGCAAGCCCGTTGACGATACCCTGAACTTCGTCGATTACTTCACGCAGGGCGCTTTCCAGCGCAGTAGCTGGAGAGCTAGCCGCAAGCGACGAAACCAGCTGCAGCGCTTCTCGCAGAGTCTCTAGATATGTAGTCAGCGTGTCCAGAACATCGGACACGGCTGTAGTCGTGTCAGTCAGTTCCGCGGGGATCAGCTGGCTTAGATTTACTGTCGCCCAGTTCGCCATTCGCGCGCCTCAGTTGTTTCTGTAGCAGTGAGTGTAGTCGCTGCAACTTATCGTCTAGCTCTTTCTTCTTGAGTGCGGAGACTAGCCGAGATAGCCGCAGGGTGGCGGAAAATACGGGCGGTTTGTTCCAGGTAGGGGGCATAAAAATTAGACGCGTTGTTGGGGTATAAGAATATGTAGACCTCGGCAAGCTCGCCGAGGAGAAAGGTGGGCAACATGCCCGTGATCCTGTTGGGCGTTTGGGGATGGCTGGTTTTCGCCGTCGGTGGGACGGCGAGCGTGGTGATCCTCGGGGTCACCGCACGGTGGATCCTGGAGGGTCGCTCGGCCAAGAAGCTGGCCGAGGACAACGCCGCACTCGTCGAGGCCTGGCAGGCCGACGGGGTGCGCGGTGTGGAGCTGGCGCTCCACACTCGACGCATGGTCCACAGCGAGCGGGAAGGGCGACTCCTCGCGGAGGTATTCTCCGCGAGGCAGGAGGCCCAAGCCGCGAAGGCGGCAGCGGCACCAGCGCAGGCGCCTGCCCCGGCACCAGAGCCGGAGCAGGCGCCACCGCCCCCAGCCAACCGCCGTAAGGCGGCGGCGAGCTGAGGACTGGCCCGCATGCCAGCGTTAATCGCGTTGGCGATGTGGGGCGCAGGACTTCTCAGTGTGGGAGCGGGTGTTCTAGTCTTAGAATACCACTCCCACACTGAGGGAAAAGTCCTAAGAGCGCGCGCGGTAAAACGCGCTGCTCTTTTAGCCCAACGTCGCGGACAAGTAGCTACGTTTTTTACTAGTGACGGTAAGACCCACGTAGGGACTATCGTCCATACCGACGCGGATATACTGCTAGTAGTCATAGACCCAGTCAAAGACGGGAAAGGGAAACGTAAGGATCTAGTAGAGGTATCTCTGCTAGATGTGGACGACCTCAATGTGCTCAACGGATGAGTAGACATTGACTGTGTCGGTAACAAAAGATCACAGGTGTAGTGGTCTTTTGTTTAGCTGGAAACTCCGGCCTTCGTGCTTTTTACGTTGTTCAGCATGCTTGTGAGCGTAGAGCCTATTGGCGCGGTAGGCGTGAGCGTGGCGCTGCTAGCTAGAGGATGGGTATGTGTGTCTAGCGCTATGAAGAGGGCTTGCATCAGCTGCTGCAGTTCTTCGAATTTTGCCAGATGACTCACCAGAGTGTCCCCGCCCAAGATCACCGAGTCCATGAGACTAGTCTTGAGTTTGATCGTTTGACTGTTGGTGGTGATATTACCTGACGCGGTTTCCAGGGTTATGCCGCCGCCCTGAGTAGATTTCAGCTCTAGGGCTCCGGCGGTGGTAGTCACCTTGTACGCAGAGTTAGGCGAGTCGACAGAGCCTAAGCTCGTGGTGAAGTCACCATCTTCTACGGTCAGGGCTAGCGCGGTGTCGCCTTCACCGCCCTGTATGGAGATAGCCATGTTGCGTCCGGAGGCGATGCCTATGTCGCGGGTGGTCTGTATTCGAGCGTCGTTTCCGGCATTGATCACATGATCCGCTTCAGTCGTAGTTAGCACTGAGCCAAAGACTGAGAGCGTGTCGTCGGACTCTACTGTGACCTCGCGTGCACCCGCTATGGTAACAGCGCTGTCTCCGTTGTGTTCTTCGGCGCGTCCGCCGCCTGTACGGTTTCCAGAGCAGATGTTTACGCCGTTCACACCGAATATCTCGCAGGCCCCAGAAGAGTCTACGTGCAGTCTAAACAGCGTTTGGCCGCTGGGTGTACACAGCTCGAAGTTGAACAAGTCACCGATGGCGCCGATATCTAGCTTTACGGTCCAGCGTTCCTCGTCAGGACCAGACTCAGTGCGCTGGTCGCTGGCACCACGGAAGCTCAGGTTTACACGGCCATCCGTATTTTTTACGTTTAGCTCTCCCATGTCCGTAACATTTCGGTAGTTACGGCTAATTACCTCTACGAGGTCATTGAGATTGTGCGTGCGCACCTGCGCCATGGCACTGCCCTTGATAAGTGCAGTGCCGCCGGTCAATACTGCGGCCATTGCACCATCAGGGCCGGTCTGTACCCAGTCGCCCGGCGCTACGTCTCTGGGTTCTGCAGCTAGTCGGTAGTTGCCACGACCCGCGATTACCGTTCTATTTGGGCCTTCTCCGCCGATACCGGTAGCCTCAGTCACAGCAATAGCTTCGGAGCCCGCGTTGTCCGTAGCGGGCATGTTGAGGATGCCCATTATTACGGGGAATCCGAAGTCGTAGGTTACGCACACCTCGGTGCCCGGTGATAGCGCTGCGACTTCGCCGGGCGTCGCGCGCATGCGCGGCACCCCAGACAACGTGCGACCGCGCTCCGTACGGATCGTGGAAGTGTAGTTGTCGGATTGGTAGCTAATTACCGTAGCGAATTCGCCGCGGCGATTACGGTCAGGCATGCCGCCATGGCGGCCGCTACTCCCATCGGGCGTACTCGTCGGATCAGTCCTGTACATGACAGGACGATAGCACAGACTGAGTTACTGGTAATAGCCGTAGGGGTCTTGGTTTGGCTGCGGCGCAGGGCCTGGAGCAAGCCGCCCGGCAGCACCCATGCCTATGGCCGTACCGCCGGCGGTACCTGCGTGCTCAATCCACGGCTCCGCAGCGCGTATATGCTCTAGGTTAGTCAGCAGGGTCTCCGTGGAAGGGCGCACTGCTCCCGCGAGCTCAGCTGCGTCTGCAGCAGCAAGGTGTTTATTTGCTACGCCTTCAGCCCACTGTCTTATGCCGGACCCGGTCCGCCGCCCTAACGCCGCGCCACCAGCGCCTCCAGCAGCGCCTAGCGCGCTGCCCAGGAGTGCTCCTTCTATACGGTTGCCTTCGCCAGCGGCGAGTGCGCCCGTCGTAGCGCCCAGGCTTGCTCCAAGTAGCCCAGGCGCCACCAGGCTTGCCTGCTTAAGCAACCCTAAACAGGCGGTTGCGTACAGGCAGCCCGAGCGGTAGGCGCGATGGCGCATCGTCACACCGTGGCGCTTACGGTGCTGCTGTCGATCTTCTCTGCGGCGACGTCGGTGTCGGTCGCGTCGATGAAGCCGATGACCTGATCTAGCGAAGCGCGCGACACGTTGGTTAGTACCTGGGTGTCTTCGCCGAAGGGTAGGAGGCGATCGAATACGAAGCCCACCTGCTCCATGATCTGGTTGCCGCCTGCTTGGTAGCCGATCGTGTAGTTGGTCAGCATGGTGAGTTCGGCGTAGAACCCGCCCACGAAGTCGTGAGCCTTGGTTCGGAACACCGAGCCTAGACCGAAGGGGATGAGGTACAGCTCGGAGTCCAGATTGATGTAGAACTTGGACTGGGCGCTGCGCGCTGCCGGATCGTCCAGCAGATTGACGGGCAGGTTGGCTGCGCGAGCGCAGTGGTAGAGCACGCGGAGTAGATTACGTCCGTTCACGAACAGGCGCTGCATGTTGCCCTGTCCTTGCGCCTTACCGCTCACGAAGAAAGAGCGGCCTGAACCGATGGCCATCATAGGCTGGGTGGGCTTGGACTGGCTTAGGCTGAAGTTCTGCAGCATGCCAATCGCTAGCAGCGACTGGATGCTCTGGCCGTTGCTGCGCGCAACGTCTACGGTGTCTAGACGTGCCGGACCAGCAAGGACAAGCGTGTCGTCAGGGTGCGCGGACGTGTACGCCGCGTTATCCATGACGCGCTCGACATACTGATCCTGGAAGCGCCAGGATGCTAGATTTCGTGTAATACCGAGGGGCATGGGAACTCCTGAAGAACGTGTGCGAGTATTCTAGTCTACCCAGATCCGAGTAATTGTCTACGAGGTCCTCCGACGCGGGGCGTGAAGCCGGGGAGGGGTGCCGTAGGGGCGGCCGCGGCGGGTACCGGCGCAGCTGCTGCCGGGGCTGGCGGACGATAGGTTGTGAGGGTTGCTGTCGGAGCCTCTACGACTTTGTGCACAACAGGGCTCGTCGCCGGCACAGCGTCTTTAGTGGGAAGTCCCCACGGCTTGTACCCCAGCTCTTGTACGGCCGGTACGCCTTTAGCGGTAGACGGGGCTGTGGAGAACAGCCCGGCGTGAGCCGCACCCAGTCCACCACGTTCTGCTGTTTGCCCTGCTAAGGCAGGCAGCGCGTGCTCAGCCGCAGCCGTGGCCTTGGGTACTAGGTTTTGAACGCCACCCGGGCCTAACCTAAACAGGTTGGCCCTTTTCTGTAGGTGCTCTTTGAGATTCTTGGGCTTGTTCTTGGACTTGGCCTTGTCGGCGTCGTACTTGAACTCGCGCCCAATTGCGCGGCCCCCTAGTGTACCGACTAGGGCGCCGGTTATGGGGGCGTAGGCGTTAAGCGCTGCGGCGCGCAAAGAGTCTGCGGGCAAACCCAGGTGATTAGCCAGTGCCTTGGCGCCCAGACTGGCAGTGGCAGCACCCGTACTCGCTCCTAGCATCGTAGACAGAGACATAGGATCGATTAACGGATCCTTGTCTACATCTACTGGGTCGTATGCCAACACAGGTGCGCCGGGGCGCACGATCGTTGCGTCGTCTGCTGCCGCGTACTTGGGTTCTTGCGGATACCCTTGTGGTTGGGGCTGCTGCTGCTGCTGCTGCTGCTGCTGCTGCTGCTGCTGCTGCGTCTGCGCTTGTGCTCCGTGTCCTTTAGGCCGGAACACGTCCGGGTCTTGTATTGCCTGAGGCAACAGGAACATCGGCGCAAACATGGCGGCTTGCTCAGCAGGACCGCCAATCGCGTTGGACAGCGAGCCCTGCCACCCTAGTGCGCGTCGACCATCGGGGTGTATCCCGCGCAGTTTATCAGTACCTGCACGCGCCACGTCGTTTACGCTTCCGAAGAAGCCGCGATTTTGCGTGCTCTCTACTGCCTTATGCAGCGCGTCTCCCGATAGGCCGCGCGACGTGCCGATGTGCTCCAGATGCGCGCGACGTGCGTTCATCACAGGGTTCATCAGCACGCCGGACGCAGCACCGAACGCGCCGCCAGACAGCGCACCGTGCGCAGCACCCCGCGCCGCGCCTTCCCAACGTTCGCCGGGGTCCGCGGTATATGCGCCGATTCCGGCTTCGAGCCCGCCTTGTATGCCGGCGCCTAGCGCGGTCTGTTTAGCTATTTCGCCAGGCATACCTTTTAGATATGTACCTGCGAATTGCGCACCGCGGTCGCCGAGCACTTTACCAAAGCCCGACTGCACAGCAGCATCTGCCGCCGTACTGGCAGTGCTGCCCGCGTGGCCGAGCCCCGTGGACACAGCCGAGCGCAGGCCGCCACCTGCAGCGTAGGTTGCCTTGCCCGTGTTTATGGCGTTGGACGCCCACGGGCGCACTGCGTTCCACGCGTTACGCGCCGCCGTGAAGAACGCGACCTTCTCTAACCCTAGGCCGGTTAGTGCAAGGTCGCGCCCCTCAGCGTACGCGGAGCTTTCGTGCAGATTGCTCATGGACTTACGTGATCAGCCTACCAGGTGCAGGCCGATTACGTTAAGGGGCTTGGGCAGGTCCACTTCCATGAAGACTTCGACACGGTCTGCGGAAGCGGTCGACACCTCTAGCGAGGTGATCGAGGCGTCGTTGATGGGCGCGCCGATTCGCGCTACTCGGCGCAGCTTGAGGTTCTCGGTGCCCGTGTTGAGGGCCTGGCGGATGAACCCGAGCGTGTCGTTGTTGATGTTCCAGATGCCGAGGAACGGGTCGAGGACGCTCACGTAGAACACTGACACGAAGTCGAAGTTCTTCACGATGGAGTACTCGCCCGACTCGAGCGTCGCGGGGTCTGTGGTCAGCTGGTGGATGCTGTACGGAATGGACGTCGGCGCCTGCTGCACGAAGACGTACCAACCACCATCGGACAGGTCCGTGAGCTGCTGCTCGCTGAAGTAGTCGCTCGAGTGTGTGAGACGGCTGATGCCGACGACACCCAGGCGGCTGAAGCCCTGGTGGCTGGGGTAGCCCGCGGTCATGCCGCCCACACCGGCAGCGGCGTAGTAGCCCGGCTGCGGGTCTGCAGCCGCCGCAGTGCCGTCGGGGTTCTTGGGCTTGCTGTTGTCTACGAGACCCGAAACCGTAAGCACGTCGGGCCATGCGAGCAGGGCGCGGCGCGAGTTGAGGCTCTGCGACTCGGCGACCAGCTGTGTCACCTGCTGGGTCTTGGTCAGATCGCGGATTACGCGGTAGCGGATAGTGAACGGTGTAACCAGCGTGCCGGTCCCGAGACGATTATCGAAATGGGGCAGCTCTGCTTCCACGACGGAGCTGTTGTTTACGTACAGCCCCGATACGATGTTCGTAATCTCGAGACGCTGTTCGCTGACGACGGCGTTGACAGTGAACCGCTTATTACCCGAGGGCGCGAAGACACCATTCGGGTTCTGCGGGATCTCGAGGATGTCTCCGGGCAGAACGCCATCGGTGAGGAACGTCGCCGCCGCGTCGTAGAAGCGGATGAACACCGTGTCGAGCGCGGTGGTAGACGCCAGGCCGTCCACACCTGCCACCGTACCAGATACGGCAGTGGCACCGACCGCAACCGGAAACAGCGCCGGCGTAAACGCGAGTGCCACCAGGTTGATGGACCCGCTGAACGGGATCGTGACGCCAGCGCCCGTGTTAAGGGCAGAGGCAACCTGCGCAGCAGTGATGGACGCGGCGGCCCAGTCACCGTTGATGATCGTAGAGACGTTCGCTACTTCTACGATGCTGTTGATGCCACCGGGTACGGTGGCGTCCTGGAACAGCTGGATAGTGCGGGCACCCGCAGCGACACCCGCTACGCGGCTGAAATACCGCACGCCGGTGTTGTCGTAGTGGGCTCGGTTATCAACCAGCGGGATGATCGTAGCGCCGGTGCTCGGACGTACGACCTGGTAGTTGATGCCTTCGGCAACACCTACTGTCGCAGGTAGCGCCTGATCAAGCTCAATCTGAGTGTTGCTGTTGATGTGCGCAATCGTGTAGGTGCCGTCTAGCGGCGCCACGTTGGGGCTCGCCGAAAGAATAAGCTGGTCCCCAGGGCGGAGATTGCTGGTGAGGGCCGTGAACGCCGGGATGTTGATCGTACGGATGCCCGGAGGCACCGCGCCAGCGAGCGCCTCCGTATTGCCCGTCACGACCTCGTCGCTGATATCCTCGGTGACCGGCAGCGTCCCGTTGCCGATAACGACACGGAATTTCTGGGGCACACCCGTAGACAGCGACACCAGCGGATCTGCGAGACTCTCGTTGTCGGCCTTGAAGGCAGCAACGATGTTGAGATCGGGGTTCAGGGGGACGATCGCGTAGATGTCCTCGAGCGGCGAGATGACGTCCTTGGCCTTGTTGTATCCAACGAGGTCGTCCGTATCTACGCCGAAGAACTGGATGGGCGCCTGACCCGAGTTCTGCAAGGCTACGAAGCAGCCCGCAGCGAGCGGGTTACGCGCGTCGATCTTGCCGATCTTCGTGAGGATCTCTTGCGTGGAGACGACGGTGTCCAGGGTCTGCAGGTCCGTGCGGTATGCGCGGTAACCCACGTAGACTTCGGCGTAGGTCACGATACGGGGCGTGCCGCCAACCGGGACCGTAACGCCGCCAAGGATCTGTATCTGGTTGGACGTACGGAACGTCTGTGTAGAGACGAACGTGTCGTCGATCTCTGTATTAGAGAGCGCGCGCTCAACACGGTAGCGGAGTGTTCCCGCAACTGCCGCGGTGAAATTCGACGTGACTCGCAGTACCGTCTGGCTATCGACGCCGCTGATGGTCAGCTTGAGATTGGGCGTGAGCGGGCCGGACGGGTTATCGACGATCAGGATATCACCGGCCTGCACGCCCGCCGTCTGGAAGGTCGCGCCAGCGGACGTGAAGGTGTTCTCGTTGGGAGCGGTGACCACGGTGGTACCGTCCGTACCTACCGCGAGCCGTACACGGAACTTGTCGAAGAAGACCCGCACCGAGGCCGGGTCTACCCAACCACCTGCGACGATTCCAGGCGGCGCTGCTAGCGTGATAGCCGGTACGAATGCCACCGGGGGCGTGTACGGGTTATCGGCGTTGAGCGTGCCGTAGTTAGACACCTGGATATTCGCGCGGTCGTCCGGGAAATCTAGTACCTGATAGGCCGGTCCTAAGATCAGGCAGTTGAGGTCGGGCGTTACCGGAACCACCGTGGGGGTGGCGGTTTCCTGGAATAGAAGTACTAACGGCCTGGTCATTTTTGGGGCTCCA
>Ga0172366_10000935_pt1 | contig 22259 bp, 18 predicted proteins | sample LakKivSesite69cm_FD_114533 | JGI IMG/M metagenome (GOLD analysis project Ga0172366, IMG submission 114533) | Sediment microbial communities from Lake Kivu, Rwanda - Sediment site 69cm | ecosystem: Environmental > Aquatic > Freshwater > Lake > Sediment | place: Rwanda: Western Province, Lake...
CGTCATGGACAAGGATAACAAGTTTTGCATCAATATGCAGCTCACGCCGGCGAATCCAGAACTCGTGGACATTCCCCTGGAAGAGCTGCTCGAAGAATACTTGGGAAAGAACGTGTTCATCGAGGTATTGCCCGTCGAGCTGCGATTGAAAAAAGGAGGAGCGTGACTATGGGAAAAAAGAAGCAAGATGCAGCCCCCGCGAATGCGAAAGGTGCGGGAGAGAAGGGCGTGATCCGGTTCGGTGTGATCGGCTGCGGGGGGCGGGCCGAGGGGCTTACCAGGACGCTGGTGAAGGACAAGCGTGGGGACCTCGTCGCGCTCTGCGATATCGACCAGGAGCAGCTCGATCATTACGAGAAAATGGCCAAGTCGAACCTCGGCCATGGCACCAAGCACTACAAGGATTACAAGGCATTGCTCGACAACCCCGATGTCGACGCGGTCATTATCGCTACACCGGATCAATGGCATCACGACATCGCGGTCTGCGCGCTCAATCAGAAGAAGCACGTTTTCCTCGAAAAGCCGGTCGGGATCAACCTGGACCAGACGATCGACATCTTAAAAGCCGCCAAGCAGTCTGGTAAAATTTTGGAAATAGGATATGTTCTGCGTTATGCTCCGTTTTACCAGGGCATCCGTTCGCTCGTCCAGGGCGGGGAGATCGGCAACCCGCTCACTGCCGACGCGCTGGAACAGTACTACGGTGCCTTCCACTTCTACCGGGGCTGGTGGAAGTCGAAAAGCAACAACGGGGGCATCATGGTCCAAAAGATCTGCCATGACATGGACCTCTGGTACTGGATCTTCGGCAAGCCGAAGAAAATAGTCGCATTCGAGAGCCTCATGGATTTCAAGCCTGGTGGCTGGGATTCCAAGGCCAAGACTTGCAACGAGTGCAAGAACCACTGCCCGTACTACATCTCGCCAGCAGCCGTGCACTCGTCTAAGACCAAGTCCAACGAGTGCGTGTACAACGACCCGCATGACATCACCGACAGCTGCAACATCTTGATCCAGTTCGAGAGCGGTATGACCATGAGCCAGGGGATGAATTTCTACTGCGCCCTGACGCGCTCGGACCGGTTCCTCCACGTCGTCGGCTCGAAGGCAGAAATCTCTGGCTGGCTCTCCCAGAACATGGTGCGGTACGACAAGCGACACGGGAGGGATGGCGATGTAAAATATCTGCAGTTCAGCGCGCCGGGGGCCGCGGGCCACGGGGGCGGCGATGATGTCCAGATCTTGCAGTTCTTGAACGGCGTGGTTGAGGGTCACGAGGCGCTCGCGGGCATGGAAAGCGCCTACTGGAGCAGCATCATCATCATGGGCGCGCAGATGTCGGCCGACCAGGGGCGCATCATCGACGTGAAAGAACTGGTGGCCAAGTACCCGTTCCCTTGATGGATGGACCGTGCCCCACATTATATTTCTTATCACAAAGGAGGAGGGTAGATGATCCCAAGAGAGGCGTGCTTGCCCGATTACTCGGGGAACGGGCTCGTGAACGTGATGAGCGCGATCGAGACCCGGCTCGGGGGGAAAAACCCCTACCAGCCGCACGCCAAGCTTAGCAATGAGGGAATCAAGGATGCAAGGAACATCGTCTTGATCGCCATCGACGGCCTTGGATTCAATTTTTTCGAGCGGCACTGCAAGAAATCTGGCCTTGGCAAGTACCTTGCAGGCAGCATCACGTCTGTCTTCCCGTCGACGACCGCAGCCGCGATGACTACAGTCTATACAGGCCTAGCCCCGCTCAACCATGGCATCCTCGCCTGGTTCACGTACTTCAAGGAGCTGGGGGTGATCGGCATCATGCCCCCCATGCTCGTGCGCGGCGACAAGGGACCGCTCGCGAGGGAAGGTGTCGATCCCGCCACGCTGCTCGGCATCAAGCCGCTGTCAGACCGGATCCAGGCACGCTGCTTTATGATTTCCCCGTCGGAATTCATCAAGAAACCATATAATGTCCTCGCGGCGGGCCATAGCCAACAAGTAGGTTTCGGAAAGCTCGAAGAAATGCTGGAGCGCACGGCAAACGTCGTGAAAAACAACCCGGGAGCCAAGCTCGTGCTGTCATACTGGCCTTCCTACGACCAGATTGCCCACGAGAAGGGCGCCACTTCCGCCGCTGCACTCGATCACGCGAAACAAGTCGTGGATAGCCTTGCCATGTTCATTGAAAACTTTAAACCAAAACATCCGGATACATCGGTCATCATCACGGCGGATCATGGCCTCGTTGATACCACGCCGGACAATTTGATCCGGCTTGAAGCGCATCCCGGCCTCAAGGACACGCTCGCCATGCCTTTATCCGGCGAGCCGCGGGCCGCGTTCTGCTACGTGCGGCCATCAAAGGTCGGGCAGTTCGAAGAATACATCGAGCGTCACCTGGCACGCGAGTGTATGGCCGTGCGGATCCAGGACGTGCTGGCAGAAGGTATATTCGGCAAGTTCGAGCCCCACCCGCGCTTGTTTGACCGTGCCGGCGATTACATCTTGTTCATGAAGGAAAATTTCGTCATCAAGGATCTCTTGCTGGGCGAGACCCGCACGCCCTTGATCGGGCACCACGGGGGCGTGAGCCCGGACGAGATGCTCGTCCCCTTGTTCATGGCGTAGTGGCGGAGAAAAAGTGGTTAAAAGTATTTCTTGACCGCCGCGAAGCCCGTCCTCATCGCCGTGCCAGGATCCTCTTTCCAGTAAGCCGGATTGAATAATTCGAGGGATACGTAGCCATCATAGCCGATCTTTTTCATGCTTGCCACGAAACCATTCAAGTCGAAGAATCCCAGCCCGGGCCAGACCCGGTCGGCATCTTGCAACTTGTCCATGGGTTTCTTGACGCAGTCGTTGAAGTGGACGAGCCAGAGCCGGTCCTTCGGCACCGTGGCGAGGTCTGCGGCGGCGTGCTCGCCGACGAAGTAATGGAACGTGTCGATCACCAGCCCGGACTTCGGCAGGCCGTCGGCCTCGGCTTTCTCGATGATCTGCAGCGCGTCGCTTATCTTCCGAACCGAGTTTGTCGGGGGCCCGAGCGGCTCGAAACCCATGCGGAACTTGTACTTGTTCGCGAGTTTTCGCAAGACCTGGAACCGTTCGACCGTCTTGGAAACCGCTTGATCGGTGGGAAACTTGGAATCGGGTGTAAAACTCGGCACGGCGATGATGAGATCGCAACCGATCTGGTTGCCGATTTTTATCAGCCTCTCGGTGTATCTCAGCATGCCCTTGAAGTCCTTCTCGGAACACAGCGAGAACAGCTCGATGGCATTCCAAGACACGACCTTGAGGTGCAACTTGTCCAAGCACTGCTTCAGCTCCGAGATCGAATGCGTTTTAAGGTACTCGAACGTTTCGTCGCGCCGTAACTCCACGCCAGTGAAGCCGGCGGCTGCACAGCTCTCCAGGAAGGCTTCCATGGGGGTCTTCATCAACGTTGCCTGGTTGACCGCAAATTTGACTACCATGATGATCGGATCTCCGTTGAATTTAGACGAGTTAGGATGCGTCAAGGATGCTGTTGGTAAATCCTTGTCGAATTAAAAGAGAGTACATGATAGGCCCTGGTGAGAATCACGGGCGTCTATTGCTTGCCCGTCCACCAGCCAAGGTCGATGTCGGGGAATAAATTATCCTCCATTTCGAGCCGTCCGAGATATTCCCAGCTGCCTTGCGGCACGTTGCGCCCCTCGCCGAAGGTCTTGGCCATCTCGCAGAGCTTGATCACGTTTTCGTAGTGCAGGGCGACGCGGGCCTCGGCATAGTCCCGGGCACTCCACGTGCTGATGAGGAATTGCCAGTCGCTCGCTTCGAGGAGCAACTCCTCGCGGGCCAGCTGGTTGCAGATGCGCTTGAGATCGGGCTTGTCCGAGCTGCTATACATGTCCGCGATCTCCTTGACCCGCCGCTGGCTTTCCGTGATGCGCTCGTATGTCCAAAGAGTCCATTCATTAAGCCATATCCAGTGGCCGCCACCTTGCCCCCACGAACCTTCTGGTAAGCTGATTTGCTGCACGGGCGGGTACATGTCTAGATATTTGCCGCATGGCGTGAGCTCGAGCTCGGGGTCGTCCTGGATCCACTTCAAGACCTTTCCGAGGAAACGAACGCCCTCGAACCACCAGTGGCCGAACAGTTCCGTGTCATACATGGCGGTGATGATCCCGGGATGCCCGGACTTGTCATGGTACTCCTGGAGCAGGCCCTTGATCGTGTTCTTGTAGTGTGATGCATTCTCTTCGATCCGTGATGGTACGTCAGGGGGATAGTATTCGTGCTTTGCGCCCAGGTCGATCTTGGTACCCGTGACCTTCCAATACCGCAAACCTCCCGGGTAATGCTTCTTGTGGAAGTCGAGATATGTGCCATCGCCAGGGTAACCATGTTCCCCGCTCCAGACGAGAACCCCGGTCTTCTCGTCCCTCGTGAAGAACGCGACGGGGGCAATGGGTTCCGGGCTGTAGATGAGGTAGGGCATGTATGGCGTGCGGCCCGCGATCTCGCCGACGGGCTTGTAACTGGCCATGAACTGCTTCCAGAGATCCTTAAGCATCCCGAAACGTGCCGCGTAGACGCCTTGAGCGAGGCCTCCCATGGTAAGGTGCGTGTCGACGAGGAAGTATTCGAGCTCGTGTTTCGCCAGGAACCATTCAACACCTTTCCGATTCTCAGTCTTGGCGTTCGGGTCGACGGGGTTCTTCCACGGGTATGATGGACGGTATGCACACTCGGGGAGCCAGATGCCGCGCGGCTGGCGGCCATAGATGCGCTTGTACGACTCGACCGCGGTCTTCACTTGTGCGTCGATGGAAAAATCGTTGGGCAATAGAGCGAAATAGCCGTGCGTGGCGGCACACGTGATGATCTCGATGATGCCCTTGTCTTGGAGCACCTTGAAGGCACCAGGGATGTCCTCGTGGAACCGGTCCTCGAAGAGCCGGGTGATGTTCCCGTACCAATCCTCCCAGAATTTAGCCATGCTCAGCCGGTTCTGGAAGTTCTCTTTCTTGAACTGCTCTTGATCGTGCTTGGCAGCCTCGATCTTCTCGTGCAAGTATCCTTTAAACTCGGCCTTGAACCGCGGTTGTATCATCATCTCCGAAAGGACAGGCGAGATGTCGATCGTGAGCGAGGGCTTGTATCCCTGGTCGACGAGACCATAGAGCTCGTCCAGGAGAGGGAGGTAAGTTTCAGATGCGGCCTCATTTAGCCAAGAGGTGCCATGCGGCCAAACGCCATGGTTCAGAACCCACGGAAGGTGAGAATGCAGCACGAACGTGAAGTGTCCGATGACTGCCATAATCAAGTAGAAGATATGTTTCTTTTCAAAAAAAAGGTTAGCTTTACTCTCTGGTCTGTGGCATTGTGTTCTCTAAAGTTTGAAGGGACGGAGTAGGAGGGCTACCCGATCATCCGACAGATGCCGATCTCGAGAAACGGCGAGGAAAGTATAAATTCAAAACGAGGCTAATTTCTTTCCATTAGCAATACCATTCTTGAACATACCTAATGAAGGGTGAGGGTGCTTGTCGGTTAAATTAAACAGATTTCTCGGGATTCTTGCTGCAGTAATTGGGATCGTGGCCATCATCCCCATAGATGCAGTGGCATGGTGGAAGGTTGATGTTTATCCGAAAAGTGGATCCAGTTACTCTAACTTTGTAGACGTGGGCGGAATGTACAATGGCTTGACTGAGCTGGGTGGCGTGTTCAAGACCATCCAACTTGAAATTTTTTTCATGTATTTCTTGGCAGGCCTCGTCGTATTTCTCGGGGTAATCTTGCTCCTTGCGGGTGGGATAAAAGCCATGAAGGTTCTCGTAGTGATCGGAGGTTTTTTGGCGATCTCGGGGCCGATCATCTTCTTGATAGCCCATGGCCAAAACACCTCTTTCTTGACAGAGGCGAATTATCTCGGCAGCTATAACATATTCTTCGGCACTGCTTCGATACCCAAGTGGAACGGTGTCGATGGAACGTCGAATTGGTACCTGGGAGTCGGTTTTTACCTCTCGTTCGCCGCGGGAGGCCTGGGTATCTTGAACTGGAGATTAAAATGGCCAAAAGCTGCGCCATGGGCGGCCTTGCCATCCGAACCCGATGATTCGCCACAAGAAGATGAAGAGACTCAAAGAATCCTCGCGGAGATCAACAAAGGAAAGCTACCGCCTGAAGGAGAAGGTCAACCGGATAAGGAATCCGTTAAATGAGCCGGATCGGGTCTACCTTTTACCGTACCTTGTTTTTTGGGCAGCCCAAAGCCAGACCTCCTTTTTAACGCAGTCGCAATACCTCTATCACCAAAACTTGTTCTTTGGCACGAATTCGATCTTCATCTGGGACCTATACGGAACGTCGAACTGGTATTTGAGCATTGGTTTTTTTCTCCCGCTCGTCGGGGGAATCCTCGGTCTCTTGAGCTTGAAGTCGAACAAGTGAGCACGTGCCGGATGGCTGCAAATAATCCTTTTTTTTCATTTCATGTCCGAACCAGCATTGTTATATGCACCCGCGAGGATCGTGATAGGAAGGACTCATGCTGCCGTGCCCGCGATGCGACGCCGCGATCGAGGACGATGCGATCGCGTGCCCGAAATGCAAGACAGTCGTGCGTTTCTTTTGTGAAAGTTGCGACACGCCCATCTTGATCAACTTGAGGCAGTGCCCGTCGTGCGGCGCCGAAAATTCGAATTATGATGCGGCGTTCGACAAGGACCGAGTCGAGGATGCTCCTAAGCCGGCCACCAAGGCCATGGAAAGCGAGTTCGACGATGAGAGTTCCAGCATCGCCAAGGAAATTGCGGAGCTGAAAAACGAGCTCGGCAAAAGTGAAATGGCCGCTGCGTTCTCCGCAGCTCGCTCTAGGCCGGCCAAGCAGAGCAAGCCGGGCAAGCATGCGAGCGGCAAGGATGGCGATGACAAGGCACTCGACTTCATTGCGACTCCCGCCACCGACGAGGCGCACCTGGCCATCCAGTCGATGGCCACCTCGTCCGCAGACTTGCAACTCGCCGAGGAGAAGCCGGTCCAGAAAGTCGTTTCCGCGTGGGACTGCAACGTGGTCGTCCATTCCAAGAACAACAAGGAGCCGGTGCACATCGGGCTGGGAACCGACCCGTGGAAGGCGCACGGGATTCCGGGAACTATAATTCTTACCCAATCAGCCTTCATATTCATCTCATATATACCGCAATTACGCAACATCAATGACGTGTTTGCATACGTCTCGTTCAACATCGATGCGCTCAACGAGTATCATCTCGATCCGGAAATGTCCCGGAATTACCTTATCTTCAATAGCCAGGGCTTGTTCAAGAAAAAGTTCCCCGGCACGCTCGCGATCAACATAAACTTCACGTGGTCGAAGGACGCCGCGAATGGCGACGTGCAGAACCAGATGTTCCAGCTCAACTCGCTCATCGAGAAGCTCAAGCTCTTCAAGAAGGCCGAGTCAAAGTTGCTCTCGGGGGATTACTTGTTCACGCAAGGGAAGAAACCGGCGGATAGCCCGGATATTCGAGATATCCTCCAGGAACTCAAGAACATCCCGACCGTGAACGAAATAATCGCGGAACGATACCCTTCCCTCGGAAAACTCTGATCTTGCCTGGAACGAGCTTTATAACTTGATGAAATAATCGTCTTTCAGCGTGTCAAGGACGATGTTCGTTTCTGCTTTCATGAAAAGGAGCTTGGAGACCTTGTTGTTGAACGATGAGAAGTCGATCATGTTCTGGAACCGGGCGATGAGCACGAGGTCGTAGATGCCTGATGTCTTGAAGATAACGTTGATCTCGGTGAATTTACCGAGTTGTGCCTCGATATCTTGCAAGTGGCCACCTTCGACCTTGATGTACACGAGCGCGATGATCGTGAACCCGAGCTTCTGGTTGTCGAGCACTGGAACGAAACCCTTGAGGATACCGTCGTCCTTGAGTTTCTTCAATCTGTTGTGCACGGTCCCGATAGAGATCCCGTGGAGTTCCGAGATCTTGCGAAATGGAACCCTAGCGTCTTTCTGAAGCTCGGCTAAGATCTTCCGATCAAGATCATCCATCATGAAATGGCCTGGCCGAAGTTGTTGTCGATGTGCAATACAAGTTCGCTCGATCCGTATTTAAAAATTGTTCAGAGAATTAGCCGCCGATCATGATAAGTGAATAAATTTAATGCAAGATGTTCAATCATGGTCCAATAAAATGAACATTCGTCAACGCGACTACATTAACCACAAGTCGCGTCAATCTTGTCATTGGTTGGCGTGACCAGCATGTCGAAGGTAAAATGCCATCCCCGCGCAGGTCGACAGCAGCGAGAAAAGTACCATCGCGGTGACAACATACGATTCTTGAAACGTCGCGAACTCGGTAAGTACCCCTGCCATGTAAGGACCAAGAAAGAATCCCGCCCCGATGGACGATTCAAACAGGCCCATGAGTAAACCGCGCCGCTTCGTCGATCCGCTCATCAATACCATGTTCATTGCCTCTGCATAAGTGATCCCGAACAGCAAGCCGCTTACCGCATAAAGGGTCATGGATATCCCGACCGCGGTGTAGGTACTTGACGAGTCAAGCAGCGGGGGAGCGAAAAACATGGACAGCGAGGCCATCACCAGAAACATCGCCGCGAGCAATCCGCCCGTCCCGATGACCTTGAACATGACGTTGTTTTTATCCAACCGCACCTTGCTCGCGGTGAAACTTTGCGTTGACAGCCGGATCGCCTCCGTGAAGCCAACCAGCGTCGCAACCCCCCACGCCTTGAACAAGTTCGTCGTGGTGGTCGACAAGCTACCGAGGGCGAAGCCGTAGACGAAGATAAGTGTCAATCCGAGCAACGCCACGACGCGCCCGGTTTTCAGGACAGGCCGCGAGTAACGGCCTCGTCGACCGAGCTGCTGGAGATCATGCGTCTCGTGGACATTGTGTACTGGTGCAATTGTATCAGGAACTCGAACCGGCCCGCTCATTACCACGCGGAAGAACAAGAGCACGATGGCAAGATTGACGCCGTGGCTCGCGAGTGGAAAGAGTAAAACGACGTCGAGCAGGCCAGCCATGCTCATTGATGACAAGACGACTTGACCCGCGAGCACGCCCAACGACCAGCCCAGGTTGTAGATGCCCTGGCCACGCCTCGCGATCGCCTCAACTTGTCCGGCATCGCCCTCGCCACAGCAGTTCATGGCCACGTCGGAGAGGCTTGCTTGCAAGATGGGCCAGAAAAAGCCGTTGGCGACGCCCTCAGCGAGGCGAAGAATTATGATGAAGGCCAGGAGCCATGTATCCGTCGTGAACTTGACGAGGATCACGACCGCCATGAACCCGACGGCGATGGCTAGGTTGCTACTGGTCGCGATGATCAAGCTGCTTCGTCGACCGATCTTGTCGCTTACACGGCCGCAAATGATCGTTGCGAAGATGTACGGTAGGGCGATCGCTGCGGAGGAGACTCCACTCCAGTAATAGGATCCAAAATGAAATAATATGAAAATAGCGAAGCCCGTGCCGATGATCCCGCCGCTGAAGGTTCTAAAGAATCCCAATATCGAGATGACCTTGTAATCCTTCATGTACTCTGGCATGGCATCACGATCGGTCATTGAAGGGCGAGGAAGGCACGGGTCTTCGCGGGCAAGGATCGAGAATGAAGGCGTTCCTTTAGGTTGTCTTCTTGCTTGAGATATCGCCCGCGCCGCGCAAAAAAAGGCACGGATAGACAAGCATGGCTGCCTTTCCATCACGATTCCCTGGCTTCACGGAATCTTGACTCGAAGGCCGTGTCCCCGCGGGTCTTCCTCGTGGAGAGAGGCCTTTTCGTCCCGGCGAGCACGTGAAAAAGCATGACATCGTGTTTCACCTTCGAATCGGCATTCGACGTGAAACAAGTGACCGATCTAGCACCTAATCCCATGATTGCCTCTTTTTTGCAAGATGACAGCGTGCATTCCATGAAACGATAATATTCCATCGTGCCGGATCTGGATCTTGAAGACATCTAGGAGGTTTTCCCATAAGTATGGCATCCAAAACTGACGGGAACCGCAATGCCGATCTCGTCTCCAAGTACAAGTTCTACAAGTCATTCAATGTCGCGATGATAATCGGCGCGCTAGCCATGGCCGGGATCGTCGGCGCGATCGTCATCAACCACTACACCACGCCCATCATCTCCACGTCGAATTACCATTTCAACGTGCAGTACCGCGTTGGTAACCGGGAAGCCATGAACGGCGTCGTGAATAATTCGCTCATCCCGATCTTGCTCATGTACGACCGCCATCCCACGTGGCGCGCGAACATTGAATTTCAAGGTCAAATGCTGGAACACATGGAGTATCTTGACAACGAGGCATTCAACAATCGGACGACGCTGCACGGGAACATCAACAGCAGCATCAGCTTGCTTCGCAAGCTCGTGAACGCGGGCCGCGTCTCGCTCATCCTGGTTCAATACAGCAGCGCCCTTGCGCTTGCCTACCCGTACTTGCCGTGGTATAAAAGCATCAACTACACGCAGTACCTGGTGCAGAAGCACGGGATCAACCGCGTCTCGAACGCGATGCTCTTGCAAGAAGGGCAATTTTTCCTCGGCGCGGTGCGGGCACTGGCCGATTTTCCCGGCGTGTTCGACACGATCCTCACGACCCGCGAGAGCTTGAGTTATTTCCGAGTGAGAAACCAAGCACCGCTGTACGAGTGGTCGTTCAGCACGCGGAACCCGATCCAGCCTGCCAGCTGGAATTCCACGAAGATCAAGGTGTTCCCGTGGTGGATCCTCCCGGTTTCGGAGGGCGGCGCGCTCCACTGGAATGTGTGGTGCCAGGACGGCGAGAATGTGAACACTGGTTTCGAGACGACGTGGGAGGAGACGGACTTCGCCTACAGCGACATAAAGATGAAGAACCACGAGAACCAGATCGCGGACATGGAGCGCCGCGGCAGCATTTTCATGACCATCGAGGAATGGATGGCTCGCGTGACCAGCATGGGGCTCGTGCAGCCCCTCGACTCCTACGTGCCGGAAACACACTGGCAAGTCTTCAATTACCGCAGCCAATTCGTCTGGATGGGCGATAGCGACGATTCGGACGATGGTCTCATCTGTGGCATGTTTTACAAGACGTATCAAGTGCTCCAGGCGGTCGAGATCTTGCTCAACTACACCCGTTTCAACGCCATGACCATCACGGGCCCGGAATACGACCAGCTGTACCGGAACCTCACGATGGCGTGGATGCGCCTCGCCGACGGCATGGTGACCGACACGACCGGGCTCGACCCCAGGTACTTCGAGACCCAGCACGCCTACAACATGACGCGGATCGTGCTCTCGAGTGCCACCTACATCAAGAACTACGTGGTCAACAAGACCGCGACCCTCAACAGCACGATCGCGAGCGGCATCCAGATCATCCCCTACAATTTCGCCCCGCTCGTCGACTGGACGGCCCATGATCTCGCCACGTACGACTGGTCGAGGACGCTGCTCACGAACCCCGCGGGTTTCACGAATTTCACCCGGCTGGGTGCAGCAGCCTTGGCAGAACTGCCGGTCCAGCTCGAGCTGGTCAATAACGTGACGTTCGATCTTGCATCCAACCGGATCGATTCCGTGGCGAATCCGGAGCTCGATAACTTGTCTTACTACTCGATCACCGCGAACTTCAAGAAATACGTGAATGGCGACCCGCTGAAATGGGCATACATCAAGTTCCTCGGGGACTTCTCGACGATCCGCTACTCGCCCACGATGTTCGAGAACGAAACGATCGGCATGAACCGGTCGGATTACTTGCCCGACTTGGCGGACGAGCACGGCGACTGGGCAAGAGAAGATACCCGCCCCGATAACTTCGAGTTTTTCTTGCCCCTCTCGAACGGGCTCGTGTATTCCGTGCCTGGCAGGTTTGCCATCGTCAAGAACAACTCGGCGTCGCACACGACGGGCAAGTGGAACCATGATAATTTCCGGTTCATGCAAATCGAGACCCGGAACCAGACAGCCCCGTGGCAATTCTTCGTGATCAAGGACGTCGATCTGCCGCAAGCCATCGCGTTTGCGAACCACGTGAACACGTGGAGACCCGTCACGATGCATGGAGGTGCGTTCACGTGGCCTTGAGGGGTGACCGGCTGGAGATGGAATCGAAGTCGCCAGACGAGATCGAGCAGGCCAACAAGCGGCTTCTCGGCAGCGGCATTGCTTGGTCTGGACTGCTCCACCTCGCCATGGCGGGGCTTGCGCTCGTCGTCGGGAACATCTGGAACACGCTTCCCATCAACACGCCAGGGGTCTTCCAGATAATCGGGAACTATTTCCAAGCGATCTACATCCAGCTCGCAGCGATCCCGCTTGCCGCCACGGGGACGCTCGTGATCGTCTCGGGGTTCTTGTACAGGGCGAGGGGATCGGGTAAGAAAGGATTCGCGAGGGTCGTCGCCTTCCTCCAGCAGCCCTGGATCCCCCTCGCATGCATCGTCGTGGCCGGGCTATGGATCTACATCGTCATCGACGCGGGGGATGAAGGAGACTTTGGCCAGGCGTTCGCGAGCTTGCAAGGTCTCGATCTGTCGGTGGACAACGATCGCTATGCGTTCATCTGGTATATGCAGCAATATCCCATCGCGCTGCTCCTTTTCTATGGCGTGTTGTCCGTCTGTATCTACCCGCTCACGATGTACACCAGCGCCATCACGCTGCAAGACACGGGCGCCGTCATGTTGAGGAAAGATCTCGAGACCACGATGCCGTTCGACAAGAAGTTCCGCATGTACGCGGTGAAGGGCCTGTTCACCGGGGGCATCTTCTACATCATCATCGGGGTGGCCGTCTGGGGCATCGGTTATGTCTACAGCCTGGGCATCGACGTCATGTACCCACTCGTCAAGATCGAGGCATACCCCATGTGGAAAAGCGTGTATTACCTTTTCCCGGTATCCTTTGGCCTCGCGTGCATGGCCACGAGCGTCGCCTATTACTTCTGGCCAAGGGCACCATCCAGTCGCGTGCTTGCGTGGTACTGCGGGCTCGTCCAGATGCTCGTGCCCGTGATCGGCTGGTTTTTCGGCATCACCTTGATGATGAACTTGCGCGCCACGCAGGAGAATGTCGAAAAAAAGGTCGCTCATCGTACCGTGTTCTACGCGTTCTCCGCTGCGATTTTTTCCATCCTCGTCCCGCTCTTCGTCTTCTGGATGGTTGCCCTGGACCGTTCGTATCCGGGACGCTTCAGTTTCACGATCGATCCGGACAACCTGGAAGCTCAAGTGAATGGCCTGGTGTGGACCGCCACGTTGGTGCTCGTGCTTTTCTATTTCCTGGCAGCCTTTTACTTGATAATGGAATCGTTGTCTGGCGAGATAGCAGTCAAGAAGAGCTTCCAGCGTGGCCTTGCGTTTTTATTTATCTGCTTGGGCATCGTGGAACTCGTCGTGATCTTGTATTCCGTGTTCAGCAAGATGGGCATCACGATCTTGCCCGACATGATCCCGCCCCCCGCGGAGGTGCGCGGGGATAACAGTATCATGTTCCTTTTCGTGGGATTGTCGGTCACCTACATCGTCTATTGCATCGAACGATTTCTCAAGAACAGCAAGCACATGATCGTCACGATCGCCGTGGTGTGCATGGCGGTCGCGGGGGTTGCGGGGTTGGTTTTTTCCTTCATCCCGGCGATCAACGCCGCTGAATGGTATCAAACGGGAGGATACGTGATCATGGCCTTCCCGGCCGTCGGCTTGCTGCTCGGCATCTTGATGATCCTCATCACCTATGGAAAGCTTGCAGCCCAGACGAGCGGCGAGATCAAGAAAAACGCGATCACGATCCTGGCCGGCTTCATCGTGACGGTCCTGGCTTCGGTGCTGCACGTGCTCAGGAACCAGATCGCCGAGTTCCCGTTCAACTGGCTCGTTTTCATCGTGCTGAACATCATTGGCGTGCTCATCTACATGCGCGGGATATTGAAGGCATCGTATTGAAGGATGTCGTGAGAAATCCCTTCCCTTTTCTTTTTCAAGCGGGTATTTCCCGCGTCTACCCTTTACCAGAAATAGAGCAAGACATAGCTCAACCCGACGAGCACGCCCGCGTTCGTGATGATGAGCCCGAATGCCACCTTGTTCCAGAAGAAGATCTTGCGCCCGTCGAACATGCCGAACGGGAGCATGTTAAATAAAGCAAGCCAAGCGTTTATCCGGAAGCATAAATAGACGAAATCGTTGTACGGGAAGATGATTAACAGGGGGATTATGGCCAGCGAGAACGTGATGTTGGACAGCGGGCCGGCCATGGCAATCGTGCCCGTCTGCTTGCGATCCGCCCGGCTCTCGACAACCACCGCGCCGGGGGCGAAGAATAGGAATCCGCTCCAGGCGACGGCGAAGCTGATCAAGATCATGAAGTCGTTCGACTTGAAGTGCGCCTCGAGCCCGAAGTGCTGCGCCGTGAACTTGTGCCCCAGCTCGTGCGCGACGAACGTCAGGCCAGAGACGGCCAGGAATAGCCTGAATTCGCGGGGTATGAATTCGGGATAGACGAACAACAGCTCACGATAGGTGAGAAGATACGCGACTGAAAGGCCTATCCACGCTTTCATCAGGTCCGCGGTTTCCCGCGTGGTGAAACTGAAGCGGGAACGAGAATAGGATGCACCCCGCTTGCGCTGGTTTCGCGGCTCGATGATGATGTCGACCACGCGCGTTCGCACCTCGAATATCGAAAGGGAAGAGATTGTATTAAAAACACGGACTAGCTATTTATGGATTCGAAAAAGACTTAGAATTCTGTTTTACTCCCAAAACAAGCTTTTATTCGCGTTCCCGGATTGCATACACCTCTATCGAATCCGATCCAAAATCATTGAATCAAGGGAATTGCCATAGTTTTCTCGCAACAAACCGAAAACATCATCTTCTGGCTCACGTGCTTCATCGAGGTGGTAAAACTCGTCATGCTTATTTTCATGGGCGTCAAGATTCGCCGCCGCAGGAAGGAGGGGCTCGAACTCGCCGTTAATTTTTTGCGGGCCATGTGGTTTCTCATATTCACCTTCTTTCTCTCCCGGTTGCTCTACATGTGGTTTGATTTCGGCTTGACGCACTTCGACAAGGCAATATACCACTTGTATGTCAACTGGTGGAAGGTCGCCCAGCTCATCGTCAGTATCGGGCTCGCCGTGCTCGTGTTCGTCGTCGATCGAAGCATCCTCGGTTTCAAGTTCAAGGGGATCTTCGCCTACATCATCATCGCCGGCTCGATTCTTACGCTGTTGTGGCCCGTGTACTCGGAGACAGATTTCGACACGATCTCGACGATCGGCATCTTGCCACAGCTCGGATTGCTCATCGTGCTCATTGTGTTCCTAAACATCGCGATTAAAACAAGCGGACGGGTGCGAAGGACGGCGTTTATCATCATATTTGCTTCCATCATGTACGCCGTCGCAGCGCTCGTCGTGAACGCCGGCATCATAACAGCTCTCAAGCCCGTCTTCGGCGACAACACGGACGTCTTGATGTATGCGATCCAATCAATCCTAAAAGCCACGGGTATCATCATGATGGCGGTGGGTGCTGCGCGCTGGGGTAGTTAAAAGTATTAATTGCCTTTCCCTTAATACAACATGGTTTCAAATAAACGTGTAAAAATGGCCAATCATTTACCATTGATGACATGCAACATCATTTGAATGCAATACACGTGACCACTTAGGACGAGATTTCTGCAACAATTCACCTGCACTGAGAGAATATGACCGAAACAACTCAAAAGTCAAGTCAATTCGACCGGGATCCGATTACCAAGAAAGAATATTTCGGATATAATATGGGTGCACTTCCTGGCGCATTTTTTGGCTCCATGATGGGTCAAATTCAAGCGTTTTACTTTAAATGGATGGGCTTGGGGTGGGACTTGATCATCTGGGCACAGATCTTGTTTGCAATATGGAACGTCTTGAACGACCCTCTTTTCGGCATTTTGCAAAATCGGACAAAGACGAGGTCTGGCCGGTACATCCCGTGGATAAAATGGTCGGCCGTTCCCTTCTCGATCGCTTTCATTCTCGTGTTTTTTCCACCATCGACGTGGCAGCTAAAAGAAGGCGGTGAGGCCTACCAGATACCGATGTTCATCTGGTACCTCGCGACCCAGGCACTTTACGACACGTTTTACACGATCGTTTACCTGGCGCACACGGCGCTGCTGCCGCAGATGACCTTCGCTGCAATCGAGAGAACCAAGGTGGCCGTCCTCTACGCGATCCTCTCGCTGATCGGCGGGGTGGCGGCCGGAGGCCTTCCCCTCATTTTCTTGACGAACCCGACGCCGGAGTCGATAGCACAATTCCAGTTGGTAGTCATCATTTTCGCGGGCCTTGCCATTATCCCGTGGATCTTGGTCGTGAAATGGGTGAAAGAACGCCAGGAATTCTTGCCACCCGTCGAGCAAAAAGAATCCATCAAGTCATCGTTCAAGTACGTGTTCAAGAACCCATCGGGACGCATCTATATCATTTACGACGGCATCTCGGTCGGGATCCTGAACATATTGCTCACGGCCCTCACCTTCATGTTCGAGTGGCTGCTGGGCTTGATCTCGGGGGTGCCGAAAACGATGCCGAATTGGGGCATCGTCGACATCCTGCCACCACTTGGAATGCTTGTCGGCGGGGCCGTTATCGGGGTCATCGTCCAATTGCAGATTCCCAAGAAGCGCGACATCAAGACGGCGATCCAGGTGGGCTTGATATGCCAAGCCATCGGGTTCTTTGTCGCGTTCCTCGGCGCGATCCCGGCGCCCTTCGCGCGGTATAGCGTTTACGATCTCCCCAACAACATCTACTTGCTAGGTGCGGGGCTCGGCATTGGGTTCTTCGGCCTCGTCACTGACTTCGTGTACCACAATCCCATGCGTGGCGATACGATCGATTACGACGAATACGCGACGGGGGAGCGACACGAATCCATCTACGCGGGCATCGGCTGCGTTCTCAGCAAGCCCATGATCAGCGTTGCACTCGCCATCGTCCCGGCGATCATCGGAACGTTTGGACTCTTGCCCGCGAACGCGGCGGATCCAACCAGCACGGCGATGGTAGCAAGGGCTGGTTATCCGAGCGCGACGCTTGGCGTGGCCATCGTGTCCTTGCTCGTTCCCTCCATCCTCGCCGCGATCGGCGCGGTCGCCTGGAAATGGTATCCGCTCGACCGGAAGAAACTGGAGGAGGTTCATGCCAAGCTCGTGACGATCCACGCGCAGAAACGCGCGGAGCGGCTCACCGCGGAAGGCAAGTCGGTCTTCGTGAAATGATCGATGAGGGATGAAAAAATGAACAATGCAACCAAATTCAGCGTCGTCGCCGTTTCTTTTTGCATCATCTTGAGCCTTATCTCTCCCGCGTCCGCCCAAGCGAGCTATGTCGGCGTCAAACAAGGCGACGCATACAAGTACGAGGAATTCCAGCAAATCAGTAATGCATCAAGAATCTTCGGATGGATTTCCGTGCTGGAAGACCGGACGATCGCGGCCATCGGTGCTGAGATCGCGGGAAACAGCAGCGTCACGTGCAACGTGGTGCACCATGACCGGCTAGTTTCGGTGAATTACATAAGCGAGGTGGGCCCGATTCCCCCGATGCCGGCAGATGGAATCGAAATCGTCAACGTCACGAGCACTGCCACGGGACACCTGTCCACGCCGGTACCTGTCTTGTGGTACTTCATCAACAAGAATGCACCCTCGAAGACATGGACGTACTTCAAGAACGAGAGCACGACGAAGAATTTAACCACGACGATCACGGAGCGCTGGGATACCAACGGCGTGCTGGAGCTTTTCGAAAACAGCACATTCAACAACGCCACGAACATCACCAACACCTACCGGGTGGCAAAACTGGTAGAAAACGTGCTTCCCGGATACGACACGACCATCATGATGGTTTCGGGATCGTTGATCACGTGTGTCATCGTCGTAGCGACGAGGAAAAAGATGATGTCAAAGGAGCATTGATACATCTTCTTCGTTTATTCTTCTTTCTACTGCATTTCCGACGTTCTTCTGCTTGTTACTTGCCTTAAACATGTCCGACGTGATTTTAAAGGCCATTTTTATCGCCCGCGAGTGTCGGGCGATCCATCCATGCCAACTCTCGGCGTCCCCCGTGGCGATCATGCCTCTGCCAGGAAAACCTGGGAAAAAGTTCACGCGGAATTCCGGAAAATTCACGACCAGAAGCGCGCGGAACGGCTGACCGAGAGCGGTACCTCCTAACCCGGCAAGTAATTTGTTCCATCCGTTCCATTTGCTTGTTATCAAATTCGGGTCGTTGATTGATCTATCTTTTATTGAGTTCCCTCGAAGAGGAACTATGGATTTCAGCAGCGCTGACCTCGCACGGATCAAGGCCGCGCACCCCGATCTGGTCCAGGCGGATGGTAATATCGACCTGGAGAGTCCGACCGCGAGAAGTTTTCTCGATGGATGGCAAATTCCAAAAGCATTTGACAAGATCGGTTATGCAAGGCCTCTCGGTGGCTTCTTCTACGAGTTCTTTTATGGCATCGTTGGCATGGTCATTTCGGTCGCGCTGTTCGACGTCTATCTTGGCGTGATCTATCCCTGGCCCGAGATCGCCGGTTACACGGGGATCAGCGGCATCATGTTCATGCTCATCCGCGCCGCGTTCAACATCCCGACCGAGTGGGGGATCGACCGCTTCGTCGGCGAGTGGCGCGTAAAGAACCCGAAAAAAATGGTTTTCTTCCTTCGATGGTACATCTGGTATCAAATGCTCACGGGCCTGGTACTCGTGACCTGGTTTAGCTGGTTCATCCTCATGGCCCTCACCGCGGATTCAAAGATGGAATTTGTCAAATGGCTAATGCTCCTCACCATTGTTCGAGAATACCCGGCATTTAGCGGGATCTTCATCAGCACGCTCAGGGGCCTTCAAGCGTACGGCCGAGAGGCGACCTATAACTTCCTCAGCATGTACATCACGAGCAAGGCCATCGAGTTCAGCTTCGCGCTATGGGGACAATTCTTCCTTGGCGCATTTCTTCCCTTGGGAGGCATAATGGGTATTGCCATTGGCGCCGCGATCGGTAGCATCGTGACGGACCTCGTCAACGAGATACTGGGGTTATTTTTCCTCCGGGGAGTCCTCAAGAAGATGGGCATTGGAATCAAGGAGATCTTCATCCCGCGTTTCGAATGGGATGCCGTGAAGACCAGCATGAAGTTTGGCATCATCGTTTCCGTACCCGGCCTGATAGGCTCGTTCTTCGGCACCATCACCACGTTGTGGTGGTATTGGGGGGTGCCCGCGTACCTGACCTTCACGCGGCTGTCGGGCATCGCCGATGAGTTCGCGAACATCATGAAGACCGGCGGGGGCATCAACATAAGGGGCACGCTCAGCGAGGCCTATAACAGCGGCAAGAAGGCACTATCGAGCTATTACCTGGCCATGCAATGGAAATTTTACTCGATGTTCGCGTTCGCTCTTGGCGCCCTCATCCTTGCATTCATGCCGTTCATCTTGACGACCTTGTTTTCCGTGGGAAGCGTGGCAAATTACGCGCTTGCAGCCGCGTTTGTCGTCCCGAACATCATCGCAACCACGGCCGAGGAACCCATCAACACGGGAGAGAACATGCTGCTCGGTGCAAACAAGCCCCACGTGAACACGCTCTTTCGCGTCATGGCGGACGTTTTAGGCTTGTTCCTCATGTACATGGCATTATTCGTCTTCAAGATACAGGAAATGGGAACGACCTACATCATCTGGCTCATCCCCATGCTTCCCTTCTTGCCGAATCTGGTCAGGGGAATCTCGTCTTGGCTCTACATCGGCAAGAAATTGTGCCCGGTGCAATGGCGGAAGTTCGCATGGCAATCCTTCATAGCACCTATCGTTCCCTCGATAGTGTACGCCCTTGTCGGTATGCTCTGGCTCACGTACGTTTTCCCGCCGATAGAAAACGGGTTCGCCGGCATCTTCAACGACGTCGAGGTCGGCATGATAGCCGCCGCGTGCATCACGGTGCTGTTCGCCATCTTTTTCGGGCTGTTTTTTACCTTCCCCGCGTATTCGATGTGCGGTGGATGGGATGACAACACCATCGCCATCTTCAAGGAGGCCGTAGAGATCTCCGGCCCGAGCAAGGTGTTCTTTTCGCCCATCCTCAAGGTGACGCTCTTCGTGTGCAAGATATCGCCATTGCACGGAAAGTTTCCGATCCCGCACGAGCAAGCGGCACGAGAAGCCCTTGAATTGATGAAGATGCGGCATATAAAGGACATTCTCGCCAAGGAATTGCGCGCTATAGATGGGAAATAGATAGGTTCACAGCATCTTGGAACAATAGTTGTGCGCGAAGGGACGCTTGCTCAGCGGGATGATCTTGCAGAAGTCCAAATTCAAGACACGGGTCACGTCGACGTTGAAGGCCCTGCAATAGTCCACGAGCAAGGGCTTGAGGTCCTGGAGATCATCCTCATCGAGATCGGTAACCTTGGCGCCGGTACCGAGGCAATCGCAAGGTATCTCGGCGGCCTTCCGTGCGAGGAGGATCTTGCCCCCGTGTATGCCTGTCCCGATCGACTGCCCGGCAATCGGGAATCCCTTGATCTTGTCGAACGCCCCGTTCTCGTTTATGTTCAGCCCGAGCGCGACGAGAATGCCACCAGCCATGTACTCGCCAAAGAAATCACGAACCCGGCCCCCGAACACGAACACGGGTCGCTTGCTCTGGTATTGCTTGATGTGCACCCCGCACCGGTAACCGCCGTCTCCCCGGACGTAGATCGTGCCACCGCGAGCCGACAAGCCGATGACGTCCCTGGCGGAGCCGTGGATGATGAGCTTGCCACCATTCATCGTGTTGCCGGCCTGGTCCTCCACGTTCCCGAACACCTCGATGGAAGGCCCGTCCATGAAGATCCCGAGATCGTTGCCCGGGGTTCCAAATATCTTGATGTTGATCTCGCCAACCAGTGCAGCCCCGATAAACCGCTGGCCAGCCACGTTTTTTATCATGATGGTCTTGTAGCCCTCGTCGATCACGCGGTGGATCTGCTCGTTCAATACCTGGTACCGGAGCGGTATCTTGCCGATCGTTGCATCGATCGTGACGGTCTTGCTCGAGGCGTCGGCGTGAATGTTCTCCACGATTTTTTGCATGGCGTTTTCACTCTCCCACGTGCTTGATGCCGAGGACCTCGGCGATGTGTGGATTCGGGCCCATGTACCGCAATCTATCCCTGTTCGACCGCAAGGACTCGACCGAGTCGATGCCCATTGCCCCCAGGACCTCCTTGAGCTCCTCGTTCCAGGCGTGGAATAGATTCTTGATGCGCTGGACGGACACGTCGATGTCGAGGCGCTTGGCCAGGTCGGGCCTTTGCGTCGCGATGCCCCACGCGCAGTTGCCGGTGTGGCATTGCTGGCAGAAACGACAGCCGAGCGCGAGCAACACGGGCATGCCGACCATACAGATGTCGGTGCCGAGCGCGATGGCCTTGATGAGGTCGGCCGAGTACCTGATGGAGCCACCGGCGATGACGGTGACTTTCTCGCGAATGCCTTCTGACCGGAGCCGCTCGTCGACGGCCGCGATGGCGACCTCGATGGGGATGCCGACGTGGTCCCGGATGATGCGTGGCGCTGCTCCTGTACCGCCGCGGAAGCCGTCGATAGTGAGGAAATCGGCGCCCGCTCGCACGATACCCGACGCGATCGGTGCCACGTTGTGGACCGCTGCGATCTTCACGCCGATCGGGATCTGGTACCTGGTCGCTTCCTTGAGCGCCGAGATGAGCTGCTGGAGGTCCTCGATGCTGTAGATATCGTGGTGCGGGTAAGGCGACAGCGCGTCCGAGAACTTGGGTATCATGCGCGTCTCGCTGATGAGGCCCGTGACCTTCTCGCCGGGAAGGTGCCCGCCGTGGCCGGGCTTGGCACCTTGGCCGATCTTGATCTCGAGGCCGGCGACGCCGTGCAGGTAGTTGATGTCGACGCCGAAGCGCCCCGACGCGATCTCGGTGATGAGGTGATTCTTGTAGGGATAGAAGGCCTCGTTAAGCCCGCCCTCGCCCGATCCAGCGACGATGCCGAGCTCGGAGACTGCCTTGTAAATGGACATGCACGCGTTGAAGCTGATCGAGCCGAGGCTCATGTGGCCGACCATGATTGGCATGGACATCTCGAAGTTGGGCGGGAACCGTGTTTTCATCGTCAC
>Ga0172366_10000939_pt1 | contig 22237 bp, 26 predicted proteins | sample LakKivSesite69cm_FD_114533 | JGI IMG/M metagenome (GOLD analysis project Ga0172366, IMG submission 114533) | Sediment microbial communities from Lake Kivu, Rwanda - Sediment site 69cm | ecosystem: Environmental > Aquatic > Freshwater > Lake > Sediment | place: Rwanda: Western Province, Lake...
ATATCCGACAGGCGGATCACCGAGTCGTTCGATCTCCAATATGAATTTTCCACACTCCGCAATTGAAAATAGATAGTTCAAGGCTATATTGCTCCAAATGAACCAAGAGGAGCAGTCATGATCAATTGCTACACAATGGACGATGGCCTTTTCCGTCTTCATCTCGGCGACGAGACTTTCGGGCCGTACGAGTCGGTTGGAATCATCTACGATGTCGACGACAGGGGGCACGTGATCCTTCTAAAGCATGGTGGCTTTCAACAGACGAAGATTTATTACGACACGTTGAAGGCGGTCGTGAATTTCGCTACAGGAGATTATGGAGGTTGTTGCCCGGCGATCAAGCTCGTGGAAATCTGCCATTGCAACCTGGACGACCTGAATCACTTCATCAACACTTCGGCATTGCCGGAAAAATACATCGCAAAATTGATATCCGGAACTTAACGCGCAAGGAACGCCACATGTGCATATACAAGCCGCTTGAAAAAGGAGTTTAACGATCATGGATAGTGAATCGTTCAAGTCGTTGGAAGCGCGTACGACGACGCTGAAATGCTGGACGACGCCATAGAGCACGCCAAGCAAGTGGCGGAGTCTGCGAAAACCTGCGCTTGCGCCGAGGATCATAGGCGGTTGTACGGGTGGTTGCAGGAGCTGAAGGTGTTCAGGAGTTTGAACACGTGAAAAGTTACATGTGGAATATCTTGCAAAGGAAGGAGCGTCGTAATGGGAAGGCCCCATGATTATTCACCGTACGCGGACGAGATAGAGGCGTACGCGTCCGAGATCGATGCAAGAACGGAAGAGTTCTGGGAAACGCTTTTGTTCCAGCTCAGGTACGAGATTAGAAAAATTCGAGACAGGAAGAGGAGCGAAGATATTCAAGGTGGTCGCGATGATGGCTTCTTTCAAAAAAATAAAGAATGACCGGTTGAAAGTTAGCCATAACGGTCCTATAATATGTTAAAATTAAGGAATCATGACAATGATTTTCAAGAACGACAATAACTGGTGCGACGCGGACGATAATACGTCCACGCGGCCTGTCGTTGCTTGGTGAGATCAGTATAGGTTTCCGAGCCCCAGGTCGAAAGGCCTGGGGCTTTTTCGTTTTCGTTCCAGTGTAGCTCAGCGGTAGAGCAGTTGGCCGTTAACCAATTGGTCGCAAGTTCGATCCTTGCTACTGGAGCCATAAGGTGCTGTAGTTCAGTTGGTTAGAACGCATGCCTGTCACGCATGAAGTCGCGGGTTCGAATCCCGTCAACACCGCCAGTTTCATTGTTATAAATTGTTTCAACAAATGTTGAAACAACAGATAACGGTACGTAGTTCAGTTGATTGGAACGCCGCCCAGTCATACTCGCCAGCATATTGACATCCTCTCACGGCTGAAGCCGTGAGCTCTCTGGCGCACGCCGCTAAAAGCGGCGTCTCTCGTAGGTTCATGGTGCAATGGTAGCATGAGGGTCTCCAAAACCTTCGATCTCAGTTCGAGCCTGAGTGAACCTGCCAGATCCCCCGAGTAGCTTAATTTTCAGAGCGCCAGGCGGCATGACGGTTGGAGATAGCGGTGAAAATCCGTTCTTGGGGGCCAAACAAAAGGACCAGGATTAGCTCCTGGTCCTTTCTCATATCGGGGAAATACAGACTACGCCGGATTCCTGTATTCGCAATCCTTTCCTTCGAAGTTCTTCATCTTGACGACGCCGTTTTCGAAGGATTTAATATACTCCGGGAGGACGGGGATCTTTCCGCCGCCGTTCGGTGCGTCGATGACGAACAAGGGGATGGCCAGCCCGCTCAGCCTGCCGCGCAGTTTCTCCATGATGGAGATACCGGTTTCCACCTTCGTACGGAAGTGCTCCACGCCATAGACGAGGTCGCATTGATACAGGTAGTAGGGTCGGACCATGTTCCGGACCAACGTCCTGCATAGCTCCATCATGGTTTCAGCATTGTCGTTTACGCCCTTCAGGAGGACGCTCTGGTTTCCGAGCGGGAATCCCCGCCGTACGAGTTTCCTGCACGCGTCAGCCGCCTGCCGGGTCATTTCGCACGGATGGTTGAAGTGCGTGTTGATCCATATGGGCTGGAACGGTTCGAGGGCGTCGCACAGCTCATCGTCGATCCTCATCGGCATGGTAACCGGTGTACGGGTCCCGATCCTGATGATTTCGACGGACTGTACCGACCTGACCGCGCTGACGATCCTGGCGATGTCCTTGGTTTCCAGGGTGAGTGGATCTCCTCCCGAGATGACGACATCCTTTATTTCGGGATGTCGCCTGATGTAGTCGACGGCCTTTTCCAAGTCGGCATCGGAGATCGGGCGTTCATCCCGTCCGGCGAGCCGTTTCCTGGTGCAGTGTCTGCAGTACATCGCGCACTTTCCGGTGGATAGCAGCAATGCCCGGTCTTCATATCTATGGACGAGCCCCGGTGCCACTGTGTCGTGTTCCTCGCCGAGCGGATCGTGCGAAAGATCCTCGGTTTCGGACGTTTCGAGCCTATTCGGCACGGACATCGCGAATACGGGGTCGGTGTAGGATAAACTTTTGATGAGCGAGGCGTAGTAGGGGGTAATCGCCATCGGAAAGGTATGAAGGGCAGCCTCGATCCCCTCCGTATCCCCGATTTCCGGGAACGTCTTCCTAAGCGATGCGACGTTCCTGATCCTGTTCTTCAATTGCCATCTCCAATCCCCATCGACAGGCGGAGGTTCATCGCCGCCTTCCTTCTCGGCCAGATCGTTTTCCATTGTCTTTACTGTCCTCCTATGTTTATGGACATCCGTTATCGTTCGCATCGTCCTGATGTAGTTCCTCTTTGTTTTTAATGATATGTCCGGGTTTGTTTTTTTCAACCGTGGAAAGAGGTGCCGGATGGAAAAATTTTCAACCGGCGGACATATATGCGATCGCATTGTACAACGCGTGGATGACGACTGCGGAGGCATATCCGGCGGCTTCCGCCGTCTTGCCGCGGAGCGCCGTACGGTGCATAACGTAGGCGTTGGTTCCATGCATCGCCATCGGGACGATCCTCCACGCCAAACCGTAATAGGAAGTGAAGTTGAGCGCCGATTCGATGAAAGCCAGGGCGACCGTGAAAAAGACCAGGTTCCCCCTCTTCGCGGAGATCCATCTCGCCGTTTCCTCCACGAGCGGAGCTACCGCCACGAGCGATAGGAAGATCAACTTCTCCATATCGGCACCGGTGGTTGCCACGGCGATGGCCAGGACGGCGACGTTGGCGACGCCGCAGAGCATCGCGGTACCTCCGGCCTCGAATAGTTTTTCGGTACCGTTCTCCATGGCGGAGCTTTCCGCGTCCGCCGCGCGCTATCCTTTGTCGGAGAGGATTTTTATCCATCTCCGGCGAAGGAGTCGGTAGGCATGCGAGGTGGATTATGGGCAAATTCAGGATATTGAGTGTCGACGGCGGTGGAATAAGGGGAATCGTATCTTCAACCATCATATCCAGGTTGGATATTGAATGCCCGTCTTTCCTGCGTTCGTCCGACTTGTTCGCCGGGACGTCGACCGGCGCGATAATCGCCTGTGGACTCGCGATGGGGATGAGTCCCAAGCGGTTGTCGGAATTGTATGCATCCTGCGGCAAGAAGGTATTCAGCAAGGATTATAAACACCTGTTCGGGATTACCGGCGCGAAATACAGGAACGACGGTTTGAGGAAATTGCTGTTGGAGCTTTTCGGCGATGCCAGGTTGGGCGACGTTTCCCGGAAGATCCTCGTACCGACTTTCCATTTGCGCAGTGCCGACGAACAACCGGAAAGATGGAGGCCGAAGTTTTTCCACAATTTCGGAAGTGACGAAGATTGTGCGGCTAGGGTCGCGGACGTCGTTCTGCAGTCTTGTTCTGCTCCGACGTATTTCCCGGCCTTCAGAGGGTATATCGACGGCGGCATGGTCGCCAACAGCCCGTCGATGGCCGCCGTATGCCAGGTGCTCGACGGAAGGCACGGCGTAGACATATCGCTTGCGGACATATCGCTATTGTCCGTCGGATCTGGTGAGACGTACAAGTTCATCCGCGATCCGAACCATAATTTCGGGTTGTTGGACATATCGAAGATCGTCGATATCATCCTCGGTGGAACCGAAAGCGTGCCGGATTATCAATGCAGGGTCCTACTCGGCGACAGGTACATGAGGATATCGCCTTGCGATCCGAAAGGCGTCGAGATGGACGACTACGGCAAGGTCGCGTATCTCAGGAGGCTCGCGGTCGACTATGATCTCAACGAATGTGAAAAATGGATAGGGAGGGTCTGGTGATGGCGGACGAAAATGAAAGCGTGAAGGAAGCGCAATCAACCACTTCGATATGGGGAACGCTCGGCAAGATCGGGTCTGGAACGGCGGCAGCCGCCATCGCCGGTTTAATCGGGACCTGGGCATGGAACACGATCGACCGTCACGAGAAGGAGATCATCAGGATGCGTGAGGAAATCCGTTTTCTCCAGCAGAAAACGGAGAAGGTCGACGCGCAGGAAACCGATATCGCCATACTGAAGGCGATCTATGCGCAACGCGAAGTGGTCAAATGATCAATTCGCTTGCTTGTTCGCTTCGGCGACGACCTGGTTTTTCAGTTCCTGCGATAGATTTTTAAGCGCGTCGTCAGCCAACGTGTTTTTCAACAATTCTTCACTTGCCGGTATGTATGCCGCGACCTTCCTGGCGCTTTGCAACCATTCTACGAGTTCCTTGATTGCGGGATATTGCCGATATAGCTCCGGCAATCCTTTGGGTTGAGCGACTTGCTGTTGGTTGGGTTGTCGATTCTGTTGATTCGGTCGCTCCTGTTGATTTCCGGGCGGATTAGTTGTCTGTTGCGGTTGTGCTACCGGAATATTCCCTGCCGGTTTTCCGGCATTTCCTTGATTCCCCGACTGACCAGAAAAGCCTGGTTTACCGCTATTCGATGTCGGAGGCGTGATAGCCTGAGCGGTTTTCACGGTTGAAACCATTTTATCGAACCAGTTTTTCATCGGTTTTGTCTCCTTGTCGTACGGAAGGATATTCAACAACCATGTTTCTCCACCGCATTGATATTGTCCTTTTCCGAGATATATTCGAGATGAGTCCAACAGGAGGAATCGGACAATGGCGACGGATTTCAAGAAGGCTGCTTTTGGATTGCTTTATGAAGACGGCACGGACATTTCCGAAGGCGATATCGCCTGGTATCACGATCCGGACAGCCTGATCCAGGATGTCGTCGTCTATTTTTATTGGGACCCCTTAACTTTTTCTTTCAAGGCGAAGCCGACGAACCAGCGCAATTCCGGATCGTGGTCTCTCGGATGGCATGGCAGCCAGGATAGGAAATACCGTCGTTTAGGAAGTATCTACGACGACCCGTTCGTACTCCCGTTATGGGAGAAGGCCGGTAAGATAGAGTCGTCATCCATCTTCATAAGGCAATCCGATTCTTCGACTTGTTTCCCGTTGGCGGTATTGAACGCCTGCATCGGGGCTGGCGCTCCGAAGGCTTTCTTGAATTTCAAGTTGTTGAAGCGGCTGGTCGAGATCGGGGAGTGTTCCAAATGGGGAGGATGCATCGACGAGCAGTCCGTCCTCAATGCCGCCCAGTCAGAATTGGATGTCACCTTCGTGCTCGACGAATTCATGTCGACCGTCGAGACCGGCGGGGTCGTGACGGTATCGGACGGTTCCACCTTTCATGCGGTCGCGTCGTTCGTGTCGGACGGTTGTCCGTTCCTGGTCAACATGAGTGGATTTCCATTCGTCGTTCCGGCCAAGCTCGTGACGTTGCAGAGATCACCCGACGAGAAGCACCACAGGGACTACACCATTCTCGAAAATTCTTGATCATGGTGTTGAAAAACGTTTTCCGTCGGGTATCTTGAAGATAGTGTCGATGTTCTTTGGGGCATCGGCATGAAGAGAGAGAGAAAATACAGGCGCGGCAACGCGCGGGAGGATTCGATAAATGTCATGCTTCCTATGCGGTTCGGACCATCCCGACACCTTTTTCCTCGACTCCGGCATTCTCGACGAGGAAACGGAGTCCGCTAACGAGTTTTCCGCGTGTTCCGCGTGTCTGAAGGAGGCTGGTTTCGACCTGTCGAAAATGGAAAGCGTGTTTTCGCTATTCCTGCATCATGGCGCATCCAACCGTCATAGTCCCGTCAATATGGGCGATAGGGTAACGAATGAGTTGCAGGTGACTTGCGATCCGAAGTGTAAATATTGCGGAATCTCCATCATGGACCTCATCAACACCGGGGTGGTCGGATGTGAGAAGTGTTATGAATCGTATGCCGACTTCATCAAGGAGTATCTATTCGCCATACGGGAAGGTGCCGTGGATAAGGCATCATCGGACATCTTGGCGAAGTTGAACACGGCGATCGAGGAGGAGAATTACGAGCAGGCCGCGGAATTGCGCGATATCCTGGAGTCGAGGAACTGCCGATGATCAACCTGCAAATTGCGGCGTGTGGTTCGCGATGGCTTTCCGGCGACTGGAACAAGGACGACATCCTCGTCTGTTGCGAGGCGAAGCTCAGTAGGAACCTGGAATTCAATCCGTTCTCCACCAATGCTTCGGTCGATGACCGCAACAGGATACGCGGGCTTTTCCAGCAGGCATATGCCGGGATGGGTGAAAGGGAGATGTTGGACGCGTCCGTTTTCGACGATACCATGCGTCAGGTGATCATCGAAAACAGGATGGCCTCCGCCGATTTTTCGTCTAATCAACCTTTCACATGCATTTTCTACAATCCCGCGAACGGCAATTCGGCCTGCGTGAACGACAGGGACCACGTCAGGATCAGGTCCGTTGGAAGCACCTTATGGGAGGCTGTCGAGAAGGCTCAGGGGGAGGAGCAGGAATTGATCGATAGCGGAATGTCCTTCGCGTATAGGAGGGAATTCGGTTTTCTTACGAGCCACTATGAGGAAAGCGGTAGCGGGATGAGGATTTCGGCGATCCTCCATCTACCGGCCACCAATCTTCTCTCCATGGCCCTTCCGCTTTCCTTGAAGGCTGCCGTGTCGAGGGTTGCCGTAAGCAGGGCTTTTGGTCCGTCCGGAGGAAATGGATATTTCTGCAACATGGTACAGGTGCATGTCGACCCTCCGTCCGTAGCGCATATCAATGGCTGCGTCAAGAGTCTCGCATCCATAATAGATTTGGCAGTCGAGAAGGAGAGGTCGTGCCGTGAAATATTGAAGGCGGATTGCGCCGATATGGAACAGGCGCACAACGATATCGGTATTTCATGGGGAATTCTGACGAATATGAAATCAGTCGATTTCGATATGGCCGGTAAGGCCATTTCGCATGCCGTACTCGCGGTGAAATGCGGTTTGTACGACGGAGCCGGACGTAAAAAAATCGTCAATGCGTTGCGTGACGCCGTGATACAGGTAATGCCCGGGCATCTGGATGAAGCGACCGGAGTGTTTGATCTGGCAATTCCAGCCGGACGCCGGAGAGCCGCCCTTCTGAGGGGGGTATTACGCAAGAATACGGGATTTGGATTGAAATGAACACGTTCAAGGAATATATCGGAAAAGCCATGGATGGACGGGAAGGTCCTTTCAAGGCTGCGATCTTCACGCATCCAGATCCAGATCCGGATGCGATAGGATCGTGTCTCGGCATGAAATGGCTACTTTCCAAGATGGATATCGACGCCGACATTTTCTTCGAAGGCGACTATTCATCCAGGAGGCAGAATGCCGCCATGGTCAATATTCTCGGTATCTCGATGAAGCCGATCGGCGATTTTCTCAAACATGATGCGTCGTCATACCAATATTTCATCACCGTCGACTGTACCCATAAACGTCTTCCCGATGGTGTATCCAAACATATCGACGCGATCATCGACCATCATTGCGTCACCGTGGATGCGTCGGACTTCGGTTATGTCGTCAACCGTAAAGCCGGTTCCTGTTGCTCGTTGATTTTCGAGATCATGCAGGAGATGGAGAAGATTCCCGTTCCGCCTGTTGAGCGGGATGCCGTGATCGCTACGGCCATGTTGGCCGGTGTAAGGTCCGATACGGACATGTACCGTAGGGAGGACACATGCTCTCTCGATTACGAAGCGTCGACGGTCCTCTTCACGGGTGTCAATATGGACGTCATCCAGCAGATCGAACGGTGTAAGTTTCCGCGTTATCATTTCGAATTGCGGTCGGAAATAATCAAGCCTGGAAACTATGAAATCGTGAATGGATCAACGTTCATCGGCTGCGTCGGTTATATCTCGCAGGCCAAGATGGCATCGGTCCCGATCATTGCGGACGAGGTCGTCAACGATATGGAGGGTATTGCGACTTCGATCATCTTCGCGATGGTGGACGATAGGATCGAGTTGAGGATGCGGAGTTCGGACGTGTCGGTTGAAGTGTCCAAATTCCTGCAACGCCATTTCGGCGATTTCGCAGGTGCGAAATACGGTTCCGGAGGTGCTACGATACCGCTCGGGATACTCGGCATGCCAAATCCACCTTCGGAATTGCGCAAGGGTATTTTCGACACGACCAAGGCCGTGATCATGACCGTCCTGAGTAGGGATGTTAAAAGCGAATAGGAACCATTGATAGAGGAATGCACCATGAAGCAATATCTCGATCTTTTACGTCATATTCTCGACAAAGGTGAAAACAAGGGAGACCGTACCGGCAACGCGGCAAGGAACATTTTCGAGTCGGGGCATCGACTCGCGGAGGAGGCGGCGTCAGACTGGTCGAAGACCAGCAGCCGCCGGTGATACCGGAATTTCACGGCTTCAGCCGTGAGAGGATGTCAAAACAACCATTTCGCCCAGGTTGAAGAGCAATTATCGAGGGAGCCGCGTGCGCTTCCCCGGTTGAGCGTGGCAGAGGGGGTCCGCGATATCTTCGCGGTGACCTATGCCGACTTGAAGCTGGACGCTTACACGCCGCATCCGTCGATCAAGGCCGCAGTGGCCGTTTGACGGTTGGGAAAAAAAGAGAGAGAAGAGAGAAGAGAGAGAGGTTCGAAAATGAAGAAACAGGTCCCCCGTGTCGCCGTTTGCGCCCCGGAACAAGAAGAATCCTACGTCAGTGACAGGTCGTTGTCCTACAATAGGCAGATCGACAAGTATGAAGTGATGAGCGAGGAGGAAATGATCCGTCTCGTGGAGATCCGCGATCATTGCGATGACCCGCAATCGGTCAACGATGCCATCGATAAACTCACGATGCATAATCTCCGTCTCGTCAGGAAATTCGCCAAGAACGATTTCCCGTGCTGCGGGCTTTTGTTCGCCGACATCATCCAGGTCGGCAACATGGCACTCATGCATATCATGCAGAAAAACATGTTCGATCCGCGCCGCGGCAAATTGAGCGTCTATCTCCGGTATTGGATGAGGCGTTTCGTCAACGAAGAGTCGGCGAAGTTCCATAGCTCGCGCGTAATGGCTGTCGGCATGTCGTCATGCACCAAGGCCCGTCAATTGGAGAAATTTTCGCAGGATTTCGAAAGCGAGCACCATAGGTTGCCGAGCGATGAGGAAATCGCCGCCGGTATGGAGCTTGGGATCAAGCAAATAAGGTCGCTCAAGAATCTTTCCGAGTTCAGGCGCATCGGGGTCGGCATCGACATCCCCGCCTTGCCGGAGAAAGATCTCGAAGAAGATGTCGAAACCGCCGAGGCTGTCGAATATGTTAAGATCGCCGTACAGCGCCTTTCCCCGATGCGCCGCGATATCATCATGAGCCGCTTCGAACTCGACGGGCGGAAAAAATGTACTTTGAAACAACTTGGTGAGCGTCACGGACGCAGCGCCGAAATGATGCGGCAATTGCAAAATAGTTCCCTCAAGGAACTGCGCCGCACGGTTAAAATCCTAAAACAAGGAGGAAAGCCCTCTGATGAAAGCGTTTTTTGCGAAAATCTTCAGGAAGCCTGAACCGGCCCAATTGTCGCGTGTCGAATCGTTCGTGGAAAAAGCCAGGGCAATATCGCTTCAAGGACAGAAGTTTCCCTGGCCGGTCGTGAAGGATTGTTTCACCTTCGCCTGGCGTAGCGACGATTTGGTCGATCTGGCTGTGTCATGCGACTTGGATAAGCAAGAATTTTCCCGAGTCGTCGAGATAGTCGCGAAGGACGTCGCCGAACGCCGCGTGTATGTCGAAATCATGTCCGGCAAGCGCAACATGTTCCGTAAGATGATCGAGGAACTCGGCTGAATGGATCGTTTCGTCGATCTTCGCTTCGCCCATCCGGGAGAAGGGTATGAATTATGCATCCTCGGGAAACCGAGGATGTCTTACGATTTCCATTTTTCCGATGGAACATGCCGCTCCATCCACGACGGCGCAGCCGCCGCGGGATTGATGCATGAGTCGAAAATGATTGCCGCTACGTCGTTCTATTTTTGCGCCGTCGATTGTTACGACGACGAAACGAGGTTGTTCCGCGCCGACGCCGACCTATTGGCTGTTCTCCGCAACTTGCAGAAGGCGGGTGCGTCGTTCGGCGGCTTGGAAGGCGACAAGGTGGAGATCCGTATCGGTCCGGGGAGTGTCAGGCATTTAGTGAAGGTGGTCGGAAAATACGTGCTCCCGGAATCCTCCGCCGGTATCCGTGATGGATTGATGGCGGCGGTGCCGCCTCCGTCCTCCGTGACGGAGATAACCTCGATGATCTCGTCGAATGTCATGCCGCCCGTCAATTCCGTAAGATGGCCGTCCCGGTCCGTCGAGGGAAAGGAATATGTAGCGGCGACATTGGACGGGGATGACTTGGCTGATTTTCTCTGTATTTTCGTGAAGGAGGTGGCGCTTTCGGATCACCCCCTGGCGGATGCGGCGGCGAGGATCATGGTTGAGATCAACAATCAAAAGGTTTTCAAGAGTTTCAACGAGAGAATGTCCAAGTTATGAATTGTTTCGCATGCGGAGCGGAAAACGATCTCACTAAACATCATCTCGTTCCGAAAACCTTGCACGCCAAGGAAAGCAAGAGGCGAGGAGTCGGTAAGATGGATCTCGACGGTCTCGTCGCGATGATGTGCGTCGATTGCCATGCGCAATTGCATGCGCTGTTTTCCGAAAAGCTATTGGCTTCCCAATTCGACACCGTCGAAAAGATCATGGCGGATGAGAGGTTTCTCCGCTATGCCGAATGGAAACGATCCCGCGGCACGTCCGGGTTCAGGCATAGGCGCTCCAATTCACGCCGTTGATTTTTTGAAAAAAAAACATCGCGGTTAGCTTGAATTTTCGTATTCCGTACATATACTAGATCGTCAACCAACCACTTAAATCCGAAGGAAAAAATGAAGCAGACAGTCATGTTCAAGAAATTGGTACCGGACGCGATCATCCCGAAATATGCTACCGAAGGAGATTCCGGCATGGATCTCTTCGCATCCGGAAATGCCGTCGTCAAGATGGGCGAGGTCACTTCGGTGTCGACCGGTTTGGCATGCCAGCTTCCTCCGGGATACGAATTCCAGGTGAGGCCGAAGTCCGGTCTTGCCGCGAAGCACGGCGTTACGGTCGTCAACACCCCGGGCACGGTCGATTGTGGATACCGCGGCGAAATCAAGGTTCTCCTCACCAGCTTGAAGAGCGGAGTCGAATTCAAGATAGAAGCTGGAATGAAGATCGCCCAGATCGTTCTTGCTCCGGTATCCTATTGCAATCCGGTGGTCGTCGAAGAGATCGATGAGACCGAACGCGGCACCGGCGGTTTCGGAAGTACCGGTTCTTAACGTGGCCCAACCGGCCTAAAAGGAGTGAATTATGTCTTCTTCCAGGGAAATCGACGTCCGGATGGATGTCATGAACAGCCTTTTGAACACGCCGCACCGTAAGGTTGCGGACGTAATGCCCCTGCATGCCAAGTACGCGTCCGAGGATGCGTCGTTCTACGCCCATCTCGCGGCTTGGTATATGAAGAACGGCGATATCCGCGACCATAAGGAAGTGTTCATCGCAACGCTGTTCCAATCCCCCATCGAATCGCACCGCGAGGCTGCGTACGCGATGCTGATGGACCTTCCGGTTCATCAGGTTGCCCGTACCATGGGGCACATGCGCACCTTCTTCAAGAAAGTTCCCCGTATCGCCCGCACCGCGGTCAAGGATCTGCTCAAGGCGTACGAAATGAACGAAAGCAGGTTTGATCAAATCGCGGTGCGTAGCCGTAATCCGATGAAGCAACTCTACGCCACGTTCCACGTCAAGCGCGGAGAACGCGCCGGAGCGATCCTGTTCGACCGCGTTTTTCCCGAAGGATCTTTGCCGTATTACGTCAAAATGCTCTGTGCGAAGAACCTGACCGAAGAGGACAGGGCGCGCCTGATCGTCGAGAAATCCATCCCGTTCGTCACCGCCATGGATGCCTTGCCGGGAGTTACGCCCGTGACGCTTGCCGCGCTCATCGGGGCGATGACTCCGCAGGAGGTCGTCAACTGTATGGCACAGTTGAAGCGCCGCGGTGCTATGGACGACGAAGTCATGCGCAAGATGATCCATGAGAAGATCGACAGGGTTTCGACCGATAAGCGGGCTTCCGGAGCGAAAGCGGCCGTAGCCGCGGACGTGGCGGCCCTCGACGCCGAAACGCGGAAGAAGCTTGAAAAGGCGACGGATGACACGATCAAGGCGAAGGGCAACATCCGTCGTCCGTCGGCGATCTTCATCGACCGGTCCGGATCGCTCAGCGTCGCCATCGAACTCGGAATGCGTGTTGCCTCGGCGGTATCGGGAGCGTGCGTCTCCGACGTATGGGTCTATGCGTTCAACAACATGGCTACCGAGATCGAGTCGCCCGGTAAGGGTGCGACCGACTGGTCGAAGTCCTTCCGGGGGCTGCAGGCCAGCGGCGGAACATGTATCGGCTCTGCCTTCGCGGCGCTCGAACGCCACAAGCGTGTCGCGGAAGAGATCGTCATCATCACCGACGAGGCCGAGAACGCCCAGCCGTACAGCGGCGATGCGTACATCAGCTATTGCAAGGCGACCGGTACCGCTCCGCACATCACGATCGTGCGCGTCGGTAACGCTTCAGACTATTGCCAGAAGCGTCTGGTCGCCGCCGGAGCCCGTGTCGACACCATCGACTTCAAGGGCGACTACTACGCCATCACCAACTTGGTGACGATGATGTCGCGCCCGTCGCGTCTCGATCTTCTCATGGAGATCGCCGACGAACCGCTCCCGAGCAAGAAAACCGCATCGCGCCGTCTCGCGTGGATTTCCGGTAAGGACCGGAACGGAGATGACGGCGTAAACGAAGAAGGAGGAGAAGAAAAATGCTCCACGTCAGGCATCAAAACACGTCGCACGACTTCCCGGAAGTCGTCGTCCCCGAAGGGGCGACGCCCGAAGAAGTGAGGTCGTTGGCCGCACAGGCCCTGGATATCGCCATCGACGAAATCCAGGATTACCAGGTTTCGACCAACGAGGCCGGTGAGGCTATCGTATATCCTCAGCCGGTTTATGGTTGATGAACGCTTCCGCCGCGGCTTACGGGCCGCGGCGGAACCACGATACAGTGATTATCAATGTTTGACCAAGTTGATTGCGTCTTCATCGTCGACACGACGGCGTCGATGTCCAATTTCATCGATTATTGCAAGAGGCACATGAGCGATATGCTGCGTACGCTCGAATCGAGCGGTGTCGACCTGAAATGCGGATTGGTGGAATACCGCGACCACCCTCCAGAAGACGGCTCGTACGTCACGAGGGTCCATAAATTCGGGAAGTCGACTCTCGGCGACAGTGGGCAAGTCGCCAAGAAAATCAGCAGCCTCCTAGCCGAAGGCGGTGGAGACGCTCCGGAAGCAGTCTACGACGGAGTTTTCCACGCGGCGAAATTCATCGATTGGCGTCCTTCCTGCCGGTTCAGGATCGCGGTTCTCGTCGGTGACGCTCCGCCACAAGGCAACATGATGCATCCGGAGGAAGGCGATTGCGCGAAATACGCCGCCCATTGGCGCGACAGGACTCCATCCGGTATCGGACTCCACGAATGTACTTCGGCAGCCGAAGAAGCGATGGTCGAAGTGTATTCGGTAGCCGTCGGGAATGGACCGGAAGTCGTTTCGGAGTTCAAGAAGATTTCCAATTTCACGGGCGGAAGCCACTTCAAATTTGAAAACGGCAAGGGAGTAAGATCTCTCATCATGTCGGTCAAGAAGGAATCGGCTGATCTACGCGCGGTCCACGCCGCCGTCGGTGACAACCCGCCTTGGGACTTGGACGTCGACGAATTGTCCGCGCGTCTTGGTTTTCCGCTGTCGAAGACGTGCAAGTTGTTATCGATCTTGAGAAGTTGAAACGGCACAGAATGGACAAGAAGAACATCATCGAATATATCGGCAAGCTCGCCCAGAAACAGGATGAGGCGATGGATGGCGAGTTCGTCGCTCCGTGCTTGAGGCGCGGTCGTATCGCCGTGCGTATCGCCGGTATCGTATGCCGGTACAAGCCGTCAGATCCGTCTTTCGAAGGATGGGGCCGGTTCAAGGTAGGATCGTCCAATACGGTCGCTGAATTGACTGGAGAAGCCACCCGCCGACAAATTTCATCGTATCTATCGACTCTCCCGCGATGCCGGTTCCGGCTCGTTTTCCAAGGACTCGATCAATCATGGGCCGCCATTCCGAGGAACAAAGGAGTGTTCGAAAGGCATTTCGGAACATACGCACCTTCCGTCATCAGGCTGGTGTCGACCGGAACGAGATTCGATTCAGTCGTCGCCAGGCATGACGGTGCAACATGGTGGTATGAAGGTCCGGATAGGACCGACAGCGCGAAAGTGCGTGTTTCCATGGCGGAGGCCTACGACTCCGGGAAAATGCCGGAAGTCGCCGGGGCATCGCCGGAAGACCGCGACGCCTTCGCCCTGGCCGTGGAGCCGAAGCCGGTCGTCGGGATTTACTCTCCTCCTACCGACGAAGAGAAGATCCGTAAAATGCTCGAACGCGGTGGCGGCGCGAAGCTGCTTTCGTTCACCGACGTCGGAGATCATTGGAATATCTCCTGGGTGACGAAAGACGGACGCCGTTCGTCGTCATCCGTGATGAAGGACCGCGGAATGTCCATTATTTCCGCAGGCATGTGTCTTTCCGGTCGCGATGCCGATTTCGACCTGATATCGCTTGTAAGCGTCGTCGAAAACCGTGACGACGGAATGTGAAGAAACTATATCCGGAATCAACAAAGGAAATTGAAGCTTATGAGCACTACACATACTCATGAAACGGCTTACCGGTCCGCGGAGACGATGAAGGCCATGGCCGAGGCACGGATCGTCGTGTGCGGTGCCGGTGCGCTCGGCGGCAATATCGTCGAAGGATTGGCGCGCTGCGGATTCAAGGATATCGCGGTGATAGACCATGACCGTGTCGACGAAGCCAATCTCTGTACGCAACCCTACACGACGGTCGATTGCGGAACGAAAAAGGTCATGGCTCTCGGGAATCTCGTCGAGGATTCGTCGCGCGTCGTCATCGAGTGCATCGACAAGCGGCTTGACGGGAGAAACGCCGAAAAACTACTCGTCGGCTCGCTGATCGTCGACGTGTTCGATAACTCTGAATCACGGGGTATCGTCCATAACGTCTGCCTGCGTAAGTCCATCCCGTGTCTGCATGCCGGGATGATAGACGGTTTTTCCGCCATACAATGGAACGAGAAGTACAAGATCCCGAAGAACGTCGCCGGAGGAGATCCGTGCGGATATTCGTTGGCCAGGACGCTTGCTGTCATCACGGCGGCAATGACCGTCGAAGCGATCATCCGCTTCGTGTCGAAGGGAGAAAAGCACGAGTGGTTCTTCACTCTCGGCGACATGAAGATTTCCTGATATCGGCAGGTTCCGGAAAAATCTTGAACAAGTAGTTGAAAGCAGGTTTTTCCTGCCCTATATTAGAATGCGTAAGAGATCTTTGAAAAACAGAATAAATAACCAATCCCAAACGGGATGGTTTGAATAAATTTCGTCCGTGCTCTATTTCGTAGGCATACAAACAAATAGCTCAGTTGGTTGAGCGCCTCTTTTTGGTAAGTGGATGTCGCTGGTTCGAGTCCAGCTTTGTTGATCAGGTGCGAAAGCACCACCTGCAGACGAGACCCGTACGGACGGATTCCCTTTACCCGAGCACTACCACGTAGGCGTACAAACACATTAGCTCAGTTGGTTGAGCGTCACTCTATTAAAGTGAAGTCATCGGTTCAATTCCGATATATGTTTATCATCCGCAGACGTAACCAGTTCGGGTTTTTTATTTACGTGGGCTTGATCCGGTTTCGACTGGATTTGAATGGCCCGATGGCACGTCGAGGATGATCGTTGGCCTCGTAAAACACCGATCAACACATAACTGCCGAACCTATGCAGTTCGCTCGCGCTGCCTAATCAGCAGTAGAGCATCTAACCGCCTCACGGCGGTAAGTGGACCGCGCGGATATCCAGTCTCCGTCCGTGCGCAAGGCGTCAACTGCCGGATTTGTCCGGTGTGGAGATAGGTCGAACTGGAAGCAATAAGGGGCTGACCAGGTAGACTCAAGGACAAGGAACCCTGAATTCCTGCCGGTAAGGATCGCCATCCACCGTCCGGCAAGTCTTAGAATCCGCAAGGTTTCGAAGAATCGATGGACAAACGTGTAGAAGTCGGTGTTCAGACACTTTCAGGACGCGGGTTCGACTCCCGCCAGGTCCACCAAATCGTTGAAAATCAACAAGTTATAACTTAAACAGTATTAAGGCCCGACGGCATGACGCGTCGGGCCTTTCGTTTTCACCGCACATTGTGTCACAGTGGCACGACTCGCGAGACATAAAGTCGTTGTTTTGAGCTTACCGTAGCTTTACGTAGCCTCAAAATCGAATTGGCATATATTCTGCTAATAACATTTCTGTCAACAACAAATATGCCAAGGAGGTACAAAATGCTGTACAGTTCGTTCTTGAGAAGCGACTACTACGTGTACGAAGACGAAGATGGAACCTGCAAGGTCGAGATCCAGGTTCCGGGAGCCACGAAAGACGACGTGACCATCGACATCGCCAACCGCACCTTGTCCGTGTCGGTCAAGCCGTCGAAGGGGAAGATCAAGAGTGAGGTGTCGAAATTGTTCGACATACCGAGGAAATACGACGTCGAAGCGATCAGCGCTTCCGTTTCCGACGGTATCCTCACCGTATCGCTTCCATTGGAAAAATCAGAAAAGCCGAAGAGGATCGCCGTCGCCGCGGCTTAAAGCGGTTTCCCGTTAGAACGAGGAAGGCGGACACCGAACGTGTCCGCCTTCCTTGTTTTTTGCCCGCCAGGATATATGTTCCACCATGGATAACGTCAGCAAAAAGAAGCGCAGCCGTATCATGGCCGCCAACAAACCGAAGGACACCAAGCCCGAAAAGGCGGTACGGTCGATCCTGTACGCACTCGGTTATAGGTTTAGAAAAAACGTGAAAGGCCTTCCGGGCACTCCGGATATCGTCGTTCTCGGTTGCGACACCGTGGTGTTCGTCCATGGTTGTTTTTGGCATGCGCATGGGTGCGGCAGGTCGTCCACTCCGAAATCGAACGTGGCATTCTGGCGCAAGAAGATGGCGGATAACAAGAAGCGCGATGCGCGTAACGCCGATGAGCTCGCCGCCGCCGGATGGAAGGTACTCGTGATATGGGAGTGCCAGTTATCGTCTCCTGCCAAGATCAGGAAGTTTTTCATCAAGGAATTGAAACGAAAAGAAAAAAGAGAGAGAATATGTCACGAAGGAAAAAGGGAAGAAAAGAAGAAACCGCACCGTCGGAAGTCATCGAAGCGCCGAGGCGCGGAAGGACGCTGATCGCACTCGATCTCGCCAATCTGTATTGTCAGATCAAGACGGCCCACGCCGATTCACGGCAGACGGGACCGGTTGGTGGCGACCATACGAAATTGAAGTCGGTACTCATTCCAGGCGACGACGAATGTACGATGACGTGTTTCGCCCCGATCTCCAACCCGAACGACGATCACGAATCGTACGCCAGGACACTCAATATGCACAACATGCTCCGCTATTGCGGCTACATGGTCCATACGACCGAGCGGCGGAGCGGACGCGCCGACGTCGATGTCAACTTGGCGGTCAAGTCGATGGCGATCGTGGCGTCCGGACGGTATGATTGTTTCATCCTGGTGTCGGCCGATGGCGATTTTGAACCGTTGCTCGTGTATATGAGGGAATCCGGCGTCAAGGTCGTCGTCGCGTCCGTTTCACAATACACGTCCGTGCGCTTGAAGATGAACGCCGACGAATTGATCGACCTCTATGGTTGGGCTACCACCCAGTTGGATGAATCCATCAAGCCGGTAAAAAGCCATGATGAAATATTGAAACGGTTCGATTCGGTTTCATCTTCGTTGTATGAATTGGGAAAAGTCATGGACGACAAGTCGCGCCGCCGCCTGGTCTACAACACCATGTCGTCCGCGATAGGAGGATTGATCGGCGCGTATAGCGAGGCCGGTATGGATCATCACTCATTGGTGCTTACGACCTTGAAGGATTGTCTCGATGCCGTGACGGTGGATTGCATCGACCGTGGCACCCTTGATTTCGTCATGGTGACCATGGAGCAATTGAGGACCAGGAATGTTCCGTTCGGGCTCGAAGACGACATCCGCAGCGACTTCTCGAAAAGGCACTCCGTAGCTGAGGCTTGATTTTAACAAGTAAATGGATATATTAACCGGTAACAGCCATCCGCGCGCCGTTCACGGAGCGTGGAGTTTAAAGACAAGGACAAATCGAATGACAAGCGACAATGCGGTTCTTCCGAAGGGGGGGTGGGTGAGTAAGGCGTTGACCGATCACATCGTCGATGTCTGCCTGCGCGACATTCCCTCCGGCTCGAAGAGGGCGTCTGACTATACGGACATGGAGGGTCGCCGCGTCGGGCGGTGGAACGTGCTCGGCCTGCCGTTGAAGCAGAGTGGAAGAAGCGCGGTGTCGTGGTTGTGCCTTTGCGACTGCGGAACCATCAGGTACGTCGGCGGCGAGAAGCTACGGCAGGAAGCTACGAGGTCGTGCGGATGTATATCCGGTCTCGACTGGACTGACGTGAGATTAGGAAAATGGAAATTCTTGCTTCCCATGAGAAATCCGGACGATGAACTCGTCTGGTCGGTCGTAAGCGAAGATCAACCCGACGCTTGGTTCCTCTTCCCGGGAAGAAAAAAGTTGAACATCTTTTCCGTTCATCCGGCCGACGGACCGAAGGACGAATGGCGTGAAGCGTGCAGTTGCCGGGATATCATAACCAATGACGATGGGGACAAATGGGTCGCCGGGATTACGTTTCCGGAAGATATGAAGATATATATCAATAAGACGACCCGGCATTTTGTCGTCGCACACCCATCTTCGCTGGATGGGTTGAGGGATTGCAGTATAAGTAGGTCCATCGATCTCAGCGGGCAGACGAGAACTCCGTGGTACATCGACAAGAGGGTCGGCAAGAACGTCTACGGACAAGCCGTATGGAAGTGCCATTGCATCAATTGCGGTAACGTGAGCGAGCTATCGACCATGTTCTTGTCCGAGAAACATGCGACGCGTGCGGTATGCAAAGCGTGTGGCGCAAGAGGCGGCGCGGTTGAAAAAACCTGATAACCTGATCTTCGAGTGTGTATCCGGTAGTCACGCATATGGATTGAACCATGCCTCCAGCGACGAGGATGTACGCGGCGTCTTCATGATTTCCCCGTATGAGAGCACCGTCGATGGTTTGTACGGGAAACCGATCGAGCAGGTTTCCGACGAGAAGAGCGATATCGTCTACTACGAATTGAAGAGATTCATGAATCTTCTCGGCACGAACAATCCGACGGTTGTCGAACTTCTTTTTATGCCAGCCGATTGCGTGAAGCAGAGATCCGCGGAGATGGACGTATTGACCGAAAACAGGTCTATTTTCGTTACGAAGAGGGCGAGATTCTCGTTCGGCGAATATGCCCGTGCCCAATTGCATACGGCAAAGGGTCATAACAAGATGGTCAGTAATCCGTATCCCGCCGAGAAGCCGACCCGCGAATCGATGTGCTATATCATATCAACCGACCTGTCGAAAGACGATACGGGCATGCCGATGCGTCCCGTGCCGCTTTCGGAAGCCGGAGTGGATTTGTCCGAGTACCACGCCGCCGCTTGCGAAAGGTTGGCGAACGCCTTCCGTCTTTATCACTATGGAAAGGGTGCGAAGGGAGTATTCAGGGGTGACGGTCCCGTCTTTTGCGAGTCGATCCCGATCGACGACGAAAGGAAGCGCTACCGATATCTCATGTTGTTCGACGAGGCCCGTTACGAAGCGACGGTCAAGAAATGGAAGCAGTATTGGGACTGGGTCAAATCCCGTAACGCATCCAAGTGGACGAACGAGGACGGTTCTCCACGCGATTACGATTCCAAGAAGCTTTCGCATTGCCTACGGCTTCTCATGAGCGCCATCAACATCGCGGAAAACGGTGCCCCCATAGTCAGGTTTGCCGGGAGTCAGCGTGATTTCTTAATGGAAGTGAAGTCCGCCAAGCACGGTTACGGACAAATCGTGGATTTCGCCGACGACCTGTTTGTCAAAATGGAAAAGGCATACGATTCTTGCAAACTGCCGGAAGATGTCGATTTCGAAAAGGCGAAAAGATTGTATTTCGATATCAGGACGGGCAGGCTTCCGTTTTCGTCTCCTTGCAACGGCTGAAAACAGGCCTGATTGAAAAACGAAGAGAGAGAAATGGACAAATTATTCCTCGATCTGGACGACGTCGTCGCGCACCTGCATGTTGCGATCGCGGAGTATTGCGGGATTTCGGACGAGCATCTGGAGTCGACGTCCGGGATACCGTTCAACTTCGATCACGTCTTCCGGCGGCCACCGGACGTGTTCCGTGATTTCGATAGCTCCTGGTGGGCGTCGTTGCCGCCGACGCCGTGGAAGGATTCCGTCGTCGATTTCGTACTCGGTTGCGTGCATGGCGGATGGGACGATATCCACGTCGTCACGGCGCTCCCCATGGAATTCGGTTCCACGGTGGTAGGTGCCGCAGTGAAAGGGAAGATCGATTGGTGCGCCGTGCATCTCCCGGGATTGAATCCGACGCATATCACGTTCATGAAACACAAGGGGATGTTGGCGTCCGAAGGGACCGGCATGGTCGACGACATGCAGCGGAACGTGGAGGCGTTCGGAAAAAACGGTGTCCTGATTCCGTCCAGGTGGAACGGCAGGTGGAATCACTTCCATGATTTCAGCGCGGACCCACGTTTATATCTCGACCGGGAATATGGATATTTGACGGTTTAGCTTGACTTTTAATCCATTTAGAATATACTAATCATCAAGGAACCAAAAATGAACGAGGAACCTGATATGGATAGTGTTTTCTACGTGGATAACCACTATTATTCAGCGGCGTGCTGCCGGGATTACGACCAGGACTTCATCGTGAGTCCTCCCACCTTGGATGAATTGACGCCGATCGACAGGGTGCCTATGCAGGAGATCGGTTTCGGCCCCGACACGGACGAGGGGCTGCAGGCCGTCGAAAGGGGTGATTGTTCCTACTTCAAGGAGAAAAGGAAGGACGACCCGGCGATCAAGGGGTTGCGGTTTTTCTCGGACAAGATCCCGTTGGGGTCGGCAGTCATTTCCCCGGATGGGAGCATCTTCATTCTCTGTGACGCCGATGATTGCAAGCGGGAGTTGGAGACCCGGAAGCGGTGTTTCGAGGAGCGGGCACCGATGGGGAGGTTGTTCCCGATAGTGGACGTGACTGAAGACGTATCGGCGGTGGAGCTTCCACCGAACGACCACGCGTTGAAGACGTGGGTTGAAAAACATTTCAAGCGCTGAGCGTTTGCTTGAAAACCACATCTTCCTGCGTATGTTGAGAGTGCTATTTAACGGTTGAAAACATGGAGAGAGAATTTTATGATCAAGACGATGAAGAGCGGATGCGGCTCACAAGCGGCTAATACCAGCAAAACGGAGACGGCGGGGGGAAAATGCGGCGGGAACTGCTCCTGCAAAAAGGAAGACCAAGGGTACGTGCAGGCTGTAAAATGCAACAAGTGCGGCAGGCTTTTCGAGATCGGAAAAGGCAAGTATTACGAATTTTCCGGCGATGTCGTTGATCAATCCGGCGTCAAGGTCCTCCTGAAGGGGCTCACGTGCGGAAGCTGCGTCATGA
>Ga0172366_10000940_pt1 | contig 22235 bp, 17 predicted proteins | sample LakKivSesite69cm_FD_114533 | JGI IMG/M metagenome (GOLD analysis project Ga0172366, IMG submission 114533) | Sediment microbial communities from Lake Kivu, Rwanda - Sediment site 69cm | ecosystem: Environmental > Aquatic > Freshwater > Lake > Sediment | place: Rwanda: Western Province, Lake...
GGGCGGCTTGGGAGACGGGGAACTCAAGCTCGTGCTGGACGTAGTGGAAGTCCTTCTCACCACATCCATAAGGTTCGCCCTCGCGATAGACCCTGTAGTACCTCACTGGAATCCTGAGAGAGGCCATGTACTCGTCAGTTGGCCCAAGCTTAAAACAGTAGACAGGGCTCCAGCCGATACTGCCTGATGGAGCCCTTCGACCACAAGCGGTACTCTCGGCTCCTTGAAGAGAACAAGCTTAGGATGTCGGCCGCGGAGAACTTCGAGGAAGCTGACAGGGTGCCCGTTCTGATCGGGCTTGGTGGGCCCTATTACGCTTGGCTCTTCGGGCGGACATTCGCTGACTACTACAACAACTTTGAGATTATGCTAGACACCCAAGTTAAGGGCCTCAAATGGAGGCTAGAGTGGTTGAAGGACGACGTCACGGGGATTGGCGTATGGTATGACGCAGGAAGTACGGCTGAGGGGGTCGTCTTCGACTGCGAGATCAGGATGCCGTGCGAGGCCAGCCCTTGGATGAGCCCATGGATAGTTCCACGTGTAAGGACTTTGGATGACATTGACAAGCTAGAGGTGCCAGATCCGCGCTCGCACACGGGGATTAAGGCGTACTACGAAAGGGTGGAGAGATTTAAGGGGCTGGCTAAGGAGAACTACGGCAGTATCCCGGTATCGGGCGGGCTTCAAATACATCCCCCAGTTTCCGCGGCAGGGTCGCTCCTCGGTCCAAGCAGGCTCTACTCATGGCTCTACAGGTATCCCTCCGAGATGCATAGATTGTTGAGAAAACTGAAGGAGACGTTCGATGTCCTGAAGGAGCACAACGACGAAGTGACGGACACCGAAGAGGGTTCATTGCATCTGGCGGACGACCATGCGGGATATCTCAACAGGAATCTCTACGAGAAGTTCGTTCTGCCGTACAACTCGGAACTCTACGAGGCGCACGGAACGAGGTACAGGACCCTACACATGGATTCCCACATGGACCACATAACCGATCTGATAAGGGACATCTACAAGGTAAGGAGCGCAGACGTTGGGGTGGAGAACGACATCCGGCTGATCTCAGAGGCGTTCAAGGGCAGGGTCGTGTTCAAGGGCAACGCAGATTGGAGGGCACTTGTTGGTGGCTCCTTTGAGGCGATAGAGATGGAAGTGGAGAAGTGCGTCTTCCATTCCGCTCCAGGAGGGGGTTACATATTCGACAACGGTGGCGAGACGTACGTCGGCTTGTCTCCGGAGAGATTGAAGTATGAGGTTGACTATGTAAAGAGAGTTGGAGAATACCCCATAAGGGTCGATAGGTTCAAACACATGAGAAGCGAGGGTGGAGGTCTCTAGTCACGGGGGCAGGACATCATGGTGTTTCAAACGGTCAAGGGATAATCGGCGAACTCCTGCCATGCCCTAATCATCGCCTCTATGCCCTCTATTGGAACTTCGGGATATATTGCTCCCACACTTGAGAGAATGAAACCTCCGTTGGGACCAAGGGTTGATATGGCATTTCTGACGGCGTTCCTCACATCCCCCGCGGAGCCGAGCTCCAGAGTGACATGGGCGTTCACACCACCCCAGAGGCAGATCTTGCCGTCCGTCTCGTCCTTGACGCGCTTCATATCAAACCCTCCCTGAATGGGGTCGATCCCGTACAGAAGATCTACGCCTGATTCTTTGATCGCTTCAATCAGGGGCATGACGCCGCTTGCCATGGAATAGCCGAACCTGATTTTGTGTCTGTGTGCGAGGTTCACCTCTTGCTTGAATCTGGGGAGAATGAAGGCCCGGTAGGACTTGGGTGACCAGAAGTCTGCAGAATCATACCAGCCGTTATGTACTATGATGTCTATACCTGCGTCCGCAAGGAGCTCAATAGTTTCGATATTACGCTCGTGGAGGACATCGAGGAGCCCACTCAGGAATTCCGGCCTCCTGACCGTTGCCAGCACGACATTCACGAACCCGCACAGCAACATGGCTGCGGTTCCCAGGTATGTGACCTCCGTGGCCACCAGAGGGACCTCGAACCGTTCGGCGAGACTTCTGGCGCGTTCTGCCTGTTCCATGAAATGGTCGACCTCGCCCTTAGTTGGCTCCCTGAACACGTACGAGAAGGCCTCCAGATCTTCTGGGTTCTCAATCCAGTCTTTGACCGAACGTCCTGGCGAGACCGAATAATCGTCGAGAAGCGGGATGTCGGCCCCGTGGGGCCAATCGAGTGTTTGACGGACCGCCTTCGTCAAAGTGCCCTTGGGCGTCCTGTACTCCTTGACCAGCAAGGGGTGCCTTTCCGTCGGCGGATGCTCGCTGCGCACTCTGACGTCCACCTCGTGTCTCAAAGGTCTTGGTGGCTCTAGGTATACAACGTCGTCAACACCAAGCCCCAGACTCGCCCTTAAGCGCTCGGACTGACTTGGCCACGGGATGTCCCCGGGCTGTTTCTTGAAGTATCTCAGGGGTATGCCACCACGGTTCCACAGAGGGATGTGGTCCGGTTCTCGGCGGTCAATGGCCGTCAGAAGTCGCTCCCTACAGGATAGCTCACTCCGCATGACTGCTACCAATTCAAGGAACTATCGAGCGCTTATTTCCATATCCGTCGTCAATCATGATCCCATCTATGAGATCCTTTACGTCATCTCAAGGCACTATGCTCTCTCGTTGGTGGTGTTCGGCTTCTCGGGGTGCCCGGAGTCACCGCCGAAGCGTCGGGAACTCATCCAGAACAGCTCTGATGTGGTCGCACCCCTCCCTTCGGCAAGTGCACGAGAGGATGAACCTGAGGGGTTTGAGCTGCAGTACTGCCGTGACTACCTCATCCCGCACCTGGAACCTGTACCCGTCGAGCCTCTGCACAATAGCCATAGGACGAGCTCGAGGGATATAGGTAGTCAAGCCTATTTAAACATTGAGACTACGCTACCTCATGCCCTCATGTTAAGGCTTTAATTCTTAGGTAGGTCGGGGTGGGGCGGATGGGAGAGAGGACGATCGTCTCAAAGGCGCACAGCAGGACCAAGTCTGTCAGGGTCACAATTCCGGCGGCGATAGTCGACGCGTATAAGATCTCTGAAGGGGACGTGTTGGACTGGTCGGTGGAGGAGATCCGCGGTAAGAAGGCCGTGGTGGTTCGGAGGATGGTCGTCGGCTGATATCCCCCGATCTCATATGGGAGGCGGCAATCCCGTCCCGTGGACACAATATGTGCTCACGAAAAGTGAGACCGTCTTAAATAGCGCCTCGGGTAATTCTCCTTTCGAAGCGAGTTGACTCCTGATCTGAGGGTTGAGAGGGGAAAGACGACTGAAGTTGACGTGGTTGAAGGGAACCTAGTAGTTGGCGGGAACGCGACTGTAAAGTCGAAGTCCAGTGATAGGGTCCACGTCGAGGGTGAGGTGCGGGTCGAAGGCAATTGCGAGTTCCTGTCTAGCTTAGAGGCCAGAGCCATCAAGGGGGTGCGCGCCAGAGTCAGGATATCTGGGGACCTTACTGTGGCCGAGTCAATAGACTTGGAGGAGGGAGAGTTAGAGGTAGAGGGTAGCCTCCAAGCAAGGGATATTGATGTCGGGGCAATCATCAAGGTGACTAAGAACCTCACGTGCAAGAAGCTCGGGGCAGGTGGAACAGTGGAGGTGGGTGGAGATCTGGAGGCCGAAGAGGCCCGCGTCGGGGGTCGGCTTCTCGTAGTCGGCAACGCCAAGGGCAAGGTGCAAGTGGTCGGCGGGACGGCCGAGATAAGGGGTTTAGCGCATCTTGAGAGGCTTGAGGTGGGTGGCGTCGCTAACGTTGGAGGAGGAGAGGCAGGACACATCAGGGTGGGTGGTATCTTCAAGTCCACCGGGAAACTGAGATATGACAGCATCGACGTGGGAGGAATGGCAAAGCTTGCTTCCGGGGAGGGAGGCAAGATCTCAGTGGGAGGGATGCTCAACGTTGACGGCGGCATGAGGTTCGACTCCATGAGCGTAGGAGGCGCTGCTAGGATCGGAGGCCCGGCCGAAGGAAGACAAATCGATGCTGGGGGAAGCCTGAGGTTCGACGGCAACGCAACGGTCGAGAATGAGGTAAAGGTCGGCGGATCCGTGGAAGTGAAAGGTGAGCTAAGGGCAAAAAGGATTGACACTGGCGGAACCGCGACCGCAGAAGCGTGCTTTGCCGAAAGGATCAGGGTTGGAGCGAAGCTCGAGGTCAGGAAGGGAGCAAAGGCAGATCAGCTCCAAATAGGCAACGGAGGAAAGGTCAGAGGACCGATAATCGCGAGGCAAGTGAAAACGGGCGACGGATCCGAAATAGAGGACGCTTACGCCGATGTCTTGGAGTTGGGCGACGCTTCCTCGGCCCGCAACATTTACGCTAGACAGGCGACGATAGGGGCAAATTGTCGGATATCCGGCGAACTCCTGTACACTGAGAGGCTGGACTTGGGAGAGGGTGTGAAGCTGCAACGGGATCCCAAGAAGGTTGAAAAGCTGCCGAAGCCCCCGCTCTAGGCACATTCCGGCGATCGAGGATGGGCAAGTCCAAGAGATCTAGGGTTGAACTCTACGCTGACGTGTTGAGATCGCTCAAAGTGCAAGAAGACGGGTGTAGAATAACGAGGCTAGCCTACGCCTCCAACATGCCACTCGACAGGATGAAGAAAGTCGCTAATGAGCTGATCTCGCACGGCTTGGTCTCTCCGAGGGTGGACGATCCAAGTATCTACGTCATTACCAAGAGAGGTTGGGAGTTCCTCGACGCCTTCAACAAACTCTCGATGTTCCTCGAGTAATCCTCTGCAAAGATCGACTCGACGAAAGCCCGCCAGCCGGTTGGGCGCGCGCAATATATCTGGGGTTTCTGACCGGGCAGAGAAGAACAAAAAGGGCAGCCCATCGCCATATTCCCCGTGAAAAGCAACTATCATAAACGGCGCTTACCTCATCAGAATCCGAGCCGGTGGGCCCCCTTAGGTGCCGTCACTTGTAGTACATCCATGTCCTGTGGAGCTCCGATGGAAACATATCCGCCCTGAGGTCCCTCGCGATTTCCTCCCAGTCCACCTGCTTCGGGCTTGTCTTCTTCGGCCCCTTCTCCCATATTGCCATTCTGTGTTTCACCTCCTCCTTATTCCGACATGAATATGGTGGATACTTAATGGAGACGCACATGGCGTGCGTACAAAACATACTCACCAGATGTGATTACATGAGAGGCCGTCGTCTACTTCAAACATACGGCGTGAGGGGGGACAGGACCCATCACTCTTGTCTTGCACCGGAAAGGTTTGTGCCATCAAAGCCTTGCGTCTCACAACCCCGTGGATCCGGACTTATATCCCTCCATCGGTGACGGCTCTCCTCCGAGGGGGTCTACTGATTGTTGACAATAACATCGCTACGCGAAGACGTCGTGCGCGCGCGAGGAGGGGTTCGGAAAAGATGTGGCGGCCAGGGTCTTGAACGACAGCAACCTGATAGTCGGTGCGTTCGAGGGTGGCAAGCTAGTCGGCATAGCTCGGGCCATGTTCGATGGCGTATCCGCGACTGTCTTTGAGTTTTGCTTGGATTTGGAGTATCAAGGCAGTGACCTGAAGTGCAAGACGGCTCTTTGATCGAGAGAGATCCACATGGCTTGGGTAAGAGAATCGGAAAGACCCTGATCGAAGAGCTGCTCAAGATGGGCGCGACCTTCATCGATATCTACATCTTGAAAGGATGTGAGTGGCACCGATCAACACGAGCCCTATCGCTGTTCGATACCCCAAGACATGCACGAGTGTGAAAAGCGAAGTTGAGACATGCAATGACATCCGCTGACACATACCTCGCGTTTCGAGATGTGCTTGGTTCCTTTCTTGAAGTGCTTCTGAGCAGTGCGCGGCCGCTTGTCACTGGGGATTGAAGCAGGCGACGTAATGGCCAACTGCTAGTTCGCTTAGTGGAGGGGGTTCCTTGTCGCATCGGTCGACTCGGAAGGGACAACGTGGATGAAACCGGCAACCTCCGGGAGGATCAATTGCGCTGGCTATCTCGCCCGTTGTGCCCCATTTTCCCCATTGCTGTTCAGTCGAGCTGAGGTCCGCAAAAGCAGAGAAAAGGAGCCTCGAGTAGGGATGGAATTGGTGTCTCATGAACTCCTCTGTAGATGCTGTCTCCATAAGCTTGCCGAGGTAGGCCACCATGATTCTGTCACTCGTATAGTATGCCACTCTGAGATCGTGGGTTATGAGCAGATATGTCAAGCCGTACTGTTCCTTGAGCTCCGTAAGAACATTGAGGATGCTTGAACGGATGCTGATGTCGAGCATTGAGACTGGTTCATCGGCTATGATGAACCGAGGGCGCAGGGCGAGCGCCCTCGCTATTGAGACCCTTTGTCTCTCGCCGCCACTGAGTTCGTGGGGGTAGTTATCTATGACATCTGCGTGGCGGAGACCCACGCGTGTTAAGAGATCGATGCACCTCTCTCTCATTTCGTTCTCATCGCGGGCGATCCCTTGAATGCGCATGGGGAACGTAATAGTCGAGAATACTGTCAACCGTGGGTTCAAGGACTCATATGGATCCTGAAAGATCATCTGGACGGCTCTCCTATAGGCCTTGAGTTCTGGACCACGGAACGACGCTATGTCCCTTCCTTCAAAAAGGATCGCACCTTCCGCGGGAGGCGTAAGCCTAGCAATCACTCTCCCAATAGTGGTTTTGCCGCTTCCGCTCTCTCCCACCAAGCTCAACACCTCACCGTGGCCAATGGAGAAACTCACTCCATCAACCGCGCGGACGACCCTCCTACGGAGGAGTTCGCCCCCTTGCGCCGGAAAATAGACCTTCAGGTTCCGTATCTCGAACATCTGATTGCTACTCTGCTTGACTATCTCAACGTCCTTGTCGCTCGTCATCCGTTGGTCACGCTGTGGCAGGCCACGTAGTGTTCTTGCTCCACTTCGAGCAGTTCCGGTGCCTCCTTTGAACACGCCTCAGTCGCTACCGGACACCGGTCCCTGAACTTGCATCCTTCGATCTCGGCAGCTAGGTCCGGGGGAGATCCTGGTATGGACCAGAGTTTCCCTCCCCTTTCTGTCAGGCCCGTCAGCGATCTGACAAGACCCGATGTGTAGGGATGCAGGGGGTTAGAGAAAAGTTGCTTGGTGCCGGCCGTCTCTGCCAGCTTTCCTGCGTACATTATGGCGATCCTGTTGCTGAATTCGGCAAGAGTCGAGAGATCATGGGTTATGAAGAGTACAGAGAGGTCGAACCGCCTCTTCATGTCTTTTAGGAGCTCCAACACCTGCCTCTCGACTACGACATCCAACGCAGTCGTTGGCTCGTCGGCGATGAGAAGAGTGGGACTCAGAGCTAGCGCCATGGCTATGACGGCACGCTGTCGCATCCCCCCGCTGAACTGGTGAGGGTAGTCAGTCGTTCTCGATCTGCTGATGCCCACGAGGGAAAGCATCTCTTCTGCTCTGGCGAGCGCTTCCTGCCTTGAGACATGTTCGTGCACGGTTACCGCCTCGGCTATCTGATCCCTTATTCTATGAACTGGATTCAGGGAGTTCATGGCACCCTGAAAGATCATCGACACCTTCTTCCAGCGGAAGGACCGGAGTTCCCTTTCATCGAGGTCTAGAACCTCTGCTCCATCACAGTAGACACTTCCGCCTATGATCCTGCCTGGAGGCTTGACGAGCCTGAGAATCGCATAGGCCGTCGTGCTCTTCCCGCATCCGGATTCGCCAGCGAGACCGACCACTTCTCCTCTTCCGACCTCGAAGCTGATTCCGTCGACTGCCTTGACTTCTCCTCTCCTAGTGAAGAAGCTCACGCGCAGGTCCGTGACGCGGAGGGCCGGATTCACTTCTTGCTACCTCCTCCTGAGTCTAGGGTTTGCGATCAAGTTCACAGTAGACCCGAAGAAGTTTGTCCCGAGCCCCATCAAGGCGATGCACAGGCCCGGAGCTGTGACCCATGCCCATCCTCCGTTGTATATGGCTCCTCCCATTTGTGCAAAGTAGATTATAGTTCCCCAACTCATCTGGGACGGGTCGCCAAGCCCCAAGAAGCTGAGAGAAGCCTCGGACATGATGCCCGAGATGATAGTCAAGATCGCGTTCGCCATTACGAGCGGGAGTATATTGGGGAGTATAATCAGGAACGTGATCTGAAGTTGGCTTGCCCCAGCCATTCTTGCAGCGTCCACGTACGGACGCTGCTTCACGGACAATGCTTCGGATCTCACCATCCTGGCCATCGCAGGCCATCCGAAGGCTGCCAAGACAGCAATGATGTTCCAGATGCCCCGGCCGAGCATCGCTGCGACGAAGATCGTAAGAGGAAGCTTGGGTATTATTATCAGGATGTCGCAGAATCGCATGAGAACCTCGTCGACGAGTGAGTGGGAGGTCGCGGCGATCAACCCAACTGTAACTCCTATTGCAGTCACCACCAAGGCCACGACTATACCAACGAACAGGGAGACTCTAGCCCCCCAGATGACCTGGCTTAGGACATCTCTTCCAAGGTTATCCGTCCCGAGTATGTGTCTCCAGCTAGGAGGTTGGTAAGGTGCTCCTAGGAGGGCGAAGGGATCGTAAGGGGAGGCATAGGGTGCAATTAGGCCTATTGTCGCGAAGGAAACGATTATGCAGAGTCCGGCCAACGCCCTCTTGTCATGTCGGATAGCACTCCATATCTCACGCCATGCTCTGCTTCCGCGATCTTCTCTGACGGCTTCCCCCGCCCCTATCGGCAGGCTTTCCTCTCCCAGATCTCTTACTTCATTCGCCTTCATCTAGTATCGAATCCTCGGGTCAACAAAGACATAGAGGATATCTGCCACCCAGTTCGCTACTATTACCATTATGGTTATTACGTAGAAGAATCCCTGAACCAGCGGGTAGTCTTGATTCAGGATAGCGTTGAACAGAAGCAGCCCAACCCCTGGGTAGGAGAAGACAGATTCGGTGACAATGGCCCCTCCGACCATTGTGCCTATGTGTAGTATGAACAGCGTCAGGATGGGAAGGACAGCGTTCCTCGCGGCATGCCTGAAAACTACAGCCCTTGTCTCGACGCCCTTTGCCTCAGCAGTCGTTACATAGTCTTCCCCCATCGTCGAGGTCATATTGTCGCGCATGATAATAGTATACGACGCAAAGCTTCCTGCTACCAGCGACAACACAGGAAGCGCAGCGTGCCTTAGAACGTCAACGACGAACTCCAAGCAGAAGAATGTCTCGTAGATTACGCGGCTTGAGTAAGCTCCCGCTGGCGGAAAGATTGGGATGTATACCCCAAAAAGCATTATCAGAATCATAGCTATCCAGAAATAGGGCGTCGAGAGAAGGAACATCGATATCCCAGAGATCGCGGTCTCGAGTCTGGTTCCTCGTTTCCATGCTGACAGTATCCCGAGCAGTATTCCGATGATAGCGGTCAGTAGGATGGATAGAGCTAGTAGGAAGATGGTCCAAGGCAGATACATAGTCACGACGTTCCAGACCGGAGCGGGATAATACGAGTAGGAGATCCCAAAGTCGGGCGGGAATGTCAAGATGACGTTTCTCACGTACAGTAGGAATTGCTCGCTAAGGGATTTGTCCAAGCCGAATCTAGCGCGGAGAACCGCCGCCACTTCTCCGGGTAGCCTATAGGAAGAAGCCATCATCTCCTCTGGGCTACCTGGGATCAGGCGGGGGATGGCAAAAATGAAGACGAGGGCCACCGCATAAGTCAGCAACGCGTTCATGCTCCGCAACACTAGATAGCGTCTAGATATCATGGTACCTTGTAGACGAATAGACTATTCAAAGGTTTTCCCCCCGTCCACAGGACAGACCATGTCGCGTCGGATGGTTCCATGTCTTGCTTCAGATCGCGAGCTCAGATCTTGCTGTGATATGCGTGAAAGTCCGTAAGTTCGGCTGAGCAAAAAAAAGGGACCTTACCTAGAGGTCCCTTTCATCGTCTGCGGATAGCGTATCCGACGGCAACTAAGGCTGCCAATATGGAGAAGCCGACGACACCGTACACCCACGTCGGCAGGCCGGGCTCCGGGGCAGGTGCTGGAACGGTCGGGAGGTGCAGGCTGAGGAGTAGTTCACTCATCGGCCAGTTGAAGCCGTTCTCCATCGGCTCCCACCCCTCAAACGTGTCAGTTCTGTGAGCCCATATGTGCCTCGCGTAGTACAGGGAAACGAAGGGCAACTCTTCTGCTATGATCCCCTGGGCTTCGTCGTAGATCGAATGGAGTTGCGCCGGGTCCGAGGCTTGGCGGCTCGAGTTCATCAACTCACCATAGCGAGCGCTGGGCCACCGAGTCCATCCTCTGTAGTATATCGTCTGCCCTATCGGTGTGAGTTGGGGATAGTAGAACTTATTCAGGACGAAATCCATGGAGAGCGGGTGGTTTGTTAGGATTACCCCCATGTCGTAGTATCCGTAACCGTAATTGTTCACGTATACCGCGCTGGAGACCGACCTGACTACCACATCAAGCCCAATGTCCTTCAGTTGCTGAGCAGCAACCGTTGCGATCAGCGTCTCCCCTCCAGGCCTTGCCATGAGCTCTATAGTCAGCCTTGTCCCGTTGGCATATTGCCAGAATCCGTCCGTTCCCAAGACGAAACCCAAGCTTGAGATCAGCGCCTTGGCTATGGTTACATTACGTTGATACGTAGGCAGGCCCGGTGCGAGCCATTCTCCGAAATCCGAGGGAAGGAACCCGTAACTTGCAACCGTACCATAGCCTGAGGCGGCCAAGTCCACTATCTGCTGTCTGTCCAAGCCGTAGGCTATGGCTTGTCTTAGTGCTCCTTCAGAGACAGGGTACTTAAGGTTGTTGACCAATATCCCTCCCCATCTTGACATCTGCCACGCGCCGTACGGGTGTGTTGAGAACGTCTTAATTGTGACATTTGTCAAGCCGACAAGACTTGGCACCTGAGCCGGTGACGGGACTTCTACTATGTCGAACTCCCCTGCCGCCATTAAGGCAGGGATGTTGGCGTCGGGTGAGAGCAGGGTAACGGTTATGCTCGATATGTGGGGCTCAGGTCCCCAATAGTATTCGTTCGGGACAAGCCTGATCACAGTGTCGCCCGGAGAGAAACCGACTATCTTGAACGGTCCTGTACCGATTGTCTCAGTGAATCTTGTGGAGTTAGGGGCTAGAAACAGATCTACGCTCTCCCAGAAATGCTTCGGCATCGGCGTTAGCGCTAGCCAGTATACGAGAAAAGGAGAGAATGCCTCCTTGAGGTGGACCTTGAATTGCTTGCTGTCCACAACCTCTATCCGGTCGATGTACGGCCGGATTCCCCACTCATCGATCTCCGGAACCGCTTGGATGACGTCATAGGTGAATGTTATGTCATCCGTTGTGACAACAGTTCCGTCTGACCAGCGCGCATTGTCGCGGATCGTGAAACTGTAGACCAAGCCATCTCCTGAGACCGACCATGAGCTGATTATCAAGGGGATGAGAGTACCGTTCGGCGCCTGCCTCGCACCGGTTTCATGCGCTAAGCGAAGAAGGTTCTCCAACAGTATTATCGGCCCGGCCGCAGTGACTCCCCTCCCCTCCAAGTACATTACAGGTCCCGTTGCCACTAGCCCAACTCTTAGGTCCCCGCCCTCAGGGATGGTGACCTGCCCCTGGGTGACCTGTACTAGAAACAGCGAAGATACCATCAACAAAGTTGCCGACAAGATTACAACGATCCCAGTCTTATGGAATTGTTTCAATTCTATCGCCTTTCGATTTCACTAGTCGGTGCAACGTATTTAAGCCTTGAGCAAACAGTTCAGCGGTACCTCCGTGACACGTTGACTCCTCTCCGTCAAAGCTCACCGTTACCAACCATCGCGGCATATTACCGTTGTGAGGCATCTAGCGGGCTGCCTCTGGGTAGCCTTCGAGGAGAGCCCGCTGTCTGGAGATTCCAGTGTGCCTGCTGGCAGTGCGCACGATGGGCGTGGAGGCAAGCGAGACTCATCACTGCTGTCCCGTGCGGGAGAGAACCCGGCCATCAGCCCTGTATCTTGCACACACATACAATGTCAAACCCGCTGGTTGCCAAAGGCTGGAATCGTCTCGCGACCCCATTCCGGGCTTATATCCCCTGATCATGACAATTCACTTCTGGAGGAGACTACTGATTGACAACAACGACACCATTACGCGAAGATGTCGTGCGCTGGCTACTCGCCGGAGAACCTTGGGTGGTCTATCACACGTTGGCCGATCTGCTCGGAAAGAAGAAGGAAGATCCTCAAGTCCAAGCTGCTAGAAGGGCGATTCCAAGTCATCCGTTGGTGAAGAGGATATTCAAACGTCTGAACAAGAAGGGCTATTGGGGGCGACCGAGAGACATTCATACTTGGTGGCCGAGGAGCGGCACTACGTTCTGGGTATTGCCCGTCTTAGGTGACATGGGTCTCACGGCTGAAGACGAGAGGATAGCGAGGGCCTGCGAGTACGTCTTCAGTACTCAACTCCCCTCAGGAGCATTCGGGTGGGACCCGCCCGACAAACCGGGCGATTGCCACAGCGCCATCATAATGGAGTCCCTCTCCAAGCTGGGCTTCACAGGGGACAAGAGGTTGCTGAAGTCCTACAACTGGCTCGTGGAGAGACAGCGTCGCGACGGTGGGTTCTGGTGCAAGGACACAGCGCAGATAGGCAGACCCCGGGAGAAGGAGCCAAGTTGCGCCTTCGCTACTATGTTCGTACTGGGAGCGCTCGCTCAGTATCCCAGGCCGAGGGACAGCGAGATCTCTAGAGGGGCCGTCGACTTCCTCTTTAACTGTTGGACGCAGAGGGGGCGCATCAGGTACGCGGGTCACGACAGTCAGATCGGCACGGATTGGGAGAAGCTGAAGTACCCGTTCAACGACTATAAGATCCTCAAGTTCATGGACATCCTCTCCCAGTTCGATTTCGCGAGGAATAGGCTCAAGGGTTCCGGCATGATCGACGTCCTGCTTTCGAAGCAAGACGAACTCGGAAGGTTCACACCGGAGTCCATCCAGAAGGTATGGTCCGGCTTCGACTTCGGGCAGAAGGAGAAACCGTCGAGATGGGTTACCCTCTTGGCCTTGAGGATAGCGAAGAGAGTGGGCTCACAAGGCACGGCTTGAGAGTGGCATTGCCGCTCCAGCGCAGTGCTATCTCGAAAACGCAGAAATATGCGCCCGACCGAGTCTGAAGCTACGGATCAATAGGTAGGAGTGGTCAAGATGTGCGATACCTTAGTGGCGCTGAAGAATAGCACTTCAGACGGTTCGGTCATCCTGGCCAAGAATTCGGACCGCGAGCCCAACGAGGGACACGCCCTTCTCATCTTTCCCAGGCAACAACACGACCCCGGCATCGACATGGCCCACTGCACTTACATGGATGTCCCACAAGTTGAGGAGACTTATGCCGTTGTGTTGAGCGTACCCCATTGGATGTTCGGTTGCGAGATGGGCGCAAATGAGCACGGAGTCGCAATTGGGAATGAGGCTGTCTTCACGAAGGAACCGGAGAGGGAAACCGGCCTTTTGGGAATGGACATGATGCGTTTGGCCTTGGAGAGGAGCAAGACCGCCGCCGAGGCACTTGATACGATCGTGCCATTGTTGGAGACCTACGGACAGGGTGGGGCCTGCGGCTTCGAGGACAAGAAGATGAAGTATCACAATAGCTTCCTGATTGCCGACCTCGACGAGGCTTGGGTCTTGGAGACCGCCGACAGATTCTGGATAGCCGAGCGAGTGACCGGTGTCCGGACGATATCGAATTGCCTGACGATAGGTTCGCATTACGACAGGATCCATCCGGAGATGGTCTCACACGCGATAGAGAAGGGTTACTGCGAATCTGAGTCCGATTTCAACTTCCGCGAGGCCTTTACTTCTGGGGTGTTGGACGTTAGAACATGGGGAGGGAAGGGGCTCAAGAGGCATATCTCAACCACGGAGGAGCTGAGGGCTCACAGAGGTGACATCGATGTCCCGTTCATGATGAAGATGCTTCGAACTCATACCTTCGAGGAGAGCTCGGCGAGGGGCTGGGTTCCATCGAAAGGCGGCATGGACTGCATATGTATCCACGCCAAGCCGATCTTTGTGCCGAGCCAGACCACTGCCTCGTACGTCGGGCATCTCCTTCCTGAGTTGCAGACTCATTGGTTCACGGCGACGGCTGCGCCGTGCACTTCACTGTTCAAACCCCTGTTCTTTGAATCCCGCCTACCCGACTTGGGACCAGTACCGCGAGGGACATATGATAGCCAGGCTATCTGGTGGAGGCATGAACTCGTACATAGGAAGATACTCACGGACTACAGATCTAGGATAGAGGTCATACGAGACGACCAAGGGCGGTTTGAGTCCGAGTACTTGAGGCGCGTCTCTCGAGTTAGGTCAGATCTCAACAGCGGTACGCCAGCTGCTGATAGGGGCATTCTCCTCCGCCGAATCACTGAAGAAGCTTTCAATGAAGCTAGCAGACTGGAATCGGAGTGGCTGAGAAGAATCGATGAAACTCCCGTCTGTGAAAAACCCGGTATAGTCTATCGCTGGTATTGGGACGGAGTCAACAAGCGCGCCAAGGTACCGGTTTGACAGCACCGAGATGGATTGGAGACTGACCGCTAACGGAGAATTATGGGCATCGAACTCTGTAATTTCATGGAGTCAAAACAAAGGATAAATCCTCGGGGGGGAAGTCCAAATCCTTGCGGGGCCTCGTGCCGGGGATCGTCCTATTTGGTTGCATGACCCTGGCTGTTTCCATTGTGTGTGGTGTTCACTTCTTGGTAGCTACCGGTACGCAACCGGAGAATCAGAATTATACGCTCATTTTTAGAGCGGAGGTCCAATTATTGGATGAGGCGTCGCGGGAGTCTGTGATCAGTTTCGAGTTGGAGATATCCATTACAACTGGGCATGCGCTTCCCGTGCGTGTAAACTTCCCGTGGACAGTGAGGGGATCGAGTGACCTCAATACCTCTAAGATTGTCACGATTGGGGCTGGTACCCCCTCTGTCAGTCTTTCCAAGCTCTGCTCGAACTCGTGTCTCGTGCTCAAGGACATCATCTTGGTCAAATCAGCAGGGCCCGGGGGGTGGGAGGTCTTCTTTGACGGCAGTAGCTACACCTACGTTCCCTCTATTCCGTGGCTCATGTCCGCTGGCTCAACCCAAGGATCGGAGGCCGAGGCGCTTTCTTCATGGGTTTCTGTTGTTGAAGTGGAGAACGGGACGATATGGGTCGACCTCAAGATACTGGCCTCTTCGGCGAGGAAACACGAGTTGGACTTGTGGCCCTTGGAGGATACCGACCCGAGGATCACCTTCAGTGCGCCGGAGGGAACCCACGTAGGGCGCTCAGTATCAGGTCGCCCTCTTCTCCTTGCGGAATCCCAGGCGAGCAATCTGACATTGCCCGGGTACTTCACACAAGAGACTTGGAATCTCGATTTCCCAAGGAGCCATCTCGTCCCGTTCACGGTAAGCCTGGACCTCACCGAAGTCGGGGTCCACGAGGTCGGCCGTCAGGTTGTACTATCCCTCATCGACTCCGCCAAGAAGATGATGGATGCAGAAGAAGGTCTCTTGGATTTCGCCCGCACATCCGCCCCGGATTTCTTGGCTAAGCTTCAGCAAGCTAGGCTTGATCTTGAGGATTTGGAGGAACAGATCTCGGGCGCATGGGACGGAGCGAATATATTCCCTCTTGAAAGGGCGATCAAGCTGGCCTGTCAGGCCGAGGATGAGATGGTGTCGCTGATTGCAGCCTCCAGCCTAGTCGTCGCGCCTCTCACGTTTCCCGTGGTCTTGATCTTGGGACTGACAACATCGCACCTGCTGTTCAATGGCAGTAAGAAAGCCACGGTCGCCCTGTTCGTGGCGTTCTCGGTCCTTGCCCTTGAGATCCACCCCGGGTTGCGCCTGTTCCTACTCTCAGTCAGGCCTGAGGTCTGGTTGGAAAGTCTGAAGTACGTCGTGTCGGAGGAGGGCATCAGGTCGATCAGCTCCGGATTCCCGTTCAGCTTGCCCCCTCAAGCCATCCCCATTCTGTCCGTCACGCTCACCATCCTTAGGCTTCTAATCACATGTGTCTTGGTCTTCGTCTTGGTCTACAGGTACAGGGGGACGGCGTCAGTCTACGGCCTAGCCGCATCAAGTGCTGTGAGGTCGATAAAGAAGAGGAAACTGCGCGGCGCTCTTTCGATAATCTCCGTTGCCGTCATTGCTATGGCTGTTGTTCCGAGCTTGACCCTTAAGCTAGTCGTTCCCGTGGTTTCGGACATGTGGACCAGAGATCAACTTGGTGGCGATATGGTATCGTTCTCGAACTCATGGTCACTCTTCAGGGCGAGTTCCTCAATGGGTATGTCATATTCCGAAACCAGCAAGGGCGTTGTGCCATTGACCTTGGACGAGGCCGAGTCAATTGCAGAGAGAATCGGAATGGCCGAATATACGCCCATATGTCTAGCAGTATGTAGGGTGGGAGAAAATGAGGGCTCAATCATCATCGCGGATATCACATACCTCAAAGATCACTTGGGGTTCAAGTGGGATCAGTTTGACTCGTCAAGCGATCGTAATGCCGGGGTACTTATGAACAGTTGGGCCTTTCAGAACCAATCCATTCCGAGTTCACTGACTGTGGGGGGACTTGCGTTGCCTGTCATCGGCACGTTCGACCCGTCAACGCTAAAGACGCTGGATGGCGCGGGGCTGCAGGATTACTTGGAGGAGACCAGAATCCTTGAGGGCGCGGCCGATTGGGAGACTCTCGCTGGGCCGACTTACCGTCTATCCCCAATAGGCGCAATCAAGCGCGTAATGTATACAGGAGTCAGTTGGGGGGAGGCAAGCGGTAGGAAATACTACATTCCAACGCCGATCATAGCCGTCGTGGACATAAGTGCCATCAGGAGCTTCCTCTCCCCGATGGTCTTGTTCGTCACAGGAACTCTAGACCCCGGCGCCAACTTGGATGAGATCGAGCAATATCTAAGGTCGTTAATCTATTCTAACAAGATACGGCTTGCTGGGTCGAGGGGTGCACTAGTAATTATCTCGATGGACTTCGTCTCATCATACTCAGCGATGATAGCTGGCAGCTCTCAAGTGAAGACGATAAGGGTTGGTTTCCCAGTGCCTATGGCGTTCGGGACTTGGTATGCCCAGCTAGTACTGATGTCCATCGGCTCACTCATTATCTTGACCATACTGTTGAACTCCACCTACGAGCGAAGGAAGGAGGCTTTCATAATGTCGAGCCTCGGCGCCTCCCCGACCTTCATCTCCTACACGTTCATCGCTGAAGGCTTAGTCTTGGGCATAATGGGCGGCTGCATGGGGTATATCTTGGGGTACGTCTGGACTTATTGGATTGGCGTTGGCTCCCCTGAGGTGGGCACGGAGCTTCATAGCTTGACTCCGCTGATTCTCGTTCTATTCACCTCCTTGGTGGTCACCGCGGTCGGCTCATCTCTACCCGCCAAGAGCGCGATCTTGAGGGTAGTCCCGAGCAAGGTCATGCTGAGAAGAGAGGTGGGCGACGTAAGAGTGGAGAGCGACGGCGCGAGGATAGTATCCATTCCATTGAGGTTGAGGCAGAATCAGATAGAGAAACTCTCCGCCTTCATCTCAAATATGGTCCGATACTACTCCCTCTTGGGGTACGGAATACGAATCCGATCACACGAAGGAGAAGCAGGCGGTGAGAGACTACTCATAGACTACAGAAAGATCAGTGGGCTTTCGGAAAGATCCGCCTCTTATCTCGTGAAGGTTCGTTACGTCCCGGCTGGTGGATTCTTTGGGGTGGAGCTGACCGTCAGTAGTCCCGACGGTAAATGGGATAGGGATCAGCTGGCTTTGGTCAAACAAGTGCTATACGACTTGCAGGACGAGTTACTGAAGGTGACACTCTCAAGACAGTGGGAGGTAGTCTGATGCCTGAGCGAGCGTGAGGGTATGGACCAAGGGAAAACACGTTGCCCTTGGCTTTCGTACGTGTCCGGGCTTCCAACGCTTTTATGGCCTCTTTCCCCTAGTTCACCGAAGCTGTGAATGCCGGATCTCAATGGCGTAAGAGTGAAGGTCAACTCGACGATAACCCCTGAACAGCTGTTCTCCTTCTACGAAAGGAACGATGTTTGCGAGAGGGGGTTCGGAAAAGATGTGGCAGCTAAGGTCCTGGGCCATAGCAGTCTCATAGTCGGTGCGTTCGAGGGCGATAGGCTGGTCGGCCTAGACAGCCTCACGAACGCCAGCTTCCTGTCATTCGGTGGTTGACTACGAGCTATCGCACGAGTTCCGGGTGGCAGCTATCATGCGAGTTAACGACTGGCGGACCTTCACGTGACATAGAGCCTTAGAAACCAGCCGAAGGAATTCAGGAGAGAGTGCGATACGATGCAGCCAAAGAGATTCCTTTTCCTCAAGAAAAGCAGACCGTTCAGGAACGCTAACGCGAAAACCGGCACGAGGACCAAGGGCGTACTGAAATGATGCCTGTGAATAGCTATGAAGAAGAGGGATTGGAACAGGTTCACGGCCGTGTTCCTTCTGGACAAGCTCGGTTCATCCTGTACAGCGAAGTGCGCGAGCGCGAAGCCCCGGTAGGCCACCTCCTCATACAAGGGGTACCACAAAAGATCTAGGAACAGAACGTAGAGGTCGGGGGTCGCCTCCAGAGCATTGCCCGAGGAGTAATAGAGGAAAATCGGGTAGTAGATCACCCCTAGGACGGACGCTATCGCGATGCCGCACAGGATCGCCTTCGGAGCATTATGAGTCGAGAAACCGATCCAGGCTAGGTCCTTCTTCTCAACATACAGAACGTAGAGGACGGGGAGGAGTATCAAGGGGAAGAACCAACCATCCAACCAAAGGGCGAACAGGATGAATGCTGGGATTATTGTTTCAATCCAGTCGCGTCGCTCCAACAGACTTCATGCGCCTTGAGTGTCACAGGGGGAATAAGACTTTCGCGACTTGGAGATGACGTCATAGCGTCGCCCCGGAATCCTCATGGGAGCGTCGAACAGACTTGATCCGCGCGACTTGCATGAGAGCCAACGAGGAGTGATGAACGAAGTGGTCGAGTTCCACCCGGGGTCTTCTGACTCCTAACGCGCGTGATACCAAGACTCCAAGCTGTCTATCAGAAGCTGCTTCAGCCCTGGGTGGATGTTCTCCAGATTGTATATCTCGCCTCCGGTGAACCACTTCGCCTCCTCTCGCTCAGAGGAGATCTCGACACCTGAAGCCAGTGGGATGCACAAGAATATGGTCAGTCTATCCCCAGTATATGAGTCAACGAGTTCCGCAAGCTTCTTGATCACGCGGATCCCGAGGCTTAGCTCCTTCCTAATCTCTCGTTCCAACGCTTCTTCCAAACTCTCGCCTTGCTTGACTCTCCCCGCGGGGAGTAGCCAATCTCCATAGTCAGGTTTATCGGCACAAGAGTGTCTGACCAACAGAACTTTTCCGTCCCTTATGATCGCCGCGCATACGATCAAGCCGTCGCGCGTATGATTTCGGGTCCATCACACATTTAGCCCTTTCCTAGGCGTCGAGATAAGCCTCGGCTTGTCACAGCCTCAGAACGGGGCCAACCCTTGAGATCGCAATCGCTCCTATGACCAGCACTGACCCCCCACGATGGCGTCTACGGAGACCACGTTCAATCTGCTGGATGGGTTTGTCCATCTGTCCTCAGGTCCGTCAATTGCATCTACTTCTTGTGCCTTGTCCAATAGACGAACAGCCCCGCTACTGCGATAGTAGCTAGTGCAACAACCGACGCTGTTGCAGCCAAGGTGTGCTCCTCCTCCCCACGGGTTGCCTCTAACTGATATGCGGAGTTGATAGTTGCGAGGGCCTCTTCTGCTCGGCTCTGTGCGGCTGAGCAATCGAAGTTCGATAGGTAGATACGCGCTTCGTTCAACAACGCCGCCGCTCTTGCGATGAGTTCAAGCGCATCCTGAGATCTGGCAATTGTTTCTCGAGCAGAAGCTAGGCTTAGGTTGGTTGATTCAAACACTGCCACTGCTTCAAGGAGTTCAGACACAGCCGAATAGTCTCCTCTACAGAAAGCGAGCGTCGAATTCAGTAGGAATGCTCTACCTGACTCAGCATTGCACCCCCGATCCACCATCAATTGCACAAGATTCTTACTATTCTCCAACGACAGCGCCCCCATTGAGCGCGTACTATTCGTATCTGCAAACACCAGCAGGTACACGTCCAAGGGATCGAGGGAAACGTTGGCGGACATAGGTGGCGTGCACCCAGGATCAAGCAGCGTGAAGTTCCCATTCCGCACCGAATACATGAGATACCTTGAACTGTCGTTTAGTTGCAATGTGGCGAGGGAAACAGTTATTGTCACCGTCTCGCGGGATATGCTGGTCAGAACTATACCTGTGCTTCCGTCTGGGCCTTTCCACGCGCTTCCCATTACTCCGGGCCATGCAAAGGGTGGTACTTCGACATTGCTGTACGGGACAGTTGGCACCCTCGGAGTCAGCACGAGAGGAGTCCCCTCCAAGTCCAGTGGGCTCAACATCCCTCCCTCGACCAAATAGGAGTACGCGCTTGTCGTCCTAGTCTGTGCGATCCTTCTTGAGTATTCCAGCATTTCCATGTCATACAATCTCAAGTTGTCTGGTCCACCGGTTCCTTGGGGATCCATGTCCACGTTTGGAATTTCTCCCCAGACTAGCGCGATGGCCAGTGCCCTGAGGTAGTACAGTTTTCCTTGCCGTGTGCGTTGGGAGTCGATGAGAGCATTCATCGAATAGAGTATCTGGTACTCGTGGTAAACAGAATGCCAAAGTGGGATATAGGCGTTCAATGTGTTATTGTAGCATTCCCCTCCGCAGATATCGAGTGGACTGTAGGCGACGCTGGAAGGCTCATTGGCCGCGTCAATGAAGGGTATGTACGGTTCACTGTACCACTCTCCTCCCAACGCCAGGTCAGCCTTGATTGACTTGGTCTGTTCCTTAACCCTCGAGAATACTGTCATCCATCCCTCAGCCCACCAAGTCCCTCCACCCCAGTGCCCCTCAGAACCTGACCAATCGATGAAGGGCATGACCGGATTCCCGTCAAGTTGCACCATATCTACTCCCGCAGACGCAAGCTCGTCCACCATCTGACATAACCTGTCACACCATAACTCTCCAGGACTAACTACGAACGCACACTGTCTCGTGAGCCTATCGGAGTTGTTCTGAATCGACCATTCGAAGATGTAGGGGTTCCCTTCACGATCTCTCGGCGCATGCAGGACGAAATCCTGCCAACCCGTAGCATTGAAACTATAGCTACTAGTGAGTGGAAGGACGGATACCCGTCCGTCCTTGGCGTGCGTACCGTTGACGGCGTCGACGAAGTTGTCCCATCCCTCAGTCGGTGGGAGGTACTCAGGCGGCGCCATCCCAAAGCCGTGCTTCTCCCAGCCTCGCCACCAGAGAAGCGGAGCAGAAGAATAGTACTGACTCATCGCCTCAGCTATCTTCGGCAGATTCGAGAACGGGCCATTCCAGAGGTCGGAATCCCGACACCAGAATCTAGTGAACACGTCTGCCACGATCCCGGTGCTCTTGAGCCACTGCGGGATGTCGGTCCGCTGCGCTATGGTCCCTTGTGCCACCCACCTTTGGTTCACGGCCCACCCCTTGTAAAGCTGCGCTACGTCCCACCAATCGCCCTCAAAGACCCCAATCACAACTGGATAAGGTAGCCTCAAACCGACATTAAAGCCGAACTCTGGCACATGGTCATTGGACAACTCTAGGTATCCGCCTCTATTCACAGCACTGAACGTTTTCACAAAGGCCCCGCTTGGATCGTAGTCCGCTAGGTACAGACCTTTGTTCAACATCCTTGCGTAATATGCAATGAACTGCATGTTGTAGTGCTCAGAGGGGTAGTACGCCCCTCCCAACCCGACGCCGGGCTTGAAGTTGATCGAGGGATTCTTGCACAGGATACCCGGTCCTTGGGGGGCCACGAGGTAGTCCCCGCTTTCCTCATCGGATATCTGACTGATTCCCGCGATCTGCGGGAATGATACTTGCTCGATGACGGCATCCTCCTTGTTCTCGGCATCAAAATACCAGTACGAGAGTTTCGACTGGGAAGGGAGATTGATGGCGACGTTTACGGTTACGTCGAATCGCTTTCTCTCCTCTGTGGAAGACAGTCCCCACCACGTCATGTTCAGCCA
>Ga0172366_10000941_pt1 | contig 22233 bp, 17 predicted proteins | sample LakKivSesite69cm_FD_114533 | JGI IMG/M metagenome (GOLD analysis project Ga0172366, IMG submission 114533) | Sediment microbial communities from Lake Kivu, Rwanda - Sediment site 69cm | ecosystem: Environmental > Aquatic > Freshwater > Lake > Sediment | place: Rwanda: Western Province, Lake...
ACTGCATGGGCAGTCACCTTATGGTCATCAACAAAATACCTTGGCAGTCACCGCGTGAGACAGCTCGCGTGAGCGAGCTTCGCTCTTCCGTAGCCCCCGGATTTATCCGGAGGGCGGCAGGACTGAAGTCGGGGGCTAATATGCCAAGCCATCTGAAGCTGGCTGGGTCTGCGGCTGCGTCGCGCGTACACATAATTCGTTGATGACTATCAGGTGACTTTGCTTTTCGCAGCCCCCGACTTCAGAAGGTTTTCAACAGAGCCAGATGGCTTGTACCGTGTAAATGCAAAAGCAGCAGGCGACTCACCCATGCAAGACGAGTCACGACAACATCTTGTAGGGGCGAGGTATGCCTCGCCCCTACGCACCACATGACGGGCGATCTTTAGGTGAAACGCATATCAATGGGGTCCTCGCCTTTCACGTGCGCCCCTGCTCATCGGCGTCGGAATAGCCGGGGATGGTGGTGTCGGCCCAGCGATGATCCTGGACGAGAAGACCGGCATCGGGATTCGCTGGCAACTCAAGCTTTGGGAAGACTTTCCAATCATCGCCCTCGATCCCCTCAGTCTCGCCGCCTGCGCGCAGATGCTCAAGGAGGGCCTGCTTCATGTGCCGGAGCGGTTCGCTCGACCAGGGCGCGCCCGCCCGGTTCCGGGTCTCCCACGGATCAAGCGCGGCATCGAAGAGGAACTCCCGGTTGTCGGGCGCGCTGTAAAAGTACTTCCACCGCTTGCTCGCCGCCATGTAGAGTGCGCGGCCCGCCTTCTGAAACTGCGAGAATACCATCTCCCGCCGGGAAGCACCGGCTGCGACCTCGGCGAGGTCCATGCCCTCAAGCGCGTGGGTGGGGATGTCCGCACCGGCAGCCGCCAGCACGGTCGGCGCGATGTCCACCAGGCTCACCGGCTCGTCGCACACGCGGTTCTCCGCGAAGCGGCCCGGCATAGAGGCGATGAGGGGAATCCGCGAGGCCGCGTCGTGCATCCCGCGCTTGCCGAAGCAGTGGTAATCGCCGAGGTACTCCCCGTGATCGGAGGTGAACAGGATGAGCGTGTTCCTCGTCTGACCCGTCTTTTCCAGCGCCTCCAGGATGCGCCCGATCTGGAAATCAATGAACGAGATCGTGGCGTAGTAATAGGCTTTGGTACATCGCACGAGGTTCCGGTCAATCCCCTGATCGCGGTACTTGTAGCGGTTCTGGACGCGGTTTATGTAGGTCTGGAGCGCCTCCGCGTCCTCCGGGACGTTCGGCAGCGGCATGAGCGGAGCGCGGTAGAGCTTGTGCCATGGAGCGGGCGGAGCGAACGGCGGGTGCGGGTCAATGAAGCTGGAGAAGAGGAACCAAGGCTCTTTCTTCCGCGCCGGGTCTTCGAGGAAGGCGACGGACCGGTCGCCGACCCACTGGGTCGGGTGCAGCTTTGCGGGCATCTGCGAGGGCTGCGGCACGTAGTACATCTCGCCGCGCACCCCGTGCGGGTCGCACAGGTGCGCGAACCCGTTCGCACGGAGGAACGTGAGGTAGTCGTCTTCGTCCGGGGAGTTGAGCATTTCCTCCTGTTTTTCGCGGGTCTGAAAGCCTCGCAGCGCGTGTCGGTCGGGCGCGAAGTGGCATTTCCCGATGCCGTGCGTCCGATACCCCGCCTCCGTGAGCGCGCCCATGAACGAAACGCGGTCGTCGTCGGGCATAGGGGCGTTGTCGTAGCAGCCCGTATGGTGCGGGTATTGCCCGTAGATCATCGAGCACCGGGCGGCGATGCACACGGGCGAGGGCGTATACGCACGCCGGAACGCCACGCCACCGGCGCAGAGCCGGTCGAGATTCGGCGTCCGAATGATGGGATTGCCCAGGGCGCGGATGGTGTCGGCGCGCTGCTGGTCGGTGAAGATCAGGAGGATGTTCGGAGGCGTGTGCACCATGGCATTCACCTTGTGCCGGGGTACGAGAGATGCTGGATCAAATCATTGAAAAGGCTTGAAAGCCCCCGCGTCAACCCCGGAGGTTCGGTGAGCGTGGGCGCATCACGCGGTGAGCGATTGCCGCAGCCGCTCTGCCGTCATGACGGGGGCCTGCGATTCGCCCCGGCAACTGAACCAGCAGACATCGCACTCGGTCTGCCCGAACGTATCCGGCGTCCATTCAGTGTAGTGGGCTTCGACGGGGAACTCGCTGCACCGCTTGACGTGCCCGCTCGGCGTCACGGTCACGAACTTCTGTCCGGCGACGCACCCGCCGATGCCGCCCGTCTCGAAGAACTCAGGGATCCGCTTCAGGTAATAGCTCGACGACATGATCGGCTTGCCCAAAGCTCTCAGGCGGAGCAGTTCGTCAACGACGCCGCGCAACCGGGCCATCTCGTCCGAAGTGACGTTGTGGTCGGCGTTGCCGACCTTCACGTCGGCGTAGGTGCTGAACGCGATCTTGATGCCCCACTCCTCGCATCGGCCAACCATGGCGACGATCTGATCGAGGTTGTCGGACTTGATCACCGTGTTGAGCACGAGGTTGTCAATGCCCGCTTCGACGAGCCTTGGGATGTTCTCGGCGATCTTCTTCGTCAGGCCGGGGATGCCGCGAGCCTTGTCGTGCCGCTCGTCGAGGAAATCGAGGCTGATGGAAAGCTGATCGAGGCCAGCCTCCCAGAGCGCAAGCCCGCGCCTGACGTTGAGCATCCCGCCGTGCGTGATGAGGCCGAGGTAGATCGTCTGCGAGTAGCCCTTTATGCCGCGAATGATGCCCTCCAGATCGCGGCGGAGAAGCGGCTCTCCTCCGGTGATCATGACCACCGTCGGCTTCAGCTTCGCCACGACCGGCACGTAATCGTCGAGCGCCTGCTCCGATTCGGTCTTCCAGTAGTCGCAGAAGTCGCAGCGTGCGTTGCACCTCTTGGTGACTTCCAGGTTCACCAGGATCGGGTGGCCGATCATCCGCAGATAGGGGAACTTTATCGCCGTCGCCAGCTTCCGCGAGAGCGTGAACTTCCTCGATATTGCCACGAACTATCCCTCTCTATGCCGAAGGTCCGGCGGCTTTGAACACGTCGCGCCCGTCAATTCCCGGCGGAATAGGTTTTCCTGCCCAGCGCAGGATGGCCGGGAACACGTCCACCGTGCGCAGGGGGACATCCGGCAAGGGGGTCGTAGAATACCAGGGCACCACGACATGATCCGCGTGGAGCGCGCCATGGCCGGACTTGTGTTCGGGGCGCTCGTGCTTATCGCGCAAGTCGTACCCGACTGCCGCGCTGAGGACGATGTCGCCCGTCCTCGGCGAGGCGAAGAGCTGCGCCACCTGCACCGGCCCATCGGGGTAGCGCGTCCCCTGCGTGAGAGAGAGCACCTCGTCGGGATGCCGGACGCCCTCAAGCCCCTCGTAGCCGAACGGATCGCCCTCGGCGACGCGATACTCAAGCCTCCCTGTGGGAAGCGGCGCGATGGTGGCTCTGCCCTGCCGCGACCGCACCAGGATCGTCCCGTCCTCGCACCGAGTCGCCACGATGCCGATTTCGGGGCGTTCGAGGAGCGCGTCGAGCAGCCCTCCGTGGTGCGCCCGGAGATATTCTTCATACGCAGGCTCAGGCGTCCATGCCGTCCCCCGGCGCACGTGAATGTGCGCCATGCCGTTGCCCGACACCATCACCGCCGAATCGAAGCGACGCCGCCAGATGCGCGGGTAGTAAAACGGGTTCATCCCCCGCTCGCGCACCCACTCCGGCAGGCCGAGGTGCGTGTGCACCGCCGAATGGCCGTGATCGCTCACGATCATCACGAGCGTATCCTCGCGCCAGCGTCGCCGGTCCAATTGGGCGAACAGGTCGCCGACGATCCGGTCGAACCGCCGATACGCGGCGAGGGCCTCCGCTGAGCGCATGTGCGTCAGGTGGGAGAAATTGTCAATGTCCGGGACGAGGCAGAAGACGAACTCCGGGTCGTGGTCGAGCGAGGCGAGGAGGTGCTTCCGGGAGCGCTCGGCGACGAGGTCCCACCGGTGGGTCTCGTGGGCGAACCACCACCACCATGCGCGGGAAAACGTCGTGAGGTTCCCTCGCCAGGGCACGCCTCGGTTGACGGAGCTGAAGATGTTGGCCGAGCGGGGAAACAGGTCGAAGAGCGTGGGATGGCTCGCGCTGAAATCGGCGTTCATCCGGTAGCTCTCGATGCCGACGTAGCTCCGATACGGGGCCTCGCCGTTGCGCTCGGCCCAGGCTGCCCGATCAAACCAGCGTATGCCCGGCACATTCATCGTGCCGGGGTAGCAGCCAGTCAGGAACGGCAGAAACGCCGGGCCAGTCGTCGAGGGGAACACCGAGACGGCAGACCTCCTCATCCCTGGTTCGGAGAACGCCTCAGCGATGGACGGCAACTGCCCCTCGGCGATGAGTTCGCCCATCACGTCGGGGCGCGTTCCGTCCGCGAGGATGAGGATCACCCGTTTATGCGGCATACGATTCGTGTCTTTCGTTGAGAATATTTCCGGATACGAGCACTCCGGCGCTGATGGCTTCTGGCCATCCTCCCTGCGGGAGCCGAAACAACCGCTCACCGTTCGAGCGGTAGGGTAATCTGCACGCCGACGTACCGGGCCTCGCGCCAGTTGCGAAGCGCTGCCTCCCGGCGCTCAGGCCCGCTCATCGGCCTCCGGAACTCCGCGGTCGTCTCAGACGGCGGCAAGGGAGGTGCGCCGGGCTTCTCTCTCTCCTTCGACCGGCAGCGCTGCGCGGCGAACAGCCCTTCCACCACGTGCACCGACCCCAGAAAGAACGCGACCCCGCGCGCGCTCGATTCGCTTCGCCGGAGCGCTTCGAACAGGATCAGATCGGTGACGACCGCCTGAATGCCCCCCGACCAGTTGCGGAGGTAGAACTCCCCCCCACCAGGGATTACCACTCCCAGGCCAAACGCCACCCATGGGTTGCATTTTCGCGTAACGGTCGAATCCCGCTCCTGAGCGACCGCAGAACGGGGAACCCCCATCAGAAAAGCCCCGGCGAGCATCCCCAGGAGCACGAACACGCGGCGCGCTCTTCGCATGAATGTACCTCGGCGATTGCGCCCGTATCAAAGCGCTCGACTACAATGGCTGTTCCTGAGCGAAAAGAAGGTACACGAGGAGCATGAACGCACGCTGAATCGGCGATGAAACTTTCTTCATGTTCCCCGCTTCGCTCACGGCAACTGCGCCACGCTTCCTCTCAAAAGGCCGTATGAGTTGATTATCTTTCACATTAACGCCCTTTCGACGGGAGGAACGATGCAGGCCCGGAACGAGACGCCTGAGTGGTTGCGCGTGCCCAGAATCTTCGCCTGGACGGATTTTGGGAACCTGAGCGACGGACGGCCGTGTGACGTGTCCGAAGTGATACGCCTCGCCAACGACCTCCACGCGACCGCCATCTGCCTGCCGGGAACCGCCGACAGGGATACGCTTGCCGCCGCACGCGCCGGATGCACGCGATGGGGCATCCGGCTGGTGCTGTGCCTGACCGACGAGCGCGGAACTCTCTGCGCGGGCAGTTCGGCACAGGAACGCTTCCGCGAACAGGTGGTCAGCGCCGGGCGAAACGTGCGCCCTGACGGCGTGCTCGTCCCGAAATGGGGAGCATTCGTCCCCTGCCTGTGCGGCGCGTGCAGAGATGCCTTCCGCGTCGCCGCCGGATGCGAGATTCCCTCCGACCTCGACGACCCGACGGACGAGACGGTATGGCGTTACCTCGCCTGGCTGGACGAACTGGCCGAGAAGCAGACCGCCGCGCTCGTCCGAACCGTGCACGAGGAATGCCCGGAGCGTGCCGTCATCCTTCCCGCCTCATGCGGCGCGGAAGCTGCCGCCGACGCCGTCATCCTGCCGCCCGCGCCGGAGCAACCGCACGAGCGGCGTCTTGCGCGCTTCGCACCGCCGTCGCCGGGAATTCCCGCGCTCGTGCCCGTGCCCTATTCGGCATCCGCGCTTGCCCTCCCCGACCCGTGCGAGGCCGCATTTCGTGCTCCCGACGCACAGGAAAATCAATCCGCACTCGGCAGCATCGGACTGGCCCGCCCGGACGCCGATCTCAGCCTCGACATGGCCGAGCACGCGGCGAACGGCGTCTTTCCGGTCGTGACGAATTTCGTCCCGTCGGATTCCCGCTCGACAAAGGCGATCTCTTCGCTCTTCGGTTTCATGGCCGAGCACGCCGATTTGTTCGACGCGACAATCACTCGATCCGTTCCCGGCGTTACGCTTCTCTGGCAGGACGCGGACGCTAGCCCGACAGGCCCCCGGCGCAGGAGCCTTGAGGGACGGGTCGTTGGCGAGGGGTGGTCGCCTGATGCGGCGCAGGAGGGCCTGTACGAGGCGCTTCTCCGCGAACACGTCCCAGTCCGCCGGATTCCGAGATCGCGGTTTGCGGAGGCATTCGCCGGTGCGTCGGTCGTCTGCCTGCCCGACGTGGTGGCGCTTTCCGACGAAGAGCGGCGGCTGGTCCGTCGGTTCGTGCGCGAAGGAGGCGGGGTTCTCGCGGTCGGAGAGACGGGGCTGACCGACGAATTCGGGCACGTTCGCCCGTCGCGTGGGCTTGCGGACGTATTCGGCGTTGAGACGGGGCATGTCGCGTCGTGCGCGGAGCACTCCTGGCTCTGCCTCGGTTCGGCCCATCCGATGACCGCAGGGCTGCCTTCGCGTTCAGCGATACCGCTCGAAGGACGGTCCCTCGCCCTTGAGCCGCACACCGCCGCAACGGTGATCGCATACTGTCGTTCGGCGCACACCATCGTCCCAGCAGTTGTGGTCCACCCGTTCGAGCAGGGACGGGCCGTGTTCCTCTCAAGCGCGCTGCCGCACACCTATCGCCGTCGGGGAACGCCGGAGCTTGCGCGTCTCCTCGCGAATGCCGTGCGGTGGGCGGGCAAGGACAGCCTCCCCGCCATCCTTGACGGCCCGGATACCGTGCTCATGTGGATGCACGAACAAAGGGACCGCCTGCTCGTCCATCTCGTCAACCGTTCCGCGGACATGAGCAGGCCCGTCACGCGCATTTTTCCCGTCGCCGACCTGCCGCTCTGGGTCCGTATGCCGTCCGGACGGCGTGCGGAACGCGTGCGCAGCGTCGCCCAGGACATGGAACTCGTCATCACTCCCACGCAGCAGGGCATCTGGTGCGTGCTGCCGCACCTCGATCTGTATGACGTGGTGGTCGTCAAATTGAGCGCGTCGTGAGGGATTCGCTGCGAGGCTAAGTGATACGCTTTTCGGTGAGGAATAGTGCATGTCGAGGGGCGAGGCATGCCTCGCCCCTACAAGATATTGTTTCGATACGCTTTGTAGTGGCGACTCGCGAGTTGCCCCTGGAGTCCGTGATGAAGTGTGATTATCTGGAGTCCGTGTCGCGTGTAGGTAAACCACAGGAGAAGAGGAGGAAGTCCGATGATCTTCATCATGATGGCCAAGCTCGTGCCCGGCAAGGGCAAAGAGTTCGTCGAGGCGTTGAAGAAGGGGATCATTGACCAGTCGCGGATGCCGCCGGAGGTGAAGATTATCTCCGCGTTCGTGACCTACGGCCAGTACGACCTCGTGCTCACGTGCGAAGCGCCCGACCTCAAGTCGTCAAACCGCGCGCTCAAGGAGCTTCTCACGTCGGGGCTTGTCTCCACGGAAACGCTCGTCGGACAGACCGTCACAGAGTTCTGCGCGTAGGCGCGGAGGAGTGGGGGCGCATGGCCATGCGCCCCTACAAGATATTGTTTCGACATGCTTTATTACCGTCTGTCGGTGCGGTGCGGCACGGCATCGCACGTCTCCAGATAGAACGTGAGCAGCCGCTCCTTCAGTTCGCCGAGCACACCTCCAAGCGACGGGTCGTCTGCGCGGTTTGTGAGTTCCTGCGGGTCGTTCCGCAGGTCGTAGAGTTCGTCTTTCTCGTAGAGACGCCGGACGCACTTGAAGTCGCGTGTCCGGCACATGACCGCCTTCGTGTGTTCGGGCATACTTCGTTGCAGGTCCACGCGCGGCCAGTAGAGGCCCTCCGGCTCCTGGCTGCTCGTGCTCTCTCGCTCCATGCAGTGCCTCTCGCCGGAGAGGCGACCGCCTTCGGCGAACACCGCGTCCCGGTGTTCTGTGGTCTGGCCGGTGAGCACGGGCAGGAGCGAACGCCCGAAGTGCGTGTGTTCGGGGGTGATGCCGAGGAGGTCCTCGACGGTGGCCGGGAAGTCAATCAGTTCCACGAGCGCGTCGCTCACGCCGGGCCTGACCGGAACCCACGCGGGGGGCTTGATGACGAGCGGCACGTTCGTCAGGCAGTCCTCGTAGGTGTTCTGATTCTTCTCGACGAGGCCGTAGTCGCCGGTGAAGTCGCCGTGATCGCTGAACATGAACACGGCGGTGTCGTCGTAGATGCCCGCTTCCTTCAGCGCGTCCATCACCATGCCGAACTGGTGATCCACGCGGGCGCACATGCCGTAGTAGACCGCCCGCAGCTCGGTCCACCGGTCCTCGGTCCAGGTCTGCATGTGCTGCCGCTCCCAGATTCCCCGGAGCATACTCGGTTTATCCTTCCAGCCTTCAGGAGCAGGGATGCGCGGGGGCAGCTTCGAGCGGTCAATCATGCCGTACCACGGCTCTTCCACCGCGTACGGAGGGTGAGGGAAGCCGAGCGGCAGGTAGATGCAGAGGGGCCGATCTTTCGGCGCGCTCCTGAGGAGTTCGACCGCGCCGAGCACGTGGCCCCAGTCGTGGTCGTACGGACGGTCTTCCTCAGAAAGATCAATCCTGCCGACGTAGAACGAATAGTAGGTATCGCTGCCCGGCTCGCCGCGCCATTCCTGCGGACGCCTCCGCTTCGGGGGAGGTCCTTCGCGCCGGGGGATGCGGTTGCGGTAGTGGCAGAACCGTTCGCTCGGTTCCTGCCCCGGCGTGAGGTCGTTCTTGCCGCCCCACCAGACGTAGTATCCGGCGTCCTTGAGCGTCTTCAAGAGCATCGGCTCATCGGTGACGAGGCCGTACTGGTGGAGCATGTGGTGCATCGTCCGATGCCCGCGCACGTGCGGGTACCAGCCGGTCATGAAGCTGCATCGGCTCGGCGTGCAGACCGTCGCCTGGCAGAAGGCGCGACGGAACCCGACGCCGGAGGTCTGCGTGATGCGGTCCAGGTTCGGCGTCACCGCCGCCGGGTTGCCCGCGTATCCGAGCACGTCGGCGCGCCACTGGTCGGGGTTGAAGATGACGAGGTGCGGTCGCCTGTTCATGCGGATCAGCCCTTTTCCGCCAGGCCGCGCTTCGTGACGACCGCATGGATCATCCACCCGACGAGCACGAGGCCACCGACGAGCAACACAAGGAAGATCGCCACCACAAGCCATTGCGGCGCAACCTGCTGCTCCGACACGACGAAATTCCGCCCCAGGTAGGCGTCCCGGATGATCGCTCTCATAACGGTCATGAGGATGATCGTCACGGCGATGGCAATGATCCCCGCGATGGTCATGCCCATCGGCTTCTTGCCGAGCGCGGCGACGAGGATGAGCACCATCGCCACGAGCGCGAGGAGAAACGCCGCGCCGAACACGAGGGTTGCGGCCATGTCCTGCCCCAGGAACAGGAGCATCACCGGACGCCGGAGGGCGAGAAGCTGCCAGATGCCGACGGCGAATTGGACGATGGTCGTGACGACGAACGTCAGCCCGCCGAACTGGATCGCCCACGCGCTGTAGCGGCTCTCCTTGCGGTAGACGAGGCCGATGACCATGACGAGGAGCGCGCTGACGGCGATGGCTCCGACGAGGAAATGGAGATAACGCGGCCAGAGCATCGGGTCGCCGAGGTTGAGCATGAAGCCGTGCATCTTCTCGCGGTACATCGGGCCGAACTTCTCCGGCTCGATCATGAGCGTCATGTTGTTGCTGTAGATAAACCCGATGAGCAGGAACGCAAGCGACGCGAAAAACCCCACCCAGATCGGGGGATGTCCCTCGTTCCCCTTCTTCAGAGAGAAGTAGTAGTGCCCGTAGTAGCCGACGAGCAGAAGCCCGATCACCGAAAGCCAGGGCCAGGCCATGAGCACAGAGGAGGTGTAGAAGAGCGGCCCGTAGAGCACCTGCAAAAAGAGAAGTGGCGGCACGCCCATCGTGATCGTCAGGGCAATTGCTACAGGCAGTACGGTGGCGATGTGCCCGGCAAGACGGGTGTACTCCGCCCGCTCCGAGCGACGACCGAGCCACGCGAGGACGACCGCGAGAATCCCTCCGCCGAGCACGAGGTTCATGGGAATCACGTGAAGCACGAACGTCAGGCCGCTGAGCACTTGCAACAGCCAGACCGGCGCGGGCAGGGGAATCGGGTCAAGAGACGGGATGATCGCCGGGTTCATCGAGCACCTCCTGCCGTTGAGTCGGGTTGCGGATTGAGCGTCGCCAGCCATGCGGCAAGCGCCTCGCGTTCGGCGTCGTTTCCGGCGAAAGGCGGCATGAAGCTCTTCAGTTGGTTGAGGTGACGAATCTGCTGGCTGATGAACTGCTTCGACCAGCCTTTCGTGAGCAGGCGGATGTTGTTGTACCCGTCAACGGTGTGGCAACTGGCGCATTGGAGGGTGAACACCTCCCTTCCCGCTTCCACCTGGTTGTCAGGAGTTACCTCCGAGACGGTCGCCCACTTGGCGACAGAGAGCAGGCCGGTCCCGCGAAGGGTTTCCACGTCGCGCTTCAACACGGCGTTGGAATACATGTAGTCGTAGATCACGTACGGCTTGCGCACTGCCTCGCGCGCCCACTCCGTGACGCCCGTGACGCTCAGGCCGAGCACGAGGAAGATGAGCGCGACCGGAATCGTCACGCTCTGCGGATTGCGGTAGGCGATAAGGTAGGCGAATACGAAGATCACGAGCGAGATGCCGATGCTCATCACCGCGAAGATCGTCACCGGGGCGGCGGCTCCCTGGAACATGTCTCGCGCCAGGGCGGGAATCGTGGCGATGAACCATGCTCCGAAGATCGGCAGCCCGATGAACGCCGGAAGGAGCCACTTCGAGGCGTACTGCACGAGCGCGTCATGGTTTGTCCCTGGCGCTTCGCGGGAGGCCATGAAGAGCGCGTAGAGACCGGCGAGCGCAAAGCAGACGCACGTGCGGATGAGAAGCGACGGCAGGCAAGACGGGTTGAAGAACGCGGACCAGAAGCTCCCGGTTTCCAGCCACGCGCCGGGGGTGAGCATGAAGCTCAGGATGCCATTGATCACAAACAGACTTATCCACGCCGCACCAGCGTACGCCCAGCCGATGATCTGATGCGTCTTCCGGTCAACGCGCTCCCAACTGTAGTAGTACAGGAGCGCGGCAGCGATCTCGACGAGGAAGAAGACCCACTCAATCGCCCATGCGAAGACGAAGTTGTGGATGAGCGTCGAGGTGGCCGGTGGGTGGACAAGGCCGATGGAGAACCAGATGCCGACGCCCGTGACCGCGCCGAAGACGAGCGTGATGAGGACGAAGAAGAGCGAGTTGCGTTTGGCGAAGTCGCGCAGATATGGCTTGCCGTCGCGTAGGGCGACGTGCTCCGTCCAGGCCAGGAAGATGCCGCCGCCAATCGCGAAGTGCGAGACGAACACGTGCGGGATGGCGATGAGCGCGATGACAAGCCCGCCGCCGAGCAGGGGCACGTCCCAGAATGGGTAGTTCATAAGGGCGAACTCCTTTTTCGGATGGCACGTCTCAATGGAATGCGAGGGTATTCCGCATCGCTCAGACTGCTGCTGCCCTTCCGATGCAGTGATACTCGAAGCCGCGCTTCTTCATGAGGTACGGGTCGAAGAGATTGCGCCCGTCGAAGATGATCGGCTGCCTGAGCCGTCCGAGAAGCTCGCCGAAATCCGGTTCGCGGAACTCGTTCCATTCGGTGCAGATCACGAGCGCGTCGTTGCCGTCGAGCACCTCGTAGCGGTTTTCGTTGAGGCAGAGCTTGTCGCCGAAGGTGCGCCGCGCTTCGTGGTGCGCAGCCGGGTCGTACGCGCAGACGGACGCGCCGGACTTCCACAGTTCGTTGATGATGGTGACCGACGGGGCTTCCCGCATGTCGTCGGTGCGCGGCTTGAACGAAAGCCCCCACACGGCGAAGCGAAGCCCGCTCAGGTCCGGCCCGAAGCGTTTCCTGATCTTCTCGACGAGCACGAGCTTCTGCGCGGTATTGACCCGGTGTGCCGCCTCGACGATGTGGCACTCGTACCCGATCTCGCGTCCCGTCCGGCTGAGCGCGAGCATGTCTTTCGGGAAGCAGGAACCGCCATAGCCGATCCCCGGAAACAGAAACGCCGTGCCGATGCGCTTATCCGACCCGATCCCGCGACGGACCATGTCAACATCCGCGCCGAGACGGTCGCAGAGGTTGGCGATCTCGTTCATGAGCGAGATGCGCACCGCGAGCATCGTGTTCGCGGCGTATTTGGTCATTTCCGCGCTCGTCACGTCCATGACCATGATCGGGTTGCCCGTCCTCACGAACGGGGCGTACAGCTCTTTCATGAGTTCCGCGACACGCGGGTCGTTCGTGCCGATGACCACGCGGTCGGGGTTCATGAAATCGTTGACCGCCGCGCCTTCTTTGAGGAACTCCGGGTTGCTCACCACGTCAAAGGGGTGGTCGGTCTCGCTGCGGATGATCTCGGCGACCTTCTGGCCCGTGCCGACGGGGACGGTGCTCTTGTTGACGATGATCTTGTAGAGGTTATCGCCCTTGTGGCTTTCAATCGCCTTGCCGATGGCCCGGGCGACTTCGAACACGTGCGTCAGGTCCGCCGAGCCGTCTTCGTCCTGGGGAGTGCCGACGGCGATGAAGTTGATGAGCGACTTCTGCACCGCCTTCGTCAGGTCGGTGGAGAAGGAGAGCCGTTCCGCCTTCCGATTGAGCCGGACGAGTTCCTCCAACCCCGGCTCGTAGATCGGGACCTCCCCCGCATTGAGCCGGTGGATCTTCTCTTCGTCCTTGTCCACGCAGATGACGTTGTGCCCGGTATCCGCCAGACACGCTCCCACGACCAGCCCGACGTAGCCGGTGCCGATGACGCTTACGTTCATGTCGCCAATCCCTCATGCAGCAGCCGGGGCAAACCTGAGAAGGACCGATTCGTCCCCCGGTCATGTGAATGAGTACCCCGGAGCGAGTGCTCCAGGGGAGAACATTGAGAATCCCTGCGTCGCCCTCGAAATGAGGAAACGGCCAGTCATGCTGCCAGTCCGAGACTTCGCCGGGCGATCCGCCTTGCCCCTGAAGATTTCCTATCATGGAGTAGGGGCGAGGCATGCCTCGCCCCTACAAAGCGCGTCGAAACAATATCTTGTAGGGGCGCATGGCCATGCGCCCCTACTATGTCCCGACATGCACAATTCCTCACCAAAAAGCGTATGAGACCTCGCAACCGCCGATGAGAGAATGCTCATGGCGGCGCGCAGATGCCCTTCGGCAGACGCTCGGATGCGCTGTCCTGAACCCGCTCCCTACCTCAGGGCGCTCACCACCTTGATGATCGCTCGTGCGATGTCGTCGGCGTCCTTCTTGGTCATCTTCTGGCTGAGGCCGATGTGCACTGTCCTTCCCAGGTAGCCGAGCGTCTTCGGGCACATGTCCTTGCTGTACTCCGCCTTGCCCTTGTACACCGACGGATGCCAGGGGCTCCACGTCTCTGTCCGCCCACGCTTCTCCAGCACGTACGTCCAGTTCGGGTAGATGTGCCGGTCGGGTATCTCCTTGTTGTACATCGTCCCACAGGCGATGCCCTCGGCCTTGAGCGCCTCCGCGTATTCTCTGGCTTTCTCCGCGTTTTTCGCGAAGAACATCAGGCAGACCGAGGCGTCGCCCTCCTCGTCGGGCACGCCCTGCAAGGTGATCCCAGGCAAGTCCCTGATCTGGTCGACGATGCGGTACTTCGCCCTGTGCAGCCGCTCGACGATGGACGGCAGCCGCCCGAACTGGACGAGCGCAATCGCCCCGCTCACTTCGCTGATGCGGAATCCTTCGCCGGGGATGGGGCGGATGGAGCTTTCGTCCGGCTTCCAGAACCCGAAGGCGGAGTCGTGCGCCATGAGGGCGCGCTCGTAGAGCAGCCGGTCGCTGGTGAGGAGGATTCCTCCCTCGCCGGCGGTGATCGTCTTGGACTGCTGGAAGCTGAAGCAGCCGACCTGGCCGATGCCGCCGAGCCGCTTGCCCTTGTACTTCCCCCCGTCGGCCTGCGCAGTATCTTCAATGACGACAAGATCATGCTGTTTTGCGATGGCGAGGATTTCGTCCATTCGGCAGGGAGTGCCGCGCATGTGGACGGGGATAACTGCCCGCGTGTACGGCGTGATCTTGCGCGCAAAGTCTTCGGGGTCCAGCGTGAGCGAGGCGTCTATCTCGGCGATGATCGGCACCGCGCCAGCCGCCAGGACTGCGGCGGCGGTGGCGATGTACGTGTAGCCCGGCACGATCACTTCGTCGCCCGGACCAATTCCCGCGCCGACGAGCGCGCAGATGAGTGCGCTCGTGCCGCTATTCACCGCCAGCGCAAAGGATTGTCCGGTGAATGCCGCGAACGCCCTTTCCAGCCGCAGGGTCTCGGAGTTCTCGCCGCCGGAATACCGGAACACCCGCCGCTCACGCAGCACTTTGATGACCGCCTGCTCTTCTTCTTCCCCGATCTCCATGACGCCATGAGCGCTGGGCGGCAACGGCACCGAACGGACAGGTTTTCCCCCTTGAATGGCTAGCTTTTCGCTCACGATAGGTCTCCTTCTCACGCGTTGATGATCCTCGGCACACACCACGCGACGAGGGCACTGCTTTGTCCCCGACGGCGATTCAGCCAGATGCCCGGCTCTTCTCTCCGGCGGCGGGGCTTCCTGCGAAGAATCCACAATGGTTGCGCTGAAAGAATGCTTCCGCCCAACAATGAATGGATGACAATGTACCGGAGAGGACTCAAGGAGCGCAATCCTTCGCGTCGCCTCCCCAGGGCGATTGCATGAAAAGCAAGCCATGCCTTCATAATCGCGGCATGTCATGTTGTCGCCCTCCGGCTCAAGCCGGGGGCTACGACGGGTAAAGTCACCTGAAGGTGACTGCGCTTGAGTCGGCTTATGGTCATCAACGAATTATGTGTACACGCGACGCAGCCACAGACCCAGCCAGCTTCAGATGGCTTGGCATATTAGCCCCCGACTTCAGTCGGAGGGCGTCACGCACGGTTCTTTCGCCCTCCGGATAAATCCGGGGGCTACGGAAGAGCGAAGCTCGCTCACGCGAGCTGTCTCACGCGGTGACTGCCAAGGTATTTTGTTGATGACCATCAGCCGACTTCGCTTACGAATGCAAAGCATTCGCCGTAGCCCGCCACTTCAGTGGCAGGGCTGCTGCAAAATCACGCCTCTTCACGCCGTTTTCATGCAATTGCCCTAGTCCTCTCCCGCGCTAAGGGGAGAGATATGTTACTGCGGAAACTGCGGCATAGTGCGCCCCTGCGCATCGGGAACCGATGCCTCGGATTAGGTGTTGAAAAACATAGGATATTGACGGATCGAACATTTCGGCATATTATTTGCGATGTAAAGAACGGCGGAAAAGGGACGACAACTCTCTGGGAGAGGGAGGCCAAAACGTTGGACGATGTGAGGTTCAACGGTCGCGAGCGGGCTGGTGAGAAGCGCCGCGTGTTTGTCTGCCGCCTGACGGACGGGCGTGTGGCAGTCATTGCCGACAAGACTCCCGACGAATCTCCTCCGGACTTCTTTCCCGACCTGGGGGCAGCAAAACAGCAGATTGCCCTGCTCGTGCCGGATATTCGTATCCCGATCTTTCAGGATTACGAGTTGAAAGCTGTGCGGCGTCAGCTCAACGAGCTATCCGCCACACCGGCTATGTAATATGACCCGATGAAGGCGGGGATTGAGGAACTGCGCGCACTCAGTCCCACTTTTCTCGTCGCTGGTCAATGTCCCAGATTGTCACCGCCTGATTTGCCCCGGCAATCACCTCCAGCTTCCCGTCCCCGTCAACATCTGCCAACTCCAGGTGATCGCCGAAGGGCAACGTGTTCTCCCACTCCAACGTGCGGAAGCGGGCGTCCAGCACCTGCCCCGAACCGAGCACGATCTCTTTCTGACCGTCGCCGTCAACGTCCCCGACGGCCAGGTCGCTCGCTTGATAGACGGCGTCCGACCGCCATTCTTCGAGGAAGTGTTGGCCGTCATAGATGTAGAGGCGGCCCTCGCTCAGAAAGAGCAACTCCAGTTGCCGGTCGTTATCCACGTCCGCGACGGTGAGCGCTTCAATCGAGCGGAATTGCGTTTCCGGAGTCCGCCAGATCAGCCCGAATCTTTCCAGGTCGTAGATGAACAGCGAGCCGCGCGCGTTGTAGGTGATGATCTGATAGGTTCCGTCTCCCTTCAGGTCGGCGACGAGCACCTTCTGGAGGCGAGTGACGTGCGAGGGGCTGACCCAGATCTCTCGGTAGTGCGTTCCCGTGTACTCCAGAAGGTGGAGATAGCCGCGAGCAGAGCCGTAAACCACTCGTCCTCGCGGGTCGTTGGGGACCATTGCGAAGGTGTCGTACCGCGACGCCAGGAGATGCACTGCGTCGGTGAAGAAGGCGTACGTCTGTTCCATGCCCGATCCCTGCAAGAGCACCGGGCTAAAGCTCATCGCGAGGACCCCAAGCAGGATTCGACGTGACCACGAGGGGGACGACATGAAGACCTCCTGAGGAATCGGTGAGCACCTCTTTTCTGTACAAGTCATCGGGCTTTGTTGAAAACCTCTATGACGGGCTTCTTCAGTTCTGTTGCACTCTCTCTTGGGCAGGCAGGAATGCCTGCCCCACCGATACCCTTGCGGCTTTAATTATGGGTGGGGCAGACATTCTTGTCTGCCCGAATGGAGGTTATCAACAGAGCCAAGTCATCTCAAAAATCGAGAAACCGTCATCGAGGAGCAGATTGACTCATCTGCGCGCTCAGCCGGTGGCCGCTCGACGAACCGCCTCGTACACCTCCAGAATGGGCACGCCGTACTGCCGGGCGACAGCCGCGCAATCGTCGTATTCCGGCGTCACGCGGACCTCGCCGTCCCATTCGGCGCGCTTCACCCGCACAGGCCCCCAGGGCGTTCCCACCGTCGCAGCCTGGCGCGCAAGGACGCGGCGAGACATCCTCGAAAAGCGCACGCCCAGCGTCGGCGTCTCGCGGAAGAGCAGGTCGGCAACTCGGTCCTTCGTCGCTTCGTCGGTCAGCACGCTCACGACGATGCCGGGCCGGTTCTTCTTCATGATGACCGGCGTGAGGAACACGTCCTTCGCTCCGGCCCCCAGAAGTCGCTCGATGAGGTAGCCGTACACCTCCGGCGTCATGTCGTCAATGTTCGTCTCCAGCATGACCACCTCGTCCCACCCCTCGCGTGCGACGGTTTCGCCGATCTCTACGCGGAGGAGGTTGGCGATCTCTTCCGGGTCGCGTCCGCCCGCGCCGTAGCCGACCTTATCGGGCACAAACAGGGGCGGCGTCCCGAAGCTTTCCGCGAGCGTGGTGATGATGGCCGCGCCCGTTGGCGTGACAAGCTCGAACGGGAGGTCGGTATGGAGGACGGGCACGCCGCGCAAAAGTTCCAGCGTGCCCGGCGCGGGGAGGGGCATTGTGCCGTGCGCGACGGTGATGGTGCCGGTTCCCACGCGGATTGGAGAGGCGTACACCTTTTCAATGCCGAGCGACTCGATCCCGATGCACACCCCGACGATGTCCACGATGGCGTCAATCGCGCCCACCTCGTGGAAGTGGACCTCGTCGAGCGGCACGTCGTGCATCTGCGACTCCGCCTCGCCGAGCCGCGTGAAGATGCGGATCGCTCGCTCCGTCACCTGCGAAGAGAAGCGCGCCTTCGTGATGATCTCCACCACGTCGCTCAGTCGGCGGTGGACATGCTCCGGGTGATGCGCATGGCCGTGCTCGTGTTCGTCGTGCTGTTCGTGAGCGTGGTACGCCACCTCGTGCTCAAGCAGCACGTCGAACTTCGTCCCCGCGATGTGGTGTCGCTTCACGCTCGTCCGCCGCAGCCGATAGCCAGGGACGCCCAGCTTGGCAAGCTCCGCCTGAAGCAGGTCAAACTCAAGCCCGGCGTCCAGGAGGGCGCCGACCGTCATATCACCGGCGATACCGGCGAAGCAATCGAAGTAGGCGATGCGCATACGACGTGAGACCTCACTGGATCAGGCCGACGGGGAAGCGGCAGCATCTTTGACGATGGCAGGGACAAGCGCCCGTGCCCTGAAGAGTGCGCTCCAGACCTTCGTTGCGCGTTCGAGCCTGGCTTCGCCGCCGGGCAGGCCGGTCACTACGACCGATTGAAGAGGCTTTCCGCTTCTCTGATCGTGCAGCCTGATCCATTTCCCGCCTTCGGCGGAGCGCGGCACGGCGGTCGCCGGGTCAGCCATCTTCGATCCGCGCTCCACGTACACTTCGGGGATGACGACGGTGCGGATGCCGTCGCGCACGAGGCGAATGCGGCACTTGAGCCAGCGATTGGCCGTCACGTCGAGCGGGCTGTTGGCCTGACCCGGATGAGCGTTCGACGGATGGCGATAGCTTCGCGGGTCGTCGCTCGCGAGCATAGAGAACTCCTTATTTCTGAAAGCCGGGGCCGATCCGGGTTGTGAGCGCACGAGAAATGAGCGAAGATGGAATGAATATTACGCTGCCCGGACACAGGTCAAGAGGTACGCCGTCTCCTCATATGAGCGACTCCTTTTTAACTTCTGGCCCTTTCGGTGCATCTTCTCCTGTGAGCGCGGGACTCCTTGCCGGAAGCATGGGGGTACCATCGAATCCGCTGCGCCGGTTGTGGGAGTTCAGGAAATTTTCTGGACGAGTGAAACTTTTCCTCGGCTGTTTCCCTCTAACCTGTGCAGGAGGAGCGCCGACGCTCCGTGCCGAAATGAAGGAAAACGCCTCCGGAGACATACTGTACTTGCAACGAGTCCGCCGTGTCGCCTCGGAATACCACAGAGAGAACCCGTCGGCAGCGTGTCACCATTCGTAGATGTCTGCTGCCGAGCCATCGGTAGAAATACGAAAGCACTCTGCACATACGTTGATTCCAAAGGGAAAGGGGAATTGATTTCCCGCTTTCTCGATGGAGTCCTCCGAGGGGGTCGGGCCTATCGCGCCTGACCGCTACGGTCTTGCACAGGTGCGCCACTACGGGAGTACTCAATGCGAACGAGTTGGTTGACGATTGGGATGAGCGTCTTTGTGTCGGCAACGACGCTTGTCGGCAGCGCGGTTGCCGAGCCTCCGACACGAACCCTCAGTCTGGCAGAATGCCGCGTGTTAGCGTTGGAGAAGAACTTGAACTTCCGCGTCAGCCGTCTGGGTCCGGCACGGAGCGAAGCAGGGGTTTCTTCCGCGCTGGCGGATTTCGACCCGCGCTTCAGCGCCAGCATCGGCGGCACACGGACCCAGCAGCCGAATTCTCTCGTGTATGATCCGACGACCGGGAAGTACATCTCGCGGTCGGTCCCGGCGCAGAACAGCATCAGGAGCAGCGTGGGCATCGCCAAAGACTTCGCGTTCGGCACGAACGCCAGCCTGAGTGTGAACAATAACTGGGCGAAAGGGTCGGGCAGCTCTACCTACGGCTCGAACCTTTCGTTGAACGTCACGCAGCCTCTCCTGAGGAACTTCGGGAGAGAGGTCAACGAAAGCGGCATCCGTCTCGCACGGAACAGCCTGGACATCAGCATGAGCCAACTTGAAGCGAGCGCCATCAGCACGGTGGAGCAGGTGGAAGGCGCGTACTGGGACCTCGTGAACGCAATCGAGGGTCTCAAGGTGGCGCAGCTTTCCCTTCAGGTGGCGCAGCAGTTGCTTGAGCGATCTCGTGCGCGGGCTGAAAGCGGGGCGCAGGCGGTCAGAGATGTCCTTCAGGCCGAGGCCGGTGTTGCGGCCGCTCAGCAGGAGATCATCAGCGCGCAGGCGACGATCCGCGATGCCGAGGATAACCTCAAGCGGCTGACAGACCTCACCGCCGACCCTCAGGGCTGGCAACTCACCGTCGTGCCGGTGGACACGCCCCATATCCAATACCAACTGCCGCCCACCGACACGCTCGTGGTGATAGCGTTGCGCCGCAGCCCTTCGGTCTATCAGGCGCGGAAGACACTGGAAGCCAGTGAGTTGACGTTGCGGATCCGCTCCAACGGTCTCCTGCCCTCGCTCTACGCATCAACGGGCGTGACGCTCGTTGACGGCGACCTGACGTTCGGCAAGAGCATGGACGACATTGCGAAAGCGTCGTATCCTTCGTGGTCGGCGGGCCTGCAACTCTCCATCCCGTTGGGGAACCGCTCGGCTGAGGCGAGCTATCGTCAGGCAGCCCTCGATGTCCGCTCCGCCGAGCTTAAGCTGGAGTCCTCCCGGCAGCAGGTGTACGCCGACGTACGGGCGGCGGTGCGGCGCGTGGAGACTTCGCGGCTGCAAATTGCGGCGGCGGCGGAGACGCGCCGTTTGCAGGAGGCAAACCTGGAAAACGAACAGGAGCGGCTGCGGCTGGGGCTTTCCACGAACTACGACGTGCTTCAGGTGGAGAAAGACCTTGCGGCTGCGCGCAGGTCGTTCCTCCAGGCTCGTACCGAGCATGAGAAAGCCCTCCTTGCGCTCGATAGGGCGGCGGGTCGCCTGCTGGAGGCGCGGAATATCAGGATTGACGAGTACCGCACAACCGACGTACAAGGGGACTGATCCGTGTGCACGTACAGTAGTAGCGCGCATACAGGGAGGCGGAGCATCGCACGTGAGCCGTCTTCGAGACGATGGCGGCTGTTGCTACTGATCTCGGCGGCGAGCCTTGCGCTCCTTGTGGGCGCGTGCAGCAAAGGCGGCGGCGGAGCGGGCAACAACCCCGGCGGTCCGGCGGCGAAGAAGCCACCCGATCCTTCCCCGCAGCCGTCGGTGCCGGTCGGCGTTGTCTTGGCGGCGCCGGGCACGATCATCTCGACGATGACGTTCAATACCACCGTCGAATCGGAACGGAACGTGGTCGTCTACCCGCAGGCAAGCGGCCTTGTCGAGGCCGTCATGGCGGAAGAGGGCGACCGCGTCGCCGCTGGGCAGGTGCTCGTGCAGTTGGACGATGACGACGCCCGGATCGCCTACGAGCGCGCTCAGGTCGAGCTGCGGAAGCTCCGGGGCGACTCTCTCCGCACGGGAGAGTTATTCCGCAAAGAACTCGTGAGCCGCGAAGCCTACGAGTCGGTGCTCTATCAGGTAGACCGCGCCCGGCTCACGCTCGAAGAGGCGATTCTGGGGTTACAGCGCACGAAAATCCGCGCTCCCGTCGCGGGCATCATCTCCGAGCGGAAGGTGGAGGTGGGCAACAGGGTCAGCCCAGGGTCGGACGTGTACAAGCTGGTCACGATGGACGACCTCATCGCGCAGATCTACGTGCCCGGACGCACGCGGCAGTACATTCGCGTGAGCCAGGAGGCGCGGATCACGAGCGACATGCTGCCGGGCTACGAGATCGAGGGCGTCATCGAGCGCATCAACCCGGTGGTGGACCCGCAGAGCGGCACGGTGAAGGTGACGGTGCAGTTGCAGGATAGGGAGCGCAAGTTCACGCCGGGCATGTTCGCCAACGTGGCGCTCATCACCGACCAACGGTCCGACGCGCTTCTGCTGCCCAAAGAGGCTATCGTGTACGACGATGGGAGGCCGTTCGCCTTCGTGGTGAAGGACACCGTCGTCCGCCGTGTACTGCTCGAACTCGGGCTGACGAACCCTCGGCAGGTGCAGGTGCTTTCCGGCGCATCTCAGGGCGATTCCGTCGTGATCGTCGGGCAGGAAGGGCTGCGCGACGGCGCGAAGGTGCGGGTCGTGGCGGACGCCTTCCGGCCCGTGCCGAAAGAAGCTGCTACCGACAGCACGAAGGCGGATAGCACGAAAGCCGCGACGCCCTCGGCGTAGGCTCGCCCCGCGTCGGCTTTGTTGACATCCATGTTCTAGAGCCTGTCGCCTGCCACTAAAGTGGCGGGCTACGGAAGGAGCGAAGTCGGCTAATGGTCATCAACAAAATACCTTGGCGGATGACGTTTCTCCGTCTCTAGAGAGCGGTCACCGCGGGAGACAGCTCGCGTGAGCGAGCGTCGCTCTTCCGTAGCCCCCGGATTTATCCGGAGGGCGGCGAGACCGTGTGCGACGCCCTCCGACTGAAGTCGGGGGCTAATATGCCAAGCCATCTGAAGCTGGGTGGGTCTGC
>Ga0172366_10000945_pt1 | contig 22176 bp, 28 predicted proteins | sample LakKivSesite69cm_FD_114533 | JGI IMG/M metagenome (GOLD analysis project Ga0172366, IMG submission 114533) | Sediment microbial communities from Lake Kivu, Rwanda - Sediment site 69cm | ecosystem: Environmental > Aquatic > Freshwater > Lake > Sediment | place: Rwanda: Western Province, Lake...
AACCTTTTTTTTAAGCCTAAACTGCAATTATGGAAGCGTGATACTATATATCGATCGAAAAATGGACAAACTCTATCTTTACGACCTCAATCCAAAAAGATACCTTAACTTAATGACGTTGGGCTCCAGGCCGCCATGCCCGCGTGGACCAAGCCGGCAGCGCCCGGGGAGCTGCCCCGCCCCTTGTCGTGGTGGGACAACTTCAAGCTGATCCTGACCGGCTCCTTGACGCCCACGCGCGCCGAATCCGCGATGGGCATGCTGAACTGGGCCTCCCAGAGCCTCCAGGAGTCGATCCTCGAGGGCTTCATCTCGACCACGCTCGAGCGCTATGGCGGCCCGTTCTTCGGGAACCCCGTGATTGCCGATCAGCTGGCCGAGGTCATTTCCTTCGCGTTCGTGGACAACATCTTCGAGATCGGCGAGGCCATCTCGTCCATTCCATCGGCCATCTCGCGCGCCAGCATCCGGTTCCAGATCAACGGGGACTACCAGCGTGCCGCCACGGCCGAGGCCGAGATGTACTGGCGGCAAATGCACGAGCTGCACCTGGCAAGCCCCATGGTCATCGAGACCATCACGGAGCTCCATTACGCCCGCATGGCGCTCGTCGAGGCCAAGAAATCGTGGTCGCTCGACACGCTCGCGGCCACGCTCGCCGCCGGCGGCAGCATCCGGGACTTCCGCGCCGCGTCGCAAGTCTGGCCGCAAGTCGTCGACCGCATCGAGTCCCGCATGGTCAACTTCCCCAACGTCGACAAGCAGCAGGACCGCCTCTTGTCCACGCTCGTGAACCAGGTGCTCAAGACCAAGCTGCTCGCCAAGGCCATGCTGTTCCATGACGTCGGGCTCACGTTCGCGCAGTTCGCCGCCATGGCCGACGTGAAGGCGGCGTGTTACCTGAACCCGGGGGCGACGATCGAGGTCGATGCCGCGTATCTTGACGAATCCGGTCATGTAAGAATTGCGAGGTGGGGAAAACTCAAGAACATGGACATCGGCACGTTCCTCGCCACGCACCGCGGCTTCCAGCTCGTGTTCCGCGACCCCGGCGGCGACCCGAACACGCGCACCACCTTGGGCACGGGCAACTGGTGGACGCACGACCCCGATTTGCATCTTTGGGTGCCGAAGAAATTGGTCGCCGAGTTCGACCGGATATACCCGGATTATCGACACGATAATAAAGGCAATCTGGTCACGAGGTGGGTTTGCCCAGCATGTGGGGCAACCCATACCGATTATTACCACGCGCGTGCTCACGCAGGCGGGTACGTGGTTGATACAATAGATAACAAAAGGCTTGATCCAGCCCAGAAGGCAAGAAGGGTAGCCGAATTGTTAGAAGAAGGGCGCGGCGAGGTATATTACGACAAGGAATGGTTCGCGACCAAGCTCGGCGTCACGGAAAAGAACAACCCGATCATCTACGACATGATCATGCACGCCGAGAAATTGCCCGCCAGTGTTTTCTATGCCGAGCGTAAAGACATCGCAGCGCGGCTGAAGACCGATCCCGAGTTCCGGCGCCAATTCGGATCGTCGTGGCTCGCCGGCGCGTACTGCGAGGGCCAGATCGTCGCCCTTTACAAGTCTGGTACCCATGCGATCCCTGGTGGTGATGCAGAATGGCACTTCAGGGTTAAAGGCATAAAACATTTCACGACGGCTGATGGGATGGCATACAAGCGGACAGAGGTGCGTGATGCGCAAGGACAACTCGTTGGCTGGGATTATCAAGCCGCCATCGCGTTGGAAGGGAAGTTCAGGGATTTCTGCGACACCAATGATTTCTTCAAGAGTTTCATCCACGACCTCGTCGCCACGCCTCGCACCACGAAGCTCATCAGTGGCGTCGCCTTGGGGATCCTCCGGGACACGAATATCGCCAATTATTTCAAGCAATTACTCTCGAAACAAGGAGAAATCGTTCATCCATATTGGCGTCCAAAAATCGTGGTGAATGGGGAGCGATGGAATATGGCCTTCATCGAGGAGGGCAAGAAAGGAAGTGGTATAGGCACTCACGTCCAGTACCGCCTCATCGCCACGCCCGGCAGCACGGTCTTGGGGCACCCGGATTATGACGTGAAGGATGGCATTTCAGCAAATTACGACGTCGAGTACCGCATCAGCCGCCCGGCCATGCCCGAGTCGGCCGTCCCCGATGGCCAGCCCATCCCTGCAGACCTCATCAAGCATCAAGGCACGTGCTTCTACCGATTCCACCGCGATGCCTTGAGCCATGGCGACGCCATGCAAGTCATCGATGGCTTCATCGATGGCCTCATCGCCAATCCGGCCGCGTCGGTACAAGCCCCGTCGCTCCCGAGTTACGTCCCCCTCGTCAGAGAACTCGAAAGACTTCGAGTCGGAACCGAAAAGTACAGCATCCTGGAATACATCGCCAAGTTGGCCAAGTTGGGATACGCCGTTACCGGGCACGAGATCAACGTCGCATACGGGATGACTTCTGTGACCTCGAGCGCGCTCATGGACAACTTCATGAACAAGAACCTCGTCACCCAGCAGCTTCGGGCACAATTGGTAAAGTTCCCGGTCAGCACCAGGGCAAAGACGACCGGCGAAGGCCTCTTCTGGACGCTCTCATCGATCGACGGGGTACCCATCACGAGGGCGCAATTCGACTCGATGGTCGCCCAGCACAACGCATTGCGGCAGGCGTGCCTGGATCTCGCCCAGAAATTAGACGTCATCACGCGCTTGGGCCAAATCCTCGGCGATCTCGAGTGGGCAGTAAATCACCCGAAAGCGGGTCGGAGGGACACGATCAAGAGCATGACACTCAAATTGCAGGCCGCGTTCGCACAGGAAATGTTCGATTACTTGATGACCGTCCGGCCCGAATGGTTGAAGCCGAATCCCACGTGGCATCCATGACGAGCCAGGATGCTTAATCCCCCCGCTTTTTTTACACACTTTTTTTAATATCTCTTTTGACACGCCAATTACACGAGTTAACCCCCACCGTGCCAGAAAAGTATATATACTTGAACTTCCACCAAGTAACAAGAAAAATCGAGGCGAAACTGATGGATCCAAAGCCGATTTACTACAACACCTACGAATTTCCCATCGATGTGGATAATGGAGACCAATCTCTCACGATTGCCAATCAAGATATCGAGCGCATCTCCGATATCAAGGGCCTTGACGACCTCACCGGCCTCACCTATCTCGACCTTAGCACGAACAACATCAAGCGAATAGAAGGGCTTGAAAAGCTCGTGAATCTCGAAGTCCTCAACCTTTCCGAAAACCAGATAACCAAGATCGAGGGCCTCGACTCGCTGGTTAATCTTAGGCGTCTGACTTTATACCATAATAATATCCGTCACCTCGAGGGCTTGATCAATAATAAAAATCTTGATTACCTCTTTTTAAACCGCAACCAGATCGAACGGATCGAGGGGCTAGACGGGTTGAGCAATCTCAATGAGCTTTTCTTATCGGGAAACCGGATCATGGAGATTTCTGGCCTGGAAAACTCGAAGAGGCTCGAAACGTTGCAGCTGCATGGTAACTTCATACGCAAGATCAGCGGGCTCGAATCCCTTCACGACTTGCGCAAGCTCAATCTCGGAGAGAATATCATCGAGAGTATTGAAGGTCTTGACAACCTTGAAAAATTGATCGATCTCAACTTGGGCACGAATCGCATCCGTCGTATAGAGGGATTGGATGCATTGGTGAACCTGGAATCCTTGGGACTGTCCCAGAACTTCATCCGTGAGATCCGCGGCCTCGGCAAGCTCGCAAAGCTCAAGGAACTTACGCTCGGGGACAACCCGATCCCGCCCGACGCTATCGACCGCCTCGGCGGGTTCCGCGCCGACCAGGTGGCCAGCACGTGCGTGGTGGATCCGCAGGCGTTCGTCCGCTATTGCCGCGAGCACGGGCTTTGAGCAACCCATTTTTCGAGGAGGATTCGAATGGAGCAGCGGTTCGTAACCCACGACGGCGAGCGGTTCCCGGTCACGTGCCATGGCCGGAGGCAAGTCGTGTCGATCAACACCCACGACATCGAAAGCATCGCCGATATCGAAGGTCTCGACGACCTCGATCACCTCGTGGTCCTCGACCTCGGCGATAACAACATCCAGCGAATCGAAGGTCTCGAAAAGCACGAGCATTTAGAAGTGCTCGATCTTTCCGGGAACCATATCAGCCGCATCGAGGGCCTCGATTCACTGATGCACCTCAAGTGCTTGAATCTCCAGGACAACCATATCTCCTCCATTGAAGGCCTCGATGCACTCGGTGGCATCCACTTTGATTTCAACGACCCTGACGACCTCGACCTGCTCCCGGGCGTCGCGGGCCTCACCTACCTCGACCTCGGCACGAACGATATCAAGCGCATCGAGAACCTCGAAAAGCTCGTGAATTTGAAAGTCCTCGACCTTTCGGAGAACCAGATCACTCGGATCGAGGGCCTCGAGAAGCTCGTGCGTCTCAAGCGCCTGGTACTCGTGAAGAACCAGATCACCTGCATCGAGGGCCTCGACGCGCTCGCCGGCCTCGAAGAGCTGAACCTCGGCCGTAACCGGGTCGATAGCTTGGGTGGGCTTGATAGATTGACTAATCTCCACGAGCTCATCTTGTACGACAACCGGATCACCGAGATCACCGGCATGGAGAAATTAACCTCCTTGCAGCGGCTAGATCTGACAGACAACTTCATTTCCTTCATCGACGGCCTCGATTCCCTCGGGAACCTACGCGATCTATTTTTAACCCGAAATATAATCGACAGCATCGATGGTCTGGAAAAACTCACCAATCTGGAACGATTGGGATTAGGAATGAATCGCATCACGCGGATTCGCGGGTTGGACTCGCTGGTGAACCTGGAGGTCCTTGATCTCGGTCACAATTTCATACACGATGTTCGTGGCCTCGGAAAACTCGACAAGTTAAAGCATCTCTACCTGAATGCTACCCCGCTGCCACCCGGAGTCATCGCCAGCCTCGGCGGTTTTTTCCCTGAATCGGAATCCTTGGTCGCCGACGCGCAAGCATTCGTCCGCTACTGCCGCGAGCACGGCCTCTGAGCCCCGCCCGGCGCCCGCCCCGCGGCAGTACCGGTTAGCCGGCATGACCCCTGATTCTCCACAACCCGACGGTTTTCCTCGTCGCTGCCGAGATGGGCGCCCGCGCTCGATTCCTCGAATCCAACCCCCAAGAAAAAATCGCTCGCCTATGGACCGATCCCGCACCGACCGATCCCCGCCCGAGAACATCCGCCAGCGCCTCGACCCGCAGGCCGTCGACCCGATTCTCAAGCAGGTCGCCCTCCAGCACCTCAACTACCTCGAAGGCACGTACTACGAGAAGCGGGAATTCTGAGTCTTTCTCTAAATTAATCTTATCTTCCATAATTTTCTCCAATCTCTTCATACCTCTGATTTTCAAGATACGGCAATCCCTGGCAATATCCGGGTGATTTATTGAAGGATTGTTACCTTCATTGGCGAGGGTTTATAGACTCGCGTTTGCACTTTTTTATAAAGCAAACAGCGAGGATGCAAGACGATGACGACGATCACGTTAGCAATCCCGTCAGAAATGAAGAAAGAGATGGAGAAGTTCAAGGGGGTAAACTGGTCTGAGGTCGCCCGAATCGCATTCCAGCGGAAGCTCCAAGACATGAAATTCCTTCAAGATCTCACTTCCGATAGCGAGATCTCGTCGGAGGATGCCGAACGAATTGGTAGGGCGGTTTCCGAGAAGCTGGGCGCGAGGTACACGGGGGACTCGTGAATGGATCTCGTCCTGGATGCGAATGTTCTCATCGCAGCCTTGATCAAGAAGGGAATCACTGCTGATCTAATTGTCGATGAAAATATCCACCTTTTCGCGCCAGAATTCATGATGGAGGAGTTTCAGAAATATCGAGACGAGATTGTACAGAAAATCCATCGCACGAAGGATGATTTCGAGCATTTCTTGGAGGTCATCAAGCAACGGACCGCCTTTATCGCGCTCGAAGAAATCAAGCCATATCTACCTCAAGCAATTGCCCTCTCCCCGGATCCAAAGGACGTTGCATATCTTGCATTAGCTATACGAACGGGTGCATCTATCTGGTCTAACGATAAAAGGCTCAAGGAGCATCAAAATAAAATCCCAGTTTTGGCCACCCATGAGATCCTGGCCTTATTGAAGCCGAAAAATGACCCAGGTAAGAAATAGATGGATTTCTACGTCTATCCGGTCCTCAAGCAGGTCGCCCTCCAGCACCTCAACTACCTCGAAGGCACGTGCTACGAGAAGCGCGAATTCTAAATCCTCTCTATTTCTTCTATTTACTTCGTTAATTTTTATGATTTATTAAATAAATCCTTTATAAATTGAATAGAATGAGTTTGGGATGATATATTTCACTTTAAATTGCTTATGACTTTTCACATCAATGTTTACAAATGTATATATTCGTAGACAGTTATTGATCTCTTGATGACGATAGTCATTTCCGACGCGTCGATGCTCATCCTCGTTTCTAAGTTGGACATCTTGGACACGATGCTCGAGACGTTCGGCTCCATCATCATTCCCGAAGGCGTGCGCGTGGAAGTCGTTGATCGAGGCAAAGAAGGCAAAAAAATGGATGCATTACTCGTGGAAAAAAGGATCGGTGATGGAAAGATTATCGTGAAAAGAATAACAAAAGATGATGAAAAAAACAAGTTGATGGATGATTTTAACATTCATTCGGGAGAAGCCGAAGCCATTCTTCTCTACCTCGAAGAGAAGGCCGATTTACTTGGCACCGATGACTATCAAACGCTGAAAACATACAAAGTCTTGAATATACGATATTTCACGACCCCGATATTCTTGTTGCAAAGTCATACAAACCGGAAGATCGATAAACCATTTGCTTTGCGAAAAATAGATCGGCTCGCAAAGATCGGCTGGTACAAGGACGCAATCATCGATTATTTCACGAATGCCATTAAGAATGTTAAATGGTGATAATGATGTCTCACGTTATATCTATTCGGATAAACAAGCATCTCGAAGAGTTGATCGAGCGCCATGCACGCGAGGCACGGCTGGATCAATCTGATATCGTACGCGATCTCATAAACAAGGGCGGTATCTTCGTCGCGATCAAGGGATATGCGGAAGGAAAGTATTCCGTGGAGAAAGCCGCATCGCTCGCAAGCATTCCCTTGTCCGAGTTCATGGATCTGGTCATGAACCTTGGAATCAGGTCGAGGATCGACGTGGACGACATGATGGATGGATCTAGCTATCTTGATGCAGTACTACGCAAAAAATAATCAACTACTAGATAACGACCCTAGGCCGTCGGCCCCATCCTCAAGCAATTCGCCCTCCAGCACCTCAACTACCTCGAAGGCACGTGCTACGAGAAGCGTAAATTTTAATAATTTCTCCCGTTTCCATTCATCCTCTTCATTTTTCAAGATATAAAGACGTCCTCTATCAATTTCCCCTTCAAAGATCAAACGAGATTATCGCATCGAAATATGCAAAACCGAAATCTCGTCGTATTTATATTTCTATACTATATTATTATATCGATACAAATGGTCACAAAAACAATAGCCCTCCCCGAGGAGATATATAATATGCTGAAAGCACGTCGTCGACCAAAGGAAACTTTTTCCGATCTTCTACGCCGCTTGCTCGATGAGCAAGATGCGCGGTCTAAAAAGGACATCACCAAGATCTTCGGCATCTTGGGTGAAAGCAGCGAGGAATGGGATCGAATAGAAAAGGATATTTACGATGCTCGTGCCAGCGGCGTGGAAGGGGATTGGCCTAGCTTCGATGATAAGGAAGGGTGACCATGACGGTCTTCATTGATACTGACTTGATCATTAACAGCATGAAGGAATTGAACTCGAAAAATCCAAAGACGAATACCATTCGTAAGCAAGCAAGGCGCGTGCTGAAATTCCTCCAATCGACCGCCAGGCCGGTAAAAATCACGTCCTACAGCCTCATCGAGCTCTACAAGGGCGCATATTCGTCCAAACAAGTCGCTCGGAATATACAAGCTGTCGAGAGCGTCGTCCACGAGGCCGAGGTCGTCCATCCCGGCCTTGAAGATGCAAAGGAATGCGCCCGGATCCTCTCCGAGCTAGAACCTCGCGGGATCAAGGTACCGCTCCTCGATCTGCTCATCTCGAGCATCGTCATCGTATCTGGAGATGTCTTGTACACGAGAAATGTCCAGCATTTCGAGAACGTCCCCCACCTTCACTATCGGAACTGGGAACTCGAGGATGTTCCAGACTTACCAACGGCCTAGTGGTAATTGCTTAGGCTAATCTAGAACATCCGCCAGCGCCTCGACCCGCAGGCCGTCGACCCGATCCTCAAGCAGGTCGCCCTCCAGCACCTCGATTACCTCGAAGGCACGTGCTACGAGAAGCGCGAGTTCTAAGCTCTTCCCCCGATACCCATTATTTTCTCCAGTTTTCATCCGCTCGGCGTTCTAAAACCATTATGCCCCACGATCGACTCGTGCAAGTACCCTATTAAGGTGGGGAGAAGTCCGTTACTTTTATATCGAAAAGTATATCACGTCTTGATTTCATGTAGGGTGCTATGAGCGACTGGCAGAAGCGTGTAATTCACGATCCCCAAGTATGCCACGGGAAGGCGATAATCAAAGGAACACGGGTCATGGTTTCGGTCATCCTCGCGAACCTTGCGGATGGTATTTCGCGCGAAGAAATCCTCGATGCATATCCAACGATCACGAACCAGGACATCGATGCGGCTTTGCATTACGCTGCGGCGATAGCAAACGAGACCGTCATCCCATTCAAACATGATTCCCATGAAGTTCAAACTTGATGAGAATGTTCCAACCCAGTTCGCGGCGCTCATCCGCGAAAAAGGCGATCACCAGGTCGACACGGTAGATACCGAGCATATCCGCGGTGGGACGGATCACTCCCTCGCACGCAAATGTAAGGTGGAAGAACGGGTGCTGATCACCGCGGATACGGACTTTTCAAAGCCACTCTTGCATCCATTAAAGAATCTCTATGGAGTCGTGGTGCTTCGAAGTGATTTCCCTTCCAAGCGGGTCATGATCAGCATGTTCAAGCAGTTCCTCGAGAAGAACGAGCTAGAAGATCTTCCAGGAAAGGTCATAATCGTGGATAATGATCACGTCACCATTCGTGACGAATAACGCGAATACATCCGCCAGCGCCTCGACCCACAAGCCGTCGACCCGATCCTCAAGCAGGTCGCCCTCCAGCACCTCAACTACCTCGAAGGCACGTGCTACGAGAAGCGCGAATTCTAGAGCCTTCTCCAGATTGTTTAGATCTCAATCATTTTTTGCACGATGTAAAAACCGATGCGCAATCACTACATATTTTGGTTTCTGGTTTAAATCCTAGAACAAGAAGGGAAGAGAGTAGCAAAGTATATTTGGTTGGATTGTGTCGTTTATTGTATAAACGGTATTATCTTTCCATTTTCACAACGAGTACGGAAGCGCGAGGATGCCATGGGTGAATACACGGTTATCATCAAACGCGACGAGGCAGGCTATCTCTTCGCAACTGTCGCTGAATTACCCGGCTGTCACACGCAAGCGAAGACCAAGGAGGAGCTCATGTCGCGAATCAAGGAAGCCATCGAGCTCTATCTCGAAGTAACGAGTGCAGAAGCCGGAAGAAAGGTTTACGAACACCCTTCATTCGTGAGCATCGAAAAGGTGGTAGTTCCGTGAAGCGGATACGTCCGCTCACGGGGAAACGCGTCGTTGAAAAGTTATCCAAGATCGGGTTCGTCATCGCTCGCAAAAAAGGATCGCACGTTGTAATGAAGAATGAGACGGGCCGCGTGGTCGTCGTTCCTGTTCACGCTGGTGAGGAGATCGGCCCGGGTCTTCTCGGAGAGATCATCGAACAAGCCGGTCTCACACGGGAGCAATTCTTTGCAATCGATTAGACCAGCGATTACATGAATTATGGCGGATGAAGCGGTTTTATAAGGCCATCTCGAGAACATCCGCCAGCGCCTCGACCCGCAGGCCGTCGACCCCATCCTCAAGCAGGTCGCCCTCCAGCACCTCAACTACCTCGAAGGCACGTACTACGAGAAGCGCGAGTTCTAATCTTTTCTCCCATTTCCATTTCTCTTTCTTATTCCCCACGATAATGCTCATCAACGATGAGAAACGCGAAGCCTGGGTTTCCGCAGGACGTGCAGATAAGTTTAATTATTCGTTTTCGGATGCTTACCTGGATCGAAAATGGCGAACGAGAACATCCGAGACACGGTCATCTCGTACTTGAAAACATTACCCGATGACGTCACGTTGGAGGATATCATGTACCACTTGTATGTGAAAGAGAAGATATTGAACGGCTTGAAGGACGTGAGTGCGGGCAGGGTTGTCTCGAATGAAAAAGCAAAGGAAATCATCGAAGGATGGCAAAAATAGAATGGACAGAGCGGGCACTTGCCGATCTCCAACAGGTCCATGATTATATCGCCCGTGACTCTGTTTTTTATGCCAACTCGTTCGCGAAAAAGGTCTATGAGCGGGTTCAATCTCTCCAGTCATCACCTGAAATAGGAAGGAAAGTACCAGAAATGGACGATCCTTCTATTCGCGAGTTGATCCATCAATCCTACCGGATAATCTATGAAATTGAAGAGGATCTGGTTAGAATCGTTACTATATTTCATGGAAGTCGTGTTTTACGATATTAAAGTAATGTTTCCAAGCGTTGAATAGAAATCACATGCGTTTGACTGCTATCCACGCCTCGACCCGCAGGCCGTCGACCCGATTCTCAAGCAGGTCGCCCTCCCGCACCTCAACTACCTCGAAGGCACGTGCTACGAGAAGCGCGGGTTCTAAATTATCCTCCCGTTTCACTTTCTCTTTCTCATTTTTCACGAGAACATCGAATCGGCTTTAGAATCAAATGCGTTGTATTCTCCTTACAATTAAAGAATATGATGCTAGAGTTTATAGCATCAGGATACCTTACAGATTATAGCAAATGAAAGTAAGTGGCTCTGATGGAACAAATCAACTTTCGCGTGAGCAAGGACGAGAAACAAGTCATCGACATAATTGCCCGCGCCAAGGGCATTAGCACGTCTGAACTCGCGAAGCGAACTGTTTTGAAAGATGTCAAGTCAACGCGTGTTGACCTCGCGTTTGAATTGCTCAAACAAGGCAAGATTGGCAGAAAAAAGGCGTGGTTTATTTCTGGCCTTTCTGCTCACGAGTTTCTCGTTGAATGGACTCGTCGTGGCGCGGAAGAGGTCATGCCCGATGACATGGTCGATCGCGAGCTCGAAATCGCGAAGGATCTGGATTTAAAGAGATTTATGCGATAGGATCCATCTACAATTCTGCGATTCCTCAAGGGCATGGCCATGCTAGTCCTGATCGACACGTGCTTCTGGAACCATTGCAAGGAGGTTCACGAAGCCGGCATCTGGGACATGCGTGATTTGCTCCCAAAGTTTCGCTGGGGCTTCACGAGCGCAGTCTTTGAAGAGATTAAACACCACAAGCTAGATGATTTCGTGCCTGTCGATCGCGCGATGCTTGTCCCTGCCAATGCCGACGAGATCGACACCTTGAAACGATTTGATCCGGTTATTACTGAATTTGACCTCGCGGACCAGTCCTTGTTGGTCGCCGGCCGCAGGGAACGAGGATTGGTGCTCACGGACGATGGTCCCCTTGAACTCGAGTGCATGGCGTTAGATATTGCGGCGTTTCGTCTCCCTGCTTTTATGCTCAAGCTGGTACAAGATGGTCTCCTTAATAAAACAATTTTCAATAGGTGTTGGCGCTTGTGGGATGAGGCGGGCCGCTATCGAAAGGTGGATTTGAAGAAATGGCACGCGGCTTTACAAATGATAAAATAATTTGTGGCACCTCGATGGAGGTTGGTAAATTCACCTCGGAGTGAATATCCGCCAGCGCTTCGACCCGCAATGAATCCGGATTCGTGTTGACACGAGAGATCTTCGATGCGAAATAAGCGGGGGAGAAATGTGCCGCGAAGGTGAAAGCGCAAGATCGGGCTCGCGTCGCCATATTTTCCCTTGTATCTCGTTCCTTCTCAAGAAAGGTGAAAACGCGATGCCATACCAGCTCACCCGGCGCAAGGTGGCTGGTCAGTTTTCTACGGCATCAGCAGGAGCCTTGATATCGATGTATTCAGCACTCGCTTGTGGCTCCGGAATGCTCGCATGATCCTCGATCAAGCCGCTCAAGTGCATCTCGATGGCATCACGTATATTCGCCTCCGCTTCCTCGCGCGTGTTTCCGGTGGCAACGCAACCGGGCAGATCCGGCGCGTAGGCCGAGTAATTCCTCCCGGCTTTCTCGACGACTATTAAGTATCGATACATCATTTTTCTCCTGGCTTGTCGATCTTTGCCTGCTTTAAGATGCTATTCAAGGTTCCAGGGGCGAGATCATGGTTCAAGTGACCGGCGATCGTGACCCTGCCTGGTTTAGTCGGGTGCTTGAACTGTCGATGGCTACCTTTCTGGACCACTAGATACCAGCCATCTTTCTCGATCAACTTGACAGCATCTTCAATCTTCATGATTTCTTTATCTTATAACTTTTTAGCAATTTAAACAGCACACGTTTAACTGCATTATTCCAAGCGTTTTTTACGCCGCCGAACGAAATCTGCCCTGGCACACGCATTCGCCATCACGCCGAGCGTCCCTCGCTAGTGATTAAGGATTTTCCTTGACCGAACGTTCCACCTTGCGCGAGATAAGGGCGAGCAAGTCCTTCGTATTTATTTTTGATTCCTTGTTTTCACATAGAAAGTTGATATTAATCACGTGCGAGACATCGACCCGCATATCGTCGACCCGATCCTCAAGCAGGTCGCCCTCCAGCACCCCAACAACCTCGAAGGAACGTACTACGAGAAGCGCGAGTTTTGAATTTTTCTCCCGTCTCTTTTTATCATCTTAATTTTTAACTGCTTCCTACTTTAAACCGATATGCGTTATCACAGCACGTGTTCAAGGTTTATCCTAGACCGGATCTTCCACCTTACGTGAGATCAGGGCGAGCAAGGATTTAGTCGCCAATGGTTTGAGCGTGGCTTGTTTGGAAAAATGCTTGTCTTCCGTCCAGATGCCATCGAGATCGAGTGCCATTCCGACAGCGATGAACCACTTGTCCTTGGGATCGATATCTTTCATCAAGAGGCCCGCTTCCTCTAATTTTGGCATCATTGCATCTATATCGACAACGTGAATTCTAAGGATGATTTGTTGAAAGAGCAATTCGTATTCATCGCTTGTTATTTTTGCCTTTTTGATTATTACTTCCTTATATTTCCGGATTTCATTCAATGTTTCTTGTGGTGTGTAGAAATCGAATAGATCACAAAATAATACTTTTCTATTTGTCGAATCTTTGATTAGCGCGGCGATGATGCGGTTCGTGTCGATAACGAGCTTCATTTCACCATCTTGGAGAGTTTTTCATGCAATCCTTGCTTGACTTTTTCATCAAGTCCAGCAACATCCTCCTCTGAGAGCTCGCTGTTTTTCAGCAAATCATCGAAATGGTCGAGCATTTTTTGTTTCTCCAGTTGATCCATGATTTTTAACCGATTGATATAGGACTCAATAGCCTTTCTTGCAATTTCGCTCCATCGTATCTCGCTGTATCTCTTCATCGCCGCGTACAACTCATCGGAGACTACTAGGGTTATGTTTGGTATTGTACATCACCTTTAATCGATCTATAATAATTATGTGATTTCACATCTTTATTTTTGTTTCCTTGTCTTCACATAGAAAGTTGATATTAATCACGTGCGAGACATCGACCCGTAAGCCGTCGACCCCATTCTCAAGCAGGTCGCCCTCCAGCACCTCGAATGACCACGAATCGCGGTTCGTCGAATTGCGATAAAAAAGAGCCATCGGGATTTTACGCGCCGTAACTGAGATAGATCAAGTACAAGTAATTCAGAACGAGTACCATGATCACGACCGCCGCAGCGATGCACCCGATGGTGATGCCCCTGTGCGCGAACATGAAGCTACGCTTGCGCGGGTCATCCACCAGCTTCGATTCCCGGGACGAGATGGTCATTTTCTTGGTGATGAACAGCCATAGAACAATGTACAAGCCGAAAAGCGCGCAAGACCACGCGATCCACGACGCGATCTGGGCGGGCTCCGAGGAACGCAGGTAGACGATGAAGTTACGTGCCGGGCGGAACTCGTCGAGCTCGTCCGGCCACGGAATGTTGTTGTGCAACTCGTTTACGGCCACGCATTGCGTCGTCGAGTAGTTCTTGAGCGCGGCGAAGATCGCGTCGATGGACTTGTTTGACGGGTCAGCCAGCTTCAAGCGCGTGAACGCGGGCAGCGGTTGGCTCGAATCCTCGTCGCTCGCGGAAAGGCAGATTAAATTATTTGCCATGCAGAACGTGCGTATCCCGGCATCACGTTCCCCGCCACCATTCACGATCTCGAACCCGTCGACCCCCCAGTCGCGCAGCTGCGTCAAAGGATATTCTTCACCCGAGGAATCGTAGTGGTTCACGGTCACGTACCCGCCGTTGTCTTTCACGTATTTGATCATCTGGCTCACGTTCATGGGGGGAATCTTGCTCGCGCTCGTGTTCCCGCCGAGGTATTCATCGGTCGGGATGGTCTGCTCGATGCCGTAAATGTTCAAGTGGATTCGCGGGTTGTATTTCGTGTATTCTTGCCCGATGATGACGATGAAGTCGTAACCCATGCGCTGGGCGTAGGCCCTCGCTTGCAAGGCCCCGTTCACGTTGCAGTGGTCGGTTATGGCGGCACCTTGCAGGCCTTGTTTCACGTACCAGTCCACGCGCTCCTCCGGGGTGAGCCAGCCATCGCTGAGGGTCGTGTGCACGTGGAAGTCCATGAGCATCTCGCCGGGCTGCAGCGGGGTCGTTGGCGTGATGACCTGGGGCGGGATGTAGGTGCTGATGAGGTTCAAGCTCACCATGGCGTATATCATGAAGCTGGAAATGAAATATCTCAATTCTCTACCGATCACGTCCCACGGCTTGTGCGCCCAATAGTTGGGCGAGTCGTGGGAGAACCGCATCCACGCCTTGCGGGGCTTCACGCGCAGCCTGGCATCCTTCTTGAAAAAAATGAACGCGTTCTGCACGATCTTGATTGCCAGCATCACTGGCCACGCGATGATCGCCACTTGCAGCACGCTCATGAAATTTTGCTGGAGGAACAGACCCCCCGTCGTGGCCATGCCGATGACGATGATCAAGAAGACCACGATGAACGCAAGGAACGCGTACTTCCAGTAGAAGTTAAACACGTTCCGTGCGTGCTCGATGATAACATCTTTTTTCACGCTACCACGGAAGATCACCTTCTCTATGAAGGCGACCACGAAGCGGACGACCACGTAAACGACCGGGATCAACAGCAACGAGTTTTCGATCTGTTTTCCAAGCGTGAAGGCGAACCCGGCAAGAGGCTCGACAAAACAGCGCTCTGGCGGGAGAATGGACGTGTATTGGTCGCTCACGTCGACCTGGTGCAAGGCATCGAAGAAAAAAACCGAGCGATTGCAGATCGTCGATGTCCATATCAAGAACACGAGCCAAGCCGCGAACGGGATTGCCGGGACGATGATCGGGACGAGATTCCTTGCTTTCTTGAGTAGAGACATGTGCAAATCCAACATGCCTGGCCAATTTAATCATATATTCTAACTTTCATGCTTGGTATTTGGCTCGTTCGCTCGCCAAGCATGATGCTGATCTGCGTTAAATGAGCACGGAAAAAGCTCCTCTCATGATCGCTGCCGCAGAGAGCGGAACTGTTGCCATTCATGTCTAAAAGCTGTTTTTCCAGAAATTTAACAACATTTTTTAGGGCAATGTTCTAGGATCGCCTATGCTCGGCTGGTCAACGTGCCAAATGTTCGGATGGGCAATTTCCGTCGTGGCGGTGACCCTTGGTTACGTGCAATGCCTTTTGTTCCTGCACAAGTACAAGGTTATCAAGCGTACGCGAATCCTCCGCGATCTCACGACCATGAGTTTTATCATCGTGTCGGCCCTTGCCGGGCTGCCAATCTTTTTCGTGATTTCCCGGTTCCTCCCCACGCAAGAGGCGGCGGATCGGCTAATCAATATCCAGACGGCATTCTCCTTCTCGGGAACAGCACTCGGAAACTTGTTCCTCATATCTTTTATCAAGAGCGTCTTCTTCGAGAATCAATTGAAGGGATGGTTGAAAGTCTTGATTGTACTTGAAATAGTCGTGATTCCAAGTGCACCCGTTGTCACGATCCTGGATCTCGAGCCTTTACTCGTCCTCGGGCCCCATGCTATTGCATCGATCCTACTTTACACGATCGAGGCCTCCAGGGCATTTAACATCACCAAACACTTGAGAATAACGAATGGTGATCCCGTGAGCATCAACGGGACGATGTTCATCGGATTCTCCGGCTTGCTTCTAGATATGACGATCTTCTTTTTCATTATGCAGGAGGTCGCATTCGCAGCGAGGGATGTATTCGAGCCGCTGGGCTTGATCGACGCAGTTGGCTGCTCCCTATTCATTGCGACAGGGCTCGTGGCCGCAATGATCGCTGTCGCGATGCTCTATCTCGGCTACTATGTTCCAGATTGGATCAAGAAAAAATGGTTAGCGAAAGCATCGATGCCCAGTTCGTCCTCTCTCTCTTGAGGATGGAAGGAGAGAAAGATCTATCGGAAAGATCAACTTTTCACGCGCATCTTGTTCCCGCTTCGAACGAAACCGAGCCGCTCGTACATGGTGATGGCTTGTGGCTGGCTATCGCGTATGTTCACGTTGATCGTGGGCACCTTCAAGGATTTCATGTACTCCAGCGCTCGGCGGACGAGTTCCTTGCCGACTCCTTTCCCCCGGGCTTCTGGATCCACAACGATGTTCTGTAAAAACCCCTCCTTCTTTCCCCCGCGTGCCGGCTTGATGACGCCGATGACCATGCCCAATGTTTTGTGTTTCTCATCATCCTCGGCAAGGAATGCCCCTTTCTGTTGCTCGGGATCGCCCATTACCTTCGTGATTATGGCCATGAAGCGTTTCTTGTCGAAAGTCTGGTGGAGCTCCTCGACGAGGCCTTGTGCCATCTTCGTCATGGCTTCGATGTCGCCCTCTCGCGGATTACGATAGATGATGGTCATTTATGCTGCACTCTCCTACATTTCCTCATAAACTACACGTGCTTGGCATTGATCTCGCTCGCGGGTCTTTTGAAGCTACTCCGGCCCAAACCCGTTTTATGAATGTTAATCCAGAATCCCCCTTGAAGCGACCGAACTCCATTCTGGCGGAGTTCCGGGAACCGCTTCAAGAATTGTGGCTATATTGGTCACTTTTCGAGGTTTCACGTGCGGTGGCGGGGAGCTGCGAACCTGGTACTATTCTTCCCCCCGCGGCCCATCCCCATAGGTAATAAATATCCTCGGTGTGATGTACTTCATATCATAAACCTTTGACACTAGATAATTCTGGGAAGGATTAATCATGACTCAAATGAAAATAAGTCGGGCAATTCTCACGTTATTCGCCGTTTTGGCTGCCGTGTTCATCGCGGGCACCACCATTATGGCGGGAATCCCGTCGGTAACGCAGAAGGGCAATTCTCTCGTTAACACGCAACTGCCTCAAGGAGGACTCGTAGCCAGCGATATAACGGCTTCAAACCAGTATACAGGAACAGGTTCGCCCCTGGCATTAGGAGAATGGGCAGACAGCAAGAACACGACGACCGGCCTCTCGTTCATCGGCGCGAACACGGGCAGGGCAAGCATCCGGCTCGCGGAAGGTTGGGATGGCATGGGGATCTACACCTATGTTTACAACTTGAAGGACATAGAGAGCTGGCCCCGCAACCCTGCCGCGACGTATGATGGCACGCAGGACCAGGTAAACAATTTCGGTGGCTCCCCCGCGTGGAATTATGGCGAGGTGCAAGTCACGAATAATTGCCAGGGCTGGGATGATCCCGGCAACTACCTGTTCGCGGATCTCAACCCCCGGCTCGGCGGGCTCGGGACATACTGGGACGCGGGGCAAACCGCGTACTGGCAGCAAGCCGTGAACGTCCCGCGCGGCCAGATCTCGAGGATATGGGTGGCCTTCGATTACTGGGCGGGCACCTGGGATCAAGACAGTAGTGGAAGCCAGGACCCGTTCTGCCCGTGGGATATGGTTAAGATCTATGCGAACGTCGGGAGCGCGGGCAACATCGCCAATCAGGCCCAGCGCGTGATCGAGATCTCCTCGACGCAGATCCCGAACAAGAACAACGCGTGGAACCCGACCGGCATCGTCGCAGTGCCGCAGACGATCATCGACGCGATCAACTCCGGTAACCCGACCCCTGCAAACCCCGTCTATCTCCGCGTGGGCATCTTGAATTCCGCTGGATACAACACGAACGTCTACAACGGGCGCACTCGATTCGATAACATCCGTATGTTCGTGGAAGCCCTCGCCCAGCCCGTGCAGCTGAACTTGCGTGTTTCCTTCGATGGTGTCGGCGGGAATGGTGGCACTCAGAACGCGATCCAGAACATCGGGGGCACGTACGGTACTGGCCAGCTCAATTACACGGCAACCCCGAGCCGGTGGCTCGCGGGTGCAGTGCCGCTCGATATCAACAGCACCCTTCGCACCAACGCGACCGTTCAATTCCCCGCGGACAACCTGGAAACCGTGAAGTTCGACATGTACCAGATCATCTATGGCACGAACCAGAAGAACACGGTCACCGCGCCGAACTCGATGGCACCCGACGGTTCGGTCTTCACCGTCGGCAACGGGACGGTCACGACCTGGAACATGAACTTCAATGATTACCCTCCAAAGATCAGCCTGGCACAAGACGATTACATCAACTATAAGTTCAACGGAACGAAGCCATCCGACTGGACGTTCACGTCCATCCTCGATCCGACACCGGGGGAGAAGTTGGGCAGCATGATCATCACCGGCGGGACGAGGTTCGAGATGCCCCCGGGCCCGGCGGACGTGTATGGCTTCTGGACGTTCATGGCCACCTCACCGAATTACATGCAATCCGTGGCAGTGCCCTCCTTCTTGTACGAGGACGAGTTGCTCCGGATCAACGGAACCGTCATATCATCCCCCCTCACCGACGGGTACGTCGGGCAAACGCAAGCGGAACTCACCATCAAGTTCCCCAATGGCACCGTATGGAGCAGTGCCTACCGCCGCGTCACGGTAACGGGTGCCCGGCAAATCACGTTCGGGTCAATTTTAATCCCATCGAGTGGCGTGAATTACATTGCAGGCACCTACACGGCGATCGTCACGTGGAACAACACCCGCTCTGGTCTTCCCTTGAACGAGACCGGGTGCATGGTCCGCACCTTTGTCGTGCGTCATCGCACGACGTTGGCGGCAGCGAGCCCCGTGATCCTCGACGTCCTGAACACGCAAACTGCCTTGCCCATCCAGGTGCGATACGCGGACTACGGCGGGGCAATCGTCTCCGGTGCAACCGTGACCTTCACGAACTTCGACTCGGCGTTGCAGACCATGACTTTCGTTAACGATTTCTATAACTACCTGACGCTGCTCGATTGCACGAACGGCCCGCGTGGCCTGAACTATTTCAACATCACAGCGACCCATCCGGCCTTCGAGACCAAGAGCGTCCTCGTCGCCGTGGAAATCGTGCGGACGTCGAACTTCACCACCACGAACTCGAGCGTTTCGACGCAATGGAACAGCAACTTCAACCTGGTCTTCCGATACATCGACGCGACGAACGGCAGTGGTATAGTGATCGACTCGCCCAACAATCTCACGGTAACGGGTTGGCCCGGCGGGTCGAGCCGGTACTCGATCGACATGAGCCAGGCAGCGACCGGCACCTATCGCATCAACTTCAACTCTTCGAGCACGCTCCCCTACGTTTCATACCCCTTGACCATAAGCATCAAGAAGATCGGCTGCCAGGGCAAGACCATGACCACGGACGTCTCGATAACGCCCCGCAGTAGCACGTTGAACCTGGTTCCCATCCCGGATCTCGCTTTCGGGCAAACCATGATCGTGAACGCGAATTACAGGGAGGTCAGTTCGGGTGCCTTGATAGTCGGTGCGACCACCACGGCGCAAATAGTCGGTTTCGGGGCGTGCGCGGTTGACGCCTTCCCGAATGGCACGTACCGGTACAGCTTCAACACGCAATCGCTGCCATCCACGGGTACCTACACGCTGCGGGCGGTGATCAACTGGAGCGGCGTGCCCTATTACGCGAACCAGACGCAAACGCTCACCATCCGGGTTATCCAACGCCAGACCCAAGCATATGCCACGAACACGTTCGACGTCAAGTACTGGGGCTCGAATTTCTCTATCCCTCTGTATTATCTCGACGTCATCAACGGCAGCTCGATCGGCAGCTTGACCAACGTCCAGATCCAGATAAGCGCGTTCGATGGTGCCACGCCTTTGACCCAGGTAAACACGCTCACTGGGATCACGTATGAGGCCGGCGGGTATTGGAACTTGACGTTCAACGCCAACCACTTCGGACGGACGAACCTTGCGCCCGGCTTTAACGTGAGCGTTACTATCGGCTGGAGGCCAACAGCCGCCCCGTATTACGTGAATCAAAGCGTGTTTTTCATCATCAAGATCGACGAGGCTCCCACGTTCCTCTACATCCAGGACCCTTCAAAGCAGACCGTGCCGTCTGGTAACAACCACACGATCACGTTCACGCTCATCAACCAACGTTCGGGCCAGGGCATAGCAGGTCAGCAGGGAAATATCGTTGTCACGTCGGAGGATGTTCTACCCGACGACGCGGTCTTCAACCCCGCGATCGGCATCACTTGGAATGGCTTCGGGAACTACACGCTCATGTTTAACATTACCAAGCTGGCCAGCGATTACGTGGCGTTCAATATCTCGATAATCATGAACAATTATGTCGACATCGTCAATTATAGCTTCACGTTAATCAAGATCACGCCCATTCCGGTCACGGAAGTCCAGCCGGTAGCGCCCGTTCACCTCGACCAACAAGTAAACATCTCGATATACTTCCACCTCGTCGGCGTTTCCGCTGGCATCTCCGATGCAACAATAAGCCTGCAAATGGCACCAGCGTCTGGGCCCTGGCCGGGCGGGAGTTTCTCCTACTCGTATGATGGCTCGATGTATTACAACATATTGTTCACTCCATCATTCACGCACCCGGTGGTAAACGCGTCGGGCTCCCATTCCGTGTTCGTGAACCTCGCCTCGCCAAGCGGGAACTCGCAAGTCCGCGTCAATTTCGTCGTGAACCCCATCCCGACGAACATCTCCAGGACGTACTTCAACGGGACGGATTACACGTCGTCATTACCCACTTACAGCATATTTGTCGGCGATATTTTCAACGTGAGCGTGTACTTCGAGAACACGTTCAACAACACGGCGGTGACGGGCGCGACGGTCACGCTATCGCGAGCTGGATTCTCCCAAATCATGATATTGCAAGGAACGAGATATTATTGCATCAACAATACGAACCTTTTCGGGGTGGGCTCGTTCGAGTTCACGATCAGCGCGAGCCGGAACAATTTCTTGCAAGCGAGCCAGAAGATCAAGCTCGATATCCAGCCCGTGTCGACCGGCCTCGTGGTCCAGTTGAACAACTCGGCCAGCTTGAACTTCAACATGTTCTATGGTCAATCCCTGGTCGTCGCGTTCTTGTATAACAACACGCACAGGGGCACTCCCATCCGGGTCGGATCAGCAACGCTCACTGGTGGTGCCGTCACGTTCGTTAACAGCACGTTCACGGTGAATGCCACAGGTTGGTGGGTCGGAACCATCAGTTCCGCGGGGATCGGTATACCTGGTGTCTATTCGATGACCTTGAGCGTGAGCTTGGCCAGCTACCAAACGGCCCTCGAGACGTTCATCGTTACGATCAACCCCATCCCGACGAGCTCCGCGTCGTACAATTCCTTGGGGGTCTTGCAAGATAGCTTCTCGCTCTACTACGGACAACCGCTCGCGCTCGCCGTCCGGTACCAGAACACCCTCACGAGCGAGTACATAACGGGCGCGTCCATATCGGTGACGAGTACGCTGGTGAACTCGTCC
>Ga0172366_10000948_pt1 | contig 22151 bp, 21 predicted proteins | sample LakKivSesite69cm_FD_114533 | JGI IMG/M metagenome (GOLD analysis project Ga0172366, IMG submission 114533) | Sediment microbial communities from Lake Kivu, Rwanda - Sediment site 69cm | ecosystem: Environmental > Aquatic > Freshwater > Lake > Sediment | place: Rwanda: Western Province, Lake...
AGGTTTGCGTGACAGGTGCGAGTAATCTGTCAGTTCGGTTAAGTAGGTTGTCATTCCGCACACCTGCCTTCGCAGGTGCATGCTTGGCCCCGCGAAAGCGGGGGCGGGAATGACAAATTAAGGCATGCTGTAAGTTGTAATTCGAATTACAACTGCCGGCGAAGCCCTGTAAAAAGGGGCTTCGGCGGGCAGTTCTTTTTGTAGACCAAAGGGCAGCTATCAGACCATAAAGGTACGAAACATAAGTTCTCACTTTTTCTTATCTTCCTCACTTCTTGCGTTCGATGTGATTCGGTCATCACTCATCGGCTCTGGTGTGTATATTGCGCATTGCTGTGTCTGCCTTCTGACTTCGATTCCCTATATCAAGGGAAATAGCGGTAGATGTCTTTACGGTGCAAGAACCGCACGAAAATAACTGTGTCGGCCTTGACTACCAGACCGAAGCGGTAGTCCCCCATTCTGATTCGGTAATAACCCTCACCGCCGCGCAGCTTTCTTACGCCCTCTAGCTCATGCAAACTCCGTGCCTGTTCAACCCGCTCTATGGTCTGTCTGATTCTCCGCCTGAGGTTCTTCTCCGCTCGCATCTGGAGGTCTTTAAGAAAGCTCTTTCTGAACTCAACCTTCAAGGCATCACTCCAAAGCTCGGAGCACTTTTTCTCTGCTCACCTTAGCGGTTTGCTCGCCTTCTCTTATGGCCCGTGCCAGGCCATAGTCTTCCACAATCTCGGCTATGAGCTCGTAAAGCAGTTCTTTGTGTTCTCGGAGGAGCTCTACAAGAGCCTGCTTGACCGACTCCTTGATTTGTTCTTCATCCAACACTTTATAGGCCATGTTTGACTCCTGCAGCACATAACTTCAGAAAGGTCACGCGCATCATCTAAATTTAATTGTATCAAAATCCGCCTTATCTGTAAAGAGGCCGCACGCATTATTTGAGGCTGACAAGTGTTTCATCTCGTACCACGGGCCGGGGGGCCATAACTCTTCGTGGTTTTGGTTGTGAGTTCTGCCATCGGTGTTCTGTGTTCCGTCCCCTGGATCGAATTTGACAGGCTCTAATTGTGCGTATATAGTGCGGGTATGGATAAAGAAGAGATTAAAAATAGGCTTCTTCAGGCGTTGCAGCGGTGTGAATATGAGGCTGATATAAGGCGGCTTGCGTCAGCAACCGTGGGCTTCGCCGCAGTTCTTTCTTTATCAAGCGGATAGCGTTTAGAGTATAGGCTTGAGGTTTAGTTTTTCCTATACGCCCCACGCTATACGCTCAAGTTTGTCTTTTTCCATCACCCCCAGCCGAAGCCAGAGGAGCAGATATAGGCAAGCTGGTATGGTTGCGGTTGTGAGACTCGTCTCGGTTACGTTTATCGTCCGACGGTAAACGAAACGAGCGGCGCAACCGATAAACGGCCGATCGCCCTGCACAATCCCAATCATACTGTACAGATACTTATCACGAGTGTATAATATGCCGATAATATAGGTAGTTAGCCAGTACTCTGTCATGATTGATTGTGCGACTTGTCATTCCCGCGAAAGCGGGAATCCAAAATTACTGGCGTCCTGGATTCCGCATCACGTGCGGAATGACAACCTACTTAATCGCACTTGACAGACTACCAGCACATTTTCTTGAGAGGAAATGTCATGGTTTATCGGAATAGATGCGCGAAGATAAATGTTAAGGTGCTTGTAATTGTTATATTGGTCACGGTAGCAGTTGGAGTATCTTTATTTGCTGCTCGTCAGGTACGAAGGAGCATCCTATCGAAAATGGACCTGGAAGCGGGGACCGCTGCCTTCCAGAAGCAGGACTGGCCCGCTGCCTACAAGCACTTTCAGGAGTACCTCGGCCGAAATCCCGACGAAGTCGAAATCCTTAAAAAGTATGCTAAGGCACGGCTATCCATCCGACCTCTTGAGGCTGCCCATATCGGCGGGGCTATCTCAGCCTATCGCCGGGTTATGCAACTGGCCCCTCTCGACCAGGATGCCTACGACCAGCTCACTACGCTGTATGCCGGCACAGGCAATTTCGATGAGCTTGCCTACATAGCCCGAATACGGCTTTCGCAAGACCCGAACGACAAAAAAGCCCCCCTACTGCTTGCTGAAGCATTGGTCCACCTGAATAAAAGCCCAGAGGCTCAGACGACGCTTGAGAAACTAATAGGGCAGCTCGGGGCACTTCCCGACAAGTACATCGAGTATGTGCGAGCCTGCGGCCAGATGAGCAGTATTGCAGTCAGCGATGGTTCGCCCGGGGCAAAAGCCAAAGCCCTGGAATGGCTGAACAAGGCGGTAGACTACGACCCGGAATCTGTTGAGGCACTGGCAAGTCGTGCCCGGTTCTACCGCGTGACACCTAATATTCCCACCCTAAGCGATGAGGAACGGCTGGCACGCGCCCGTAAGGACCTGGAGGCGGCTGACACTCTGGGCACAAAAGACCCCCAAATTCGCCTTTTCCTGGGTACAGAATGGATGGAGCACCGCGAACTTGACCGGGCTGCCGCCGAATTGCAGGCTGCTGAAAATCTACCGCAAGAAACGCTTGAAAAACGCTTTTTCGATATACATAATTGGGAAGCAGCAAAATTTGCCTTCGCTCTGGAACTGGCGATACGGACGGGAGACATAACGGAAGGCGTGGCTCTGGCCGATAAAGCGCTTACGGAGCTGACAGAAAAAAGACATCGAATCCAACTACTACCATCCGTAATCCCGCTTTATGTTGCTGCAGGCAAGGCTTTAGAGGCACGGCGGTGTCTTGATGAATATTTGGACGCCTTACGTATACAGCAGGTGACGGCGGAGTCCCGATTCAGGCTTGCCTACCTTCAGGCCCTGGTAGCGAACGTTGAGGATAGACCTTATGCTGTCATTGATGCGCTGCAGCCGGTTGTAGTGAATGAGGCTGCTGGTCCGGTACTGTGGCGGCTACTGGCGGAGGCCTACAGTCGAACAGGCCAAGCCAGACGTGCAATTGCTGCCCTGACGCGATATCTTCGCTTCTATCCGCAAGACCAGCAAATGACACTGCTCCTTACAAGAGAGTACTCCAGGCTAGGAGACTGGAACAAGGCATTTGAAACCGCGCGAACTGCCGAATCTCTAAATCCAGCGGACATCACCTGCAAGCTACTTCGTATTGAGGCAAGCACCTACTTGGCTACCAAGCAGGGACAAGGCATAAATACGGCAAGGCTCGAAGAGTTGTCAGCCGAATTGGCCAAGTTGCGACAAGAGAATCCTGATCAAGTTGATATTCGCACATTGCAGTCAAGCATTGCCACATACCTTGGGCAGCCTGACAAGGCTGAAAAAGAGCTTAAGATTGCGATTGAACAGTGCAAGGAGCCGCTAAGCGCTGAGATGCAACTTGTAAGGCACTATCAAAAAACCAAACGGGTAGTCGAAGCGGTTGCGGTCTGCAAGGCAGCCTGCGAGCGTCATTCCGAGTTTGCCGAGCCCTGGCTTCTTTTGTCTGACCTTTATGTGGCAAATACGGACTATGACTCAGCCCGCAATTGCCTCAAACAAGGTTTAGATGCCGTTACCGGAAAACCACAGAAGCAGTCTCTATCGATCAGGCTTGCTTTGCTGGAACTCACGCAGGGGAATCGGGCCACAGGGATAAATCTTCTGACGGATCTGGCAGCGCAAGATGAACAGGACGTCCGTGCTCGCTCACTGCTTCTTGGTGTCCGTGAAATCCAGCAGGACCCGGCCAGGGCCGAGAAACTAATCGGAGAATTGCGCAAGGCCGAGGGGGAAAGTGGGCTCTGGTGGCGTCTGCATCAAGCGTCGTTGTGGCTGTCGTCCGATGACTGGCGTTCCAAGCAGCAGGACATTACTGATTTGCTTGGATACTGTATTGATGCGGACCCCGGGTGGTCGGCACCGGTTTTACTGCTGGTGGGAATGTATGAGAATTTGAACGATTTCAGACGTGTCGAAGATACCTGCCGGCAGGCGCTTGTGCGGAATCCTTCGGCTATTGATATAGCAGACCGATTGGTGACACTTCTTGAAAAGCAACGCCGCTTTTCGGATGCTGAGAAGATTCTCCAGCAGATTCAGGCGAATCCGCAGGTGACCAGTGCGTGGCATGTCCGAATGGCACTTAGCGCAGGGGACTTTTCTAGGGCGATCGACGAGTTAAAACTCAGGGTAGCCAATGACGACAGAGATATTAACTCACGAATCCTTCTGGGGCGACTTATCTATTGGCAGACCAAAGATGCCGACCAGGCTTTTGCGTACCTGAAGCAAGCCGAAGCGATAACACCTAACTCTGTTGCCCTAACGGCGGCAAAAGTATCAATCTTAAGGGCAGAAGGTCGGGCTGAAGAGGCTCAGCGAGTACTCGATGATTATGTAGCGGATAGTAACGACTTCGGCGCCTATTGGATGCGGGCGGTGTACTTAGCCGAGCAAGGCAACCTTGAACGTGCTGAGAAGGACTACAGGAAGTTGACAACCTTCGCCGAGAAAGGCGCTACAAGTTATGAGCTGTTAAGCAACTTTTATGCCCGCAATAAGAAACTCGATGAAGCCGTAGGGACGCTTGAAGAAGGTTTGGATGCGTATCCTGCAGATTTGGGATTGAAACGAAGCCTGATGAAGACATTGTTTCTGCGAGGCCATGCGCAAGACCAGCAGAGGGCACTTGAAATTCTTGCAGCACTTGAAGAACGCCTGCCCCAGGATCCCGAACTGATGAAGCTGCGGGCAATGCTGATGCTGGAAAAGCCAACGCCCCAGTCCGTCAAGACAGCCAGAGAGACGTTGGAAAATGTTGTCAAAATAGAGCCAACGGCGGTTGATGCGCATCTTACGTTGATTCGTATTGCGACGCAGGAAGGACAATACGAGAACGCCCGTGATTATGCGATTCGGGCTCTGGGCGCCAATCCTAATAATTCGGCATTGCTGTCAGCCAGAGCAAGAGCTGAACTTGCACTCGGAAATACCCAGATGGCGGTCGAAATAGCTCATTTGGTCCTTCAAAATGAGCCGAACAATACGGACGCCTTGGTCACGCTTGGAGAAGCTGGATTAAGCAGCAACAATCGCAACCTCCTTGATGAAGCGCTGGCTTCTATTAACTCTGCGATGGGTCGCGAGCCCACGAACGAAAGACTGATGCTTTCGCGAGCACACCTTCTGACCTCACTGAAAGAACCTCGCAAGGCAATTCCTGAGATCGAGGCCTATTGCCAAACCAAGCAAGGAAGCGGCAGTGTTGCGGCGCTGGTGACACTTGCTGACCTGTATCGCCTTGCCGGTGACCCAGAGCAGGCAAAACTCAGAATTGACCAGGCAGAGCGTATAGACCCGAACAATCAAGCCGTTGTCCACGCTCGATTTTTGTGGCTGGTATCTCAGAATCGATCTGAGGAGCTTGCGGGAATCAGTGCTGCATATATTTCGGCCAAGAATCAGAATCCGACGATGGTTCTCAGGGCCGCATCGATCTTATCAGCATCGAATTCGATGAGCCTCAAGAAAGAGGGCGTAAAACTCTTTGAGCACGCGGTTACCCTGCTACCGACATCTATAGATGCACGCTTCGGTTTGGCATCCAGCCTTTATCAAACGGGAGACGCCGAACGCGCCAGGAAGCTCTATGAGGAGTTGCTCCAGCAGAATCCACAAGACATAAGAATCCTCAACGACCTTGCCTGGATTCTGCAAGAACATTATCATAGCTACGCAGAGGCATTGACATTGGCGAATAAAGGTTTGAGCATTGCGCCTAATGATTTGCATCTTCTTGATACGAGGGGTACTATTCTGTCAAATATGGCGGACCGGCTCGCCGATGCGAAGAAGGACTTTGAAAGACTTGTAGAATTGTTACCATCTGGTACTGGGCAGTACGCAAAGGCACTTTTACAGTTAGGCCGCATTTGTGCGAGGCTCAAGGACTTTGTTCAAGCAAAAGAACATCTTGAGAAGGCGCTGGAGATTGATCGGAAAATTGATGTATTCACGCCTAATGAACGGGCGGAGATCTCAAAAATCATTCAGCCAAATTGAGTGATTTGCTTTTCACGAACTGGGTGTCTCTTTGCCAGATAAATATTATCGGCCCACGGATGAGAACTCTTCAAGTTACAAGAGGACTTTACCGACAATATATATGAAAGAAACTGGCAGCTTGGAAGTTTAGAGGAGTGGGCATTAAAATGGGCTATATGGAAACTGTACAAGATTTTGTGATACAAAACTTTCTGTTTGGGGACGGGAAACTACTTAAAGATGACACCTCGTTTCTAAAACAGGGCATTGTCGATTCAACGGGGATATTAGAGCTCGTGCTGTTCCTCGAGCAAACCTATGACATCAAAATCGAGGACGAGGAGCTAATTCCCGAAAATCTGGATAGTCTCAGAAATATCGCCCGCTTCATAGATAGGAAGCTAAGCTGCAATCCACCCCACAGCCGGTCAACTACTCAGCAAACTTCGCAACAAGTACGGTAATTGAGAGTGTGTGTTCGGAACGTTAACGTGGTTTTTCACAAAGACATCCTCAAAATCGATTGCGAGAGTGAGCTTGAGCGTATTTGCTCATTCATCCAACAACAAGTACGCGCAATGAAGCGCGACGGTGTCGTAATCGGATTAAGCGGCGGTATTGATTCTGCGGTAATGGCGGCAATTGCTGTACGGGCCGTGGGTAGAGATAAGGTAGTCGGCTTGGTTCTACCTGAAAAGGAATCGAATCCGATAAGCAGTCAGTACGCAATCACCCATGCTGAGGCCCTCGGCATAGAATTTCATGAGATCGATATTACACCTACCGTAGATAGTGTGGTCTCCTACAATTGGCGTAACGAATTTATCAAGAATTTGATGCCGGATTATGGTCCTGGCTGCAAATACAATATAGTGCTGCCCACTGATCTTCTTGAGCGGGATTCTTTCAATTTTTATGTTCTCCAAGTAAAGCTGGTGGATGGATCTGTGGAAAAGAGGCGTTTAAGCTTGGAGCAATTCCGAACCATTACAGCTTTTGCAAGCATCAAGATCAGAGCTCGTATGATTCATCTATATGCAGAGGCCGAACGGCGCAATCTAATCGTGGCCGGAACGACCAATCGAACAGAGTTCATTCTTGGCGATTTCTGTAAGTACGGCGATGGCGGTACGGATATGGAAGCACTCGCACATCTTTATAAGTGCCAAATTTATCAACTTGCTGACTTTCTCGGAGTGATTCCAGAAATTAGGAATCGAGAACCAAGTCCGGATACCTTTAGCCTTCCCGTAACCGACCAAGAGTTCTTTTTCCGCGTACCTTTTGCCAAGCTCGATTTTCTCCTTTATGCATGGGAACACAGCACCCCTATTAAAGAAGTCTGCGAAACTATGAACCTAACTGAGGAACAGGTAAAAAGAGCCATAAGGGATTTTAATGCCAAATACAATGCAACAAAGCATCTTAGACAATTACCACCCACACTTGAGCGGGTAAGTCAAGCCTAGTGAGCTCGATAGCATGGCCCTTGCGGAGACATTTGTGAATGATCGAATTTGACCCAATCCTGGTTCACGATTGGCTCCGCCGTTCTGTTCGCCGATTTCCTGACAAGGTTGCTCTTGTTTGCGGACAGGAACGCTGGACTTATAGACAACTTGACCAGCACACCGACCATTTGGCTGCTGCTTTACTCAATATTGGTTTGCGGCACCAAGATAGGGTTGCCATACTGCTTGACAATTCTGCTGAAACCGTGATTTCGCTGTACGGCACCTTAAAGGCAGGTGGCCTCTTTGTAATATTGGCCAGCTCCAGCAAAGGAGCCAAACTCAGATACATTTTGGAAAACTCAGATGCCGGCATTCTTATAGCCCATACAGACAAAGCCAAAGTTGTCTGCGATGCATTAAGCAACTGGCCAAAAGACTGCAAAATAATATGGGTAGGGCAAAAAAGTGCAATCCCTGGAGAATTGTCGCGCTCATCTGTAAGCTGGGACGACCTATTTTCAAACATAGGCAGCATAGCAGCCAGTTCCGCAGAGCAGAATGATAAAAAGTTTCCGCGTTGTATCGATGTGGACCTGGCTACTCTTATATATACCTCCGGGTCGACGGGTGAGCCAAAGGGCGTGATGTCTACGCACCATAACGTGATCTCGGCAGCCCGAAGCATCATTCAGTATATCGACAACGTTGAGGAAGATGTCATTCTGGATGTTCTGCCACTTTCTTTCGGCTATGGTCTGTACCAGGTCCTTATGGCCTTTATGTTCGGCGGCACAGTGGTCCTCGAAAAGTCCTTTCTGTTTATTCACAATGTCCTGGAAATCATCCCACAACACAAAGTAACCGGATTCCCCTTCGTGCCGACAATCGCAGCTATGCTGCTCAGGCTGCAAGACATTAAAAAGTACGACTTCAGTACCGTTCGATATATGACCAGCGCGGGAGCTGCTTTGCCTGCAGAGCATATTCGCAGGCTTAGAGAGTTGTTCCCTTCGGTCATGATATTTTCGATGTACGGGCTGACCGAGTGCATACGCGTCTGTTACCTGCCCCCGGAACAACTCGACCAAAAGCCACTATCCGTTGGTAAAGCTATGCCAAATTGTGAGGTGTTCATAGTAGATGAACATGGAAACGAAGTTGCTCCAGGCCAGAGAGGGGAACTTGTTGTAAGGGGGTCGAACGTTATGCAAGGGTACTGGAAAGACCCAGAACTAACCGCCAAAACGTACCGAAATGGACGGTATCCCGGTGAAAGGCTGCTTTATTCCGGCGACTATTTTCGCAAAGATGACCAGGGATTCCTCTATTTCCTGAGCAGAAAAGATGACATGATAAAAAGCAAAGGTGAACGGATAAGTGCCAAGGAGCTGGAGAATATTATCTGTTGCATGGAGCGTGTGGCGGAAGTGGCCGTCATCGGAGTACCTGACGAGATTTTGGGTCAGGCAATCAAGGCTTTCGTTGTTCCAACGCCCGGCACAGAGTTGAGCGAAAGGCAGGTATTGAAGTACTGCGCAGAGAACATGGAAACGTTTATGGTTCCAAAGTTTGTAGAGTTTATGGACAGCCTGCCTAAGACGCCGAACGGTAAAATCGACAAAAAGCAACTGAAAGATAGGGAGCTTCAGCGATAAAAATGGCCAGCAAAAAGCCCTTTTCTGTGGAAGATCTCAGGTTGGATTGCGCGACGGAGACCGTCCGGATAACCGAAGCCGTGCGCAACATCGTTTTGAAGCAATTGAAAAAGCGAGGTGTGATAGTCGCACTCTCGGGCGGTATCGACAGCAGCGTTGTTGGTGCCCTTTGTGTGCGCGCCTTGGGTAAGGAACGTGTATTGGGCTTATTTATGCCGGAAAAAGATTCGGCACAAGAGACGCCGAGGCTCGGCCAACTCATAGCTGAACATTTAGACATCCGTACGGTTCACGAGGAGATCACTGGCATTTTGGAGGCTGTGGGTTGTTATCGACGTCGGGATGAAGCGATAAAGAGTGTGATCCCACAATATGGTCCTGATTTTAAGTGCAAGATAGTTCTTCCTACTGTCTTGGATGATGATCGATACCGAGTATTCTCGGTGGTAGTGCAGTCACCTGAAGGCAAGCAAATAAAGGCTCGACTAACACCTTCTGCCTATCTTGGGATTGTGGCAGCCACTAACTTCAAACAGCGAACGCGCAAGATGTTGGAATATTACCACGCGGACAGGCTAAATTACGCTGTGGCAGGAACGCCGAACCGCCAGGAATATGACCAAGGCTTTTTTGTCAAGCTCGGTGATGGTGCCGCGGACGTGAAACCCATTGCGCATCTTTACAAAACTCAGGTCTATCAGATGGCGGAATTCCTTGGTATACCTGAGGAAATCCGGAGACGCCCGCCAACGACAGATACGTATTCAATGCCGCAGAGCCAGGAGGAATTCTATTTCTCGGTGCCCTACGATAAATTCGATCTGTGCTTGTACGGAAAAAACCATGGGGTTTCGCCCACTGATGTGGCTGCCGCAGCCGGAATGTCAACTGAGCAAGTTGAGCGTGTGTACCACGATATAGAGGCCAAGCGAAATGCCACCCGGTATCTTCATACTCCACCCTTGCTGATTGATGATGTTAATGAGATTGTATTTTGATGTGCCAAGGATGTACCGCCCTGGGTTTTTTGGACAGACGTTTGTAGATAATTATGCCGCCATCCCACGACAACGTAAGCATCTTTTCGTGCTTGAGCAGCAGTCTCTGCCATTACCTTTCCTGCGGTGGTTCAAGTCCGAACAGTCCATAGTTCATTGTTCATAGTTCGGAGTCTATGAACTAATAACTATATGAACTCGTACCCTTGTCAGGTAGTTAGGCAGTTCGGGAGACGTTTTGCCCGAAATTTCAGCTACACAAGAACACCTATTATGTGTAAAATATAATTATGATTACGGAAGAAAATGATTACTTTCAGCGATGGGTAGCAGGATGGCAAAGTGCTGGTCCCGTGCTGGAACGGTTGCGTGCCGAAGCTATCCGTCACAGCGACACCACCGCGGCGATAGAGTTGCTATCGGATGCTTTTGAGTCTGCACTGCGTCGTTGTCCGCCTGCATCAACATCGGGTCTTGTGGAACAACAGCGTCTTTTCGCAAGGTTCCTGCAATGAAGTCGCTTTTCCGGGTAGCAGCGGAGCTGGATAACCTTTTGGGCTGGGCGCGGCTGGCGTTATTGCTTTATTGGAGGGATTGCACTTCAGCGTTGGGGGCAACCAAGACTAACCAATAACATTGACCTTACGATTTTGACGGGGTTCGGCCAAGAGGCCTGTTACATAGATGAATTACTGAGGCTGTACAACGGACGTGTACCTGATGCGCGTGAGTTTGCCCTAAAGCATCGAGTATTACTGCTTGTGACTAACGAAGGAATTCCGATAGACATAGCGCTGGGCAGGATTAGTTTTGAAGAACGGTTAGTATCGAGAGCGACTCGGTATGAATTTCTTCCGGGTCTATCTCAGCCAACTTGTTCGGCTGAAGATCTGGTAGTACTCAAATCATTTGCGGATCGGCCCAGGGACTGGGCGGATGTTGATACTATTTTGGTGCGGCAGGAGGACCGATTGGACTGGGGGTATATTTTTGAGCAACTGAGGCCGTTATGTCAGACCAAGGATGCTCCGGAAATCATCGAACATCTGGAGAGTTTGCTCGGTCAGTAGGAAGAAACTACTTTGTGAAATCAAGAGGTCAAGTAGATAAGTATTTTGAAACTGTTGTTCAGTTTTCGAAATTGACTTTATGTACTGGAAACAGTAAACATTATAGACCAATTAAAGAGTTAGAGTTAAAGGTATTTCGTTGCTCTTGATTTGTCAAGACCGGCCCTCGGCTTCAGAACAATGTTGGAAAGCCGACATTATTGCTCCCTGTGCACCGCTGCCTACATATCGGCTACCTTTTATCATATATGTCCAACTTGACGCACCGTTGTGATAGATATTTTGTCGCTGTTCCCAGCTTTTTTTCAAAAGCTCGTAATACCCTTTCTTGCAAGCACTTACATAACTATGGAATTTGAGACATCTTTGTAACCTTATATTTGTCAGGTCATTGGTAGCGCTTTGCCAGAGAATGATAGTATCGACAACCGACAGTGGTATGTAACCTGCGTTTGACTTGCGGTGTGAACTGTTTTTTGAAGGCAATATCTCTATCCCGATAAGTTGACACGAATATAGGGAAGACTTGAGATAGTCTTCCAGTTTTTGCTTAGGTTCGCAGCAAGAAATTCGGCAGGTCAATCGATGTCTTCTGCGGCAAAGGCAGGTTTACAGCATATTGCTTTATGAGCAGTGCGAGGGATCCCACGACTACAGTGGGGCAATAAATAATAGAGCGAGCTGAGCACCGCAGTTGTTCAGCTTCTCGGTTATGGTAAAGGTTCTCACTGTACAAATCCGCTTCGTCGACGTTTGTCCGATGAGTGGTGTAAATGCTCGCAAACCGAGCCCGGCTATGTACAAAAATTCGTGCGTGTGCTGGTGGTAGGGGCAGGGATCCAGTCGAAGAGGTGGGCTGATGATTCAAACAATGTGCTTGCCGGGTGTCAGGACGCGTTTCGGGAATATAACTTCACCCGTCCTGCAAGAAACTGCTGGCTGGCTAATGTAGTTGGCATCGTCATCGTTTTGCTTTTTTGCGTTGGTTTTAGACGAGGACCCCAATCAAGACCGAACTCCAAGCACACGACCCCTGAAGCGGACGAAGGCCGACTTGACTGTCTTGGCCTCATTGAGTCTAACGCTGACATCATAATCTTCGGCCTGGAAGACTCTTTGAGCATTTGTAAGAACCTCCCGGAAATTATCTTTAGTTCCGGGTTTAACAAGAGCAAAATCCAGGTCCTCAGAAAAGCGCGGCATCCCGTAGAGAAACCGCAAAGCAGTTACGCCCTAAAATACCCACGTGTTGAAAGTGCCCTTGTCCTGCAGCGATTGCAGCAGCCTCGCTTGCCAGAACAAAAGGGTATGGCACTACTTGTCTGTAGGGCTCAGCTAAAGTGTATAAACCTTTCTTAAGCTGGATCAGCCTACCAGTCTTCACCCAACGAGTTAGCTGCAGACGCAGCTTTTCTACAGTTGTTTCATTTGCAGCTAAAAAGCCGGTGCGGAAAACCGGCTCGTGCGCCACCTTAAATAACAAATCCGCCCATCTCATGGCAATATATTATCATAATTATTAGCTTACTGCAATAACGGAAACGGGAGTTCCTATAAAAAAATCTCTGGCTAAACTATAGAACACCTTGCAGTTCCAATATTCAATGTTAAAATTGTAAGAAAAGGGAAGGATTCGTATGATAAAGAGACACATGGAAAAGGGCCTGCTAAAGGCAGCCAGTGAGTATCCTGTAGTTATTCTCATCGGCCCCCGACAATCCGGAAAGACCACACTTGTGCGTGCAGCCTTTGCCAAGCATGACTATATATCACTGGAAGATCCAGACCACCGGGAATTTGCATCAGAGGACCCGAGAGGCTTCTTGGGCCAGTTCGCTGGTTCTGTTGTTCTTGATGAGATTCAGAGGGTGCCGCAGTTGTTCTCGTACCTCCAGGGCATTGTTGATGAGGCAGACAAGGCAGGACAGTTTATCCTAACCGGCTCTCAAAATTTTCTGCTAATGGAAAAGGTTAGTCAGTCTCTGGCGGGCAGATGCGCTGTACTTCATCTGCTGCCATTTACAAGGTCGGAACTCGCAGGCCAAATAATGATGGATATCTCAACGGTCGGCAGAAAAATTCCCATGTGGAAGGCAGATGAAAAGGCTGATCTTTTCGACCACCTGTTTATCGGTGGCTACCCCCGCATACACGATAAGAAGCTTGCGCCGCAAAGATGGCTTGCCAACTATTACCGCACCTACATCGAGCGCGATGTGAGGCAGATACTCAATGTTGGCGATACAGAGGCCTTCAGCAGGTTTATTAGGCTTTGCGCAGGTAGATGTGGTCAACTACTTAATATGTCATCACTTGCAGCCGATTGCGGGGTATCAAGTATGACGGTTAAGCGATGGCTTTCCATGCTTGAGGCAAGTTACCTTGTTTTTTTGCTACGGCCACACCACAAGAGCTTCAGAAAACGGCTGGTCAAAGCGCCGAAGCTGTATTTCCTTGATAGCGGCCTACTTTGCTACCTGCTTAGGATTCGCAGCAGCGAAGACCTAAGAATTCATGGGCTGCGGGGAGCAGTCTTTGAATCATGGGTTGTGTCAGAACTGCTAAAAAACTATTACAACAGCGGTCTTGAGCCAGACATATATTTTTGGAGAGATTCGGCCGGCCATGAAATAGATGTCGTTATAGACCTCGGCGCCGAGCTTGTGCCAATTGAAATCAAGTCGGGTCAGACTATTACGACTGATTTTTTTAAGGGTTTGGATTATTGGAGGTCTTTGCCTGGGCAGGGAGGTTGTCCAGTTACACTGGTTCATGGTGGGAATGCTTCATATACCCGCAGGAATACGATAGTCATTTCCTGGCAGCATTGGGGATAGTCTATCCACCGCTCGACCAACTTGAGCTGGAAATCAACGAAGAAAACCAGTAGAAAAGATAAGCTCTCCGGTGGTTGTTAACAACCTTAGTTCTCAACGGCCGAGGGAATTTTATCTGTAGTTCAAGTTCAATTTTACCGCCGAGACTTGTGTTTTTTGCGTCGCCACTGATTTGGCGGATAAGGGCAAACCTTTACCTCTGCCATTCATTTGGCTACCTGTCTGATCCAACCTGCCTTTGCCATACCAGGTCTATCGGCTTGAAAACTTTGCGTAGCCGATTGCATTGTCAGACGAACCCGATATACTAACAGCAGCTGGTTACGGTGGCGTTGCTTCGTGCAGACCAAATGGAAAACATTGCTTGCAGGCATTCTCTTTTTGTGTTTAACGAATGATCGTCAATAAGCATAGGAAGGGTTGACCCGGCATGTCAAGACGCAAGGATAAACGAAGTGACCGAAAACGGAAAAAGGTACGAGGACAAAAAGGGTCAACTTCCTCACGACACCTGTTCGCCGCACGTCTGCACCGCATGCCATGCCTATGGGATGTCCTAATCCATGAGTTGGCAGTGGTTTTGTCCAATCGCTGCCAGCAGATGCGCGATAACTTGTTGACAGATACCTTTCAGTTCAATAACGAAGATTCAACCACCGTGGGCTGGATGCTGGCCAGAGGTTTTGAGATCTTTGTCAGCCGAAACTGGCCTGCTGGATTCTGCGACGGCTTGCAGGAAAGACTCTGGCAGCTTGACGAAGCGTCCGCAGAGGCAATTGCCGAATGTACCGTATCGCAGTGCTTCGACCCACTTCTTCGCAAATATGTTGAGGATACGCGGGGCATTTATCCTGGTCGGCCCCATGGTGATCTGAATAAGCTCGCTACCGATTTGGGCCAAGCCTTAAACTCGTTCCTTATTTCAAGATGCCGCCCCGGTGGTGACCTATATAAATGCCTGGTAAATCCTTTGGCCGACCATGACGGGTACTTTCCCAACAACGCAAGACCAGCAGATTTCGACGGTAGCTGTGGGGACCCTGTCTGCGATGTTTACCGACTGGGTCTGACAATCCATGACGAAGATGACGGCGGGGATATAAAATGGAAGCTCGTGCATTTTGTTCGTAATGACCCCTGGCTGTTTGCCGAGTGGATGTCCTTTGTACAAAAGCAACTGGATAGACCGGAAAGGGAAAAGCGATTCCATGACAGAACTTTGTCTGTCTATGAGGCCACTGACGAGTTTATTTTCCGAGCAACTCATCTGGATGGAAAAACACCTATCCAACTGTTTATTGAGCGTCATAGGGATATGAGCGGTCGGCAAAAACAGCGATTGTTGCGATGGGACACCGAGACCTTTTACGGAATCTTCCTTGTCGAGGGTGTAGAAATTCCCTTTGTAGATGTTACAGGCTTGGATAGTGAAGGCAGCTATCGCTTGAAAGCTACCAAGCCGGGAGCGGTACGTTCCCTCAAACCCGGTGATTTGCTCTTCTCACGGGTAACACCGTGGGATAAGTATTGGCTCCTTTCAGGCATACAACAAAGATTTGAAGGAGCTGGCAAGGAACAAAATTTGGTATCAGAGTTGAAACGGCAGGCCATATATAGACCATTTTGTCGTCATATTGATAGTGATGACCCTCGTATCCAGAAAGGTTTTGAGGTTCAGGAGGCCCAATATCAGGCCTGGATGACTCTGTTTGGTCAAGAAGAGCTTTTGTTTGAGGACGGGCTCCAACTTGGTGCCGCTATTAACCGGTTCGACCGGTATTGGAAAGATGAGATGGTCCTTCCTGATAGCGGTTTGACCCGGGCTCAGCTATATCACCAAACACACGGCCAGCCGCCTCCAGAGGTAAAATTCCCGCTGCCGGACTACTTACTCGAAGCCAAAGATACAGCTGCCATTTTTGACCGATGGCACGGCTTGGCGTTCTACGTGGGCTATGGCTTGTTTCGCTCGGCCTTTGAGAATCAAAAGCCGCTGACCTCGCAACAAGTGCAGCAAGTCTGGGATTATCTAATCGATGAAAGCGTTGATTACTGGGTATTCCAGAGAGTGCGCGACCGGTTCCCCGAGCGGACTGAATACGTGTTTAGGCAAGTATTAAAGGATGAGCAATTTCGGCTTGACCGGGATTTCGATGCGGTCCTTCGCAAATTCAAAGGCAATGCCATGCGCAAGCCTTTGCGGCCAATGATTAATGTAGTTGATTCTGAGCAGGCAATAAAACTACAAGAAAGGCATTGAAATGAGTAAGGATAACAGAAAGTTGCCCCCACCGGCTGAAAAGACTATTGAGACAGTGCTGAGTGAGTTCCTCAAAGAACAAAAACAGCACCTGAAGCCTTCGACCATGCGTAAGTACGAAGATATCATCGATTTGTTTCAGTCGTGCCTGAACAACTATGCTTATCAGGGCCTCAATAAGCAGGAGAATGCCTTATTCGATCGTTTTTACGATGCAGAGGGCGATAAGCATCGGGAATTTTGCCAGGTCTTCGGCCCGGAAAAAATCCCTGACAATGTGAGTGAATTTCTGAACTACTTTATGATTCGTAAGGTTATGTGCGGCAAGGAGCTAAAGCAGGCGGCGGGTACAGTGATCAAGAAGCTGGGCAAGTGGCTGAAGGAAAAGGGGTACGTTAGCAGTGACAGCGCTGATGAGGTAGTAAGTTGCGGCGCCACTGCCACCAACGAACTACCGGCCAGCGAGGAATTAGCCTGGATGCTTACCGATTACGCTGACAGTACCGCAATTGACTGCGATGAAGTGATAGAAGACTATTTTACCATCGAGGCTGTGGAGACGGGTAAGTTGCACCTATCCCCTCTTTCAGGCGATGAGAAGATTGCAATTTCTGTTCCCCAGAATATCAGCGATGCCTGCCGGGAGGGCTGGTCCATTTCCGGAGCGGTGGGCAAGACAGACAAGGGTTGGCGCATCCTCGATGTTTGGAACGTATATCCTTAACACAATTGTTTACAGGAGAATCCGAACAATGATTGATAAACACTATGACATTTCATGGGACTTTGACAGCGGTGATATCCAGGCGTTCGAGCGGAAGCTCAAACAATGGAAATCACGCAACTGGATTGCATGGCTTAAGGCGAATTTAAAGTTTCCCTTTCAGGCTGAGCGGATGGAAGATGACCTGGACTCGTTTGCCCCAGATGATGTGCAGGCCAGAAACACGTTTCCCGTCGGCTGTAAGGTGGAAGTGTTGGGAATTGCCCATGAGGATTGTGACGTGGAGTTTGAGGGCGTTATCGTAGAAGTCAAAGGCAAGAAGGGAAAAGGCTATCTGCCTCTTCAGGATTTGGAAGTTCGCCCAAAGAGCGATCCTGATTACTGGCCCGTTCGGGAATTCGTGGTCTGGTATGCCAACCAATAAGGCCCTGTTCATAATACTGGTCAGTAGCGCGCCAAAGTGTCCAGACCAAACTTGTAGGCCAACTTTCTAATAGAGTCAATTGGAGGGACCGGTCATGCGTACAAGATTGTCTATTTTGTTGACATTGGCAATTCTGTTTTGCGGCTGCAAGAAGGAAAAGAAGCCAATTGTCCCTACCGAAAGGGAGGTCAAGAAGATGACTATCAAAGTAATAAGCCCGGCATTTAAGCAAGGGGATATGATACCTTCCAAGTACACCGCTGATGGCCAGAACGTATCGCCCCCACTGAATTGGGAAGGCGTGCCAGACGGGGCAAAGAGCATTGCACTTATCAGCGATGACCCTGACGCTCCAATGGGAACATGGGTGCACTGGGTTATGTGGAATATCCCACCGGATAAGAAAGAGCTGCCTGAAAACGTCCCGCCTGACCAAAAGTTGCCGGACGGCTCAATTCAGGGTATCACACAGATTTCAGGCACCCTGGCTACGGTGGACCGGCTCCGCCAAGTGGGACACATCGCTACTTCTTCAAGGTCTATGCCCTGGATACCAAGCTGAACCTGCCAACCCGTAGGGTACAAAAATTCGTGCGTGTGCTGGTGGTAGGGGCAGGGCTCCAGTCGAAGAGGTGGGCTGATAATTTACACAATCTGCATCCCGGCTGTCAGGCGGCTCTCCGGTAATATGACTTCAACAGCCCTCCGAGAAACTGCTGACATTGAATGTCGGTGGGCTTCGAGCGTTCTTTGTTGCTATCGGATAGCTCGACATTTGTTCGTTGTTCAAGTTGTCCTGGAATACAATTGCCGATTGATCTGTGCGGTCTGTGATAATTGAAAAAACGTTTGTATTCATCCAGAACATACTGGAGCCTGCTTAACCCAAATATGATAAGGTGATTCAAACACTCCTGGCGAAGACTGTGGACCCAGCGTTCCGCACAGGCATTCGCATTCGGAGCTTGGTACGGCGTTTTGACTGGCTCGATATTGACGTTCTTCAATAGTTCATCAAAGCCTTCAGAATAGCATGTATCACGGTCGTGGAGGAAAAACCGAGGTTCAATTCTGTGATCTTCGCATTCCCAGAGAACATGGCGAGCCTGTTGCTTGAGCCAACAGGATTCGGCGAGTCCGCAGATGAAGAACAAAGAATACAAACGCCCTTTGAAGGCCTTTCAAGGTCCAAATCTCTTTGGTGAAAAGGTCAGCACACAGCAAGACATCTGCATGTCGAGAAAGAAACTCTCGCCAGGTTAAGCCTTTACGGTCTGGCGAGGTAGGCAAGCCATTTCGGCGAAGGATGTTTGCTATGGTGCTTTTGGAAAGTTTGATGTTAAGCTTCTTGAGTTCGCCCTGGATTCTCTTGTAACCCCAGATATTCTATCTGGCCATTTGGCTGGCTGACCAGAAGACATATCCGTAGACATCACCATCCTCCGAGTTCAATTTGTATCCGTGGAGCTCAGAGCATAGCACAAGCACATGATTTGGCAAGGCTTAATTCGAGGAACTGCTGTCTCGTATCAATGAATGTACCCTAGGGTGAAGAACCAAGGCAGATGACAAGGAGGGTAAACGTAGTGAATTAGGGATGGCGAATCTAAGGCAGGAGTAGAAGTAAACCGGCAGCGCACTGGGCAGCTCGGTCCTTTCACGAAGTTCCACCAAGCTTGTCCTCACTAACGATGCCGGCCTGAGAGGGTCGCACAACGCGGCCCTCTTTTTTTATGCGCATGTCGTGCTTATGGCTCCTACATAATTGTCTTTTCTTATAAGAAATTCGACACCTACCATTATGGCGCGATTGGCTTTTTCTCAAGACAGCGCCGTCTGGGCCCTAACTTGGTGTTGAACATCACTGTCTCAGTAATGTTATGAGATTTTCCTTTGTCAATAGCGCCACATCTTCAGCTCGCTCCAGGAAAGGTCTTACATCCTCAATAATCTGCTTCCAGCGAAACGTTTCAACACGCTGGCAAGCAAGTTGCCGCCAACTCCCGGGAGTCACCGCCGGTCCAGCCCAGCCAGTTTGTTTCAACGCATTATTTAGCAATTCAACGTTAGGCGCAGGCCAAGACCTATCCGAAAGATACCAGATAAGATCGTAAATATCGCGGCCTTTAATGAACCGGCGAGCCAACACCGCGTGCAACTTGCCCGCAAGTAGAGAAGCCTTATCGTGATGCCGCAAATTCAAGGTGACATGCCGTCTGACTATGGTCGAACGTGTGCCTGCTCCTAAAGGTGGGTTTGTGTCTACCTCAACCCTAATTGAAACACTCTCTGACCCATGAGGTGACAGGCCAAACTCAAACAGCAAACCCCTGAAACGGACGAAGGCCGACTTGACGGTCTTGGCCTCATTGAGTCTAACGCTGACATCATAATCTTCGGCCTGGAAGACTCTTTGAGCGTTTGTAAGAACCTCCCGGAAATTGTCTTTCATTCCGGGCTCAACAAGAGCAAAGTCCAGATCTTCAGAAAAGCGCGGCATAGAATACAGAAACCGCAGTGCAGTTCCGCCTTGAAACACCCACGTATCGAAAGTGGCCTTATCCTGCAGCGATTGTAGCAGCCTCGCCTGCAAGTACTCTCTAATGATACACCGGGCTAGAATCTGATTCTCCAACCCCTTTAGAATCTGTCTCAGATAATCTTTCACAGTTCCTGCCCAATCTCTTGTACGACAAATTTCTCGATAAGCCTGGCGGTTCGGCGGAGTTTCCTACTGTTGCTCTTGTCTGCCAGTTCCTGCATCCTGCTGATATTTAGCTGCTGCAAATTCTGGAGTCTAAGCTCGCTCAAGAAATCATAATTGTCCGCATTCGGCGTCAAGTATGCCAGATCCAATAGTGACTTTTCGGCACTTGCTACAAACGCTTGCTGGCCTGAGCCGAGGTCCACTTGCTTATAATCACGAAGCCAATCCTTCTTGATGTGCCGGAATACAAAGCGGCCTACCGGCGTTTCGACCTGTTCGGGTCTGCCAGATGTAACACTGGTAGTAACAGGGACATACTCAGGGATCATTCCGTAGTACGATAGCGCCGACTGCAAGCTGACGTAGGAAGCTTTTTTCATCGCATTTGCGATAAGAAAGGGATGCGGCGTCGCTTTTCTGTATGGCTCGGCCAAGGTGTATATCCCCTTTTTGAGTTTGATCAGCCTACCAGCGGCAACCCAACGACTCAACTGCAGACGTACCTGTGTCATGCTTTCGCCTGCTGCAGCCAAGAATCCAGTACAGAACACTGGTTCATCTGCAACTATGCGCAGTAGTTCTTCCCATTTCATGGCATCATTATATCACCAATGATAATTTAATGCAACAGCTTTTCTGGCGATTCAGCTTATCCCTATTGGTCTGTTACTTTCATTACGATGGGTACAACTTCTTTGATCATCCGTGCATCATCAACTGTGAAATGCCAGTCCACAGTTGATGCAGTTTCTGAATAATACCGATTTCGGCATCGGTCAAGATGGAAAAGGTAGACATCCAACTTCCAGATTTTCAACGTCCTTTTTGTCGGAGTGGCTTTTTGTTTGAGCATGCTCTTGTTTCCATTCATCAGGTCTTTTGGCAAATAGCCTGTTCGACGGTGCTTTGTCTTCGTATTCTCGGCAGGCAAGAAAACTGTGCTTCTGCTGGAGTTCAAATGCTTGACCTGAATTCCTACAAACTCGGCAACTCTACAGCCCAATTTATAGCTTGTGCGAAACATTAGCTCGTGAGAGTAATTGTCGATGCTGTCAAAGAACCGACCGAGCTCATCAGCCGTCAAATAGCTCGTTTCCTATCCTAAATGGTCATATTTTTGAAAGATTTCACCTTTGGCATAAGGTTTAATCCGTAATGCTCTGGCCAAAGCGCATGTACCCAGTACAGACTGTGACCTTCCGAAACTTTTAGCACCCGCGAGTTGGATGGCATTGCGGATTAAATCCTCAAGAGTTAAACCGCTTTGCGGTCATCGCGGCAGGACCTATGATGGCTTCGAAGCTATTTTTCTATGGGGATTGCAACGAGTTCGTATAATGTTGTTTATGAGAACTCTCTATCCTGTGCTTTTTCGAAGCAGGTTGTAATGTGGATTACGACAGTTTGGAATTGCTTGCAACATATGGTTTTCATGGCATTTTTGACTGTAGAAGCGGACCGGAAACATCGACCTTCTGAAAATCTTTAGCGTAAGAAGCGAATGTGAGCCGAATATGGTTGCTTTCATGAGGTGTCGAAAGCCTCCGGCACGACCGGCCAATCTCTTAAAGCACATACGACAAGTATCGGCAGGTCCATAACACGTTTCATATGGCCTTGTCTGCAGCGAGGACATTCCGTAATATCTGTCCCGGTCAACCTCAGCATTTTCTCTTGTAGTGTTTCTTCGGGGATCGGTGGCGGGTCGGGGCATAGACCAAGCAGTTCCCGACATCTGCCCAGAGCTTGCTTCTTGCAGCGATTTGCCAGGAAACCAAAATGGCGAATCCGTTTGTACGAATCGGGAATTATATGCAGCATAAACCTACGGATGAACTCTTTGGCGTCTATGGTCATCTGTTTGCACTTGTCAGCGTCAGTCCGGTCTCTGTATCGAAAGGTCACAAGGCCGTCTTTGACTTGCACGATACGATGGTTGGCAATTGCAACCCGGTGAGTATAACGGCTAAGGTAGTCAAGTACCTTATCTGG
>Ga0172366_10000951_pt1 | contig 22132 bp, 26 predicted proteins | sample LakKivSesite69cm_FD_114533 | JGI IMG/M metagenome (GOLD analysis project Ga0172366, IMG submission 114533) | Sediment microbial communities from Lake Kivu, Rwanda - Sediment site 69cm | ecosystem: Environmental > Aquatic > Freshwater > Lake > Sediment | place: Rwanda: Western Province, Lake...
CTTGGTGTTGGCATATCCTCTTACTCCTTCTGATATCACCCCGATGCAAACAACCTCATAACGTTAAGAATCTCTATAAATATGTGATTCACCACAGAGTCACAGAGAACACAGAGAATAATAAAACAAAGAAAAAATCATGTAATTCTCTGTGCACTCTGTGGTAAAATTATGTTCATTTTTTTAAATCTCGGCATTGCACTTCTTGCAAATCCTCACCTTGGAGCCATCCTCAAATACCTTTGCGCCAACTCGCGTTGGGCGATTGCACTTGGGACATATCAACATGAGTTTGGAGAGAGGAATCGGCGCCTCCCTTGTCACACGTCCGCCCGGCTTCCTTGGGTCACGGGTGCGTTTGTGCTGGGTTATGAAATTCACATTCTCCACAATCGCCTTCTCCTGGGAGGGAGAAACACGCAGGACTTTACCAGTCCTGCCTTTGTCCTTGGCATTACCGGTAAGAATCAGAACCCGGTCTTCCTTTCTAATCCTGAATGACATGCCCTCTTCACCTCCCATTCATACATCGCAGTCGATTCAAGACTGCTTTAGCGAAAGTCGGTAAATCCTGCCCGTCAGATGACCTCCGGAGCCAGGGAAATAATCTTTGTAAAATTCTTCTTACGCAACTCACGTGCAACCGCTCCGAAGATGCGGGTTCCTACCGGCTCATTCTGTGCATTTACGATTACCGCCGCATTGTCATCAAATCGAATGTAAGAACCGTCTTCACGGTGCACCTCCTTGACAGTGCGGACAATGACGGCACGAACCTTTGCCTTTTTCTTCACAATTCCATCAGGAGCGGCAATGCGAACCGAGCAGAGAATCACATCACCCACGTGTGCATACCGCCGCCCACTGCCTCCCAGGACACGGAAACAACGCAACTTCTTTGCGCCCGTATTGTCCGCAACGTTCAAGACTGTGTATTCCTGTATCATTGCTCGTCTTTCCCTCTACACTCTACTTCATCCGTTCAAGTATTTCCATTACCCGCCATCTCTTCAGACGGCTGAGAGGTCTGGACTCCGTCACACGAACCACATCACCTATCTTGCATTGATTCCCCTTGTCATGGGCATAAATCCTCTTTGTCCTCCGCACCCTTTTGTTGTATCTTGGATGAAGCACAAGTCGCTCAATGGCGACAACGACTGTTTTATCCATCTTGTTGCTTACAACACGCCCGATTCTTATTTTGTACCTTCTTTTCTTTTTCTCTTCCTCCATGAAAAAGCCCCCCTGTTTTTACCACGCCAAGCTGTGCTTATGTCTTGATGCCCTTCTGGCGCAAGACGGTTAAAATACGTGCTATATCACGTCGCGTGTTACTTATAATCATAACATTGTCTAACTCCTTGGTTGCGGCACGGACACGCGCCTTGAACAAGCCCTCCCTGAGCTGATTCAGCCTCATAATCAGTTCATCCACGGGCAGATTGCGAAGCTCCTGTATCTTCACCAGTAATTCCTCCTATCGGGTCTTTTTAGAAAAGCTCACGGGTAACAAACCTTGTCTTGACTGAGAGTTTGTGTGCCGCCCTGCCAAATGCCTCTCGGGCGAGCGCTTCGGGTATCCCCTCAATCTCAAAAAGGACACGTCCCGGCTTGATAACACACACCCAGCCCTCCGGGTTGCCCTTTCCGCCACCCATACGTGTCTCAGGCGGCTTTTTCGTGATGGGCTTGTCCGGAAAGATATTAATCCACAACCTGCCGCCGCGTTTCACCTTGCGCATGATGGCAACGCGTGCCGCTTCAATCTGGCGATTGGAAACCCACCCACAGGCGGTTGCCTTGAGCCCGTATTCTCCAAAACTGAGTTCTTCCCCACGGTATGCCTTACCGCGCATTCTGCCTTTTTGAACCTTTCGGTGCTTGACTCTCTTCGGAACCAGCATCTCTATTTACGCCTCCGCCTCTTTGGGAATCTCTTTTTCTTTCTTCTTGGCAAATATCTCTCCCAAGAAGATCCAGACCTTAACTCCAATGGCGCCATATTTCGTGTGGGCAACGGCAAAACCATAATCGATATCTGCCCGCAGGGTGTGCAGTGGGACACGCCCCTCACGGAACCATTCCATGCGCGCCATTTCGGCACCTGCTAAGCGACCCTTGCAGTTGATGCGGATTCCATGCCCTCCCACCTTCATGGTTGCCTGAATGGACTTTTTCAGCGCACGGCGAAAACTGATGCGTCGCAGGAGCTGTGCCGCCACGTTTTCAGCCACCAGCTGGGCAACAAGGTCGGGCTTGCGTATCTCATTAATGTTTATAAAAATCCTCTTCTTGGTCATGGACTCTAAGCTCTTTCGGAGGGTCTCAATCTCCGCCCCCTTCCTGCCGATAATAATACCCGGTCGTGCAGTATGAATCGTAATCTTGGCGCGGTCTGCTGCACGGTCAATCTCCACGCGGGCAATGCCAGCATGATGAAACTTTTTCTTTATCTCATCACGAATCTTGATATCCTCGTGAAGGAGCTCGGAATAATTATTCTTGGCAAACCAGCGAGACTCCCAGTCCTTGATGATTCCCAGCCGCAGACCTATGGGATTTACCTTCTGTCCCACTTATCGCGCCTCCTCTTTAACTTTGAAACCTCTTAAACTTTTAAACTCTGAAACCTCTTAAACTTTACTCCACAAGCTCAAGTGTTACATGACAACTCCGCCTGCGTATTCGAAATGCGCGTCCCATAGCATGTGCCTGAATCCGTTTCAGCATTGGTCCGCCATCCACATAAATCTTTGAGATAATCAGGTCATCCGTATTGGGATGCGCCTTGCGGTCAACACTCGCAACAACGGAAAGCAGAAGCCTCCTTATTGCCGGAACGGTAGAGGGGCGTGGCATGACCGTAAGGGTATTAAGTGCCTCTCGGACGGTCATCCCCTTTATCATATCCGTCAGGAGCCGGGCTTTCCTTGCGGGAATGTGTAAATAGCGCACCATCCCCCTTGCCACACAATCATACTCTATTTCACGTTTCTGTTTCCCCATGAAGCCTGAACCCTTGTCCTCTCTTGAACTCTGAAACCCCTTAAACTCTTAAACTTTAAACCTTTCGCATATCTCACCGGAATACCAATAAAATCCTGCGTTACGCCCCTGATTTGCCGCTGGTAATGGCGGCGGTCTTTCTGGATGCCTTTCCTCCATGCGCACGAAATATGCGTGTCGGAGCAAACTCCCCAAGTTTGTGACCAACCATATTCTCATTGATGAAAACAGGAACAAACTGCTTGCCGTTGTGAATTGCAATGGTCAAGCCCACCATCTGAGGCGAGACCATTGAGCGACGCGACCATGTCTTGATTACCCGCCTGTCACTTGCAGCCTGAGCCATCTGCACCTTCTTTAACAATTTTGGGTCTATATAAGGACCTTTTTTCAGCGAACGGGGCATAATGATTTCAAACCTCCCTATTTCTTGCCTCTGCGCTTTACAATAAATTTATCTGAAACCTTGTGGATCTTTCGTGTCTTGTATCCCTTTGCGGGCTGACCCCATGGCGACTTTGGATGTTCTCCCGATGCCTTGCCCTCACCACCACCCATCGGGTGGTCAATGGGATTCATGGATACACCACGATTATGCGGTCTCCGCCCGAGCCAGCGCTTACGCCCCGCCTTGCCTATTGAAATATTCTCATGGTCGGCATTCCCAATCTGCCCAATGGTGGCACGGCATTCGGGATGAAAAAGACGAACCTCTCCAGAGGGCATCCTCAGATGCACGTATTTCCCCTCCTTCGCCATCAACTGGGCGTAAGTTCCAGCACCCTTCGCCACCTGTCCCCCCTTCTTCGGCTTAATCTCTATGTTGTGCACAATGGTGCCGGTTGGAATATTTTTCAACGGAAGGGCATTCCCCACGCGGATGTCCACCTCCTCCCCGGAGATGACCTGCATTCCCACGGCGAGTCCGTCAGGGGCAAGAATATATCGCTTTTCCCCATCCGTATAAGCAAGAAGGGCAATCCTTGCAGAGCGGTTCGGGTCATACTCAATGGACTTCACAATTGCGGGAATATTGTCCTTATCCCTCCTGAAATCGACCAAGCGATAGCGACGTTTGTGCCCGCCACCCCGGAAACGAACCGTCATGCGACCTCTGTTATTGCGCCCGCCGGACTTGGTGAGCGGACGGAGGAGTGCCTTTTCCGGCTCGGGTTTCGTGACCTCCTCAAACGTCGAACACGTCATGTGTCGCCGGCTGGGGGTAAATGGTTTATACTTTTTCTGCGGCATGTCTAAGAACCCCTTAACGCTCCTGACTGAGAAAAATCATCATATCAAATTAATGGATTCACCTGTTTTCAGCCTGACAAATGCCTTCTTCCAGTCCGAACGCCATCCTTTCTGGTAACGAACCCTTTTTGGTTTCCCCTTCATCAGGGTGGTATTCACGCTGACAACATGGACATTAAATGCCTGTTCAACGGCTTTTTTAATCTCCTTCTTATTCGCCTTAACACCCACCTTGAAAACGTATTGCTTCTCACCCTCTTTTTCACTCATGGCGATACTTCGCTCAGAAAGGACGGGCTTCTCCAGAATGAGATAAGGATTCTTCATGATAGCATCTCCTCCAGTTGCTTCAAGGCACTGCGGGTTATCATGAAATTATCATGGTTCAAGAGGTCGTAAATATTTATATTTTCTATCGTGATTACTGACACATTGGGAAGGTTACGGCAGGAAAGGAAGAAATTCGATTCTGGTTTTGCAGTGACAATCAGGGCGTTCCCTTCAGTGCCCATATTTTTGAGGAGGGAGACAGCCGCCTTGGTTTGCGGCTTGGCAAATTCGAAATCGTCAAGAACAAAAACCCTGTTTTCCCGTGCAAAGCTGGTCAATGCGGAGGTAAATGCCTTCTGTCGTTTCTGTTTATTCACCTTGCAATCATAGTCATGGGGAATTGGTCCAAAAACAATAGCGCCGCCACGCCAGATTGGTGAGCGGTTTGAACCAGCGCGGGCGCGTCCCGTACCCTTCTGTCGCCATGGCTTGGCACCACCGCCACTGACCTCTCCCCTCGTCTTTGTTGAGGCAGTGCCCCGCCTCTGCCTGATAAGATACTGATTCAGTGTCTCACGGACACAGTTCATATTAATCTCAACGTCAAAGACGCCTGAGGCAAGGGCAATGCTCCCCGTCTCTTTTCCCTCCATATTGTAAACCTTTGCTTCCGGCATGATTATTTACCCCTGACCGCTCTTGCCATATTTTTTTCTCTCTTCCAAATCAGGACATATCCATTCGTATGTCCCGGCACAGAACCCTTGATGAGTAGAAGATTCTTCGCCTTCTCCGTCCCGACAACCTTCAGATTTAAAATGGTGCTACGCCTGTTCCCCATGTGTCCAGGCATCTTTTTACCCTTGCGGACACGGGATGGGTCAGAGGAGGCGCCCATGGAACCCACACGGCGATGATACTTTGACCCATGAGCCTCAGGACCTCGGTGTCCATGCCATCTCTTGATGGCTCCCTGGAACCCACGCCCCTTGGATACTCCTGTCACATTGACCTTTTCCCCCTCTTCAAAAATCCCCACATCAAGCATCTGTCCCAGCTCAAATTGGGAAACGTCGTCCATGCGAAATTCACGAATGATGCGGGTGGGGTCGGTCTTCACATCACTAAAATGTCCCGCCTCAGGCTTGGTCACAAGACGCTCGGGCTTCTTCTCAAATCCAATCTGAAGCGCACAGTATCCATCCTTCTCCTTATCCTTCTTCTGTATGATGGGACAAGGACCAGCCTCAATCAGGGTGACCGGAATCATGACGCCATCTTTATTAAAAACCTGCGTCATTCCCAGCTTCTTGCCAATCAACCCCAGTGTCATGGAAACATACCACCTTTTTCCTTAAGCCTTCTATAGTCTGCCAAAGCCTTATGCAAAGGCAGATTCCAGATTTCTAATTGTTAATTGTCAATTATCAATTAATAAAACATCAGGTTAATTTAATCTCCACATTCACACCCGCCGGCAGGTCAATTTCCGTTAATGCATCCAAGGTTTTCTGTGTCGGCTGAAGAATGTCTATCAAACGTTTATGCTTGCGAATTTCAAACTGCTCACGTGACTTCTTGTCCGCATGGGGAGAGCGCAACACCGTATATCTGCTGACACGATTTGGAAGAGGAATGGGACCGGAAATCTTTGCACCTGTCCGCTTTAACGTATCAACAATCTCTTTCACCGACTGGTCAAGCAGACGGTTGTCAAACGCCTGAAGTCCGATTCGGATTCTTTGCTGTATCGCCATCTTCCCTTTTTCCCTTAACCTTTGCCAGATTTTAATTATTAATTGTCAATTTTCAATTATTCGATTATCTCCGTGACGACGCCGGCGCCTACGGTGCGTCCGCCCTCGCGAATAGCAAATCGCAATCCCTTCTCCATCGCAATCGGAACGATTAACTCGCCTGTCAGCGCAACATTGTCACCCGGCATCACCATCTCTACTCCGTCCGGCAATATCACCTGTCCCGTCACGTCCGTGGTGCGGAAGTAAAATTGCGGGCGATAACCCTTGAAAAACGGTGTATGCCGCCCTCCCTCCTCTTTTGACAGGACGTAAACCTGTGACTTGAATTTCTTGTGCGGAGTGATTGACCCGGGCAGGGCAATAACCTGACCCCGCTCCACTTCGTCCTTCTCAATACTGCGCAGAAGAAGTCCGACATTGTCCCCCGCAACTGCCTCATCAAGAAGCTTCCGGAACATCTCAATATCCGTGCAGACCGTCTTCTTCGTATCACGTATCCCAACAATCTCCACATCGTTCATCCGCCGGAGTTGCCCGCGCTCCACACGACCCGTCGCAACAGTCCCGCGTCCCGATATGGAAAATACGTCCTCCACGGGCATGAGAAATGGCAAATCTACCGCACGCTGAGGAATCGGTATATATTCATCAAGCGCCTTCAATAACTTCTCAATCGCCACCGAGCCAATCTCGGTGGTGTCGCCCTTCATCGCCAGCAGGGCACTCCCACGAATCACCGGCACATCCTCACTTGGGAACTCATACTTCTTCAGGAGGTCACGAACCTCAATCTCCACAAGGTCCAAGAGTTCCGGGTCGTCAACCATGTCAACCTTGTTCAGGAAGACGACTAAATAGGGGACATTCACCTGACGCGCAAGAAGGACGTGCTCCCGCGTCTGGGGCATTGGACCATCCACGGCGGAGACCACAAGAATTGCGCCATCCATCTGTGCCGCGCCAGTAATCATATTCTTGATATAATCCGCATGCCCGGGGCAGTCGACATGCGCATAGTGACGATGCTCCGTTTCATACTCAACGTGCGAGTTTGCGATGGTCAGGATTTTCGTCTCATCGCGACGACCATGTGCAATACTTGCCTTCGCCACCTGTTCATATGTAACGAACTGCCCCAGCCCCTTATCTGCGCACACCCTTGTGATGGCGGAGGTAAGACACGTCTTGCCATGGTCGATGTGCCCGATTGTGCCCACATTGATATGCGGTTTTGTCCGTGCAAATTTCTCCTTAGCCATGAAAAGCCTCCTATCATTATTTCGGTTTTAGATATGGTCATTTAAAAGTTATCGGGTAACGTATGGAGCCCGCGACCAGAATCGAACTGGTGACCACTTGCTTACCATGCAAGTGCTCTACCGACTGAGCTACGCGGGCAAATATAAAAGAAGTAATTGTATTCATTTTCCAGGGAATACTTAAGCTGAAGAAATTTAAAAAACATGCAAAAAGCATGTCAAGTAAAAAATATTCCTTTATCCTTTTTTCTCCCGCATTTCACATTCATCCAATCCCAATAATATCAGTCATATGCATGCAAATGAGGGAAAAAGGATGTTTTTAATATATTTTTTATCACATACAAAAGCTAATTTTTCATATGAATTATTGTTTCTTTATGCAAGGAAAAAATTATACTTTTTTTCCTTTCCGGTTTCAAAACCCCTTGATGATTTCACGTGGAGGACATGTAAGTCTCGGTGGTGAAAATCAGTTCAGGGTGAAATATAATCAAAGCGAGTTGCATTATAATTTATTTTGATTGACACCAATATCAGGCAAAAGATATTCAAAAATTGTATTACTGTGAGAAAGGATAATTAAATTGAGTGAGACTCAACGTTGGAGAATTCTTGCCGTAGATGACCATGAGGAAACCCTTGAGCTTATCCGGTTGACCCTTGATGAACAATTTGATGTGATGACCCTTAAGGATCCGCTGGAGATATATGAGGTTATAAACATTTTTGAACCTGACCTTCTAATACTGGATATCATGATGCCCAAGATAACAGGTTTTCAGATTTTAGACCTTTTGCAGAAGAATCCTGAATACAAGGATATACCTGTAATCATCCTTTCTGCCAAGGACACCTCTCGCGAGATTAAATATGGATACAAGCTTGGCGCCCGGCTATATTTAACAAAGCCCGTTATTCCTGAACGTCTCTTGCGCAATGTGGAACTTTTATTTGAGCATACCCCACCGCCCAGAAAGTCTAAAACAAACAGTCTTAAACAGGTCATGATGCAGATTCAGATACTCAAGAGTTACAAGGATGGCATCATGACTTTTGCCAGTGCCCTTCTTGGTACTGATGAGATGCAAACTAAGGAAATCCGGCGGGCGGTTGAAGATGCGAAAAAGCGTCAGATGAGGGATAAAAGTGACAAGTGGCGCGGTTGAATAGTTCCGGTTTGTCTGAAAAAGATAGCCTTTAGATTATACGGATAAGTCCTTTGGCTCGAACTTCCAGATGACTTTTTACTCCCGTCCAACTATTTGTGGAATCATGAAATAGGGTAGATAAAGGGCAATGACGATTGTCCCGATGATTACCCCGAGAAAGACAATCATAAGCGGTTCCATGATAGAGGTCAGGGCATTGACCATGTCATTCACCTCGCGTTCATAAGCCTCTGCAACCTTTGTGAGCATGTGGTCAATGGCGCCTGTCTCCTCACCAACTGCAACCATGTGTATAACCAGCGGGGGGAAGACCTTTGCATCGGCGAGCGGCTCATGAATCGTCTCGCCATCCTTAACACTGTTATACACATCCTCCATTGCGCGTGAAATGACCTCATTGCCTGATGTGTCCCGAACGATATCCAGCGCCTGCAGAATGGGGACGCCTGAGTTGATAAGGGTGGCAAGGGTATCCGCAAATCTGGAGATGGCAACCTTTTTAATCAATTCCCCGATTCCGGGAATCTTCATTTTGAACTTGTCCATATAAAACTTGCCCCATTTTGTTTTATTCACCCTTTTATATATGATGACCACAACGATAACTCCTATCAAGACCCATATGCCATGGTGAAGTAGAATATTGCTGGCGTGCACGAGCAACATAGTGGGTCCTGGAAGTTTGGCGCCCAATGATAGGAATATATCAGCAAAACGGGGAATGATGAATATGAGAATGAATGAGACAATGAGGCTTGCAAGGATGCTGACGACAAGAGGATACATCATGGCAGAACGCACCTTGCTTTTCAGTGCCTGTCGTTTTTCAAGGAACTCGGCAATTTTGTTCAGGACGCTTTCAAGAACACCACCGACCTCGCCCGCCCTGACCATGTTGACATAAAGGTTATCGAAGATTTTTTTATGCTTTGTCATTGCCTCGGAGAGGGAAGAACCGGATTCAATATCCTTTGCCATATCGGCAATCTTTTGCTTGAACACAACGGATTCCTGCTGTTCCTGCAGGATGAAGAGTGAACGCAGGATGGGGAGCCCGGCATCTATCAGGGTGGCAAGCTGGCGGGTGAAGGTCACCAAATGCTTGAATCTGACACGATGGAATATGTTACGGAGAACTGGCAGGGCAAAGAGGTCCATCTCGGTTGCCTTTTTCTTATGGGGCACTACCTTGAGGGGATAATAACCCATGCCATGCAATTTTTCAATAATGACATCCTCACTGGAGGCGTCAATTATGCCTTTGACCTGTTTACCACCCTTGTCTAAGGCTTCGTAAAAGAATTGTGGCATATCTGCTCACTCCCTTTCAATGCCTTCGGTCTGGAGTATAAGTTATTAACCTCACACTCCTCTTTTTGACCAAACTCACCGCATATCTTTCTCGCTGATTTCTCAGCCGGCGGATTTCTTTTTTTGTAATGATGCCTCCTCACCTTTGATATTGATTTGTTGTTTGCCGGATGGGGCTTTTTCCTCCAGCACAACCGGCTTTTTCTCTGGAGTAGTTTTTTTTTCCTCCACCATGACTTTTTCCCGCTCCGGCTCCGCGGTTATCCCATGTTTTGAGGCTTCGACGCGTTTGAGAGTATCCTGAACGACCTTTTCCATTTCTTCTGCAATCTGTTCTCTGCTTTCCTGTGGAGTTTGACGTGCAACTTCCTCAAAGGTTGTCATGCCAAGGCAAATTTTTAACCAGCCATCCTGCCGCATGGTATTCATCCCCTGATGCAATGCCATTGCCTGGATTTCATCCGTGGAGGCGCGGCGAAGTATGAGGTCCCTGATTTCTTCTGTGATTTCCATTAGTTCAAATATGCCCATGCGTCCTTTGTATCCAGAATAGGCACATTCATCGCATCCAACACCCTTGGAGAATTCCACGTCTGCCACATCCTCGGGTGAAACGCCGAACTCTTCCAGCTCCGCAGGATTCGGAGTGTATGGCTTTTTACAGCTGGGGCATATAGTGCGGATGAGGCGTTGACTCAGAACCGCCTCCAGTGTGGATGTTATCAGGAATGGCTCAATGCCCATGTCTATAAGACGGGTGATAGTTCCGGCGGCGCTGTTGGTATGCAGGGTGGAGAGCACCAGGTGACCTGTGAGTGATGCCTGAATGGATGTCTGGGCGGTTTCAAGGTCACGAACCTCACCAACGAGAATAATATCGGGGTCCTGACGCAGGATAGAACGGAGACAGGTCGCAAACGTCAGTCCGACCTTGGGATTGACGTTAATCTGCACAATCCCCGGCAGTTCATATTCCACAGGGTCTTCTGTAGTGATTATCTTGTCCTTGGGGTCATTGATTTCACTCAGGGAGGCATAAAGGGTTGTGGTTTTTCCGCAACCAGTCGGTCCTGTAACCAGGATGATTCCGTTTGGCAGGTGAATGAGCTTCATAAATTGATCAAGAACTTCCTTGATTAAGCCGAGCTGAGAGACACCGAGCATCATCATGGATTTATCAAGGATACGCAAGACGATGCTTTCCCCATGCACGGTTGGAACGGTCGAGATACGGAGGTCCACTTCGCGCCCCTGAATATTAAGCCGGATGCGTCCGTCCTGGGGGAGACGGGTTTCAGAAATGTTCAGGCTTGCCATGACTTTTAGACGGGAGCATAAACCAAGCTGGAGCGATTTTGGGGGTGAGGGGATTTCTCGGAGAACTCCATCAACGCGGTAGCGTATGCGAAGCACGCCTCCAAATGGCTCCACATGGAGGTCGCTGGCGCGGTCTTTGATGGCTTGAATCAGAAGGAGGTTCACAAGCTTTATGACCGGTGGTTCATTTGCTATTCGTTCAAGGTCACTTAAGTCCATTTCTCCGGGTGTGGTGATTTCAATTGTTCCTGACTCTTCCTTTTCAAATTCCTCCACCATCTTTTCAATGGTTTCATCACCCATGCCGTAATAGAGGTCAATATTGTCTAAGATATCTTCCTCACCGGCAACCACTGGTGTGATGTTGCGTTCAAGGAGGAGGTGTAAGTCATCAACGATTGTAATGTTCAGTGGGTCTGAGATGGCAAGGAGGAGACTGCCGTTCTCCTCGATGCGGATGGGAAAGACCTTGTATGTCCTTGCTAATTGCGCGGGGATTAGTTTCAGGACGTCGAGAGAGCCTAACTTATAATCAGCCAGCTGGACATAGGGCAGACCGGCTTGCTCTGATAGAATCTGAAGCATGTCACCGCCCGTGGCAGTGATGTCATGCATTGACTGTTCGCGCACTTGGCGGACAGTGGTTCCCAGCTCTCCTTCTTCAGAGATGGTGCGGTCGAGTGTTTTTTCAGGTTGAGCGGCTTCCTTTTTGAGAAGCTCTTTCATCTCATGAGAGTAATCCCTGTCAACAAAATCAGTTGGGGATATTTCCATGAAAAATCACCTCATTTTTCTAAAATGCTATGGAGATTTGGTTATTCCACGATTCCACTAATGGTCCCAGCTCCCACTCCTTCCACCTCGCCGACTAATTGCATCATTTTCATCCGCATTTCAGCCGGATATTGGGAACGTTCAAGTGCAACCTCTCCGGAGATGGTCCCTTTTCGATAAAGGTTGAGGAGATAATCATCAAGGGTAATCATGCCCTGCTTGGCACTTGTCTGGATGATGGAAACGATGCGGTTTGTCTTATGCTCGCGTATCAGGTTTTGGACGGCGGGCGTGTTATGCAGTATTTCAAAGGCAGCCACCCGCCCCTTGCCGGTGATGCGAGGAAGAAGTGTCTGGCAAATGATTGTCCTCAGTGAAACTGCCAGGATGGCGCGTATCTGTTCCTGCTGGTTAACCGGGAAGGCATCCACGACGCGGTCCACGGTCTGCGATGCGCTCATGGTGTGCAGGGTTGAAAAGACTAAGTGACCTGTTTCTGCGGCAACCAATGCTGTTTCCATTGTTTCAAGGTCACGCATCTCTCCAAGGAGAATAACGTCCGGGTCCATACGGAGTGCGCCACGCATTGCATAAGCAAATGATGGTGTGTCAACGTGCATTTCTCTATGGGTTACAATGGACTTCTTATGCGGATGATAATACTCAATCGGGTCCTCAATTGTGATGATGTGCACATATCGGTTGGCGTTGATATAATCAATCATGGTGGCGAGTGTGGTGGTTTTTCCCGAACCTGTAGGACCCGTTACGACGACAAGACCGCGGAAGGAATGGAGAAGTTCAACAATGGACTCCCTGGGAAGCCCCAGTTCTTCAAAGGTGAGAATCCGGTGGGGAATGAGACGCATGACGATGCCGATATTACCGCGTGTTCGGAAAACAGCTGTGCGGAAGCGAGCAAGGTCGCTGTATGCATAGCCGAAGTCGCAACTGCCGTGCTCCTGAAGAAGCTGTTGATAACGGGGAGGTGTGATTTCCCGCATGAACCTTTCCGTATCCTCAGGGACCAGGATGTCGGAGTCAACGATGTCAAGTTTTCCATAAATACGCATGACGGTGGGTTTTCCCACCGAGCAGTGGAGGTCGGAGGCGTCCCGTTCCACGATAATCTTCAACATCTGGTTCATATCCAGCATATTACAACACCCCGGAAAAGTGTTTGGCTTTAACGTAAATCCGCCGGAGTTCTCAAGTAGGTGGATATGGCATTAAATCTCGGATTCCACATCCATCTGGGTAATGCGGAGGACTTCTTCAATGGTTGTTATACCGAGCCGGACCTTCTCCATGCCGTCCATACGAAGTGTCCGCATGCCCTGCTTGAGAGCCTCTTTTTTTATCTTGAGTGCGGGTTCAGTTCGGATTACCATCTGGCGCGTGTTGAGCGACAGGATAAATATCTCATGAATAGCCGTTCTGCCGCGGTAACCCGTGTTATTGCAACGTTCACAGCCCTTGCCCCTGTAAAATGTGACGTTCTCCCATTTCTTTACGTTCAGAGAAGCGTCCCTTATCGCTTCCTCCTTTGGCTTATATTGCTCCTTGCAGTAACTGCAGACGGTGCGCACAAGACGCTGGGCAATAGCCGCCTGCAGTGAAGATGCCACAAGGAATGGCTTGATTCCCATGTCAATCAGGCGGATTGTAGAGCTTGGGGCATCGTTTGTGTGGAGTGTGGAAAAAACTAAATGACCTGTGAGGGCGGCACGCACGGCAATCTCCGCAGTCTCCGTATCGCGGATTTCCCCCACCAGGATGACATCCGGTGACTGACGGAGAACGCTTCGCAATCCACGCGCAAAGTCCAGCCCGATTTCCTGATTCACCTGAATCTGGTTGATGCCATCAATCATATACTCCACAGGGTTTTCAATTGTAATGATTTTGGTCTCGGGATTGTTCAATGTGGACAGTGCGGCATACAGTGTTGTAGTTTTTCCGGAACCTGTGGGTCCTGTCATGAGGATGATGCCGTTCGGCGCACGAATCAGGTTGCGGAAAATCTTGATATTATTAGGCAGGAATCCGACATCTTCCAGACCCATCATGACGCCGCTCTGGTCCAGAATACGCATGACGATGGTTTCTCCAAAGATGGAGGGGAGGCAAGAGACACGAAGGTCAAGTTTCTTTTCTGGCAGATTCAGCAAGATACGTCCGTCAAGCGGTATACGTTTTTCCGCCAGGTCCATGCCTGAAAGGACTTTCAGACGTGAGATGATGGCATTTTGCCACCTCTTCGGTGGTGATGGCATGTCATTTAGACGACCATCAATGCGGAAGCGGATGGTCACACTCTGGCGAGTGGGTTCGATGTGAATATCAGAGGCGCGCTCATGCACGGCTTGCTTGAACATCAGTTCAACGAATTTGACGACCGGCGGCTGGTCAATGTCCTGTTTTTCCAGGTCAATGGTTTCATATTGCCGTAAGCCCTTGTTATCTCCGGCAAGGTGGTCAGTGAGTCCCTCATACATGTCAACGACCTCACTGCCCTCATAGTATCTCTTGATGCGCTTGTTGATCTCATCTTCGGGTGCAACCATTCCGATGACCTTCTTGCCAGTTATACGTTCGAGGTCGTCCGTTGTCTGGATATTAAGCGGGTCGGAAAGTGCCACCCAGAGTGTGTTCTCATCATATTTTATGGGAAAAATGTGGTATTTCATGATAGTGCGTTTTTCTAATTGTGACAGGAGTTCCGGTGTAACGATGACCTCATCGAGGTCTATTTTCTCCATGCCCATTTCGCGGGCGAGGGCATCGAGGATGTCATCCTCGCGGACAAGTCCCTGGGAGATAAGTGTCTTTTTAAGGGCGGCGGCACTTTCCTTATTGTCGTGGAGGATATTCCGAATCATCTCCTCATTAATCAGTCCAGCCTCTTCAAGGATGACCCCGAGTTGCGGTGTTGCCTTGCCGAATTTTTTACCCATTTCCTTGCGATCTAAATATCGGCGGTCTTCCTCGGTTGGCTTTTGAACGAATTTCTTACCCGCTTCTTCCTTTTGTATTTCTTTATCACCCATGGCTTTCACCTGTTCTTTATTAAAATCACCGTGACTGCGTAAAAGATAATTCAAACTTTTGCAAATTATTAAAAGATATTTATTCTCAAAGTGGGAATCCTTGTCAACTCAAAATTGCCTTATTTCCCCTGATTTTTTTCCTCCGATATTTTTCTATTTTCTGCCCGTCAAGGGTCTTGTACAGGGACTTCTTTTACCGTCTATTATACCTTGCACTCCTCCTCAAGTTTTTCAATCTGGCGCAATGAGAGATTTTCCTTCCATAAAAAGAAGATGCCAAGAAGGATAATGGGTAAAGTCTGCATGGTGTGGATCATCAGGGAAAACCCGAGGGCTTTCTCGTAACCGCCCTTCGGGCTAATAAAACCCAGTGTGATAAGGGCGAAAATGGTTCCACATTCATAAAGACCCCAGTAACCCGGGGCGGCTGGCAGTAGAATGGCAAAGCAGATAATTATCATCACAGCCATTCCGTGGAAGAAATTCAGGGGCAGTCCGGGAAATCCCCATGACATGACTTGCAAACTAAAGCCAACAAGCGCCCAGATGATAAGTGAATACAGGGCGATGAGAGCGACATATTTAACGTTCCTGAGGGAGTGAAATCCCTCGGAAAAATGCCTCAATAGTTCAATGAGTTTGTTTTTGAATGACTCCCTGAACAAGGGAAGCCGTCCTATAATTCTTTCATAGATGCGGCGTGTGGGATTCATGAGCAGACTGAGTGAAAATAAAAGAAGTATGGCTACCATGACACTGAAATCTCTGCCGGCTTTTTCCAGCATGTTTCCTGAGATTGAGTATTTCAATTTACCCATCTCTAACGGGACGGATATTTCTGGATTAATCTTCACAAACAATAGGACAAATAAGAATGAGAAAAGGAGTGTCATGCTATCGACAATGCGTTCCACGAAGACGGTGGCGAGGAGTGTGGAATAAGGAATTTTTTCCTTTCTCGCCAGTACAAAGGGACGGGCAAACTCACCTGCACGTAAGGGAAGAAGACTGTTCAAGGCAAATCCAATAACGAGTGGGGGGAAAAGTCTGACTGAACTGAAGTTGTATCTTGACTTCAGAATCCAATGCCAGCGGACGGAACGTATATACATGCTCAGCAGTGTAATCGAAATAAAGGGGATAGTCCACCAGTAATTAATTGTTCGGAAGACCTGTGCAAGCCGTCTGAATTCCACATTCCGAAAGGCAAGATAGAGGAAAAATATGCTCACGGTGCATCCGATAATGAACCTGATTGTCTTTTTATGAGATTCCATGGCAAAAGTATCTTGAAATTTTTGCTCTCAATAAATATTGCAAAGTCAAGTTCCTTTTAAACAGGCATGGCGTCAATAAAAAAGGAGATGGTTTTTTTGTGAGATATGTTTCTAAAAGAGATTCATCTCCAGCTGGAAGCAGGAGAGGTGTAAAATTAAAAGAGAATGTCCCGGAAGGATGCCTGATTACTGGTGTGGAAAAGGGTGGTGTGGGTGAGACGGCAGGTTTGTGCGTGGGAGACTTCCTTTTATCACTGAATGGGAATCCAATAAGAGATAAGCTGGATTTTCTTTTTTATGCGACTGACTGCCTTAGGTGTATAAAATTCCTCCACGCTGGAAAAAGTCGGGCAGTCCGTTTGCGCCAGCCAATGGAAGTCCGGCTGGGTTTGGGTATCACACTGGATGATATGCGTACACGCGCCTGCGGAAATCGATGCATCTTTTGCTTTGTTGACCAGCTCCCTCCTCACTTGCGCCATTCTCTTTATTTCAAGGATGAGGATTTCCGATTTTCCTTTCTATATGGGAATTACATAACTGCCACAAATCTCTCCGAGGCAGATATCCGACGCATTGTAACCCAGAGGATTTTTCCCCTTTATATATCCGTTCATGCCACGAATCCTAAGGTGCGGAGGGGGCTTCTTGGCAATCCTGATGCCCCTGACATCATCCCGATCCTGAAGCGACTTGCTGAGGGCGGTGTCCGATTCCATACCCAGATTGTCCTCATGCCCGGTCTCAATGACGGCGCCATTCTTGAAGAAACCCTGAATGCCCTCGACTCGCTTTATCCATCGCTACTTTCTATTGCCATAGTACCGGTCGGGCTGACAATTCACAGACGTGGTCTGCCACGATTGTGCCCCGTTACATCCAATTATGCAAAAAAATTAATACATTATATCAACAAAAGGCGGTGCATCCTTCGCAAGAGACATGGTGAGAACTTTCTCTTTTTGAGTGATGAATTTTATCTTTTAGCAGGAAGGAAACCGCCAGCATACGGAGAGTTTGACGAGATTCCGCAACTGGAAAATGGTGTTGGAATGGTGGCGGAATTTTACAGGCGGTTTAATGCGGCTGTCAGATGGCTCCCACGGCGGATAAACCCGTCACGCCGCATTGCTATCATTACTGCGCGGCTGGGGGCGCTGGCGCTCAATAGACTGTGTAACCGCTTGAATAAGGTGAAGGGTCTGCATGTCAGAAAAGTTGTGGTAAAAAATAACCTCTTCGGCAGGCAGGTCACGGTTTCTGGTCTCTTGGCAGGTCGCGACATCGCAAGCGCCATCCGTGCCCATCCTAATTATGAATTGTATCTCCTCCCGTCTAATTGTCTGAATACAGATGGTTTTTTTCTGGATGATATGACGCCCGCGCAGGTGGAAAAAGAAACAGGGGCACACATTATTATTGTGCCCCCCAGTTCTGTGGAAATTATAAAATGTCTGCTCAGATATACGTCAGCCAGTTGAACTTGTCCTCCGCTTCTGCATTAACAATGCGGAAAAAATAATCCTGGATTGCCTTTGTGATTGGACCGCGTTTGCCATCGCCAACGAGAATCTTATCCACCATAGTAATAGGAGTAATCTCCGCCGCCGTGCCGCTGAAAAAGAGTTCATCGGCGATGTATAGCGCCTCCCTCGGGATAATGTGTTTTTCAAGACGCAGTCCCATGTCGCGTGTAATCTGAAATACGGCGTGGCGTGTGATGCCGGGGAGTATTGGAACGTTGGTGGGTGGGGTATAGATAACGCCGTTGCGCACCATGAAGATATTCTCTCCCGAACCCTCGGCTACGTAACCGAATGAATCCAAGGCGATCCCCTCATCATAGCCGTTTATGACTGCCTCAAGTTTGATAAGCTGGGAGTTCATATAGTTGCCACATGCCTTTGCAAGTGAAGGGAAGGTATCCGGCGCGGGGCGATGCCATGAGGAGACGCACACGGAAACACCCTTTTCGAGCGCATCCTTGCCGAGATATTTACCCCAATACCAGACTGCAATGAGGGATTGCACGGGGCACTTCGAGGGATTGACGCCCAGTTCACCATAACCGCGGAAGATGAGTGGACGAATGTAACACTCCTCAAGTTTATTTTCACGGACGGTATCAATGCAGAACTGGCAGAATTGTTCCTGCGTATAGTTGGGCAGCATGTGATAAATCTTGGCTGATTCAAACAGGCGACGGATATGCTCTTTGAGGCGCATAATCGCCGAGCCTTTTTTGTTTTTATAACAGCGAATTCCTTCAAAAACGCCAGAGCCATAATGCACCACATGCGAGAGGGCGTGAATCTTGCAGTCCTCCCAGTTAACGAACTTGCCGTCAAACCAGATTTTTCCTTTTCCAAATGTCATGTTCGCCTCCCACGCAGGATTAAAGAACTTTTACTTAAGGATGGCTCAGATGTGCAAGGGATTTTTTATCGCAGGAGGTAGCGCAGGCGACGGATACCCTCGCGCAAGTAATTTCTCAGGATGCGGGGTTTGCCGGCAACACGTGAAAGTGTCCGGAGGATGTATCGAGGACGCAGATAGAGTGAGAGCAGTGCCTTTTTGCGCCATCGTGTGAGTTCATCGCTGGAGAGATTGTAAGAACGCATTGCCGCAAAGGCGTAACTCCCATCGGCGAGCGATGACCTCTCAAGCAGTCCATCCCGCAGGGCAATCTCATAAAGTTCCGTGCCCGGCAGTGGATAAGCGATATTGAAGTCAAAGAATTCCGTGTCAAGTTCCTGCGCAAAACGAAGGGTGGCTTCCAGAGTCTCCCTTGTTTCCCAAGGAAGTCCAATGACATAAAAGGCATGGGTGCAAAGTCCGGCAATTTTTGCAATGCGGACTGCCCTGCGGGCATCGTCAAGGGTTGCCTTTTTCTTCATCCTGTCAAGCATATCCTGAACGCCGGATTCAACACCGAATGCCACGACCCAGCATCCCGCCTCCTTCAGAGCCACTGCCCGCTCCTCATCAAAGGTGTCCACTCGGCTGTTGCAACCCCAGTGAATGTCCAGTTGGTTTGCTTTAATCAGCCCGCACAGTTCGATGAGCCATGATTTATTCATAGTGAATGTGTCGCCATTGAAAAGGAATTCGCGGATTTTATGGCGTTCAACACACTCCTTTACCTCTTCGATGATGTTCGTTGGTGAACGGAGATAAAGTTTGAAGCCGGATAGACGACCTGCAGGGCAGAAGATACATTGAGCCGTACAGCCCCGGTTTGCCTGTATGACCGTGAGCAGATTGCCCGTTTCGGGGCTTCTGTATAAGGAATTATCAAGGAGGTCGCGGGCGGGGAAGGGGAGGGTATCTGGATTTTCCAGTGCGGGGCGTTCTTCAGTCCGGAAAAATTCATCAGGGGCGTCAGATTTGCGGAAGAGTATTCCCCGGATATTTTCGAGTGGAACTTCCTTCAGGATTTCAAGGAGCGTCATTTCTGGTTCGCCGGTGAGTATGATATCAAGGGCGGGGTGTGTTTTCAGCGCCTCTTCGCCGAAATGTGCAAGATATTCCCCCTTGGCGAGCACTATACAGTTTGGATGAATTTTTTTTGCGAACTCAGCGGCGCGGAGGTCATCATTGACAGTTGCCGAGGTGGTGCTGATTACAAGGACATCCGGTGGAAAAGCACTGAGGATGTGTTCAAAGTTTTCCCAGGAACGGCGCATGGCAGGAAAATCCACGATGCGAGGCGTGGTGCCGGCGAGTCGCGCCATGGCGGCAAGCATGGCAAGGTCGATAGGGGGAAATATGATTCGGACAGTCTGGTCCTCCACACGTGATTGACATCTATCATCGCGGCGATATAAACCAGACGGCGGATTGATTAGGAGAACTTTTTTCATCTTCAGATAAGAATAATTGTTTAATAATTATATATTCCGTATAGAAGTATTCATCGTCAAGATGTTAAACGGTTGTTTATTCAATTGACAGTAAAGCAAAAAGTATATTTAGAGTTATTTACATATAAAGTGGTTCATTTTTTCAAGGATTGATTCTATGAAAACTGTTAAAATGTTTGTGTTTTTGCTGATTTGCTGTTCTATTTCCTCAAGCCTATTTGCCACGCGGTATTATGTCAAAACTGATGGGGATGACAACACTTCAGGGACATCATGGAGCATGGCATTCAAGACCATTGATAAAGCCCTTTCGTGTTGTGGTTAGCGGTGGCGGTATTTGGAATTCCGGTCTGGTGACTAATTGTTTTATATATAATAATTCATGCCAGGCTGTTGCAGGTAGTGTGTTTTTTCCAGCATCAGCCACGGCACTTGGAGGCGGAATATATAATTCAAGTGGAACTGTGATTAATTCGGTGATTTATGGTAATAGTGCGAGCGCCGGTGCAATGGGTAGCAGTTTTGCTTGCGGCGGCGGTATCTATAATCATGGCGGCAAGATTATCAATTGCACCATTTATGGCAATACGATGAGCGCATTGAATGCGTTGAATGGGGGAGGAGTTTACAATGAGCAGGGCAAGGGCGGCCACATAACTAATTGCATAGCATGGGGCAACAGTCCCGATAATATTTATGGTGAGAATAGTAATTATTGTTATTGTGACAATCCATTGTTTGTCAATACGGCTGGGGATATTTCAACATGGGATTTCCGCCTGAAACCGGAATCACTGTGCATTGACACAGGGACGTCAGTTGGGGCGCCGGAAGTTGACATCCCTGGCATTTCCAAGCCTCAGGGATTTGGTTTCGATATTGGCGCTTATGAATTGCAGGGTCCCTTCGTTAATCTGATTGCCGGTTATATCCTTGGCAAAGGCGACTTGAAACCCGAAGAAAAAAGCATTGCTGATGTCAATCAGGACGGGGTAATAGATGTTGCTGATATTGTAAAACTTATTTCGAATAAATAAAATCATATCTTTTTGGTATTTTGCAACTCTGCGTTGAAATAATATTTCATAATAATTATTGCCGAACCAAATCCTTGTTCATGCGTCTATTATTGTGAAAGCGGAAATACCCGGAAGCGAGAGTAAAAAGATGGGCGTCTCATCCAGTCCGTCTAAGGGCAATGATGAAACCCGGTTGAATCAGCTCTTCCAGCAGTCAGTTCGTGGCGACTCTCAGGCATTCTGGAGGTTAATCGAGCCATATAGCGGACTGATTTATTCCGTTGCCCTTGGCATCATGAAAGACCCCGAACGCGCGAGCGATATACTTCATGAATCCTATGTGAAAACCTACAGGACGCTGAATAATCTCCGCGACCCACTCCGGCTTGCCTCATGGCTGCATTCTATGGTGACTCACTTATGTTACGATGCCCTTAGACGAGATGCGCGTGAGGCGCATGGAATGGTTGAGGTCATGAGCCACACCCCGAAGGTGGTTCCAATAGACAAGGTGCTTATAAAAGAGGAGGAGCTCAGGTGCCTTGAGGGCGCCCTCTCTACACTTCCCGAACCCTTCCGTGTGATTTTGAGTATGAAGTATATGAATCGATATTCATGTCAGGAGATTGCCACGGCACTTGGTCTTGCCGTCGGCACGGTCAAATCACGACTTTATGAGGCGAGAAAACTCCTGACACGGCGCATGGCGGAGTTTGAAAATTCCAGCCTTGCAAATATGAGAGGAGGTTTGAAGTCATGACTTGCCTCTTTAATGAATATAAGTTGCTTGCTTACATTGA
>Ga0172366_10000954_pt1 | contig 22101 bp, 34 predicted proteins | sample LakKivSesite69cm_FD_114533 | JGI IMG/M metagenome (GOLD analysis project Ga0172366, IMG submission 114533) | Sediment microbial communities from Lake Kivu, Rwanda - Sediment site 69cm | ecosystem: Environmental > Aquatic > Freshwater > Lake > Sediment | place: Rwanda: Western Province, Lake...
ATTATTCATCGGTTTCCTCCTCGGTTTTTCTTGGATTAAGTTTGATATTCTCCATGAACTTTGGCTCAAGCGCTTCATACATTGTTCTCTCTCCTTCTGGAGAAAGCTTATCAAACATCTCATTCTTACCACGATACTTTTCTGTAACTTCTTCTCCCGCTGCGTTTTTGTAAGTCCATGATTTACCATCGTGTAGACCAATGTCTGCACCAATCATGATGGTATTAAATCTCTTATCAAATTTACCTAGGTAGAAGTAGCCATAGCAACTGAGCCCTTTATACCGTCCAAAGGATTTAATCTTATCAACTGTGAACTTAACTGGAAATGATGCTGCTGGAACGTTCTCTCTACCAGTAGGCCAGTTACTCATACCAGCCTTCTCGATCTTAAGAGTGATCATATTGTAATGCTTAATTGCATTACCACCAGTCATATCATCTCGTACCATAACAGTACCAATACCACCAGTTCTGACTTGACTGATGAGCAGAAGTGTTAGGTTACCATTATTATTACTGGTATATGTTCTAAGAAACTGGGAATATTTTCTTGCTAGAAGTCCAATGGTATCATCGCCCATTGATCTAGGCTTGAGTTCTGTTCCAAGTTCACCTTGGCAGGCGAGGGCTTGGATAGTATCTATAGTTAACATATCTAGTGGAATAGTTCCAGCTGCACAAGCATTAGCATAGTCCAGTGCTTGCTCGTTGGTTTGGAACTTGAGATACTGGAGTCGATTCATGTCTACTCCTCCGGACTCCCAGTACTTCCGGTCCATTGATGCTTCTTCATCCATGTAACCAGCAACGAAATTAGGATCAGTATTAAATATATTAGCTAATGCATCTCTTACCGAGGTAGACTTACCTGAGTCTTTGGATCCATACCATACATTGATCTTACCTTTAATGAGTCCACCAGTGACAAGATCAATTGCTATGTTTCCAGTCTTAATATATTCAAGTTTACCAATTGATTCATCTTCAGACATGAATCCCATCTTGATACTATCATTTTCTTCGAGTTTATATCTCTTTAGGAATTTCTCATTAGCTTTTCTAATCTCATTTAACTTTTTCTTATCCATCTTAATCTCCTTTATTCAAATAAATTGATCGTTGTAAGATCATCATACTTTATTTTGAATGAGTTGTTTAGATCTTTCATTTCATTTTTTAATTCATACGCGACAGTTAGCAATTCAGTCTCGATAAAGTGCGCTTCCGTGCTAAGTTTTTCAAATTCTTGTAGAGTCGTACAATATTGTAACTCTTCTTTAACTTTCTTTATTCTTGTTTTGGCCAGAATAAAATGAATTACTGGCTCCATCATATCCCCGTCGAGGATACTTAGGAGTATTGTATCACGATTCTTTGTAACAAATATTGGGGTTTTACCTTGGAGGGATGCTGCCGCTACTACTCTATCTATATCATCTTTATGTATAGATATATTTTTATCTTCTGAATACTTACATTGAATTATAGTAGATCGTCCTACTACATCTTCTTCCTTTTTACTATTTCCACTTCCCGGGGTGCGTTTTGCTAGATCTTTTTTAAACATTCTTTTAATTTTTTCTTCCAGATCTTCCCACATCATAGTAATCTTAGGTACTCCATTAATCTATATGTAAGTTTATCGTTCTCTGTAGCTTTCTTATTCTTAATAGCTACTTTAATTGATTCTACGAGTTTAGTTATAGCTTCTTTATTATTTTTATCTATAAGCTCATTATGTTTCCTAATTAGAAAATCTCGTGTTGTTTCTATAGCATCTTCAATATTACATCGATTCTCAATCTGTACAATCTTTGCTAGATTAACTACAGACGCTTCGATAGATTTTGTAACATGTCCAGATGTAATTGCTACGTTAGCCGAGAAAGTCTTCTCCATTCTTTCCTCCATATAATTCACTTATTCTATCTATAGCAATCTCTAGAATCTCAAGAGTTTCTCTATATTTAGAATTGTTCTTCGCGCAATGCATACATTGTAATTGTAGTCCAGCCAAGGCTTTTAGAGCAAACTCATTAGAGGGGTCTAGTACACCCTCAACATTAATAGTAATTTCTCCTAGGCCTTGTTTGGCTATTCTTAATTGCCTCATAGTTCAAGGTTATCTCCTTTTATAGATATCTCTCGTTTGTGTTCTATTTTACTCTCTTTAATCTTGTCTGGCTTTTGAAAGTCCATCTCTTCAACCTTGGTATTTGCCTTGGACTTACCCGTTCGTTTGTAATATGCAATAAGACCTCTGTACATTACAGAGTCTTTATTCATCTTTTCTGCTAGTTTCTTCTCAGCTTCTTTGTAATATTTGGAGTCAGCCAGGCCAAGTAGATATTCTACTTTAAAGTTCTTGTCGAGTCCTTCTTTAACATCATTGATACTGATACTCGAAAGCTCTTGAAGGATAATTGAATCTGCTACTAGACCAATAACCAATTTACTCATCGATCTCTTGAATATGTTATTCAATTCTGATGCTGTTAGTTTGTTCTCGTCAATTATCTTTTTAATATCTTCTGTTGAATCTGTTTCTTCTATATTATCTTTAATCAAAGCCATGTATAGAGGTGATCCATAGACAGCCTTGCGGTACTCTCTGTAGATGTGAGAGTTTTTAAGCTCTCGTAGTGCGTCGAAGTCTTGGATTGAAATATTGAATGCTGTCTTTATCATTTTGGAACCTCCGGTGATTTGATTCTTTTTGCTGCTGCAGCACGCTCTCTTCGAGCTAGCATATCGTCTTCTTGTTCATTCCGATGTTTGTTTAGCATTCGTGCGTATCTGTTAAAATCATGATCCGTAAGTTCTTTAAAGTAGATTAGCATTTTCATTGGGTTGACTCCAACTAAGATGAGTCCACCATTTGTTTCTTCTACATTAAATCCTACAAGATATCCTCGTTTGGTCTTTGGATCCATAACGCAAGTAAGTTCACATTTCTTTTCGATTCCAAGCTTTTCTATCTCATCAGTACTATAGCATTCCCACACCTCGCCAGCAGGCATATTTGAATCTTGTAATGTTCCTAGGAATGTTTGAATGGGTAAGGGAAGATTGCCTTTGTTCTCAATTTTTACCATATTTACCTCAATTTAAAATGATACCATTATTATTGGAGACTAATAGGTATCGTTGAATAAAGTTATTACCTGATCTAAATTCTGGAAACACGTCCAGATATCTTTTTTCAAATATAGTATCGACTTCTGTAACATCTCTTATCCATAAGCTGTACTTAAATTTCTCTTGTTTTCTCTCCACTGTACTATATACTTGTCCGCCTTTTGTGGGATCAACTCTTATTTGAGATGTACAAATTAGTCTAATGGGCCCTATTATTCTACAGAATGCATGTAGAAGCTTTGGCGTAGCTAGAAGCATATCTCCCGGATCAAATATTAATATATCATAAATCGAGGCATTCTCTAGTAGATATTTAACTAATAGATCTAATGGTGATGTGACGAAGTTTACATTAGCATATGTATTTTTATAATTCTTTACAAATCGTCTGTCTATGTTAGCACTTGGATTGTAATACAGAATTGATTTGCTCTGAGAATAGTAATTACATAGATATAGGCACAAGGAAGTGGTTCCATTTCCTGGTGCCGAGGTAACAATTATGTTACCTTCATCTATGTAACTACTTACCTCCTGAGCAATGGGTATCTTAGTTTCCAACGTTGATGAATACCGGATCTGGGATTTCATACTGATATGCTTCATCTTTGACTGAAGTACTCTTAACCATGCCAAGCTGTGATTCCAGGTCCTTCAAGACGTTGCATCCTTCACCAATAAATCCATCGCACTCAACGCTCATCGTACCAGATGTGCCTTTTGCGATTTTGATTGTTACTGTTTCTTGTCGTGCCATGATCTACTAACCTCCTTATACCCACCGGGTAAATACAAGTTCAACTTCCTTGGAATTCTCGCTGGTGTGATCCAGATTGAATCCCATTTGCATGAGACGATCGTTTGACTCGAGGCTCTTTGCTTCCAAAGTTGCATCTGCAGTCAACTCCGACGCTGATGTACCGGTTGAATAGAAGTCTCCGGTAATCTTGTAGTTCCCATCTTCCGTAAGCTGGAAACCAATTGCGTCTGTTGTTCTGTGACCATTCACTTCATGAATAAGTATCTCTACCTTTTCATGAACGCCGTAGTTACCCTTGGTAGTCAGGGTATTTCCCTCACCCACGGAATACTTTACCTTAAGCTTATCAAGAGCCTTAAGGAGATATTCCCTGTTGTTGAGGGCTGTCTTGAGTTCTGTTTTGTGACTCACACTTCCTCCTTGGATTATAGATTGAGGTTTCTCACATTAATATTTCGAGTTGATTTACCCTTATCTTCACTGTTCTTTACCTCTATAGTATCGGACTCGCAGGACACATTTCGTGCGTGATCCTTGGCCCACGAGCGATTTTTATTCACTGTGGCCTTACCCACGTAACTGATTGGTTTTACTAGAGCTAACTGCTCTATGATATCCTCTGTCGTGATATCGTTCTTCCCACCAATCTTGAGTGTTCCACCAGATGTCAGATGCTTTGCAAACTTGTGCGAGATAGCCTCTTTGATGGCGTGTTCAATCTCTGCTCCAACGTATGCAAACTCTGCTCCAGTGCTATCTGTGTAGCAAATCTTTCCCAACTTTACAGTATCGAACTTCTTGATATCTCTCTTTCTTTTCTTGAGATGAATCTCAAAGATCTGCTGTCTCTCTACTGCTGTTGGGTTATCTGCAAACCAGATCTCGTCGAAGCGCCCCTTACGTAGAAGTTCAGGATGAGCTTCGATCAGATTGGATATGTCGTTGGCTGTTGCTACGATAAACAGACCGGGGTGTGGTTCCTGCATCCATGTAAGCAAGGTACCGATGACTCTCTTGGTCGTACCACCATCCGTTCTGTCTGAGCTTCCAGCGCCTGCTAGACCCTTGTCTATCTCATCTATGATGACAATACCGCCTGCAGCTTCAGCCTGCGCTAAAGCGAGTCTCATGCGCTTTTCTGATTCACCTACGAGTCCTGCAAAGACACGACCCATATCCAACTTGATAAGACCCTTACCCCAGGATCTCGCTAGAGCCTTGGATATGAACGTCTTACCTGCTCCTTGGACTCCAAGAATTAGCGCTGCTTTCGGCTTCTCTACACCAAACGCTGCTGCATCTTCAGAATCCATTGCTATCTTCTGAACGTCAAACCAGCTCTTCAGGGTACCGAATCCACCTACATCGTTCAGATCTTCTTCGCATACCCAGTAGGTTAGAATGTCGTTTTTGTTGATGATCTGTCTCTTCTCTTCCAATATCGTATTGACGTCTACGGTATTTTTGATTGTGAGACTGTACGATATGGTATTGATGATCTCGTCTTCGGTCAAGCCGCAACACGCACGCGATGCTTTGTCCACATCGAATGTCACATTCATGATGTTGCTTTCAGGTTCACCGTTCTTTATGACCATCTCATTGTTATGATTGATCAATGGTATGATCGAACCCTTAATGATTCCCGACTTGATCTCACTGAAGGCTGGAAGAACCAAGCTCACAACTGCTGAGTCTTTCTCCAACTCAGACGGAATCTTGATACCAACTCCAGTTATAACTAAGCAGGAACCTGCACTGGATATCAGATAGATGATGTCTCTTATCTTTCTGATTACCATTGGATTATTGAAGAAAGCGTCTGCGTCACGCAGAATATATACCCGACGTTTGTATAGACTTGTCTTGTCTCTCTTCTTGGTTCTGGAATCTGTTTCAATGACTTCCAAGGCTGTGAGAATGTTTCCCACTGTCGCCTGACCGCTTGCAGTTTTGCGACAGTCTGCAGGAATGAAGTCAAAGAGCTTTACATTTGCCCTCTTTTCCTTCTGTACTTCGTGGAGTCCCTGTGTGGCTGACCACACATCTACTACACCATCCTTGAATTCGTCTACGATACCCTTGAAGAAACGCTGTTCCTCAAAGGTATTTACAAACAGAAGACCAGTGTTTGATTTGATTCTGTCGAATACTTCTTTGAATTCTGACATGCTCGCTCCTTTAAACCTTTATAGTTGATGGGTTGTAACATTTCTTATGTTCATTTCTTTCCCCAAGGTCGCAAATTTGGTTCTATTGGGAGATAGGCATTAGTATAGTATGCAGATTCAATTGGGCTATATAAGCTCCACGATGCATACTCTACTTGTCCTACTGGTGACGGATTACAAACAAACAGTAGCTTCTTGTGCTGGCCTTCCTGATCATATTTGATATCTGTTTCAATGAATCTTTTATGATAGTGACCGCACACAAAGATATCTGCTTCTATGTCTGATTTCTTTTTCTGAAATCCCCTAAATAGAGTCACCGAAGAAATGCTTGCACTTGTATTTGTAAGTCTGTGTGCGCAATGTATTCTGTATGTTCGTCTTAGCTTTAGCTTCTTATTAATTAAAGTAACTTTTAGAATTGCCTGGATGTGTCCATCTAGAACACCTTTTCCACTATATAGTTCTTTATTAAGCCATATACCAGCAGTTTTTCTTGATCTGTATTCGTGGTTTCCAACGAATCCAATGTGTCTACAATGCTTTGTATTTCTTTTTGTGATTGGACTTATAGAAGCATACGAGGGCCCATATAGATGTGAGTCACAATCTTCAATCAATTCTTTTGCTAGTATTAACTGTTCTGCTGGATCTGGAATTCCAATGTCATAGTTATGACCAATGGAACTCTTTAGTGCATTCTCTATTAAATCTCCTGTATCTATAACGAGAATGTTTCCTCTATGTTGATCTTGTTCTCGCTTGTATGCGAGTTTCATTTCCTCAATATTGATCCCTTTAAGACCAATATGCTGATCTCCTCTAACATGGAGGGTTAGTGCCGGTCTGTCAATTTCTATCTCGATTGGGAACACCGGAATATTAATTGGCGCTTCTTCCTGTTCAAATGCTTCCGCCATACATTCTCCTTATGTCTTATAAAACAGTAGATAATATTTACAAATTGTATCTGGTATATCTAAGTGATATAGTGATGCTACTGTTAGATTTCTTGTCTCAAATTGAATACCGTTTGGTTCAAATGGACACTTTCTAACAGTACTATCATAATTTATATCAACATAACCTTTCTTATATGGACACTCTCCATTAACTATAAATCCAGTCAAGCATGAATCTAAAGTTACTTCAACCTTAGCAGATAGCTTTGCTTGTACTATTTCCTTTAGTATCTCTTTGGTTAAGAAACTGGTATCTATGTTAAAGTGTATCTTTCCAACAGAGCCCAGATCTCCTGCGCATACTTTCTTGTATATGCCAAGAGTTCTAGTATCCTTTATTAGAAATAGTTTTTGATATCTTGTATGACCTTTTATTTGATATTCCGAATATACTGTTATTTGCCAATTGATTTCAGGTAGATCGTCGCTGTCACTGAAATCGTTTAGCCCAATTGTAATGCTATAGTTAGGATATTTAAGAGCTCTTCTAGCTAGTAATGAATCCTTGGTAACTGGATTACATACAGCTTGGTACACCTTGCAATCTGAATCCGTTGCAAGATGTACATTTACTGCCTCATCTATCATAGACATGTCTGTTGAGCCCATTAATTTCCTATTCAGTAGATAACATCCATCTGAGTTAGGACAATGCTTAACAGAACACGGTTCTAGATGTAGTGATAGTATTTTCATTTCAAGAAGTCACTATTAAATGAATCTGTAGGATCGTTTGGCATCTTCTTGAGGAATGAATCTGGATTCTCTTTGATCTGCTTGAGTATCTCTTCCATCTGTTCAATGGCATACTCACGAATCTGTTCTCTGGACATGTTCTCTGTCTCGAGTTTTACTTCGAGTTTGGTGTTGTTCTCTTTCTCATACGATATGATAATGCTACGTAGTATCCAAGAGACTACGAAGCCAAGAGACATATCACCGTCACCGAACATTCCACTTGCGAAGGCGAATAGTTTCTTTAGTTCGTCCTTGCGCTCTTCCATGATCTTCTTGATTGAGTCTACCAGACTCTTTAAGTTGTACTTCTCACCATTGCCATCAACTAGTGAAGTCTTTCTTAGTTCGCCAGTACCATCATTTGCAGCGAATAGAATTACTCCAAACTCGTCTTCTTTTAGTTGTACCACAGGGTGCTCCTTACTTGAACTTGTTTATGGGTCTTATATCCACAACGGGTGGTGATACAGGCGTTGTTAGACAATCTTTATCTATACAATTATCTCTGAACCATTTGACTTTATTTCTAACACTATGTATTATAACTAATAGTTGTTCTTCTTTTAAATCAACTAGTCCGTATGGGTAACTAAAGGAAAGTTTAGCAATAGGATGTTTTAAAACTAATTTATCTTTAATTACTGTAGAACCGTTTAACTTAGTTGGATCTAGTTCTACGTTTACAGTAAACTCTCTATCTCTTATTACTATGTCTACTTTTAGCTTATCTTCGATATATAGGGATGACATATACGAGGACACCGCATTAGAAATATATCTGAGATTTTCATCTATGTCGGTGCTTACTTGAACTCTTGATTCAATCAAAAGTGCCCGAGCTTTAGTAAAGAAATCTAGCTTGGTTTCTAATACAGCATCGTCTCGTATATTCATTTTTACTTCTTAGAAGGGTAGGTCGTCATCCGGTGTTGCCTTAGGAACGGGAGCCCCTGCTGTGATAGGAACAATGTTATCTACCACAATGCTGCGATAGAACTTACCATCATTCTTACCAGACGCTTTGCTCTCTTCGTGTCCAGAGAGTTCGATGATTGCGCCTTCGCAGATAACCTCACGAATCTTCTTGGCCTTGTCTTCGTTCTTTGCAAAGAACACGCAACGCTCGTACAGATCACCTTTGCGATCTGGATTTGCAGATGCTCTTGTCTTTACATTGAAACTCATCGTAATGGTCGATGAGCCTTCCCTCTTGCTCGGGAATTCCTTCAGAATCTCAGGGCGTTCGCCCTCTTTCTTGAAGAAACTTACAACCGTAGCGTTTGAAATTTTAACTTCTTTCATGTCTTCTCCGTTCTGTTGCCGTGCTATTGCTATTAACGCATATTACCACGTCTGGCAATAACGCATTGCTGCTGCAATCTGGTATACTGATACTGCTGTCTTTGTGGTCTTTGCGCGGTTGACTCTTTCCTGAATCTGCTTTACGCTGAGTCCACGGATACGACCGTTAGTAATGATACGTCTCTGAGCTGGGGTAAAAGTAGAATGCTTCATGACTTCTCCTGTGTTAATTTGAAAAGTAACTTTGGAATCTTTGATGACAATTTACTTAAAACATCGTGACCGTTCTTGCTTTCCGCTACCACCTCCTTCTTTAACTCATCTACATTTATCTGACAATTTCTATACATCTTGATAAACTGATCAATCTTCATATCAAATATTGTTTCGAGATGATTTGATCCCAATGGATCGAAGAATATAATTGTATCTGCAAGATCAATTAACTCTTGTCTTACAAGCTTATTGAGATTCTTGACTCGATCATTTGATCCCTTATCTGTACTGAATCCCATTGTGGACTTCTTCTTACCAAGATTATCATATTCATCTTGAGTAATAGTTACAGAGAATACCACGATAGAATTATTGAGCTTACCTTCTCGTTCGGATGAGTCAGTAAAACATCCATTCTTAACTGCTGAAAAGACATAGTCTTGAATGGATTCATGACACTGATGAGGATTTCTAAAGTAGATTAAAGACTGTGGCTTGTTCTTTATTTCCTTTACCAGTCTTCCTGACTTCGAATATCCTACATATCCTGGAGGAGCTCCCTTTAGTTCTGTTATCATGAACTGATCTTTGAACGGACTGAGATCATAGTCTACTATATTATTTTTAGATCCAAAGATTAGTTTTGTAAGCTCAAGTGCGGTTGTTGCCTTCCCAATACCAGCAACCCCAACAAATAGAATTGTTGATAGAGGTCTAATCTGATCATAGTTTATGTTCTTAATTACATTAACTACATTGGCAAACTCATCTATTGCGTTGTCTTGTCCAACAACAGCTTCCTTAAGCTTCTTACAAACGAATGAGAACTCTAGGCTATTTCTAATTGTACCATAATCTATTCCAGTAATGTTAGATATTGCTTTATCTACATAATCTGTAGTTAGAGTTCTATTTCCAGAGACTGTCTTAATGTTATGTATTCTGCTGTTATCTAGATCTATTCCTGCTAGCTTACCCTTAGCTGTTTCTTCAGGAACTACAACTTGTACTTCATTGTTATTTAATATAGTACATGCTATATCTAGAATATCCAATGACTTATCTGGATTCCTTCTGCTACCCAAAAATCTTGAACCATTTGATACCAAGTATTCACATACATCTGCAGAGATATTGCACTTATGAAAGTTCTCGAATACTGTCCGTGTACCCTGTACCATGCGAATTGTTTCAGTAATATTTGGTTCGTTAACGTGAACTATTGTGAATCTTCGTTCTAGCGCTCGATCATCTGTAACAATACTATGATATTCATCTATCGTGGTACTTCCAATGAAGCGAAGTTTTTCCGTTAGATATGGCTTCATGATATCATTCATCTTCTGATTCAGAAGTTGATGTACTTCATCTATGAATAGAACACATTTGTCATCCGCAGACGCAGTCTCAAGTATCTTTATAATTGTTCCAATTGGATCGTCCTTATACTTTGAAAAGATATAAGGAACATCCATATTGTAGAGTTCTGTTCCTATGAGTGTTCTTGGTACCGTTTTCTCTACTAGTCTAGAATTTATTGCTCGTACTATTGCTGTCTTTCCAGTCCCCGGTTCACCAACTAGAATTACTCCACGCTTATCTTTCTTACATAGAGTTAGAAGTATCTCACTTATCTCTTTATCTCTACCAGTGATAACATTTCCAATTATATATGGAAGTATTTTACAAGCATTTAATTCGTTGTGCTTATTGGCGATGATCGAATACTTAGTTGATGCTTCTTTAGCTATCTTTATTCTTGACTCGATTGCTTTTAACAATTCAGCAAATGTTACATATATTCCTTCTGGAATCTGCGCAAGGATTCCTTTATATATTTTTTCATCAAAAATATATATTGAATCTGGTTCACTATCTTTTACACGAGATATAAACTCGGTAGTATAAATATCTGGAACAGTTTTAAACATTCGAGAAACTGCTTCGAGTTTCAAATTAATGGACTTTGATATGTGTTTCATTTTGCTCCAAACGTATAGGTATACCACGTTAGAAATGACGATGTTGGTTTAAGTAAAGAGCAACTCAAATCTATATAATTTATCATATCTTTAATTTTATCATACTGTTCAATTACATTTGATGTAACTAATATTTGCTTACACATAAACATAGCTAACGCAATCTCAACAATAGCTAACTCATCTATTGTATTTAATACAATGAGTTTAAGACTAGGATCTGTAATAGTTTTAATTAGATATGTATCTCCCCATAAGTCTGTGTCTCTAACAGTTACCTCTAGTGATAGCTGTTTTTGGATCTGGTCTTTTAATATGGGGTCGCACTTATCTACGTATATAATATTTTGAATCATTGTATTTTTAGATCCAGTTTGGTTTTGTGCCGTAGAAGACACGGAAGGTGATTGAATACTGCAGTCTGTCTTTTATACTTTGATACTAGAGCCTTATTGCGCATGGCATCCTCTAGAAGCACAATGTTTTTCAAGTTGATTATGTCTAGTATATCTTCAATTCTAAGTACTTCTTTAGTATCTGTAATTGGAAGATACATTGTAACATGATCAGAAGATCGTAAAGCCAAGCTCATAGATGCTCTATCAAAGAGTGCACCGTTGTTTAGGAATATTGCAGCTTTGATATTACCTTGTACTAGAGATATGTCGGCTCTATCTGAGCTCTTATTCTTTCCAATTACCCAAATGCCAGAAGCTCCTTGGTCATCAAGTATTCCTCTTCGAACAAGTAGTTGAACTACTTTCTTAACAGTTGGATACGAAGTGTTTATTCTTCTACTGATCTTAGAAACACTGTCAATCTTTTCTCCAATCGTCCACTTGTTCTTAAGGCAATAATTAAAGTGCCTTAAGGTCTTGTCTAGTTTTGTGCTTCTTTTGTGCATGTTTCCCGCTTGTTAGTGGTGTAAAGTTAAGCGTTGTTTTCTTTTATTGCTTGTAATATCTCAGTCTCAGATATTATTTTTGTCATGTAATATTTAGCATCGCTTTACCTGTCCCCACAACATTTTTGTTTTGGTTCTATTTTGACGTATGGTTCATCGCTTCTTAAAGCGTTGAACTTTGTTTCTGGAACTAACTTTCGTACTACTTCGCAAGAGATACATAGTGCCTCTATATCATTGATATAAGATTCAATTTCATTATAATATTTCAAGTTGATTATGAATGATCCATCAAATCCTACTTGTAATTCTTTTATATGTGCTATATCTAGCTTATGATTCGTAAAATATATTACAATGTGACGCCCAATACACGCACCGATAGCACAGCATAGTAGTTCGTTTGGATTGTGATAGTAGAGTCCAGATGATGATCTTATTGTAGGCTTACCCTCATCTGATTCTAGGATAGATATGGTATTTCCATTAAGTAATCTAACTCTTATCATATGCACTCCGTTAGTTTAAATACTGGACATTTTCTACACTGTCCTTTGAAGTTGCAATCACACTTAGAAGTACTATTTAGTAATAGATCTCTCCAAGCAATCATATCTTCGTGATACCAAATGTCCTGTAAGAAGTCATTACAACCTAGTACGTCTAGTCCCCTTATTGCTTTGATATCTGCATTCGTTTCTCCTTCGCAGAAGGAACATGGATATGCAATACCATTAACATCAATATATAACGAAAAGAGTCCACTTTCACAAGGTTCTATTGTTTCTGGAGTAAATCCATAGCGTTTATGATTTCTTAGAACTCCTGGTGCACCGCAGGAATCAAATCCAAATATTACCCCAGACTCTTTAACATACTTGTAGAATGCTTGTATTTCATCATGATCTTGCCATACATGGTAGGCGTTTCTTTTACCCTTTTCTTTAAGAGCTAGAAATACAACAGCTACTTTATCTTTTAACTTCTTGTGTTCTTTAACATACATTACTGTTGATATACAGTTTCCAGCAGTCTCCTCTGACAGAAGACAATGTATATTAACTTGATTAACTCCAGCATCTATTAGTTTTTCAACAGCTTCATAACATACTTCTGGAGGGTTGTATCTACTTACTGATACTGCGCCTTTAAATGATGCTAACATCTTGTAATCGTTTGGTATCATATGTGCACCATTAATGGTAATATTTGGCACTACCTTATTGTAAGTATTGGTAGTACAATATTTCATAATGGGGTAGAGGTCTGGATTTGCGTGTATGTCACCAATTCCAAAAGCAATCTGAGTTAGATTAGTTGGTATCTTGTGAAAGATTTTCTTGAATGTATCTAGGCTCATATTGGTACCAGATGCTGTATTGCTCTTGTAACAATGAGTACAAGGAATACCATCTATACCACCACATATAGTAGATATCTCCAAGTCTAGAATTTCTGGAGCTGGAGCACATACTGGATCATCCGTTGTACTCTTTCCCCAACGAATAAACAGACCAGTATCTTTATTGAAGTAGAAGTTATAGTTAGGAGACCGAAAGCGTTTTAGTTTTTCGGCTACTATTAGTTGATTCGATTTAAAGTTCACGAAGGTTAAAGCTCCTGATTATTTTTTCTTTTTTTCTGCGTTTTTTTGGCGGATTTATTAGTTCGTTGTATTTTAGGTTGAATCCTAATAGTGATCCAAACTCATTTCTTATTTGTTTTGGATTAATACTACCCATAAGTATCTTCGCCTTAAGTTCTAAATATTTAATTACATCTCTATAGGCTACTACTTCTAATGTACAGCACGGACATTCTGATTCTGGCAGATCAGAGTTGCGATATAGTTCTCCCAATCTATCTGCTTCTTTTTCAGTATGATAGACTGCTAGTGCCCAGGCTGACATCGTGTGTCCATTTATACAAGAAATTATATACTCATCCTCAATATCCATAACCTCGTGAGAGATATCACACACAAAACTTGAAGATGAACTATTTGCTACTAATCTTGATCGGATTTTCATGTGCTACCTTTTCGAATAGATAACGTTGATATTCATTCTGATGTGCTTTACAATATCTTGGATAAGTTGTTCTTCCTATCTGATATGTAATATAAAACTTAGATGCGCATCTACCATTGATTCCATGAGCACTACATCGTATTGGTATAAGCTTAGATACAAGGTGTTGTCTACTTGGGATGACAAGGTTAATGTTCTTGTCATACATAAAGGACTCTTTGTAGTAATTCTTTTTCTTTACAGGCGTTAGCTTTTTCTTACATGAGTTACATATATCTTGTTCAAGTTCTATTTTATTTTCACAATCTGGAGTACCACATGGTTTCTTTATCTTAATTAATTCATCAATTACATCTATATCTTTTTCTTCTTCTAGGTCTTCTAAAAATCCCATATAAAAAATCTCCGATATTAGATTTTTAACTAATGTTAAGAAATCGCCGCCAATTTTTTGACTTTTTTGTCACTAATGGCGATTATAGTAAACTACGTAAATTAAAGCCTTCTGGTGTGTCAATATCAACTCGAGTGAAGTCGTTTATATCTACTTCTTTTGAAATTATTCTATCTATGGCATTTAGGTGTGTTTCGCAAATTCCAAAGTATTTCATTACTGATCCTTGAGCTAAATTTGCTCTTGAGTCAATAATTCCAATTACTCTGGTTGTTGGGGTATCACAAAATTCACATTTGTGGGACTTACTAATAGGATGAATTTGGACAGGGCTGGTTACAATTACTTGGTTCATGAGTTTTATTCCAGTATTCTCGATATTCACTTGCGTAAAGATTTATCCATTCCATACAAATTTCATTAAGAGACTTATCTAAGAGAGGATCGTGCCCCAATTGAATACCAAGGCACCATTTGTACTTCTCAATTTCTATTATTTGTGCCTGTAACATCTCTAACATTTGATTTGACATCTGTGGCCTCGTCGTTCGATTTATGAGCATTGTTGTGCTCATAAAATGAGTAAACTTGTCCAGTTTTGTGTCTCTTACAGTAGTATAGAGGGATTTGGTTGGTGTGCGGTTATTAAACCACTTTGCTGATACCAACTCTTTGCTTTTCAGTTTCTCTCCGTTTAGCTAACGATGTTCTACATGGATCACATAGACAACTTATCCATCCTTTAGTATCAAGTTTTCCCTTTTCTCCACAACTTTCACAAGTATGGGCAGTCATATCCTCATATTTACTAATTATCTTATACATCTTTTTAACATATTGTCTACTCTTCATCATTCTATGCAAAAAGTGTCCAATATGATATACTCGAATCACTGGAATACTACATAGTATCTTTCCAATATGACTGGTTGAAAAGAACTGCTTTCCTAGAACATGTAAGAGGTTATCAAATCTTCCTTTTGGAAGATTATCAAAGCTTACATAAAATCTAAGAGTTCCATACTTTTCTTTTACCTGATTTACAGTAATAGTTTCAAGAACATCTTCTTGCTTGAGTTCAGTAGCTAAATTTTTGAGAATCTTGAACCATCCTGGTCCACACTCAAATCCCCAGTGTAGGCACGTCTCATGCATATCTCCATGATAGTTTTTGAATGCTTTAGGATACTCTGCTATTATCTGTTGTGCTAATTCTTCATTCATCTTGAGTTCCTTTGAATATTTTTTCATATTCAGATATATATTTAATTACGGATTCACTGAATCCATCAATGTGAATCCATTTATCTCCATAACCGATACCATTATCGTTCTTAGAGATATTTATAAGATAATTACGCTTACCGAAAGCGTTTGCGGCAGCTGGATTTGCTTTATTATCACAATCTTGTTCGTCTGTGATAATAATGGTTCTATCTACATCTTTCTCTCGTGCGGCCATATAGTCCATGCACTGAGCAAGGAAGATTCCTCCACCGCCGAGCTTGTCTGCTTTTTTGAGTAGAGCGTCGCGCATAGCAAATCCCTGCTTCACAGCGCACTCATCTGTAGCATGGATTCTTCGTCCATCGTTTCCAGCAGTTGCATAGACTTTGATGTTCTCACAAGATCCAGCTAGCAGAATAGCCATTGAGCACGCAGCATCCTTGTTGCTTACTCCTGACTTACCAAGCGGGCTATTCATAGATCCTGATAAATCGACTGCTAGTACCGTCTTTCCTGGTATCTTTGCTATGCTGTCCAGATTCTTGAGCATTGCCTTTTCAAGTAGTGCTCGTTGTGCTGGTACTTGATCAGCTGCTGTAATGAATCTGTATGGGAATACTTCATTCAGTTTCTTGTGGTTCTGGATAGACTCTTCTAGGAGTTTTTGACTAACTCCACATTGAGACATGTTTCGTATGTTCTTGAGTATTGCTAGAGCTCCTAGCTTACCCTCACGAAGAAGACGTTCCCACGTATCCTTGTTGTTTCCTTTGGCTGAGATTTCTACTTCCCATGTGTCTGGAGTAGTCAACTCGTTGGTGATTAGTCTCTTCCACAGAGCTTCTTGTTCAGGATCTCTTGGAGTAGCGTGGCTCAGGAATAGAACATCTCTAAGCTTGACGGGACCATCTTGGTTATATTTTGCGAGTTGATACTCATTGAACTTGGGGAAAGCTGAAGCAAGTCCCTTCTTGACTTGGTTGGATAGAGGTTGTCTCTTTTCCTTCCAGTACAGTTCTACGAACTTTACCATTTCGTCAGGTCGCTTGATGATCTCAGGCATTATTTTGGCCACGCTTTTCTTGTGCTTTTCGGAGCGAGCCATTTCACGAACTAGAGCAAGGGGAGCAAATCGAAGGTGATGCACATTACGTGCTTCAATTGCGAGGTCGCAAACTATTGGTGTATCTATCTTGGAGATATTCTGTCTGATCTTATCACTGATAGAGACATCATTAATCGTGGTATTTTCATTCCATAGAAGTGAGCCTAGGAGAGCTCTTCTGAGTTCCTGCTCTGGCGCAAGTTCAATCCATTTCTTTCCAGATGCGGCATCTTTTTCGGCACGCGCTGTTCTTGGCATAATTTCTCCCTTTGAGATGATTTATAGTTAATGGTGTAGAACTTTTTGTCTTTTATTCTTAGGACTTTGAACCAATCTGTATCTATTGACTTGACAAATACCTTTTCATTTAAGAAGTATACTGTCTTGAGAACTCCATCACATAGTACTAGCTGAGGTCCATCCATTATTAATTCAGAACCAACTGTCATAACACTTAAGAGTTTGTTAAACTCTTTGTCTATATCGTAAGAGATTCCTAGTAATCTAATCATATCTTTCTTAGCTTTGCTATTATCCAGTATGTACTTATACAAAAATAAATCATATTTTGTAGTACTAGGAGATTCATATTAACTATGATAAATAATGCTATTCCACAAATATTCGCAACAAGCCATAGGCATAATGCTGCTATTTGTAACTTGATATCTTTGCTTGGGATTATAGCTGTCCCAATTATTGAAAACGCAAAGATCATTGTTTCAAGTATTTTTATCATAATTGGCTAATATGAGACATAATAAAAATGTCCGTGCGTTGTTGGATTGGCCTCGTGATTTCAAATATGAAACGTGTATTTAAGCCGGGGACATATTGTTCTGAGGCGAAAAGCGAGATATTCACGTATCGCGGTTTTGGTTTGTCTATTTACTCCAAAACCGCTTTTGCAGGAAATTTGCGAGTTTTCAGACGTGCCGACAAATAAATACGAGCCGTCGTTATTTGTTCTGAATGTCCAGTCGGGATTAATCGAATTTCCTGATGCGTCTACGGTGCTTTTTGGTAGTGTCACGTCAATTCTAATCATGTCACACCCTCCAGGAGAAATTTGAACTCTCATAAAGCACCTTATAAGAGTGCCGTAGCAAAATTGGAGGGAGATTGGCGTCCAGGTCGCTCTAATGTTTGATGTGCTGGACTAAAGTTCCGTAGTTAACGTTTGGATCCTTAGCGCTCATAATACTGCTACAGTGAGCACATTGAACCACTAACCTCAAACATACGTCTAATAACGGATTAGCCCTCGATGCGCCAAATCACCCTTTTATTTTGACCAGGAAATAGGAATCAGTGAATAAGCGGATAAACGTTTGGGTTTCCCCGATTCTTTAACCAAAGATGAACGTCTTTCCTATCGCAACTGATTCCACACAAAATACAAGGAGAAATGGCGATCAAGATCTTTCGTCCGGCTGCTCTACCATTGAGCTACTGACCCTGGTAGTCAGGATGGATTCGAACCACCGTCCGCTGGTTTTCAATTGAAGTATTCCTGATCTTCGCTACCCTGTATAATATAATAAATTAGAAGAAGAGAATAAGCGACAAAGATCTTTTTTTCAAATTACAAGTTTGATGAAATCATTGTCTTCACTACTTCTTCTAACTTTGTTCGCAAAATCAATTAAAAGTTAATCATCATTAAATAAAGTTATATCTTTTCTGGTAAATTTTTGTCTTTTGTACGGAGACAATCTTCCCCGTCTTGGTTGTTCTGGTGTTAGTGACTTTTTTGCCATATTCTTTGAGCGATACTGGAGTCTCAATAGTCTTTTTGATTCGATCTCTTGCTCTTCTACGTAGTTCATTTGCCTTTTCCTTAAGTTTTCTATCTTCACTACCTTCAACGAAAAACGCTTTAGCAGTTGAAGCAATAAATATAATACTATTTAACCATATGATCTTCATTCTATCTCTATGGTTTGAAATAAATGTTTCGTCACCAGTTTCTAAAGAAATAACATGTATTACTTTATCTATGATGTTTACACATCTAATTATATGAAATTGACCATTCCATATTATAACATTTCCTACTTGTAGCTCGTTCCACGGTTTCATCTTGGTACCCTATATTCTATGACGTAGACTTTGTTTAAACCAGTTCCTGAACTATCAATCTTTGCTATTTTTGCTGTACCTTTCCAAATCTTGTTAAAATCACCTAGATCATTTACCATCATTGAATGAGTACAAGATACATAAAGTGCTAACACGAGAATTAAAAGATATTTCATAAGACCTTCCTGGTGAGCATAGATGGAGTTGAACCACCGATATCTTCCTTATTAGAGAAGTGCTCTAACCAACTGAACTATATGCCCAAATATTGATGTTCGTTTGTTCCAAGACTCTATTGCACAAGACTTTTCACTATCTGGCATTTGTAATCCACACTTGGTACACCATACGTACCCATCAGTATGAACAAAGCCAGATATTTCAATCTTGTTGCTCCGACATAAGGGACACGACCGTAACTTTTGATTCTTTTTTAGTTTGTATCTCATCTTTGTATTTTTGATATATTTCTTCTTGTTCTTTATCAGATAGGTCATAACTTCTGCACCAAATCAACATGTCGCAAGTTTCACATATAATATCTCCAGCACAACCAATTTCTGGCGCTGGTCCATCCTTCCATATAATTATATGGGTTGGATGTAGTATCTTATGTAGTATAGTCCAAGCCCTAGCTAGAAATCCTTCCCAACTCATCCTGAATCTCTTTTTTTGCACGCTGTTTCTCCGTTTTCTTAGACTTGGGAGAAACTGGTTCTCCCTCCCACCAGTTCCTAAGTTTAGGTATATGGAAGTCTATGAAGTTACGCATTAGCTTGCTAACTCTGTCGTATGGTTTCATTCATAGTCTCTTACTGATATTACTCTACCATGGAATGGTATCATGTCCTTGGTAAGTTCTTGATATCGAATTGTTACCATCGATCCAATATACTTGTTAATGTTTTTGAACCAATGTTTACGTTGCTTAACTGTGCCCATTGGTTTTACATCAAACTCAGTTCCATACTTATTCTTACATCTAAATGTAATACATCCTGCATCTCTACCTATACCTTCCTTACCCCCAACTACTTCGTATTCATCATCAAAGAAGTCCTTTAGTTTTTGTAGATCTGCGCAGTGCTTATCTCCTGGACATAGTACATAGCTTACATCATTACGAGCCATTCCGCCCTCAAATCCTGCAGCTATAAACTTCTTTTTATAGGCAACTAATTCTTCTTCAGAATCGACTCTATAAGTAGCCACATATACACATTTTCCAAGGCGTAGAAACTTTACATCCTCAATTTTAAATTCTGTGGCACCAGCATCTAAAAAGGCATCTGTAATTAGAGTATGTCTTGCCGTAAAATTAATATTTGTATCTACACAGTCATATATCCAGTATTCTAGGTCCTCTGTCTTATATCCTTCAATTTCGTCATCTCCAAGACGCTCTTTCTTAATAAGTGCTCCGATATCTTGAAGGTTAAGACCGTGGATATAGATTTCACCATCTAATGGCGCTCCTACCTTATCCTGAATCATTTGTACATCTGTATCTAGATGTGACAATGTATTCCAGTATTTTGCTGATCTGGATTGATATCTATCATCATGCACACACCGAGCCCCATTCATCTTGGGCTGAGTGTAACACGGATATTTAATTCTGTGCTTGCTCTTTGCAAAACTTTGCGCTAACATGGGATAGATAATGTTGTTCTTGGGATCTGCTCCATCTTGAGTATATCCCTTATCTATCTTCTTGTTCCACTGACTTTCTGCTTGAGAGCACGCTTGCTCAAAAGGTGTTGTCTCGTTTTTCTTTCCAATATTCTTTCCTTCTTTAACTATTTCAATATCTTCCTGAAGTTTTCCACCAACAAATCCATGAGAATTATGAATCTCAGCTCCATAATCGTGACCAGAATCTAGAATCTTTACTACCCATATCTTCCATTCTTTCATCTTACCAGTAGAAGATTTTTGGAACAATTTTGGAAATGATTTGCTATTCATGTTTTTCCCTTTTATACTTTAATATGTGTTCAATACATTCATTTGCGCGATCAATTATGTTTGTTTTTGTTAATTCTACAAATCGGTGCGGCGGAAACATTCTAAAGATGAATTTCAATACTTCATCTGATGCTGTTCTCCACTTATCTTCGAATTGTGATGCATGACGTACTCCATCATCTACTGGCTTAATAGTAGGTGGTATATGAAATATAATGTCGTATCTTGGAGGAAAATTGAGCTTATTCATCCTCTTAAATATATCATTAATAAACATTACATCTTTTAAATCATTCTTTCGGAATTCCATTACATATAACCAACCAATGAAGATCGGACTATCTGTAATGATAAGATCTGTTTTTAGTGAGATAGAATCTTCCCAATCGATCTGTTTTTCCATTATTCTGTATTGGTCTTGTACACAATCGATACAACCATACTTAGTAATGTATCTGCGCGCATATTCAGATACTAACTCTATCGATTTAAGGTCCTCGTGGCCTCTACAGTATGCTGATAGAGCTCTAGCCGTAGATGTCTTACCAGATCCTGGTACGTTCAATAGAAATTGACATCAGCTACGCTAGTGTAAACATGGGCCATAACTTTACCTTTTATGTCCCAGTTATAGCATGTATGACTATTGCTGATAAGACATGTTCGTATACCCATCTTCGTAGAAGCTATTACATCTTTAGGATTATCGTCTACCCAAACATCTATCTTCTCAGATTTGAATAGAACTTCTTTTGAATTCCCTATCCCTACAAAATGCAGAGCATCCACCATTGGAAAATATTTTTTAACGGCTTCTCTTGTTACTTCCTCTACGCTTATATCTCGCGCAGTTATTATGACTATTTTGTGCCCTTCTTTTTTCCACTGATTAAGTTTGTTTACTGCTCCAGGGAGGGGGACTATTCTTTTCATGTATATTGGATCTTCAAACAGTCTGAATATCTCTTTCCTCATCTCTTCTGGAAACTCAGAGAAGTTATAGTCAAATCTTTTAGGATAGCTTTTAGTCTTCGTATTTTTTGCGGCTATCTTAACGACAGACTCTTCCATATAAACTAATGTTTGGTCCAGGTCTATTCCAATTATCATGCTGCACATC
>Ga0172366_10000957_pt1 | contig 22063 bp, 26 predicted proteins | sample LakKivSesite69cm_FD_114533 | JGI IMG/M metagenome (GOLD analysis project Ga0172366, IMG submission 114533) | Sediment microbial communities from Lake Kivu, Rwanda - Sediment site 69cm | ecosystem: Environmental > Aquatic > Freshwater > Lake > Sediment | place: Rwanda: Western Province, Lake...
GGAACATCATGAAGATCATAGCCAAAAATTTCCTTGAATTTATTGTTGAGGTAAGTAAGGGTATTATTCTTCCCAATAACCATAATACCATAAGGTGCATTATCTGCGAGGACCTGGAATCTTCCTCGTTCTTTTAATATTTCTTCCTCTGCCTGCTTTCGCCCGGTGATGTCAATAATAAATGACATGTAGTATTCAAAATTCCCCTCACTATCAAAGACACCTTCAACGAATAATTCTACAGGCACTCTCGAACCATCTTTACGGATATATTCCTTCTCATAGCGAACAGGTTGCCGTGTTGTCCGGAGTTGTTCAAGTATCTTCGCTTCTTGTTCCCTCCATTCTGGCGGGGTGAGCTCTTTACTCAACTTGATGATGGAGAGCTCTTTATCACTGTAGCCGAGAAGATTACAGAATGCTGTGTTCCAGAAGCGAAGGTCCCCATCAGGTTCTTCTGCAGCTATCGGCTGGGAAGAATGCTCTATGATGTTTGCGAAGAACTGCTGACGCTCCTGAAGCTCCTGTTCCCGCTCAATGTTGTTCAGCCAGTGCTGGGCTTCTCTCTCGGCACGCTTCTTGTTGAGGAACTCTTCTGGAGAGATGTAGTAGGAGTTGCGGTATACATGGTACCCCCGTATCAGGAGTGGGTGGGTCATCACTATGCCCTTTATGATCTCGGGGTCAAACTTCCACCGGTCATACTGACAGATGGCAATACAGGGATATTTCGGAAAGAAATCACGGTTGAGCTTTGCCTCGTATTCGAGAATCTTATCGGAGCCGGGGAGTCCTTTTAACACCCAGGTCATCTCGCCTGTGAGTCTCAGGGCGAGATAGCCCTTCTTGAATGCCTTTTTTGTCTCGGTAATGAGGAGTTGTATCATTCTGTCAGGATCAAAGGAACCTTTCCTCGTGTATGCCTCTGTTTCGTGCAGAATGACGAGTTGCCCCGATGCTTCTTTTTCGGCGACATCCACCCCTTCTTCTTGAAGGTACTGTCTCACCTGCTCTGCGGTATGGGCATCCACCACATAGACACATTTTTCACCCTTTTTGAGCCCAATCTTTATGAAAGGGATAACAGCATCACGCCATTCCTCAGGTGTTTCATAGATGAGGCAGAGGTGGTCGTGGGGTTTTAATGATTTTAGAGCCTGGGTTAATTTGCGGATCTTTTGTTCGTTTGCATTGGTACTCATATCATGCCCCCGCCATATCAGGGGATTATACTATCTTAATGATAGTATTTTTATAATATATAAGTATAGCATGGGAACAATAATTAAGACAATAAATTGTATAAGTCACATACATTTGCTACAATACCCCCTTTTCAAACCCGTCTGACGACTGACATTTAATTCTTTTGACAGAGTTTAACTATAAGAATTGACAAGGGAAATATAAACATGTTAAGAATTATCTTTAGTTTTTGGGGGTTTAATTGACTGTAAGGGTTCAAGAAAAAGGACACGATGTGAAGGTAGACCTGGACATATTAAGACACAGCACATCCCATCTTATGGCACAGGCAGTAAAAGAGCTTTTCCCTGAAGCAAGGGTAGCCATTGGCCCATCAATAGATACAGGTTTTTACTATGATTTCGATTATGCACCAGGATTTACAGAAGAAGACTTACTAAAGATTGAAGAGCGGATGAAAGAAATAGCAAAGATGGACATACCAATTGAAAGAAAGATACTCAGCAAGGAAGAAGCCCTTGAGACGTTTAAAAAAAATGGAGAAACATTTAAGGTAGAATTGTTAGACGGGATAAGCGATAAAGAGGTCAGTGTATATACGCAGGGTGGTTTTACTGATTTGTGCAGAGGCCCTCATTTAAACTCAACCGGCAAGATAAAGGCGTTTAAACTCTTGAGCCTTGCCGGTGCATACTGGAGGGGAGATGAGAAGAACAAGATGCTCACAAGGATATATGGAACAGCCTTTCCTGATGAGGCATCTTTAAACAAATACCTCCAATTTCTCGAAGAGGTAAAAAAGAGAGACCACAGAAGGCTCGGGAGGGAACTTGACCTGTTCAGCGTCTCTGATGAGGTAGGCGCCGGGCTTGTCATTTACCATCCTCACGGTGCCCTTTTGAGATATATCCTTGAAGATTTTGAAAGGAAGGAACATTTAAAGAGAGGATATAAGTTTGTGGTGGGGCCCCATATTTTAAAACTGGATTTGTGGAAAAGGTCAGGCCATTATGAAAACTACAGGGACAACATGTATTTCACGAAGATGGATGATGTAGATTACGGGATAAAACCCATGAACTGTCTCTCTCACATTATGGTCTATAAGTCAACTATCCGGAGCTACAGGGATTTACCGCTTCGGTATTTTGAGCTCGGCACTGTATTGAGGCACGAAAAATCAGGTGTCCTCCACGGGTTGCTCAGGGTAAGAGAGTTTACCCAGGATGATGCACACATCTTTTGCAGGCAGGACCAGCTGCACCGGGAGATACTGAATATTATTGAGTTCGTCCGTGACACAATGAAGGTTTTTAATTTCGAATATGAGATGGAGATAAGCACAAAACCTGAAAAATATATAGGAAGCGACGAGGACTGGGAACGGGCTGAAAAGATACTGAAAGAGGTCCTCGACGACCAGCATATCTCTTATGAAATAAACGAAGGTGAGGGAGCATTCTATGGGCCCAAGATAGACGTGAAGCTTAAAGACGCCATAGGCAGGAAATGGCAATGCGCAACTATACAATGCGATTTTGCCCTTCCTGAAAGATTTGACCTTCACTATATAGACAGCGATGGCAAAAGAAAAAGACCTGTAATGCTGCACAGGGTTATACTCGGGGCCATTGAGAGATTTATAGGCGTTCTCATTGAACATTACGGTGGTCGTTTCCCTGTCTGGCTTTCTCCGGTTCAGGCCATTATCATGAACATTACGGATGAACAGGAAGGGTACGTGAAGGCAATATATGAAACTATGGTCAATGAAAACATCAGGGTTGAACTTGATACAAGAAATGAAAAACTAAGTTTAAAAATAAGAGAAGGTATGGTAAAAAAGATACCATATATGGTAATAGCTGGTAAAAAGGAGATGGATTCAAAATCTATTACTGTGAGGGTAAGGGACGGAGGCGAATTAAAAGATATTGCACTGAAGGATTTTATTGATAGAATAAAAGAAGAAAATACTCTCAGGAGGTGAGCTCTATAGGAAAGGATAATAAAGACATCAATATCAACGAGAAGATAAAGGTAAGGGAGGTAAGATTAATTGACGACAACGGAAAGCAGCTGGGCATTGTACCAACAGTCGAAGCAATCAGAATGGCAAAGGAACAGGACCTTGACCTGGTAGAGGTTTCTCCAAAAACAAATCCGCCTGTATGCAAGATTATGGATTATGGCAAGTTTAAGTACCAGCTTGCAAAAAAGGCACAGGAGGCTAAGAAAAAACAGACTGTGATTCAGATTAAGGAGATGAAGCTGGGCCTAAAGATTCAGGAGCACGACCTCATGTTCAAGATCAAGCATATAAGGGAATTTTTGGAAGACGGGTGCAAGGTAAAGGTGATAGTAATGTTCAAAGGAAGAGAAATACTCCATAAGGATATGGGGGAAAAGCTTACACAAAAGATAATAGAGGCTATTAAAGATATAGGCAACCTGGAACAGAAACCGAAATTTGACGGGAGAAACATCGTAATGGTTTTTGCTCCAATGTAAAGGAGGATTACATGCCAAAATTAAAGACACACAGGGGTTTAGCGAAAAGGGTTAAGGTAACTGCAAGGGGTAAAATAAAAAGAGCTAAGGCCTTTCACAGCCACCTCCTTTCTTCTAAAACACCAAAGATGAAGAGAAGATTATCGAAATCTGATACAATTCATCCCTCTGATATGAAAAGGATAAAGTCATTAATACCTTACTTATAAAAACTAAAGAGGTGGAAAGAGATGCCAAGGGCAAAAAGAGGAGTTAAAGCAAGAAGAAGAAGAAAAAAGATTTTAAAACTCGCAAGGGGCATGTACGCCAGCAGACGCAGTACGTATACGATGGCAAAACGCACTGTATTCAAGGCACTGAAGTATGCATACAGTGGCAGGAAACAGAGAAAGAGGGATTTCAGGTCATTATGGATCGTAAGGATCAATGCAGCCTGCAGGGCATATGGTATACCGTATAGCAGATTTATTAATGGTTTAAAAACTGCCAATATAACTCTAAATAGAAAAACCCTTGCCGATATGGCAGTGAATGATCCTTCAGGATTTGAAAATGTAATCACAAAGGTTAAAGAGGTAGCTTTACAGCAGAAGAATTGAAGATGAGAAGATGAGAAAGTTGGGAAGGGTGGACCTTGGATATACTTGAGCTAAAAGACAAGGTTAAAAGCGGAATATCCTCTATAAAAACCATCGAAGATTTAAAGAAGGTGAGAACATCCCTCACAGGCAGAAAGGGTATGTTTTCGGAGTATATCGACAAAATCAAGTCGCTGGAAAAAGAAGAGAGGAAATCATTCGGCAAGGAGATAAACAGGCTTAAGGCATGGACCGAAGAGAGGTTAAATGAGTTAGAAGCATTTTATGAAGAGGAAGAAAAGGGGCGAGAGGGCAGGTTGTCATGGATCGACATCACAATGCCTGGCAAGACCCCTCTAAATGGGAAAAAACATCCTATCACACAGACCTTTGAAGAAATTATCAGAATATTCTCCTTCCTCGGCTTTTCTGTGGCAGAGGGTCCTGATATTGAGCTTGATTATTATAATTTTGAAGCGCTTAACATCCCCAAAGACCATCCCGCAAGAGATATGCAGGATACATTTTACATAAAACAGGGCATTGTACTTAGAACCCACACATCACCCGTTCAGATCAGGGTGATGGAATCTCAACTACCGCCCGTGAGAATAATTGCCCCTGGAGCTGTATATAGATGTGACCAGGATATCTCCCATACACCCATGTTCCATCAGGTTGAAGGTCTAATGGTGGATAAGCATGTGCGGTTTTCTGATTTAAAAGGAATTCTGACGATATTTGTACATGAGATGTTCGGTAGCAAAACACCCCTCAGATTCAGACCGAGCTATTTCCCATTTACTGAGCCCTCGGCCGAGGTCGATATAGGTTGTGTAATATGTAATGGAAATGGTTGCAGGGTATGTAAAGATACAGGCTGGCTTGAGATCCTCGGCTCCGGCATGGTGCACCCTCAGGTATTAAAAATTGTCGGCTATGACCCTGAAGAGGTTACTGGTTTTGCCTTCGGGATGGGGGTCGAGAGGGTTGCAATGGTAAAGTTCGGTATAGATGATATCAGGCAATTTTATTATAATGATATGAGATTTCTTTCGCAGTTCTGAGGTAAGATTGTGAGAATTCCATACGAGTGGTTAAAAGAATTTGTTGTTCTAAATGCTAAGCCACATGAGCTGGCAAGAAGGCTTACCATGAGAGGCCTGGAGGTTGAGTCTATTGAAGAACAAACGCCATCTTTTGCCAGGGTGGTAATAGGTAAAATCCTTAAAATCGATAAGCACCCGCATGCACAGAACCTGTTAATATGTAATGTTGATATTGGAAGGGACACCTTCTCGATAGTGTGCGGTGCAAAAAATTTTAAAAATGGGGACAAGGTCCCTGTAGCAATGGCTGGAGCGCAGCTTGCCAATGGGGTAACCATAGAGAGGAAGGATATTAAGGGCATTGAGTCTATTGGTATGCTCTGCTCTGAGAAGGAACTCGGTCTCTCTGATGACCATAGCGGGATATTTATCCTGCCCGACAGTCTTAAGTTAGGTGATGAACTTAAGGAAGCTCCCTGGATCAAGGATGTCGTTCTTGATATAAATGTGGCCCCCAACAGGGGAGATTTGCTATCAATTTACGGGATAGCAAGGGAAGTCGGGAGCATCTTCAACCAAAAAGTAACCGTGCCATCATTCAGGCTCGAGGAAGGGAGGAAAGAAGACATAAAGGAATACTTGAAGCTTGAGGTTCTGAATAAAGATGCTTGTCCACGATATGTGCTAAGGATAATAAAGGGGATTTCGATAGTATCCTCACCTTACTGGATGAGAAGCAGGATAATGAAGTGCGGGATGAGACCGATAAATTCGATTGTTGATGTTACTAACTACGTGATGCTTGAGTTTGGACAACCCCTTCATGCATTTGACTATGATATGTTGAGGGGCAGAAAAATTGAGGTAAAACTGGCAGAAGGTAAAACGGTTTTCCGTACCCTTGATGGTGAGGACAGAAAGCTGAACGAGAGGGATATACTGATATGTGATGGAGCAGGTCCTGTTGCGATTGCAGGCATTATGGGTGGTGAGAATTCAGAGATAACAGAAAACACAAAAAATGTAGCGCTGGAAAGTGCCTTCTTTAACCCATTATTCATAAGACAAACAGCAAGAAGGCTGGGTCTCAGGTCAGAGGCCTCACTACGATTTGAAAAGGGGATTGATATTGACAATGTTGATCTCGCAGCGAAGAGGGCTATCAGTCTGATGAATCAACTCTCAGGCGGGACTGTTATAAAAGGAAAAAAGGAGGTGAAAGAGGATAAAGAGAAAAAGAGCATCTATGTGAGTTTTGGAAAGATAAATGAGATTGTGGGAACAACTATAGAACGGAATGAGATTATGAATGCTTTAAAATCAATAGAACTGGAGGCGATGAATGAGGAAGAGAACGGTCTTTTACTCTCAATTCCATCATTCAGACACGACCTAAACGAGTATATGGACATTATAGAAGAAGTGGCACGGATATACGGTTACGAACATGTACCGGCAACAACACCTGTTACCACATTACAGGCACAAAAGAGGGATAAAAAAGATATCTATTCAAATGAAGCAAAAGACTATTTCAGGTCTTCAGGTTTCTTTGAGCTGATAAACTATGCCTTCTCCAGTGTGAAAGATATAGAAAATTTCTTAATTTCAGCGTCTGATGAGAGGGCTTCATTCGTAAACATAATGAATCCTATATCAAAAGACTACGGTATAATGAGAACGTTTATCACTGCCGGGATCTTAAAAAGTATTGCCTACAACGCAAATAGAGGTGTAAAAAATCTGAGGTTCTTTGAGATGGGGAAGGTGTTTTTCTCAAGCGGGGAAGGTCTACCATATGAATATCCTGCTATTTGTTTTGCTCTGACAGGGAAAGAAAGGGATTACTTCTGGAGAGATGCTTACTCTGAATATGATTTTTTCGACATAAAAGGGATTCTGGAAGGCTTGATGGAACGCTTTAGCCTTGATTTCTCAATCAATAGAAGTGAGGAACCTTTTTTAAACAGTAACAGGGCTGCCGACATTTTTATGGATGGGCAAAAGATAGGCTGGGTTGGAGAGATAAAAGAAGAGGTCTTAAAAACATATGAGATTGAACAAAAGGTCTATTGTGCAGAGCTAAGATTTGATATAATCATAGAGAAGGGTAGTTCAGGGGTGAAATACAGACAGATACCAAAATACCCGCAGGTAACGAGGGACTTTTCATTTTATATAGACGATAAAATACCTGTCTCTACCCTTATCGAAAGCATTAAAAGGGTTTCGCCCCTGATAACAACCGTTGGGGTATTCGATATGTTTAAAAAAGAGGCGAGAAGCATATCCCTTCGCGTGGTATTTCAATCATTCGAGGATACCCTGAAGGACGGGGAAGTAAACAATTTACAGGAAATTATTATAAAAGAACTTACAAATATAGAAGGAGTTACGTTAAGAACTTAAGGAGGGCATATGACAAAGTTAGAAATAGTTACAAATCTTTATGAGAAGCTTGGGTTTTCTAAAAGGGAGTGTGCGAATATCGTTGATAGTTGTTTTGAGATCATAAAAAAATCTCTGGCAAATGGTGAAAATGTTAAAATATCAGGGTTTGGTAATTTCATTGTGAAAGAAAAGAAGGCAAGGAGGGGGAGAAATCCTCAAACAGGCCAGGAAATTGTGATTTCTAAAAGAAAGGTTTTAAATTTCAGGCTAAGCCAGATTCTGAAAGATGAGATAAACAGCGTAAAAGGGAAATGACCCAGGATATCCCTGATAAGGTATTTTATAGAATAAAAGATGTATGTGGTTTAACTGGTTTAAAACCCCATGTACTCAGGTACTGGGAACAGGAATTCAAGGATATCAAGCCTGTTAAAAGCCCAGGGGGACAGAGGTTATATAAAAGGAAAGACCTTGACGTAATCCTTACGATAAAAAACCTTCTTTATGAAAAAAGGTTTACTATTGATGGGGCAAAAAGGTATCTGACAGGCCATAAGCGCCTCCTGGATGAAATCAGGGAAGAATTGACAGAAATAGTGGAAATACTTAAAAAGGGAGATTTGAAATGAAGAAATGTATCATTATCTTTTTGCTACTTTTTCTTTGTTCCTGTGCCACCGACGGGCCCATTCATGTGGCAAAAAACGAGGCAGAGAGTTTTAAGAGTTCATACAACGAACCAAAATTAAGGGAACTCTATAATAAAAATGATATGCTGTTGAAAAATATCTACCTCAGGCTCAACGCATCTAATATCAATATATACAAAGAAGGGATAGGCCTGACCATATTAAGCGATCAGAATAACGAGCAACTTCACTATATCATGTTGAATATCAGACCGTCTGAGATATATTTTAATGAAAACGCTACCACACCCGAACAGAGATTTTCTCATGTTTTAACTACGTATTTTCCTAAGTACCTGCATTACATAAAAAAGGAAGACCTTGACAGGGATGACATAGAAGGTCTGGCTCTTGGTATATACTGGCCTGTCCGTGATTTTTCGCAATGTAATCAGTATGGCGGTTTTATTGAATACATCCATATTTATTTCTCAAAAGAAGACGTATGGGATATCCTTGACGGGAATAAAAACTTTGTCGATGTAGTACAAAACACAGAGGTTATTACAAGCCTTAACCTGGAACCAGCAAAGAGTGTAAGACCGATATTTTAGTAACAGAAATTAAGGTTTGGGCTAAGGTTGAGTTTTTGAAATGTATTGATACTTATACTCAACCTTGACCTCAGCCTGAAAGTTGTCAAATGAATGCAACTTGGTATCAGCTCTGTTTGATCAGAATGATACCCAGGACGGTTAAAACAATCCCCACGATTCTTTGCAGGGTTACTTCCTCTCTCAGGATCAATATACTCAATACTACAGTAATAAGGGGATATGCAGCGGCAATAGGTACGATCTTTGTAGTCATACCCGTCCTCAGCAGATAATAGTACGTCCACATACCCAATAGGCCTGCCATTATACCGCTTGCTGAAAATAAAGAAAAATTCTTAAAGGATATTTTTGTCAGTTCATGGAGCTTCCCTGTAAAAACATATATGAGGAACAATACAATTGTTACAGCAAAGCTTCTGATCAGAATCCCTGCCAGGGGGTCTACATCCTTAAGTCCTATCTTTTCAAGCAGTGGGGTTGACCCCCACAGTAACATAGTTACGATAAGCAGAAAAAATGTTAAAAGGTCATTATAAGTCATATCGGTATGCCTCCACTTTTTCCGATATTCAATGAAGGGAATGGAGAAGGAGTAAAGGAGAGCACGAATATTATAAGGATGATAAAGGCAATAAACTTCCTCTTAGCATCAAGTTCTGTTTCCATATCAAAAGGCGCTGGATGACGCATACCAAAGATAAGAAGTATTATCACGAGGGTTAACCAGCCCGGGTTGTAAAATACGGCAAGTATTGCCAGCAACAAGATTGCCGCAACAAAGACCCATTTACTTTTCTCCCCGAATACCGCATAAATTACATGCCCGCCATCCAATTGTCCGACAGGCAGAAGATTCAGGGCCGTTACAAATAAACCCACCCACCCTGCATATCCAAAGGGGTGCAAAACAAGGTCATAGCCCTGTGGAATACTCCCTACTATTGATTTCTGAAGGATTTTAAAAATCAAAGGGTCTCCAAGCTGGAGGTAAGACATGTCCCCGGTTATAAGCTGAACCTTCGAAAGTTTTATACCTAAAATTATAAAGGGAAGAGAAACAAGAAAACCGGACAATGGACCCGCTACCCCTATGTCGAACAGAGCCTTTTTGTTGATGATAATTCCTTTCATCTTGATGATCGCACCAAAGGTACCGAAAGGAGAAAAAGGAAAAGGGATAAAGTACGGCAGGGTTGCTGGAATACCATATCTTTTGCTCATGAAATAATGGCCCATCTCATGGGCAAGAAGAATTGCGATGATGGAGACACTATATGAAACACCACCGACAAGGTATGTGGAGGCAACGGTAAGTAGAAAAAGTATAACCTGTATCATCTATGCCTCTAAAAGCCCATGCTCCATGTGTATACGGTCATACTTTGTTCCTCTTTTGACATTTATATCAAAGGCTGTAAGGGTATCAAGAAAAGCGATTAAATCCTTTCTTGAAATTTTTTGACTTGTCTTCGACAGCTTATACGCAAAATAGGGGTTCTGGTAAGGGAGATAGTGTTTTTTTTCAGAAGGTTTTAATTCTAAACTTTCTTTCCATTTATGAAAGGTTTTCAGAAATATATCGTATTCTGAGCCTGCCTTAAATACCTCCTCCATATCCTTTGCCTGTAATAAAAGTCTCACCTGCCTGACCAGATAGCTGTGTATGGCAAGGATATGCAGCCCATTCAACAAAAGGTTTTCAAAGATATATAATGTTTCTTTCTTATCCGTACTTGCCAGTGCATCAAAAAGGGCTGCCAGATTCTCCTCATGTGTTTCCGTAACTATAGAAAGAACATCTTTCGATTTTATCTCTTTCCTATCACCTACATAGTTTACAAGCTTCATTAGTTCTGATTCTAATATTGACTCGTCTTTAATCCTTTCCGTCAAAAGTTTAAGCCCTTCGTGGGTCATTTTCTTTTTGTATTTTCGTATAAAATTTCTTACCCTGTCTTCAATACGTTTTTCAATATTCCTCTCCATTATGACCGTATTCCCCTCTATTGGCTTATACACACCCTGAGGTTTGGCTGTAGTATAGATAATAATATGTATTCTTTCTTTTAATGCCTGCAACTGCTCTTTCATCTCCTCTATTAATGCCCTTTCGGGGTCTAAAAGCACAAGGACAAGATTATCTCCAATAAATAAGGTAGAGGCCTTCTCAATGACCACGTTTTTGATATCCTTTCCTGTAACAATAACGATCTCCGGATTATCAACCCATTCCCTCGCAAGGGTATAGATATCCTCCGTGATATTTTCTTTCTTTCCTATGGCTATCGTAATGTCTTTCATATACCGGCTTTTGTCTGGGTTTAAGGATTCGAGGCCTGCCCTGCCAAACCGCAGCCTGCCCTGCTGAGCAGTGCTTGGCCAGGCCTGCCATGGTACGACGCATGTCTGTGCCAGGGGGTCTTGGCCAGGGATTCAAGCATTTTTTAAAATCCTGTTCTTTTCACTGCCCTTAGATTACTATATAAGAGGACACTTTGCAACAATCATGGAAAGGAAAAAGCTTACTCTTTTTTTTCTTCAATGCCGTATTTTTTCTTTAAAAATTCCAATCCTGTCATTGGATAAAGGGCGTATATAAGGATATCCCCCATATCATCGGTTATCCCTTTCAAAACCTCTTTTGCTTTAGGCATTTCCGGCTCAAGAATATCCCCAGGTCTCGATTCTATTGGTACTTCACCCCTCTCATACCCTTTTAATGCCTTTTTTCTTATCTCTTCATTCACAGGTGCGGGAGGCTTTCCATAAAGACCATAGAAGTAGTCTTTTACCTCTTTTGAGATCATCTTATACCTTCCTGCTATTACATTGAAAACTGCCTGGACACCCACAATCTGGCTTGTTGGTGTTACAAGAGGAGGAAAACCAAGGTCCTGTCTTGTTTTCGGTACTTCTTCGTACACCTCTTTTAACCTGTGCAGTGCCTTTGCCTGTTTTAGCTGGTTTACCAGATTGCTTATCATACCCCCGGGTATCTGGTGCATGAGGACACCTATGTCAATAACGGAAAATTTTGTAGTATCTGCAAAGGATATATAATTGGGTATTATACCCTCAAGATACTCATCAATCTCCGATAACTTTTCAAGGTCAAGGTGTGGGTCATATGGGGTATCCCTGAGTGCAGCGATAAATGGTTCAACTGCAGGATGGGAAGACCGTAAGGCAAAAGGAGCAAGACATGTATCTATCCCATCTGCACCTGCCTCAATAGCCTTAAGACATGACATGGATGCCATACCACTCGTATAGTGGGTATGGAGGTAAACAGGTATTTTAAGGTTTGTTTTCAGAGCAGAAACAAGCTGATATGCATCATACGGTGATATAATACCCGCCATATCCTTTATGCAGAGAGAATCTGCACCCATATCCTCTATTATCTTTGCTTTGCCAATATAGTAATCTATGTTGAATATCGGCCCCCCGAGCTTTTTTTCTGTCAGGGTCAGGGAATATGAGATAGCACCCTGAACGTGTTTGCCGCATTCCTGTATCGCCTTAAAAGCCGTAATAAAGTTCCTTTCGTCATTTAATGCATCAAAGACCCTGAATATATCTATACCAACCTCTGCTGCCTTTTCTACAAAGGCCTTTACAACATCATCGGCATAGTTCCTGTATCCAACAAGATTCTGCCCTCTAAGAAGCATCTGCAGCTTTGTATTGGGCATCCTTTCTTTAAGCAGTCTTACCCTTTCCCACGGGTCTTCATTTAAAAACCTTGTCATTACATCAAATGTTGCACCGCCCCAGATTTCCATTGAATAAAATCCTATGCTGTCCATCTTATCAGCAATGGGAAGCATATCTTCTGTTTTCATTCTTGTTGCAAATAGCGATTGATGTCCATCCCTTAAGGTTAAATCTGTGATCCTTACGGGTTTCTTCTCTGCCATTGTTAACCCTCCTCGGGAAAGTGTGAATTAGTAACACGTCTATCAGGAAAAATCAATGGAATTTTTTGAATGACTCTGCTATCTTATATATACGGGATGTAGCTCAGTATGGTGGAGCACAGCGTTCGGGACGCTGGGGTCGCAGGTTCAAATCCTGTCATCCCGATTTTTTATTATTAACTTTCAGTTGCACAGGCACTCTACATGAAGATAATAAATGAAAGGATTACATTAGCTACCAGAGGGAGTGGTGATCTGATCAATATCACTGAGAAGTTAGCTCTATTGCTTGAACGTTCAGAGCTTAAAAAGGGCAATATTACTGTTTTTGTTGTTGGTTCAACTGCTGGGATTACTACCTTTGAATATGAGCCTGGACTGATAAAGGATATGGAAGAGATGTATGAAAGGCTTGCCCCATCCAATAAACACTACCACCATGACGATACCTGGGGTGATGCAAACGGGTTTAGCCATATCAGGGCAACACTCACAGGCCCAGCCGTCCCAATACCTTTCGAGAACAGCAGGCTCTTACTGGGTACCTGGCAGCAGGTGGTGCTCGCAGAATTCGATAATCGACCGAGGAAACGAGAGATAGTGGTACAAATTATAGGGGAGTAATGATGCAGCTTTCAGCTTTCAGCCTTCAGCAATCAGTGATTAGCTTTCTGATTCTTTATTGAGAAATTCCTGATAGCTGAAAGCTAATAGCTGATAGCTCGTAGCTCATTTATAAAACACCCCGCCTGCAAAACTCACGGACGATGAACCGTCTGTCCATTGTTTATAGCTGATTTTGTCACAGCTACTACCCTCAAGAAGACTTAGTTGAAAATATATAGGTGTGAGACCACATATCCTTCTTCTGTCCCCTTCATCTTTTATAGCCTCAAAAAATCCCTTTGCATCAACGTTTCTTATGTAATTGAGTATTGTCTCATCCCTCTGTTTCGATTGATTTAAGGTATAAGGATCAAGCTGGTATGTATCCCCGAATTGTGCCCCGATGTGTGCGAGGTCAGCCCCTGATATGATGATATAGGGCTTTCCATAAATATTCAGGGTTTCCTTAAAGTTCCTGAGAATTTCTAATAGCGTTTCATCATTTATACCCTTACTGCCCTCTATATATTCCTGCATCGAGCCTGTAAGAATGGGAAGGATTTCAATACTTCTTTCCGCCACTACGAATTGTATGATAGGCAACTGCAATTCTATGGAATGTTCGCTTCTATGAGGCCATTCAGCAATATACTCTTTTAATATGTGATTATCCCGTATAAGCCCCTTCAGTTCCTCAGAGATAGGTACAACACCGAGAGGTGTAGAAAAATCTTTCAAAGAGATACTCCATATTTTTTCAATAGGACGGTGTGATGTCCCGAGAATAACGAGGAGGGGCTTCTCTACGTGCCTCAAGTACCTGTATGCCTCCCTGTACACCTCTTTCCCCCTCGCGTAATCAATATGCGGTGCAAGGATACCTGTGACCTCCCCATGAATGTCATAATCCCCTGTAGTCTTCAGCATTTCATCAAGAAACATGGCAAGTTCATAGCTATTCTCTGAATAACTTTTTCCAGAAAGAAAGGGCTCTCTGAGAGGTGCGCCTTCGTACTCTTCTTTCAACCTTGTATAGTGGTCTTTAAAATTATCGTTGAACAGAAGAAAATTTGAATCCATAGTGTCAACAAGTTCCTGAATACGCTCGATATAGATTAATTCTCCATATGCCCTCATGTAATCCACCTGTATATCCCTCAAAGACCTTGTACCATCCATTAAAGAGAGGAGAAAGACCACATCCTTTGATACGATGAGGGGATTCTCTGTTATCCCTTCGGCATCCCTTATGAATACCATTTCCCTGCCTTCCTGTATAATAGGGATTGCCTCAACCCACCTTATCTTTGGCTTTTCCATGATATTTGTATAACATAATTTTAAAAATAGTGTAAATACAGGGTGTAGGGTATAGCATACTAACCCCTAAACCCTATCCCCTATTTTTTAATTGGTTATTGTTATATTAAAAAAAGGTTGACAATACCTTCTTATAATTTAAAAATTAATCAGCAATCTAAACTAACAGGGGGTAATACAATGCATTATGCATGGATTATAGCCTTTGCAGGAACGCTCGTTACAATCCTTGCCCATGGTTTCGGGAGGATGTCATATTCCGTTATACTCCCATCTATGAAGGATGGCCTTGCTCTCACATACACACAGCTTGGCTCTATTGCCATGGGGAACTTTATAGGGTACCTCTGTCTTGCAATTATAGGAGGATTCCTTGCAGCCCGTTTTGGTGTGCGGAGGATTGTTTTCATTTCACTTGTTGTTATTGGCATAAGCCTTTTTCTCACAGGGCTTTCGGAGTCCTTTACGTTTGCCTTTATTATGAGGCTATTTGCAGGTGCCGGGAATGGAAGCAGTTATGTCCCGATTATGGCGCTACCTGCTGCCTGGTTTGTGGCAAGAAAGAGAGGGCTTGCAACAGGCATAGTATCAGGAGGCATAGGTGTCGGTCTTTTCCTGTCAGGCATCTTGCTTCCTCCTGTTATTTCCGCATTTGGAAAGGATGGGTGGAGGTATGCATGGTTTTTTATGGGGATCGCCGTATTTGTCTTTTCTTTCGTATGTTATGTCTTTTTAAGGAATAACCCGAAAGAAAAGGGCCTCTCAATGTATGGTGGCGAAGAGGAACAGAAAGGGGGACCAAAGGTTACCCTTTTTTCCGCATTCAAGGATATTGTGGTAGAACCCGAGATATGGAAACTTGGGTGTGTATATTTTATGTATGGCTTCTCTTACATAATATACCTGACCTTCTTTGTTGCATATCTTACCAAGGAATTAGGGGTTGCACCGGTTGCGGCAGGCAGAATATTTGCTGTCCTCGGTGTTTTCAGTATATTCTGCGGGGTTATATGGGGCTGGATATCGGATGTCCTCGGGAGAAGATATGGCTCAATGCTTGCCTACATAACACTTGCCCTTTCGTATGTTGTTTTTGCCTTCTGGAAGGATTCCACAGGTTTTTATATATCCGCTGTAGTGTTTGGCATCACAGCCTGGTCTGTCCCTACTATTATGGCGGCAGCTTCAGGAGATGCAGTGGGGGGGAGGCTGGCACCTGCGGGTCTTGGTTTTATTACACTATTTTTTGGAATAGGCCAAGCCCTGGGACCTGTAATGGGCGGTTTAATCAAGGATGCAACAGGGACATTCACAAATGCCTTTGTCCTTTCTACTGCTGTCTCTTTATTGGGTGCCTTTGGGTCACTGATTTTGAAAAGAAAAGCATCATAGCTTAGCGCATGGAGCAGAGAGCAGAGGGTATAGGCTTTAAAACGCCATGCACCATGTATTATGCGTATTAATTATCGTGCATTGTACTAAAGGGGGATACCGTGAAGGATGATTCTACTTTCACTGTCCGTGACCTGCCGAAGCCGGAAAGGCCGAGGGAGAGACTCTTAAGGTTCGGTGCTGAGGCATTATCATCTCAGGAACTTCTGGCCCTGATTGTTGGGCAGGGTGTTTCCAAAAAATCTGTTATGACTATTGCCCAGGAATTGATGACAAGGTTTGGTAGCATCAGGGCAATAAGCGAGGCAACAATCGAAGAGCTTTCTAAGATAAAGGGGATTGGCATTGCAAAATCAGCCAAGCTCAAGGCTTCATTTGAACTTGCAAAAAGACAGGATTTGGAAGAAGAACATATAGATTACGATATTAAAGACCCTCAAGGTGTGGTAAAGGCTATTCGTGCAAAAATCAAAGATAAAGCAAAGGAACATTTCAAGCTTATCCTCCTCAACACACGGAATAAAATAATAGGGATATCAGACATTTCAACGGGTACTCTTAGTGCGAGTCTTGTCCATCCCCGTGAGGTTTTTAAAGAGGTAATCACACACAGCGCCTCTTCGGTAATCTTGGTCCACAACCACCCCTCGGGTGACACTGAGCCATCAGAAGAGGATATGAAAATAACCAAGCGTATGATTGAAGCAGGCAAAATATTGGGGATTGAAGTTCTCGACCACATCATCATCGGTAAAAAGGATTTTTGTAGCCTGAAGGCAAGGGGGCTAATATAGAGGCGAAATGAAGGACAGGAACGAAACGGCGAAACGGGGTATCGGCGAAACGGCATATAGGAAGGCTTGAGTTAGATTGGGTGGACAAGGGAGATATTATCGTCACGAAGTTTGACGATAAAGGGAAGACCTATCCTGCATCATATATTCGGGACGGATTTTAGAAGAAGGGATGGAAACAGATTGCCAATAATTTTAATATTCAATATAATACAGTAAATGACACTTAACACGCAAAAATTAGAAACTGAAAATTTAAAGCAATTTCCTAAACGTATTTACTCACCCAGAGAGTTTAAAAATTCTTGTGATGCAGGACTACATGCAAAACCATTCCTAAAATGGGCCGGAGGAAAAAAACAACTTTTAGGAGAGCTGGAAAAAAGATTACCAGCCTCTTATGTTTTAAATAGGTTTATGGAAAACTGTATTACTCCCTCGGTCTGGTGCTCCATGGAGAGAAAAGCAGCTGTTCAGTTCTTTACGGCAAGCGCTTCCCCCCATCCCCCTACCGTTACACTTCAGGGGGCTCTCTACCTTGCCGTGAACTTTACAGGCTTTTCTTTGCTCCACTCCGCAATGCCCATCGTCTGTAACACAATTTTCCTCAAAATAATTAGAATGAAAAAGCGTTGGCGATATGGTACCAGACAATATTAGGGGGCAAAAGACCGTGGAAGAATTAAAAGAAGAATATATTAATAATCCAAAGTTCCTTGATTTTGTGAGTAGAGAGTTTGAGTCTACTGCTTCAAACGCGACAATTGAAGAACTGGCAGAATTTGCCTTTGGGAGTATTGAAGAGGCGATAAAAGAATTTAAAGATTATGATACTGGAGGGGAATGATGCCAATTAAACAATCTGAAACTGTTATTCAAGCATTAGAAAATCTTGGTGGAGTTGCAACATTGGGGCAGCTTTACCGAGAAACAATGAAAATACCTAACTGTAAATGGGGAACTAAAACACCGTTTGCAAGTATCAGACGCATTGTTCAAACTCAAATAAAAGATATATATAAAATTAAACCTGGTCTTTATGGTTTGAATAAATATAAAAAACAAAATGAGAATAAAGGGATTATTCAAGAGACCTCTAAGAATAAGGATGCAAAAGAAATAAGAGAGTTTAATCATTCTTATTACCAAGGAATTTTAATAATAGTTGGAAATCTTAAACAATTCAAAACATTCTGCCCAGACCAAGATAAAAATAAAACTTTCCTGGACAGGAAGTTATCAGAACTACGGAGCCTGAAAGAAATTCCCAAATTCTCCTATGACTTTTTTGTAGATAAATGTAAAACCATTGATACTGTTTGGTTTAATGAAAAGGACATGCCAAAAAGCTTATTTGAAATAGAACATTCAACAGATATATACAGTTCCCTTATCAAATTTAATGAATTACAAGACTTCAATACAGCAATGCTAATTGTTGCTGATAAGCCGAGAAGACCGGAATACGATAACAAGATTAGAATGTCATCATTCAAAGAGATTAGTAGAAATGTAAAATTTTTAGACTACGAGTCCTTAATAACACAATATGAGGCGGTTATAAAAAACAAGGATTTAGAAACTTTAATTATTTAAAAATGAAGAAGAACAGAAACTTTAATGAAAAAAAAGATCCAAGGGAGATTTTATACAAAAACCTGTTGAAAAAAGGGGTAAATGACCACAATGCAAAAATTATTTCCTTGGACGCTGGTTTGGGCTTGGTAGACAAGAAATACTTGATAAGTCTAAGTCTTCCTAATAAATATCTTAAATCATCCATACAATTGCTAAAGAACTTTTATTTCGGCGAGTATGACTAATCTTAAGGTACTAAAAGAGGATTCTTATTGTGCTTTCCTTATCGGGGATACACGCAAAGGTAGGCACTATGTGCCACTTGCCTATTATGTAATGGAGAGATTCCTTAAAAATGGTTTTGCCCTCAAAGAAGACGTGATAAAAGGACAATATAACTGCAATTCAACACCGTATTGGAGAAGCCAGAAACGGGACTTCCTTCTCATCATGCACGAGCACCTGTTTATATTCAGAAAGCCAGCGCAAAATGAAGACCTGGGCAGAATCAGATATAGCATAATGGCATAAGGGATAATACTGATTTGCTTCGTCAATCCCACGAAGCACGGAGAAAATCAAAAGAACTATTAGAGCAGGCCAAAAGACAAGTGGAGGGAATGATTGAAAAATACAGCAATGCTTAAGAATCTAATGAATTATATAGTTCAATTATTTTTAATAGAATCATGCAATATAAAAGAGTAAAATATAGCAGATGAAGGAGGTTAGCTATATGAGAGAAGCATTGATCAAACTTCAGATTGGAAGCCTTGAGCAGCAATTAAAGGTATTAAGGTCAAAGATATCTATATCAAGGAAAAAAAAGGCACTTTCAGATCTTTATGGAATTTATGAAGGCAAATTTGATCTATCGTTAGAAGAGATTAAAAAACATGAATATTCCTTTGAGGGTAAACTGTGACGTATATTGTAGATACCCATATATTAATCTGGTTTTTAAATGGCGATTCGAGACTAAAGCAAAAACACTATAAAATACTTGTAGATAATAAAAATAATTTTGTTTTTTCAACAATAATTTTGGCAGAAATCAAACATCTAATCCAGTTAAAAAGGATAAATGTCCAATACGAAAAGGTTATTGAATACCTCAGTGAGCTAAGTAATTGTGTTATTTATCCTGTTGATGAGCTTGTTATTGAACAAATGCCGGGAGGACTTAATATACATGACGCTATCATAGTTGCAACAGGACTTGTTTACAAAAACGTCCTGGGTGAAGAAATACAGATAATCACCGCAGACAAGACTATTATAAGGTCTCGCATTCTTCCTGTTGCTTAAAGGTTTTCATTTTAGGAAATGAATTACCCCGAGGCAAGCTTCTGTATATCGAAAAAAGAATTGGAATAAGAATAGTTATTCGAAGCAAGCTTCGGGGAATTAATCCGAGGGGCAAATTTAAAAGGGAAAGCGGATGGGGACTGAAACTGTTTCTATAAAAGTAGAAAGCCTCTCATTAGGAGAGGCCTCTACCGACCGGGCGACACCCCGATCCAAAATTCGAAGCTAAATAAAACATACAGGGATTGTCAAGCGCAAAATGGAATTTATGATTATCTCAAACCTGACAAATGATTGCTGATTACTAAAACAGCTTAAATGTATCTTAAAATTGACCGAAGGGGATTAACAAAATCTTGATTTTTATACCTATAATTTGTTAACCTTAATTTTTTGTCAATCTTAATTTAAGGGACAGTTATGGATGACCTTACCTTTTTAAATAAAATAGAAGAGCTATCCGGAGAAAAGATATCTACATGCTATCAGTGTTATAAGTGTACGGCTGGCTGTCCGGTTGCAACTGAAATGGATATTTACCCACACAGGATTATACACCATATCATCCTCGGAGACAGAGAGAAGGTACTCAAATCAAAGACCATTTGGACATGCCTCATGTGTATCACATGCAGTGTGAGATGTCCGAACGACATAGATATCGCCCATGTTTTTGATACATTAAGGAAGGTCACGGTAATGGAACATATGGAAGCGGAAACAGATACATGGAGATTCGATAAGCTTTTTCTCGACAGCGTTGCAAAACACGGTAGGCTTCATGAAATAGAGGCAATCCTTAAATACAAACTCGAGAAAAAAGACCTTTTTAGCGATACGAAGATGGGGATTGGCATGTTTTTGAAAGGCAGGATGGGGATACTCCCCCACAATATTAAAGACAGGAAACAATTGAGAAAGATATTTAAGAAAATAGATAGCAAATGAAAGACAAGAATAACCAATTAAAAACAATAACCAATTATTACCAAATAACAATAACCAAACAAATTCTAAGTCTTGTAATCTGTAATTTGGTTATTGGTTATTGGATTTTATCTGGAACTTGGAATTTGGTTATTGGGGATTATTAGGATGATTACCCTTACTTACTACCCCGGCTGTTCTCTCAAAACTTCAAGCAAATTCTACGAGACCTCGATCAAAAACACCTTTTCGTTCTTCGGGATCGAACTTACAGAACTCAATGACTGGTCGTGCTGCGGGGCATCGGCTGCAACTACGATTGATGAAAAACTCGCATATGCGCTAACAGGAAGGAATTTAGCCATTGCAGAGGACGTGGGTTACCACCTCTTTGCGCCCTGTTCAGCCTGCTACAACAGGTCCAAGGTTACTAATGAAAAGCTTAAAAAAGACAGGGTACTTCGTGATGAGATTAACGAAACCATATACCCACTTAAATGCCTTGGTACGATTGAGGTAAAAAACATTATTGAGGTACTCCACGACCACGTGGGAATTGAGCGGGTTGTAAAGAAAATAGCATATGACCTCTCTTCCATAAAGGTTGCCCCCTACTATGGGTGCGTCCTGACAAGAATCACAAAGATGGATGCCTTTGACGATAAGGAAGACCCGACCAGCATGGACAGCCTGCTCTGGGCGCTGGGGACTGAACTTGTAAGCTGGCCATACAAGATGGAATGCTGCGGAGCAAGTAAGACCCTTACAAATAAGGATATGATGTTCAGGCTCTCCAGTATTATCATGGAAAGGGCGCTATCGGTTGGGGCAGATACGATTGTGACTCCTTGTCCTTTGTGCCAGATGAACCTTGACCTTTTACCCTATCTTGGCAGAACTGATAAAAATCTGCCTGTCCTGTTTTTGTCCGAGGTCTTCGAGCTTGCACTTTTTGGAAGGATTGGGGGAATGAGTTCTCATATAATAGGGGTGGACAGCGTAGTTAAGAAGATAAAAAAAAAGTGACGTTTATTTAGTTTATATGGTTTCTTTGGTCTTTTTGGTTTAAAACCAGAGAAACTAAAGAAACCAGAGAAACCAAAAAGTGATATACAAAAATGGAAACAGACGAAAAATTACAGTTCATAAGAACATACGATCCTGATAGTACAGAGAGGCTGAATAAACTCCTCGGCAAAAAGGATGCCCTGAAAGAGGGTAATGTGTATGGAGAGAA
>Ga0172366_10000958_pt1 | contig 22055 bp, 20 predicted proteins | sample LakKivSesite69cm_FD_114533 | JGI IMG/M metagenome (GOLD analysis project Ga0172366, IMG submission 114533) | Sediment microbial communities from Lake Kivu, Rwanda - Sediment site 69cm | ecosystem: Environmental > Aquatic > Freshwater > Lake > Sediment | place: Rwanda: Western Province, Lake...
ATCCATCCCGGCTGGCGTCGTTGCTCGTCGTCGCAATACGTCGAGTATTCCTCCTCCTCGCGCCTCGCCAGCCGGGCGCCTCGACCGCCCAAATTCACACATCTATCTTCTCGCGGGTCCTAAAGGTCAAGTTGAGCTTTTCGCAACCGGTAATGTCCAGCCGGTGAGGCGGTCCACCGAATTTCGCCACGTCTTCTTCTGCCGCCCGCTCCCGATGGACCCGAGGTCGTGCGTCCCTTGTGCATCGAGGACGGTGGATTCTCTCTCAATGCTGCGACCTGCTGTTCGCCGCAAGCAGCGCTTCTCGCTGCTACGCGCACCAGGTTTCTGGAATAGGATTGGCTCAAGCAAGGGAGATGCCGGCTCTTCATCCGCTGTCATCCTGTAGCCCACCATGCCCCTCGACGTCCATTTCCTGACCGAATCGGCGCTCGCTGACGAGCGGCTGGCCGACTATCGCGACCTGCCGGAGCGGCGGCTGCACCAGGACGGCGGGCGGTTCGTGGCGGAGAGCGAGTTGGTCGTGCGCAAGCTGCTGGCCAGCCCTCTCCGCATACGCTCGGTGCTGCTCACCGCGCCCCGCCTGGCCGCGCTCGAGCCGGAATTGGCGGCGGCGAAAGGTGGGTTTCCCGTCTTCGTGGTGCCCCAGTCGGTCATGGACAAGGTCGCCGGCTATCACGTGCACCGCGGCTGCCTGGCCGTCGCGGAGCGGCCTTCGCACCCGATCGTTCCCACGGACGCACGCCTGGTCGTGATCGCCGTCGATCTGGTGGACGTGGACAACCTCGGCTCCTTGGTCCGCAACACCGCTGCCTTCGGTGCCGATGCCGTGGTGCTCTCTTCACGCTGCGCCGACCCCTTCTATCGCAAGGCCGTGCGCACCTCGGCCGGCGCGGTTCTGTCGCTGCCCATCGTGCGCATGCACCGCTGGCCGGAGGATGTCCTGGCCCTGCGCCAGGAACGCGGCTTCATCCTCGTCGGTGCCGTGCTCGGTGACCAAGCCACACCGCTTTCCCGCTTCCGCCCCCCGCCCCGTGCCGCCATCCTTTTCGGCAGCGAGGGCCCCGGCCTCGACGTGCAAACCCAGGGACTATGCGACGAATTGGTCACCATCCCCATGGCCACCGCACCCGCCGTCGACTCCCTCAACGTCGCCGCCGCCGCGGCGGTCTTCCTTTATCACTTCACGCAGGTCGGACGCTTACAACGCTAGAGTGCATGTTGCGCGGCAGGCAGGTCATGCAAGCCGAATTCCGCCGGCTGCCTCGACCCGAAGAGGAGATTTGACCCGCGTGCACCATCAAGCGGCCAATCCCGCCAGAACGCCAACTTCTAACCCGGTCCCCAACTTCCGGGGAGCTGTACTTGGCGCCAGGTTGACGATTCAGTCGATCGGGTTCACGTCTAGCGGCAGGAGGTTTACGATTCCTTACTACGACCACTACGAGTTTACCGAGATGCTGAACACGCCATCGAGCATTCGGGCGGCCACGAGGTAGGAATCCGTTTCGAGCAGACCGACAATGGGCTTGCCTTCATCATTGCCGACGACGGGGTTGGTGCATTGGCGAATCTCCGCAATATCCTGCATCTCGATTCGGACCTCGTGTCGTTGCAGGAGCTATCGAAGGGCAAGCTCACCACGCTGCCGCAAGGCCACACCGGAGAGGGGATATTCTTCACCTCGAAGGCGGCCCGTGTTTTCGAGCTATCGAGCGGCCGACTTCGTCGGACGGTCGATAACGTCGTGGGCGACATGGCCATCGGATCATCCTCTATCCACAAAGGAACGCGGGTTCGTGTCGAGGTCGCCAGCCGGCCGACAAAGACCTTGGCCGGCGTCTTCGCCGAGTACAGCGAAGACTTCGAGTTCAACAAGACCCGAATCGTGGTCAAGCTCTTCGCTACTGCTGCGCATTTCATTTCGCGCTCGGAAGCTCGGCGTGTACTCGCGAACCTGGAGCGCTTCCGCACCGTCGTCCTGGACTTCGCCGGAGTCGAGGAAATCGGCCAAGGCTTTGCCGATGAGGTGTTCCGGGTTGGGGCCGCCGCGCACGCGGCGGTCAAGCTCGAATCCGTGAACATGTCGGAGCCCGTGGCTTTCATGGTCCATCGGGCCGTCGGGTAGTTCCTTGCCTCCCCGTCAGAATCTGCGGGTTGTGCGACACCAGTGATCGCGAGATCCACGCGTGATTTCAGCTATTTGCGCCATTTTCCAGCACGGCAAGCTCGAAGATCTCGCCCTGCGCATCGCCCAGCGCGTACGCGGCGGCAAGTGCAAGCCCAACTGTTGCGTCTTCTCTCCCGCGCGCAACCTCAGCAGGCCGGCAAGGCTTAGTCGCGCAAGCAGGTGCTTGGGATGAGGCTCGAGGGCTGGCCGGTGACGATGAGCCAGAGCTGGTGGGCGGCGCGGGTGGCGGCGATGTGGAAGAGGTGGCGGGATTCGTCGTCGGTGCCGTAGCTGCTCGCGTTCACGTCGAGGAGTACGACGTAGTCGAATTCCAGGCCCTTGACCTGGCGCACGTCGGTCACGTCGATGCCGGGACGGAAGCTGAAGTCCTGGGCGTGGATGCGGCGCAGGTTCGCCACCTCGGCGCGGCGCAAACCCTCGAAGCAGCGGTCGGCCTGCTCCGGGTAGCGCGCCAGCAAGGCTACACCCGCGCGCGGTTCGCGCAGCGACAGATCGCGCAGGGCCTCGGCCAGAAACAGGACCGCCGCACCGACCGCCGAGAAGCGAAAGGCCTCCACCGGCGCCCCCGAGCGTTTCGCTGCCGCGGGCACGTCGATGGGCAGGGGGCCCATGGCGTGGCGGGCGAGGGCGAGGATCTCGCGCGTGGATCGGTAGGCGATGCGCAGGGGTTCCACCGCAACATGTGCCAGGCCCAGGTGCCCGAGCACCGTGCCCCAGTCGCCGAAGCCGTTGTCGAGGAAGAGGCGCTGGGCCGTATCGCCGGCCAAGGTGACCGAGGGAACCTGGGTGGAGCTGGCGAGGCGGCCGTCGTGGGCGGTGCGGCCGATGAGCGCGGCCAGCTTCATGGGCGAGAGATCCTGGGCCTCGTCCACGAAGAGGTGGCAGAGCGGCGGCTCGGGCTTGCGCAGAAGCTGGTTCGCGCGCAACAACATGGCCAGGTCATCTGCGTCGAGGATGGGCAGGTCGTCCTCGGTGCGCTCGCCGTCGATGCCGATCTCGCCGCGCACGTTCTCGTCGTCGTCCACCTCGTCGCGCTCTACCTCCACGCGGCGCACGTGCTCGGGCAGGTCGGCGTCCACGGACTTCGGCCCTTGGCGGTCGGCAAAGGCCAGCTCGGTCCACTCGCGCATATCCTCCAGCTCTTCCCTGCGCGCGCGCTCCGCGGCCCGACGTCTTCTGTGCCCCCTCGTCTCCTTGGGCGGGCGTTCCCGCGGGTCGAGGCTCAGGATGGCGCCCACCCTGGTCACGAGCAGGCGGTGGGCCTCGTCGATGTCGGCTTGCGACACGCGCAGCTCGGAATCATTCTGCAAGAGCGACAGAAGCAGCGGCCGGTCGGTCAGGATCTCGGCCCACAGCTCGACCACGGCGTTGCGGCCGCGCGTGGCACTCGGCGCGCGTGCACGGCGCTCGATCTCGCGCAAGAGGGCAGGGTGGCTTTTCACCCGCGTCACCGCCGGCACCACGTCGTCGGTCACGCTGGCGCGCAGCCAGGGGATCGCTCGCCGCAGCTCCCTTTGTGCCCATTCCTGGAAGGTCAGCACGGGCACGGCGGGTACGCCCAAGGCCGGCAGCACCTGGCTGATGTACGCCGCCAGTGCCGTGCCTTGCGTGACCACGGCCATGCGCCGGGCCGGAAAACGGTCGGGGTGCGCGAAATTCAGGTAGGCCAAGCGGTGCAGCCCGATGGTGGTCTTGCCGCTGCCCGCCCCGCCCTGGATGACCACCACGCCGGAATCGCGGCTGGTGATGATCTCGAACTGGCGCGGATCGATGAGAGCGGCGATCTCGGGCAGGTGCCGATCCAGGCGTTGCCCCTCCTGCGGCGCCGCGCCCAACACGCCCCGTCGGGGCATGGGCCGGGTCGCGCTCTGTTCGCCGCCCCCCAGCTCGCGTACCGGCAGGTCGGTGCGCTCCCAGGTATGCCCGGCTCCGTTCTTGCGCTTGACCCACACGCCTTGCGGGCACGAAACGCGCAGAAGCTCGCCGCCTTCGATGGTCAAGGTCCGCCGCGCCAAGATGTCGCCCGCGACCTCCCGTCTACCGAAGGTCTCCTCGTAGTCGCTGCCCTCGGGATAGCAGTAGTAGAGCTGGCTTACAGGCGCGTTCCGCCAGTCGACGATGTGCACGCGCGCCTTGCCGTCGTTGAAGGTAGCGCGGCCGATGAAGACATCGCGCTCGATCTCGCCGCGACCGTCCACGCGCCGGCGCAGGCGCAGGTGCCCGAAGTAGGGTGAGCGCGGATCCACCAGCATGGTCTGCAACTCGGCACGCGTGAGCGACACCTCTTGCAGGCGCTCCATCTGCGCCACCAGCGCCGGCACATCTTCGAGCCGGGCTTCGCCGATCTCGTCACGCAAGGCGATGAGATCGTCGTCCTTGGCGACGTTCCGCCTCTGGCCGTGGCGCGGGGCCGCGGCCCGCAAGCTCGCGAGGGCGCGATCGAGCAAGCGCTCTTCTTCCTCGGGAATCGAGGCGTGGTTGCTGTCTTCGGGTTCGCACATGCGTTGAGGGAAGTATAGTCGGGTTGGCGAGAACGGGCCGCACGGCCCAAGCCGTTTGAGTGGACATCGCGATGGTAGCGGCGCTCGCCATGATCCGCGACGGCACCGATCCGCGGCGGGCCGAGGCCTTCTACGTCGCCGTCGGATAGTCGGTGTAACCCTTGGGCCCCGGCGTGTGAAAGGTCGACGGGTCGGGCGCGTTCAGGGGCAGGTTGCGCTGCATGCGCGCCACCAGGTCGGGGTTGGCGAGGAAGCTGCGGCCGAAGGCGAAGAGGTCGCCCTTGCCGTCGCGGAGCGCGGCTTCGGCCAGCTCACGACTAAGCCCGCCCGAGACAATGACCGTGCGCGGCCACAGACGCCGCAGGGCGCGTTTGAGCTGCTCCGGCACGGCGGGCGCCCCCATCGAAGAGTGATCGACGAGGTGGATGTACTGAAGACCGTATGGGAGTAGTCGTGTGACCAGCTCGCTGTAGGTTGCGTCGATCTCAGGGTAGGGCTTCATGCCGCCGCCGACACCGTAGGGCGAGAGGCGGATGCCCACGCGTTCCGCCCCGATGGCGGCCGTGACCTGCTTTGCCACCTCGACCACGAAGCCGATGCGCCTGTCCACCGAGCCACCCCACGCGTCGTCGCGCTGATTGCTGTGCGGGCTCAGAAACTGCTCCAGCAGGTAGCCGTTGGCGCCGTGCAGCTCGACGCCGTCGAATCCCGCGGCCATCGCGTTGCGCGCCGCTTGGGTGAACTCGTCGACCGCACCCCACACCTCGGCTTCGCTCATGGCCCGTGGAGCAGGATACGGCTGCGGCCCCTGTGCGTCGGTGCGAATCGTGCCCTCGGGCGCGAGGGCGCTGGGAGCCAGGAGCTGGGCGGAGGGTGGCAGATTGAGCGGGTGCCCCACGCGGCCGGTGTGCATGAGCTGCACGAAGATGCGCCCGCCCTTGCCATGAACCGCGTCGGTCACCTTGCGCCAGCCGGTGACCTGGTGCTTGGCCCAGATCCCGGGCATGCGCGCATAGCCGGCGCCGTTGGGCGAAGGTGTGGTGCCTTCGGTGATGATGAGACCGGCGGCAGCGCGCTGGGCGTAGTACTCGGCCATGAGCTGATTCGCCGCGTTCCCCTCGACCGCCCGATTGCGGGTCATGGGCGCCATCACGAAGCGATTTCTGAGCTGCAGCCTTCCCAGGGTCGTGGGTTCGAACAAGGCCAAGTTGGGCATAGGTTGATTCCTCTATCTTCTCTCTGTGTTTTTGATGCTTGTCGGTCGCGAAAGACGCCCTCCTAGATCCTGGCTCAGCCCAGCCTCGGTTGCACGCGGCGATTTCTATCTTTCCGCCACGCTTGGCCTCTTGTTTGCGCGGGCGCGTCTTGCTAGGAGAGGCGCGATGGTTGCTCAAGACCCGTCGCGCGATTCGTCGAGTGAAAAGCCGCAGTTCGTGCCGGCGGAGTCGGAACCAAGGCGTCGCATGACCTGGCTCACGCGCGCCAGGGTGAGCCGCGCCATTCTCTGCCTTCTGCTCCTCTTGTCGGTAGGTGTATTCGCCTGGGTGGCCGACAACCACTACCCGCTTCGTCATTGGCTTTTCTTCATGTACGCCTACTACTGGCTCCTCTCTGCCTTCTTCGCCGCGGCAAGCCTGGCGGCGGGCTTGCGGGTCGTGAGCGCACTTCTACCCGAACCGCCGCGGCTGGGTGAGAAGCTGGCCCTGGCCTTCGCCCTCGGAACCCTGGTCTTCGTGCTCGGGATTTTTGTGGGCGGGCTTTTGGGCCTTTTGGGTCATGTCTTCTTCTTTGCCTGGCCCGCGCTCATGTTGGGCTTCGGTGCCCGCTTCACCTGGGGTGAGGTCAAGCGCGTACGCAGGCACCTGTCCGGCCATGGCTCCTGCATCTTTCTGCCCTGCCGCCCTGTGCAGATTCTGGCTGCGGCGCTCATGGGCCTGGGGCTGGTCGCGGTGTACCTGCAGGTGATGACCCCGCTCAACGTGGGTGGGGATTCCTATTGGTACCACCTGCCCATCGCCGAGCACTATGCCGCGAGCGGCGCCATCCGCCCCTTTGCCGAGGGCTGGTACCTCGGCACCTATCCTCACCTGGCGAGTTGGCTCTACACCTGGGCGTTTCTCGCTCCCGGCGAGCTCTTCGACCACGTGGCGCTCTCCTCCCACCTCGAGTACGTGCTCTTTGTCGCCACCGTCGCTTCCCTCTCGCCGCTTTGCCGCAGGCTGCTTTCGGGCCGGCGCGTGCCCTTCGCGGGCGCGGCGATCTTCCTTTTTCCCGGCCTCTTCCTCTACGACTCGAGCCTCATCACCGGCGCCGACCACGTCCTCGCCTTCTGGGCGCCGGCCCTCGGCATCGCCCTCATCCGCTTGGGCAAGAACTTCCGTGTGCGCGAGGCGGTGCTGGCGGGCGCGCTGACCGGGGCCGCGATTCTGACCAAGTACCAGGCGAGCTACCTCTTCGTTCCCACCGCGCTTTTCGTGCTCGTCCTCGTGGTGCGCGACCGCCGACTGCGCCCGGCCCTGGCCTGGGCCCTGGCGTGCCTGGTGGTTTCGAGCGGCCACTGGCTCAAGAACTGGATCGCCCACGGTTACCCCTTCTATCCCTTGCTCAACAAGTACCTGGCCGGCCATCCCTTCCACGAGGGCGCCGCGGACCGGATGTACTGGGATGCGCAGTTCCTCCTCCATGGCACCTTCTGGGAGAAAGCGCGCGAAACCCTGCTCGCGCTGGTGACGTTCTCGTTCGTTCCCCACGACTGGAGCGGCTTCCACGGCGAGCGGCCGGTCTTCGGTTCCCTCTTCACCCTGCTTTTACCCGTGCTCCTCTTCCTGCGCGCGATGCGACGGACGTGGCTCTTCGTGATCGCGATCCACATCGGCATCCTGGTGTGGTTCGTGACCACTCATCAAGACCGCTATCTACAGGCGCTCTTGCCCTGGATGGCCGCGTGCACGGTGGCGATTCTCGTGGCTGCCTGGCAGAAGGGGCTCGCGGTGCGGGCGGCCCTGGTTCTGCTCGTGGCCTTCCAGGTGGTGTGGGGCGGCGACGTCTACTTCATCCGCAGCCACGCCATGATCGGCGATTCGCCGCTCAAGGCCCTGGTCGACCACATGGCCCTCGGTCAGCAGAAGCGCTACGGCGATCAGCGCCGGCTGCATTTCGGCAGTCTGCACGCCGTGGGCGAACGCCTGCCGCCGGGCGCGAAGGTGCTGGTGCACGAGAAGCACGACCGCTTGGGCCTGGGTGCGGCATCCATCTCCGACACCCTGTGCTGGCAGGGGGCGGTGGACTACATGGTTCTCGATACCCCGGACCAGGCCATGGCGCTTTGGCGCAAGATGGGCGCGACTCATGTCATGTGGTGGGACGATCTCGGCATGCCCTGGCACGACTACCTCGGGCGCGAGGCCGTCTTTGCCCGCACCGTGGATCTATGGGGAGGGGATTTCGAATACATCGGCGACAAGCTCTTGACCAAGCTGCAAGCGACGGCCCGAGATGCGGCCAAGTCGGCGGCGCCGACCAAGATCGCATGGCTCAGTTGTCGTGACGAGCCGCTGCTCGGCCTCTACAGCGCGCGCGGGCTGGTCGAGCGGAGAGTGGAGACGGCGCTCTCTGTCGACTTCGTGCGCGACGCGCCGCTGGAGGCGGTGGCTGCGGCCAACGTCGCCATCCTGCGCGGAAGCTGCGACTTTTTCGACCGGGCCAATGCGGAGCTGCCGAGCCAGTTCCGGCGCATCAGCCGCGCCGGCGAGTTCACGGTGTGGGTCAGAAGGTAGCTTCCCCCCCCGCTGGCCCCGCGGTGACATCGTCTTCGCACTTGCGGTCGGCGGTGCTATCGCTGATCGTAGAGACAGACCTCGGAACAGACGTGGCTGTCGTCCGGGCCGGTCAGGGGGCGGATGCGGAGCGGGTAGTTGAAGTACTCGAGCCGGCTGCCGTGGTGGCCGTAGGTCTTGCCACCGTCGAAAGCGAACATCAGCTGGTAGGTGAGCACCGCCCAGGCCACGACGGTCAGACCCAATCCGATGAGCTTGGCCGGGGTCTGTGCCAGCCAGCGGCGCAGGGACGGCAGGGTGCGCGCGCCGACGAGAACCAGGCCGAAGGCGGCGAGCATCATCGGAATGGCCGGCCGGGTGACCCGGTTGCGCGACCACACGAAGGTCGCGGCATAGAGGAGAAGCAGGAAGAGATGACACCAGAACAGCGGCCGTGCCCCCGACAACTCGACACGCAAGCACCGGCGGGCAGGGTCCCGTCCCGCAGCCAGAAGCCGCGCGAGGGTGCGTGACCGTTCGTGCACGACGGCGGCACCCAGCCCGAGGAGCAGGATGGTGAAAGCCGGGCCGACCGTATACAAGGACACGTGGGGAATCCACTCGGCCAGGGGGTGGAAGTAGTTCGATTGCCCGCCCTTGCCCAAGGTGACCCGCAGGGCTTCCTGCACGGCCGGCATCCAGGGAACCATGCTGAGCTTGGATTGCCCACGGCAGCCAGTGTACGCCAGCGCGCTTCCGCGCCCCAGCCAGCCGTGCCTGGTCGGAGTGAGCGCGGGCACTTCGCCCCGGGCCGGCGGCGACCGCGCACGTATACCGCGCCATGAGGTAGAGAGTCTCATGCCCTCGGAGGCCACCCAGGCAGGTGCAGCGATGACCCGTCCCGAACGCCCGCGCCCCGCCCTCAAGGTCATCGGCTGGCTGCTCCTCGGCGGCCGGGCGATGCTGATCGTGCTCAGCTTGAGCCAAGAGACCCCGTCTTGTGCCAGAACTGGATCCGCGCGAAGCGCTGGGATATCGAGCGGTTTCGAGGGAGAACGAGACGTGGGGCTACACCCGGATCACAAAGAGTTCGGAAGAAGCAGAGTATCTCTGTCGGCCTCGGTGCAAGACCACAGCGGACTGCACCGAGGGGTTCTGTTCTCCCGTGATCGGCACGGATTACGGCGTCTGCCGATCATAGGAAGGAAGCAGCTCTGGCAGGGACGGATCGCGCTGCGCCTCCCGCTCCAGCTGGCCACGGTATCGTTGGTGACCAGGAAGCGGCGGCCGGCCTCGGCTTTCGACCAGCCACGGGCGGCCTTGAGCTGCAGGATGGCCATGCGCTCGATGGGCGGGTAGTGAGGGCGTCGGTTCGGCGCCAAGGCCGCCATGCGGGCATCCTTGAGGCAAATCTCTTGGTGCAGCAAAGCGACCTCGGAGTTGAGCCGGTCGCGGTCAGCCGCGAGGCCCGGTAGGGCGGATTCGGGCGGAATGCGTGTAAGCCAGCTTGCTTTTGGGGGCGGCAGGGCAGGCTCCGCCGGTGGCCGCTGGCCTCTGTCTCGTGCGGACCGAGGCGAGCGGTCACGTGTCGGTGCTCGCGCCCCAGCAAGCGCGAGGTGGAGGTGGGCGGCGCTCATGCACGATGCTCGCGCGAGCGCAGGTGCAGCAGATCGGACGCGGTGACCGTGGCAAGGGCCGTGGCGCTGCGAGCCGCGCACCGAGGAGATGAAGCGAGCATGGCGATCTGCTGCTCGACCGCCGCCAGGTTCTCCTCCCGGCGCACGGATTTCTCAGCGCCGTAGATCAGCTCGCCCACTGCCAACAGGCTCGTAACCACGTCACCCTGCTCCCAAGCCTGATCCAGCCTCGCCACCACCGATGCCTTCCCGTTGCGGGCGTACACCAGCACGTTCGTGTCGAGCAGCCAGATCACATTTCCTCGGGTGCCGATGCTCTCCCGCCAGCCTCACGCCCATCGCGCAGAATACGGATGATCTCCTCCGTCGATTCGCCCTGCCAAGGTCCCAGCGCCGCCATCCGCGACCCAAGCCCAGGCCCTTCCCGTCGTCGAGGCGGTAGCGCGCGCAGCTCCACATCGAGATCGTCGACGTGCGCACGTACGGGGTGCGACGGGTCGCGCCTGAGCTTCTCCAGGGCTTCCTCCAGCGTTGCAGGGATGTGTGCGTGAGCCGTGGCCATCAGATCGCCTCCGTGGCTCAAGCGTAGCACGTCAGCGCGGCGGCCTGTGCAGGTAGTCATGTTTTCCCCGGTCCCGGCGGCGTGGCCCCTGCCCGCTCGCGCGGGTGGCACCGCTGCAGCGTTTCCTTCAGATGCCCGATGGACACGTGCGTGTAGATTTGCGTCGTCGCCACCGAGGCGTGGCCTAGTAGCTCCTGGATGTGACGCAGCTCGGCGCTGCGCTCCAATAGGTGGGTAGCGCAGGCGTGCCGCAGGCCGTGCGGCGTCAGGTGCTTGTCGATGCCCAGGGAGTCGGCGTACCGGTGTAGCCGCTGTCCGCCGCAGAAAACTCGTGCGGAGCGCCGGGATGGGCACGTTTGAGCCTGCAGGCTATGGTCTCGGACCATGTTTCGCGAGTTGGTGCAAGCCTGCCTCGGCATGGTCCGCGACATCTTCCGCGGGCGTGCCAAGCTCATCGCCGAGAACGCGCTGCTCCGTCAACAAGTCGTCGTCCTCAAGAGAAGCGCATCGCGTCCTCGACTCAAGCTGCGCAACCTTTGAACATGGGTTTCGCACTTCGTGCGAAACGAGGGGAATCGAGCTTCCCCTCCCCTTTCGGGGCGCTCGCTGCGCGATCGCTACGTCGATTTCGCACGCACCCGGGTGGTGAAGCCCCGTCCTCGGGGTATGCGAAATCGACGTTGAACCATGGCCGCCATCACCAAGATCTTCCCAGCGCTGCTGGACGCCGTCACCATCGTGCAGCCAGAGACCGTGATTCGCTGGCATCGCTCGCTGTGGCGCTTGCTCTGGCGACGTCGTTCCCGGCGACCTGCCGGCCGACTCCCATCGATGCCGATACCCGAGCCCTGATCCGCCGGATGTGGAAGGAGAATCCGCTCTGGGGAGAAGACCTCATCGCGGGGGAACTTGCCAAGCTCGGCCACGACGTCTCTTTGAGGACCGTGGCCAAGTACAGACCCGCGAATCTGCCCCGCGGCCGTGGTCAGAAGTGGTCCACCTTCATCCGGAATCACCTCGGCCAGACCTGGGCCGCCGACCGGTTCACGATCGTCACCATGCGGTTCCAGGTTCTCTACGCTTTGGTCATCCTCGACCTGCCCGCGATTCGATCTACGGCGTCGATTTCCGACGGCGGGTCAAGGGCTTCGGTACCCGATGTCTGGTGACGCCGCCGCGAGCCCCGCAAGCGAACGCATTCTGCGAACGGGTGCTCGGGACGATCCGGCGAGATTGCCTCGACAACCTCATCATCCTCGGCTCAGACCCCTCGCCACGTGCCAGAGACATCCAGGAGCGGAACGGTGAGCGAGAGTCGTCGTCGGCCGGGCTATTTGCCACTCGATCCCAAAGCACGTCTCAGCGGTTGTGGCGCGCGCGGTTCCAGCGTCACGACCTTGTGGCCAGAGGCCACTTGCCTCCGGCGCAAGTCTTCCACAATCCGGCGAAGGTCGTGGCCATGCCGCGCGCCGATTTCTCGCCGTGCTTCCCTCACTTCTTCGACTATCTCGTCTTTCCACATGGCTCAGTCCTCCAGTAGCTCTTCCGGGGTACATATGATCGGCGCATCACAGCCGAAGTCGAAACAGGCTCGTTCTATCTGACCTCGCATGGTCGCATTGGCAATGTGCCGACAGTTCCACGTGAGGAGGTAGTCCATTCCGTGGACCGCCGCCACCGCAATATGGAGAGCATCCTGCTCCGCCTCCTTGGGGACCACGGCATCTGTCAGCAGCTTCCCGGCCAGGGCCAAACTCAGGTCGTTCAGGTCAAGAAGAGGCACGCCCTTGAGGTAGTCGAGTCTACGTGATGCGGCCTCCGGGTCGCCCGCCGCGGCTTCCTCTAGAACGGCTTGCGAAGCGAACAGGTCAAAGTCCTCGCGCCTTCGCGTCCACCACTCGGAGGTGGCCTGCTGATGCGCGGCCACACGCAGGTCGCGGCTTGGCCGTGCGGCCAGATAGCTAACCACTGTGGTCTCGAGGTAGATCATGCCTCGTGGTGCCATGGTCCGTGAATCCTAGCACGCATCAATGCGCGTCGAGGCGAAGACGTCACTACCCGGTTCGGCCTCAGCCTCCGCGCGCGAGGCGCCCAGCACTTGCGGCGTTGCATCGGGGGTGCTGTGCGAGAAGGTCAGGCTTCATGCGTACCGCAGATTCCTGCTGCGCGATCGGGTCCGGCGCTTTGGCACCGACCCGCGGCTGCGACGGAGGGGCGGCCGGGAGGTGCCGTCGCGCGACCTGCTGGTAGAAAGGGTCGAAGCGTCGAATCGTCGAAAAGTCCCCGTCCTCAGCGAACGCAGCGCACCCTATAGTAGCTGCCCACGTCGCCGTTGCCCGAGTAGCCGCTGTCGAAGTCGACGTACCACGCGTAGCCCGACGAGCCGGCGTACGGCGAGGAGGTCCAGAACCATGTGGGCGTGCTCGGGAAGGCAGTCTGGTTGATTGCCGGGCCATACACCGTCTGGTCCACGATGGTGCGCAGCTCCATCACCGCCGGCAAGCGCCAGCCGGATAGCCCACCCAGCGTGAGCCCCGCGCAGTAGGCCTTGGCCTCGGCCCAAGTGCAGCCAGTAGGACTGCTAGACCGAAGCTCCCCGTCACGTGAGACGTAAGCAGCCGATTTCGCTGGCGGACCAGCGAAATCGGCTGCTTGATACTGACTACAGTTTCACCTTGAGGAGTTGCAGCGCTTGACGCTGATGTGTGGTTGGTCGGGTGATGATGTCGAAGGCAGCGTCGGTGTCGGCACATGCCTTCGGTTGGATCCGATTCTTGACGATCGTGGCGAGGTTGCGCAGCAGGGAGACGAAACTTTGGACGGGCATGTCGTCGTCGGTTCGTTTGCGCTCGGCCTTGCGCAGAGCTTTGGGCGATCGTTGGGCGGGGGCGACGATGGAAGACCTGAGCGCGTCGCCAGCGGCCTTGTCGTCATCGTCGAAGAGCAAGGTGGCCAGTGAGCGGCGCATATGCCACTCCACATAGTAGCTCAGCATGCAGAGAAAAACGTGGGCACGCACCCGGTCAGCTTTGCGATGGTGGATGGGGCGGATGTTCAGCTCGATAGTCTTCAGACTGCGAAAGGCGCGCTCGGCGGCAGCAAGGCCCTTGTAGGCCCGAACGACGGCGATGCTATCAAGTTCCGTGCTCGGCACCATGGTTCGCACGACGTAGATGCCGTCGAGGACTGCCTCTTGCGAGACGCTCTCTTCGTCGAGTTGAAAAGTGAAGGTCTCTTCGCCAATGTCGAGCTTGAAGTGCTTGCCTACCTTGAAGCGGCCAAGCACCTTGCCGACACGGACTCCGATCTTGTCTTTGCCCCGCAGCCTACGTTTCGGGCGCGCCACCGCCTCTACGATCTTGCGCAGATCCTTCTCGGTGGCCGCCAGCAGCTCCTGCCGCTTGCGGGCTCGCTCTGCGGCCAGAAACGGGTTCTTGCAGACGACCAGTCGTTGTTTCGGATAGCTAGGTGAGGTGATCTCCGCCAGGTCGCGCGTGTCGAAGAGCGACGGCTGAATGGCCTTCTCCTCGACCAGATTAGCGATCGCCGGTGCACGCAGTGCCGTGATCCACGCGATGCCTTCCTCACCTGAGAGATCCTCCCGGATCCGTGCATCCGTGATCATGCCGCGGTCACCGACCAGAACCACACGTTTAAGTCCAAAGCGCTCGCGCAGTTTCTGAACCTGCGAGGCGAGCGTCTTAGGGTCGCCCACGTTGCCCTCGAAGACTTCCACGGAAACCGGACACCCATCGCTGCTCGTCAGCAACCCAAAGACAATCTGGAGTTTGTCCTTCTTGCCGTCGCGCGAGTGACCATGTTTGCCGAGTGGACAGGTATGCCCTTCGAAATACGTCGACGAGACGTCGTAGAGCACCAGCCGCCCATCGGCCAGATGACGTTTGGCCAACCCGTCCTCGATGCGCACCTGCTGCAAAAGCAGCCAGTCCATCGCTTCATAAAGGTCGTCCTCGTCGACTGATCCGAGATCGAGCAGTTCGCCGAGCGTGTGTCCGCAGGTCTCGGGGTCGAGGGCTTGAGCCGTCGCTAGTTTTGAGCATGGGTCGATGATCCGTGCAGCGATGAGGGCTATGCAGATTTGCCTTGCCCGGGTAGCCTGCACGGAAAGCAATCGATCAAGGCCCGTCTGGCGGAGCGCGCTGAGGACAGCAGCTACGTGGCCGTGCGGTCTGCTGCGAACGATGTCGAAAGCGTCCTCCAGACGAGCGGGCAAGATCTCGCCGGGCGCTTGGGGAGGTAGTTCGCCGCGAAGCGTGCGCCGGAGCATCTCAATGCGGGCGGGGGACCAGTCCGAGATGTTGGCGAGGGTGCGGTTTCTGACCTTGCCCTCCTCCCGGTAGCTTTCGCGCAGCAGGATCGCCGGGGGGGAATTGCGGTTAGGGATGGAGACGACGTACATGACTGCGAATATGCCGCAATATCGACGGGCTGTCAAGCATTTACATGACCACTCAATTCTGGCCAAACGCAGGGATTCCCCAGGCCGGACGCTCACTTACGCACTACGGAGAGGGGGAACTTCGGACTAGGGCACATCTTCGAGGTCTTCCACGTCGCGCCATTTCGACGGCGACGTGGCGAAGGACAGCGGTTGATTCACGATCGGAAACCACTGGACGCTGGCGCGTATATACTTGGACGTATATACTCCGTGGTGAAGGAGACGACCATGCCCTACGCCCGCGTGTTTCAATCTGGCAACAGCCAGGCGGTTCGCCTGCCCAAGGAGTTCCGCTTGCAGGCAGACCGAGTCGAGATCTTCCGCCGTGGTGACGATCTGGTGCTGCGCGAAGCGGCGACCGATGCAACCGCGGTGTTCGACGCGCTCGCGAGTCTGCCCGCGGACTTCATGGCGGATGGTCGTGAGGACGCGCCGCCGCAGGAGAGGGATCGCCTGTGATGAGTGCCCAGTACCTGCTGGACACCAACATTTGTATCTACATCGCCAAGCACAGCCCGCCCCTGGTGCGCGAGCATTTCGCCCGCCATGCCGCGAGCGACTTGGCGATGTCCGTCATCACGTTGGGCGAGTTGCGCTTCGGGGCCGAGAAGAGCCAATCGCGCGATCAGGCGATGGCTACCATCCAGGAGCTCGAAGCGTTGATTCCTCCTCGCGCGCTGCCCGAGGCGGCCGGAGAGCACTATGGCCAGATACGTGCCCACCTGCACAAGGCTGGCGCGATGATTGGCAACAACGATCTCTGGCTGGCGGCGCACGCACGCGCCGAGGGATGGATTCTCGTCACCAACAACACCCGTGAATTTGCCCGCGTGCCTGGTCTGGAGGTCGAGAACTGGGCAGAGAGTGCACGTGCAGGCGGTTGACGGACCAGGACCGAGGGTATTGTCACCGATGTCGAGCGAGGGTGGCGCAACACCGGGCGGTAGCATGGACCGAGGGTAGGGCAACAGATGGAGGTGTGGAACCGAACCGGACACGAAGAGAGGATCGGCCAGGTCAGTCGTGCGATCCTGGATCGCAGGCGGTGTATCGGCCGATGGGCAGATCCTGCGCACGCGCGTGCTTGGGCGACAGGATCAGGATGGGCGAGCGCTCGCGGCGGCCGACCCAGGTCGGGTACCAATCGTAGTTCGCCTCGCGCGATCCGAACGAGTGCCGCGCGAACCCGAACATGTTGGCGCGCCAGGGATGCTCACTCGCGCGAACGACGATGGCCACTTCCGCGCGCGCGTCTTTGCTGTCGCCGTGGCAGCGATAGCCCGCGCCCAAGCGTGGCGCCAGCGTCGCCGCCAGCTTTGGGCTGAGCCGCACCGGACGCGGGCGTCGGAGCAGTTCGTCGGTGGCCTGACGGTGGACTTCCTCGTCGGTGAGGTCGCGAATGCCCACCGCCGCGGCGTAGAGAAAGCGCCCGTCGAGGAAGAAGCTCACCGCGAGGGCGACGAGCAGGGAATGCCGTGCCCAGGCCCACCCTGCCAGGCGATCGTAGACGTCCATGATCCCGAGGCCGAAACCGACCGCCAGCAACGACGAGAGCATGAGGTACTGCCGCACGATGAGGAGCGGGTGTGCGATCATCATGATGAAGAGCGTGCCCGCGAGCACGCCACCGAGCAGCGCCACCCGCCAGTGTCGGCGGGCGAGCAAGCAGAGGCCGAACACCGTGACCGCACTCATGAGCAGGGAGATCGTCAGGTAGGGAGAAGGCAGCGCCAACCAGAGCCAGGCGAGAAACTCCATCATACGGTGGAGCGCACCCGGGGTGTAGCCCGGGTGGGCGACGTCTTGGGTGTACTGGTAGGACTGGGCGCCGAGCGTCGCCACGAAGCGCAGGGGATCCACGAGGAGCGCCGGTTGCAGGACCAGCGCGGTGACGGCCGCGATGAGCCAGCCGAGCGCCGCCCGCGCGACACGCCCAAGGAGGGACAGGCGCCCTTGCACAAGGAAGGGGAAGAGTCCGAGCGGGAGGATCGCGACCAGCCCCGGCGCCTTGCACGAGAAGGCGAAACCCGCCGCTGCCGCCGCCCCGCAGTAGGCAAGCAGGCGCCCCCTTGGAGAAGGGGTCAAAGCGGCGTGCACCAGGAGCAGGAGCTGCGCGGCGATTATCTGCGTCAGCAGGGTGTCCATGGCGATGAAGCGCGCGTGGTACTGCAGCTCCCACGAGAACACGATGAAGGCCGCGGCGGCGAGGGCCCCGAGGTAGCGCTTCGGATAGAGCTTGCGCAGGATGAGGTAGACCCAGAGCCCGGTGAGCGAGGAGAGGCACAGGAAGGCCATCCGGGTCTCGAGGATGTAGCGGGGACTGTCGATGAATCCGAGCGCCGAGTGCTGGAAATCCTGCACCGAGCGATAGGTCTCGATCTGGGTAATCGCGGTACCCGTGCGCGTGCGCATCTCCTCCAAGAAGGCAGGGACAAAACGCAGGTGGTGCGCCATCACCACGCCCAGCCCCACCAGGAAGTACACGCTGCCATAGACATACCACTGCGGCAGGACCAACAGCGTCTTCACCGACGTGCGCACGCCATCCACCTCGTAACCCTCGTCCCAGTGGAAGCCGAAGTCGATACCCACGACCCCGCAGTAGATCCAGAAGGCAATCATCGCCACCACCCCCGCGGCCGCGAGGGCTTGGGTTCGCGGCCGCCACCGGCGAAACAACCAAGCCAGCCAGACCCTGAACAGGAGTGACATTGCTACCGGGCCTCCAGGCGGTACACGTGGAAGACCTCGTCGGTGACCGTGCCGGGCCGGCTGCTGAACAGATCGGCGCAGGTAACTCCAGGAGGTGGCGGGGGTACCGGCTGGTTCGACACCAGGAGCACGGGACGCTTGAGCTCGCGCGACACGCTCACCGCCTTGTTGAGCAGGTCCTCGGTCGAAAATCGCCGGCGCCGGCCGTGGAAGACCACCGTCTCGTTGATCTCGTCGGTTTCGCAGGCGTAGAAGGGCTTGCGCAGGTACCCGGCCACGGTCACGGCCAGGAAGTCCGGACCTGCGACCATGGGCAGGTCTTGCAAGCCCGCGCGACGGATGAAGGCGGCGGTGTCGCGGCCGCCGGAGAAGACCTCCCGGGTGTCGACCACCGTGTAGGCCACGAAAGTCGGTGTCTGGAACGCGACGGCGCCAAGAATGAGCAGGGTCGCCGGCCACTTTGACCGCCGTGGATGTGCGAGGCTGCGCAGCCAGGCACAGGCCACGAAAAACATGAAGAAGTGGCCCCAGTGGCGGGCGCCGCCCTCGTGTCGGGTCTGCTCGAAGATCTGGATTCCCACGATGCAGCCCGCGTAGGCGACCATCAGTCGCCACGACGGGTAGAGGGCCAGAAGTGCCCACACCAAGATGCCAGCGCCCACGCACGCGGAGAGCAGTATCTTGGGCTCCCAGAAGTCCTGCGAATGCCACCAGAAGTCGGTGACCCACTTTGCGGACCAGGGCAGATAGCCGGTCGTCACCCGGAACAGCATTCTGGGCACCGCCTTCAGGGTCAGGCTGTCCCAGACAAATCCCGGCGCAAACGGGTTGGGATCGGGGGGGTCGGAATAGAGGGCGAAGAAGACAACCGCGATACCCACGATCCCGGTCGCGCCGATGACGCGTGGAGAAATCGTGACCGAAATCACCCGCGGGGGCAGGTCGGCGCGCGAGGGGAACGAGAAGCGGATCTGATCCAGGACGTAGAATCCGAGCAAGAACACGCTCATCGCCAGACCGTAGAAACTGGTGAGCGCCATGAGTGCGAGCGCGAGCGCGAGCGCAAGATGCCGGATGCGCGCGGGATGGTAAAGGGCGCAAAAGAGACAGACCAGCAGCCAGCCGAGCACGTAGTTGCGCGACATCACCGAGTACTCGTAGCCGAAGTAGTACGAAAAGAGCAGGACCACCTTGAGGAAGCGCGGGAACGGCGCGAAGCGGACGAGCAAGATGGCCGCGACGGCAGCGGCGGTCACGGTCGCGATCTGGATACCTTCGGCGGCCTGAATGAACCAGGTCCAGACGTGGAGATACCAGAACCAGAGCGGGGGATGGCCCTCGTAGATGCGATCTCCGGTGACCAAATCCCAGAAGCCGTTGGCCAGCCGGGCCAGGGTCCAGGCATGGACCTCGTCGCGCCACATCTCGTGGTGGACGTGCATGAAGACCAGGAAGAGCACATAGGGAATGCACACCCCCCACGTGAATGCCCAGCCGGACTCCCGGCTCTTGGCGAGCCACTTGAAAGCGCGGGGCATCCTCATTGGCCGAACACCGAAATCTGCTTCAGATGAAGAAAGGTCGTGCCCGGGCGGAGGAACCGGATGCGGCGGGCGCGTACCGGCTCCACGTCGTACTTCCACACGGTGAAGGCGGCGCGCCGCTGGGCGACAAGCTGCCAGGTGCCGTCTTTCCAGATCTCCACGTTGAGCGGCAATGCGCGCTCCTGGCAGCAGTCGGTGCGGTTTATGACCCGCACGCCGCGGATGACGTGTTCGTCGCCCAAATCGATCTCCACATTGGGGTTGTGCGACGACTGGGTGTGGAAGAACACCGGGCCGTCGCTCGTGGGGCCGGCGCTCCTCCCGGGTAGACCGTCCTGGCTGCTGCTCGCGACCCATGGCCGCCCGGCCGCGAGATCACGGGGAAAGAGCCGGCCGCGCACCGAGGGGGACAGCGCGCCAGCGGGGCCGAGCACACCCAAGAGCGCAGCCGCGAGCAGCACGGCGAAGCGGGCCAGGCCGGCGAGGAAACCCCGGTACGGCCCGGTCGCCTGGCGCAGGGCGTGCCGGGCCGCCAGCGCGGGAGCCGTCGCCCCCGCCGGCGCCGTGCCGGCGAGCGTCCCGAGCGTCCTCGCGCTGCGCAGGTAGAGCCGGCTCGCCCTCGCTTCCCAATCGGGCCAGCGTCTGAGACAGAGCCCGTCCCCGCATTGGCATAGAGCCCGCGCCCGCCGGATGCGGGCGCCGTGGCGGCGCCAGTGGCCAAGTCCGCTGGCCAGAAGGGGAAGCGGTGATCGGAAGACGTAGCGAAGGATGCGTGTCAGCATGAAGCGTGGAAAGGCAGCAGCATAGAGGTTTCCGGCCGAACGGCCAAGCCCTCCCGCACACGAACCGCACGCGGGTCGTGTCGACCTGCCGGACAACTCCTGCCCGGCGGCACTCGCGCACCGAACGGGTGCTATCCCGTCAGGGAATCGCGACGTTGCCTCGCGTCCCGGCGTTTCTCCTCGGTCGAGTACCTCGGGTATTCACCGGCGTCGTGCCTTGGCCGCTCGGGGAAAGCTCCGTCCCCGATAGGCCCGGTTAGAATCCGCCTTCGATCTGCCGTGCCCAAGGAAGTGATGCGGGCGGGATGCCCGCGTTCCCGGAAAAGACCGGATCGGCGCAATTGCCGAGGAAAGGGAGCCCGATTGGACGGCTCATGCGGGACATAGCCGCTATTTCGCGCAGCGGAAACCGAGGAATTGACCGCGGCCTTCTCCGTCGAGGCGAAAGCGGTTGGTGGTGCGCAGGGTGCGCGCGTCGCCGCCGCCCCAGCTCCCGCCGCGGAGTACGCGCTTGGCTTCGCGGTTGCTGCCGTCGTACGCGGCGTAGAAGGACATGGTCCATTCCCACACGTTGCCGGCCAGGTCCAAGACCCCGTGCCTGGAAGCGCCCGCGGGATAGCTGCCCGCGGGTGCGGTTTCCGGCCAGCCATCGCTCGCGGCGAAAAGCGGAGTCTGCAAGGGAAATCGTTTCGCCCCGAGGTTGGCCGAGCACTCGCTTGCGCAGGCATTGAGCCTGGTCGGACTGGGCTCGTCGTTCCCCCACGGGAATTTGCGGCCTTCGCCGCCGCTGGCGACGTATTCCCATTCCTCCTCGGTGGGCAGGCGCTTGCCGGCCCAGGCGCAGAAGGCGCTCGCTTGGAAGAAGTCCACGCAGTTCACCGGGTGCATCGCGCGCCCCTCCGGGTGGCGCCAGTTGCAGAAGATGCGGTAGTTGCCTTTTTCCTCGACAAAGGCCTCCGGCTCGCGGCATTTTCCTGCGCGAACGCACTCGCCGTAGGCCTTGACCGTCACCTCGGTTCGGTCGAGTCGGAAGGCGGCGACGTGCACCCGGTGCACGGGCTGTTCATTCCGGTTCGCGTCGGCATCCGCGCTGCCCATGGTGAAGCTGCCGCGCGGGATGGCGACCGTGTCGCCGCGAATCCACAGGGGCGCGCGGGCGCCGCAGGCGCAAAGGCCCACGCAGGCCAACGCGATTCGCCGCCCCTTGGCCGCGCATGACCCACGTTGCATCCGGCTACCCTACCATGGCGCTGCCGTCGCCTTGCCAGGGGGCTTCTGCCTCTTGGTGTGACGTGCGCGGGCGGAAAATGCCCAAACCGCCTGCTTTCTCGAGATCGACAGGCTGAAGGGGTTGACCTTGGCTGCAAGATGGAATAGGCCCATCGCATGACCACCTCCCCCGACGAGCCAGCTTCCCCGCCGGAGAGCGCCGCAAGTCCGTCAGCCGCGGCCCAGAGCCGCGAGGGCGAGACCGGGATGGCGGGCGAGCCGGCGAGCTCGGCCGAGGCCGCCTCCCCCGCCAAGACCGCGACCCCGGCCGGAGCTGCCGCGGCGCATGGGCCCGCGACCCAAACCGAAGCCGCGACCCAAGCCGAAGCCGTGACCCCGGACGAGGCTGCGACTCGAGACGAGGCTGCCGGCCCGGCCGAGCCCCAGGACTCTCCGCCCAGGAACCTGCTCGTCTACACCTTCTTCGGGCTTCTGTGCATCGGGTTCGGGGTTTGGCTCGTCTTCGCGTGGGCCGGCTACAAGGACAAGTACGCCCAGCAGACCGAGGGCTGGCAGGTAGGCAAGACGAGGATGTTGGAGATCACCCTCATCCGCGAGGACAAGCAGAACCTGGCCTGCCGATCCGATCGGGAGCTATCCGGGGTCCACTGCGCTTACCGTGCCAACGGGGAGCTCTGGG
>Ga0172366_10000960_pt1 | contig 22022 bp, 15 predicted proteins | sample LakKivSesite69cm_FD_114533 | JGI IMG/M metagenome (GOLD analysis project Ga0172366, IMG submission 114533) | Sediment microbial communities from Lake Kivu, Rwanda - Sediment site 69cm | ecosystem: Environmental > Aquatic > Freshwater > Lake > Sediment | place: Rwanda: Western Province, Lake...
CATGGCGTCCTAAGCAACATCCTGAAATATGGCTACAATGGGAGGGTCTATCCGATTAACCCCAAGGCGGATGAAATCTTTGGTTTCAAATGTTACCCCAGTGTCCTCGATGTGCCTGATGCGGTTGAACTGGCAGTCATCATTATTCCTAACAAGTTCGTGCCGCAAGTAATGGAGGAATGCGGTAAAAAGGGCATCAAGGGAGCAATCATTATCAGCGCTGGTTTCCGCGAAGCTGGAATGGATGGCATCAAGCTGGAACACCAGGTGTTGGACATCGCTAGACAGTACGGGATTCGCATCGTCGGCCCGAACTGTCTAGGCGTGATCAGCACTCATACCCCCCTCAACGCCTCATTCGCTGCAGGCATGCCTCCCAAGGGGAGCATCGCTTTCATGTCGCAATCCGGCGCATTGTGTACTGCCATCCTCGATTGGGCACTGGCTGAAGGAATTGGTTTCTCTTACTTTGTGAGCCTCGGCAATAAGTCAGATGTGGATGAAGTTGACCTCCTACAGGCCTGGGAAAAAGATGAGCACTCCCGTGTCATCATCGTTTACATGGAGGGTTTAAACGATGGGCAGAAGTTCATGAAGGTGGCACGCCAGGTCACGCAACACACGCCAGTCATTGCCGTGAAATCGGGTAATACAGCCGCTGGGTCAAGAGCTGTCTCCTCGCACACTGGTTCACTGGCCGGGTCCGAGCGAGCCTACGCGGCTGCCTTCAAGCAAACTGGGGTGCTCCGCGCCAACTCGATAGAACACCTGTTTGATTATTCTCTGGCTTTTGCCTATCAGCCCGCTCTCCAAGGCAAGAGCATAGCCATTGTCACTAACGCCGGTGGTCCGGGGATCATGGCCACGGATGCTCTAGAGTCAAGTGGCATGAAGTTGGCCACATTGGAACCAGAGACGGTTGAAGTTCTCAGACAGGGCCTGCCGGCCGCCGCGAACGTCTACAATCCAGTTGACGTCATCGGCGATGCGTTGGCCGATCGCTATTCACTGGCGCTCAAAGCCGTGCTGGAAGACAAGAACGTCAATGGCGTGATTGTTATCCTGACCCCACAGGTTTACACCCAGATCGAGGAAACGGCAGAAACCGTTGGCCGCCTGGCTGCGTTGTATGACAAGCCAGTGCTTGGCTGTTTCATGGGGGAAGAGAAAGTCGGTGCCGGGATCAAGATCCTTAACCGATACAACATCCCTAACTACTCGTTCCCAGAGCGCGCTGTGGGCGCTTTAAAGGCCATGGCCGAGTTCTGGGAGCAGCGCCAGCGGCCTGCCCCGCAGTACAAGCGTTTCGAAGTTGATCAGCAGCGCGCGAGGGAGGTCTTCGATCGCGTGCGGAGCGAGGGCCGTCTCACGTTGGGTGATGCTGAGGCACGAGAGATTATGGAAGCATATGGCCTGCGCATTCCTCGTTCTATCCTGGCCAAGACTGTAGATGAGGCAGTGAAAGCTGCCGATGCTATTGGCTATCCCGTGGCGATGAAAGTAGCATCGCCAGATATCCTGCACAAATCGGATATTGGGGGCGTGCGACTGAACGTGCGCGATGCTGACCAGGTGCGCGATCTCTTTGACTTGCTCATTTATCGTGCTCAGCGTTATATGGCTGATGCTCAGATATGGGGAGTGCTCGTGCAAGAGATGGTGGCCAAGGGGAAGGAGGTTATCATTGGCGGCAATCGTGACCCACAGTTTGGGCCTTTGCTGATGTTCGGTTTAGGTGGCATCTATGTAGAAGTGCTCAAGGATGTCACTTTCCGTATCGCGCCGGTCTCGCATCAGGAAGCGACGGAAATGATTGATGAGATCCGCTCCTATCACCTGCTGCGCGGCGTGCGTGGCGAAAAACCGTCGGATTTGGAGGCAATAGTGGATGCTATTCTGCGCGTTTCACAACTGGTGACAGACTTTCCAGAAATTGTGGAGATGGACATTAACCCCTTGATGGTTCATGAGGCGGGCAAAGGTGCAGTCGCAGTGGACATGCGATTCGTACTGAGAGAAAAGGAGAAGGGGGAACAATGATCACGCTGTACATTGCTTCGACGACACCTTATGCGGGAAAGAGTGCTCTCTGCGTTGGCCTGTCCAGGCGTTTCCGGAAGGATGGCTATGCCGTCGGCTATATGCGCCCGGTGACTACTGCCAAAACACGCGTTGGGGAATGCATAGTTGATGAGGAAGTGAATTTGATGCATCAGACTCTGGGCTTGACTGAGCCCATAGACGCAACCTGGCCTGTCTGTCTTGACCCCCCAGCCGTGGAAGCCGTCCTGCGTGGAGAGGGCGAAGACTATACCAAGCTGGTCATGGATGCCTTTGCGCAAGTCTCCAAGGACAAAGATATTGTGCTCATCGAAGGTGGCAGCAGGTGTGCGCAAGGCTTGATAGTCGGTCTTTCTTGTGACAAGATCGCAGAATTGGTGCAGGCAAAAGTGTTGGTGGTGGCTAAGTACGACGCCCCCATAGCCCTAGTCTTGGACGATTTGTTGGCCTACAAAGGGCGATTGGGCAACAAAATGCTGGGCGCTATCCTGAATGCCGTGGAGCGACAACGACTGGACTTGGTGCGGAACGTAGTCGTGCCATTCCTGAACAAACAAGATATAGCGGTCTACGCTGTACTGCCTTTGGAACGCATATTTGTCTCTATCTCAGTTGGCGAATTGGCAGAGGCTCTGCAAGGTGAAATCATCTGTCGCCCTGATTTGGCTAATGAACTGGTGGAGAACGTGATGATTGGTGCTATGAGTGTGGACTCTGCATTGACTTATTTCCGGCGCAAGTTGAACAAGGCCGTTATCACTGGCGGCGATCGCCCTGATATCCAACTGGCGGCACTGGAGACTTCTACTAAATGTCTCATCCTGACGGGTAATCTGCATCCTAGTCCCCTTATCATCAGCCGGGCAGAGGAATCCAAGGTAGCTATCATTCTGGTGAAGCATGACACCATGACCACCGTACAGTTGACAGAGCAGGCTTTTGGCAAGACACGCTTTCACCAGGAAAAGAAGATCGAGCGCTTTGAGCGCATGCTGGCAGAGTTTTTTGACTTCAGGCGATTGTACCGGGCAATAGGCCTGTAGCAAACATTAGGATGCTTGCAGATTGTTGGGTCTATACTTCAAGGTCTCTCTCTCAAGGAGGTAGGGTAATGACCACGCTTATCGAAGATATCATAGCGCGTGAGATCCTGGATTCGCGCGGAAATCCGACCATCGAGGTTGAGGTCATACTGTCTGGTGGAGCGGTGGGTTTGGCTGCAGTCCCTTCTGGAGCTTCCACCGGCGCGCACGAGGCACTTGAGCTACGCGATGGCGACAAGGCACGCTTTGGGGGTAAAGGTGTGCTGAAAGCAGTAACCAATGTCAATGAGAACCTCGCTATCGAACTGGCTGGCTGGGATGCCCTGGATCAGGTGGGCATTGACGAGTTTATGTGCGGTTTGGATGGCACGCGGAACAAGAGCAATCTGGGAGCTAACGCGATTCTAGGCGTCTCTCTTGCGGTGGCCAAAGCGGCGGCAGCAGCACTGGGCCTGCCCCTTTACCGCTATCTGGGTGGTGTCGGTGCAAGGGTGATGCCTGTGCCGATGATGAACATTCTGAATGGTGGTAAGCATGCCGAGGATAGCACCGACTTGCAGGAGTTCATGATCGTGCCCGTGGGGGCACCATCCTTCGCCGAAGCCCTGCGCTGGGGAAGCGAGGTTTACCACCAACTCCGAAAAGTCTTGCAGCGCAAGAAGTACAATACCAATGTGGGTGACGAGGGGGGCTTTGCCCCCTCGCTGAGCGCCAACCACGAGGCCATTGAGCTCATCCTCGAAGCCATCAAAAGGGCAGGTTTCAAGCCCGGTGAGGAAATATACGTCGCTCTGGATCCAGCCGCCAGTGAACTATACCAGGATGGAGTATATGCCCTGAAGAAGGAAGGGCGCAAGTTCAGTGGGGCAGAGATGGTGGACTTTTACGCCAACTGGGTCGCCCAATACCCGATTATCTCTATCGAGGATGGTCTGGCTCAGGACGACTGGGAAAGCTGGCAACTGCTACAGCAGCGCATTGGAGACCACGTACAGATTGTCGGTGATGACTTGTTCGTCACCAACGTCGCGCGTCTGACAATGGGCATCGAGCACAAAGCTGCGAACTCGATTCTGATCAAATTGAACCAAATTGGCAGCCTCACCGAGACCATAGAAGCGGTAGAGATGGCCAAACACGCCGGTTGGACAGTGGTGATTTCCCACCGCAGTGGCGAAACGGAGGACACGACCATTGCCGACCTGGCCGTGGCCCTCAACACTGGACAGATCAAGGCTGGCGCGCCTTGCCGCTCCGATCGCGTGGCAAAGTACAACCAGTTATTGCGCATAGAAGAAGAGCTCGCTGACACAGCCATCTACCCCGGGCTTAATGCATTCTACAACATCCAGCGCTGACGGTGTGCACGAATCGCTCGAATAAAGCCGAACCACAAGAAAAGCGTGAACAAAGGCTTGTGCTATTTGCATCCTAGTTGCCAGCCAAAGATCTGGATAAACTCCGCGATACCCAGTTTGACATAGAGCACGAAGTGTGATAGAATGTCATTACAGAGACGCTGAATAGGAGGAGTAGGCGGGGCGAGTCTGGTAGAGAAGGGCGGTCAGCGGCTGAAAGCCGCCCGCAGAACAAGCCGCCGAATGTCGCCTAGGAGTCGGCCAGCCGAACGGGATGAAGATATTCCACAAGTAAGCTGGCACGGGCAAGCCCGTTATAGCGAAGAGTACAGCAACAGCCCTGCTCGCTAGTGCCTGATGCAAAATAGTTCGTAGTATTGTGCACTTCAGGGCGCTGAAGCAGACCTATGTCTGCTGCTGTAGCAAGGTGGTACCGCGCGAGGGAGAGCCCCTTTCGTCCTTGGTGATGAGAGGGGTTTTTGGTTTATGGGGGTAAAGGCAAAGCATTCTCTGCCCGGAAAGGATCAAGCGATGGACAAGCCAGAAATGCCAAAAACTTATGACCCGCGAAGCGCAGAGCAGCGGCTCTATGCCTGGTGGGAGGAGAAAGGATATTTCACGCCCAAGATTGACCCAATCAAGGAGCCGTTCGTCATCTCTATGCCGCCACCAAATGTGACCGGTGAGCTGCACCTGGGCCACGCCATTACTGCTGCTTTGCAGGACCTGATGATCCGCTACCACCGCATGAAAGGCGAACCTACGCTTTGGCTGCCGGGCGAAGACCATGCCAGCATCGCCGCCCAGTACGTGGTGGAGAAAGAAATCGCCAAAGAGGGATTGACGCGTGAGGGCCTGGGCAGAGAAAAGTTCTTGGAGCGAGTCTGGGACTGGATGCATCGCTACCGTCATGTCATCGCCGTACAACATCGCCGCCTGGGCACTTCGTGTGACTGGACGCGCGAGCGCTTTACCATGGACGCTGGCATGGCACGAGCAGTGCGCGAGGCTTTTGTACGCCTCTTCAAAAAGGGACTGATTTACCGTGGGAGTTATATGGTGAACTGGTGCCCGCGCTGCCGCACAGCCCTATCGGATCTGGAGGTAGAGCACGAAGAGGAAGGGACTAAGTTGTACTATGTGCGCTACCCGCTGCAGTCACCCAAGGGCAAGTATATCACTGTGGCCACGACGCGGCCTGAAACTATCTTGGGGGATACAGCAGTGGCGGTGAATCCGGCTGACAAGCGCTACACAGCTTTTGTCGGCCGCCTGGCTATCCTGCCTGCGCTGCATCGCCATATTCCCATCATTGCTGACCAAAGCGTGGATCCTGAATTTGGCACGGGAGCAGTGAAAGTAACGCCGGGGCATGACCCTACCGACTATGAGATAGGCCAGCGACACAAGCTGCCCATCATCAATATCATGAATGACGATGGCACGCTGAACGAAAACGCTGGCCCGTACGCTGGCCAGGACCGTTATGACGCTCGACGCAACTTGCTGGCCGACCTGGAGAAAGAAGGGTTGCTAGTCAAGGTAGAACCATACACCCATGCCTTAGGGCACTGCCAACGTTGCCACACGGTGGTCGAACCACGCATATCCACGCAGTGGTTTGTGAAGATCAAGCCCCTCGCCGACCCGGCAATAGCCGCTGTGCGCGACGGTCGCATCCGTTTCGTGCCTGAGCGTTTTGCCAAAGTCTACTTTAACTGGATGGAGAACATCCGCGACTGGTGCATCTCAAGGCAACTATGGTGGGGACATCGCATTCCGGTGTGGTACTGTGACAATTGTGGTCACATGAGCACGAGCAATGAGGAGACACTGGCAGCCTGTGAGAAATGCGGCAGTAGCAACATCCGGCAAGATCCAGACATCCTGGATACCTGGTTCTCATCTGGGCTGTGGCCCTTTTCCACCTTGGGCTGGCCTGAGGATACAGAGGACCTGCGCTATTTCTATCCTACGGATGTGATGGAGACTGCCTACGACATCCTCTTCTTCTGGGTGGCACGCATGATCATGCTGGGGCTGGAGATGACCGGCGACATCCCCTTCCATACCGTCTATCTGCATGGCCTGATCCGTGACGAGTATGGTCAGAAGATGAGCAAGTCGAAAGGCAACGTGGTGGACCCATTAGTGGTCATCGAAGACTATGGCGCGGATGCGCTGCGTTTTGCTTTGCTGACAGGCAGCACACCTGGCAATGACATGAAGCTTTCATTGCAGAGGGTGGAGGCTGGTCGCAACTTTGCCAACAAACTGTGGAACGCTAGCCGCTTCGTCATCAGCAACTTGGCTGAGAGCTGTAGTACGCAGGACATAGCTCGCGCTGCTGTGTCGTGGAAAAAGGCCTCAACGGCCTTGAGCCTGCCGGACCGCTGGATTTTGAGCCGCCACAATCGGCTAATCAGGGATGTAAATCGGCTGATTGATCAGTACCAGTTCGGTGAAGCAGGGCGCCAGATCTATGAGTTCCTGTGGGGAGAGTTCTGTGACTGGTACATTGAGATCGCCAAGGTGCCGCTCTATGGAGAGGACCGAGCAACAGCATGGAAGACGCAGGCTATCTTGGTATATGTGCTGGAGCGCACGTTGCGCCTGTTACATCCGTTCATGCCCTTTGTCACAGAGGAAATCTGGCAGCACCTGCCGCACGAGGGCGAGGCGCTCATCACCGCGCCTTGGCCTGAGCCCGATCCGTTGGACGAGGCTGCTGAGATGGAGATGGAGCCGATCATGGAGATGGTGCGGGCGATCCGCAATGCGCGCGCTGAATACGAAGTGGAGCCCTCCAGAGCCATAGCAGCCATTATCATAGCGGGCAACAAGCGCAATCTGGTGGCATCACAGGCGGCTATCCTCACCCGCCTGGCGCGTGTGGACGCTGCCAAACTGCGCATTGAGCAAGAACTGGCGGAGAAACCGGCCAAGGCATTGACCTTGGTGGTGGGAGATTACGAAGTCTTCCTGCCGCTGGCTGATTTGGTTGATATTGCTCGCGAGCGCACGAGGCTGTCTGCAGAACTGAAGGACATCCAGCAAGAGATTGCCCGTGCGGAGAAACTGCTGGGCAATCAAAACTTTGTGTCCAAAGCCCCTGCCGAGGTAGTCAACAAAGAGCGCGCCAAACTGGAAGGCTACTGCCAGCGCTGCGCCAAACTGGAAGAGCGGCTCAGAGCCTTAGAAGGCTAGTAGCAGGGAGCAGGTAAGTGCTGACTGCTACCTGCTGAGGTGGAGTGGAAATGGAACTCTGGGAATACGTTGAAGTTTTGCTCAGGTGGGGTTGGGTGATCTTATTGGTGACCACACTGTGCACTGTAGCAGCTATTGGCTACAGCAAGCTGCAAACCCCGCGTTATACTTCCATTGTGGAATTGAATGTCACGCCAGCCCGACTTGACCTCGGGTTAAGCCAGACAGTCATCAACCTGTTGCGCAACTACGTGTCTGGCATTCAGTCGGAGAGCATGGCCGCCAGGGTAATCGATCGCCTGGGCTTGAGCGGTGTGGATGCGGCTACCCTGCGTTCGCGGATCAAAGCGGAGGCTAATGAGTCGGAGTTCGCGATCAAGATTGAGGCCACTGACGGAGACCCTGCTTTCGCTCAGCGCGTCGCTCAGGCAGCTGCCGACATCTTTGTCGGAGAGGTACAGGCTTTTGCGGCGCGCCAAGACCCACTTGATCGGCTGACCGCAACCATCCTCAACGGCGGCGCCCAGCCCGCTGCTAGAACGTGGCCCAGAAATAAGCTCCTTGCCTTTGCTGGGTTGGGCGGGGGACTGATGCTGGGTCTGCTCATCGCGCTGGCTCTGGAGTGGGCACGTGCGGATTTGGTGCGGACACCCCAAGAAGTGGAACAGTGGCTGGGATTGCCTGTACTGGGTAATATACCTGTGCTCAGGCAGCCTGCTAAATCAGAACGGAGACGTGAGCTAGGTTTGAGAGTTCAGAGGTCTACCAGATTTCGGGACTCTTAAAGGTTTACTAGCCCTGGCCCCTGGGCACCAGCTTCACGATGGTGACTCCGTCGCCACCCTCGTTCAGTTCGCCAGCGCGGAAGGAGGCGACCAATGGGTGCTCAGCCAGAACCTCGCGTATCACGCGACGCAGCGCGCCTGTGCCTTTGCCGTGCACAATGCGCACGTAGGGCAAGCCAGCCAGGTATGCATCGTCCAGGTACTTGTTCAGGTAAGGCAAGGCATCTTCCACGCGCCAGCCTCGCAGACTGAGTTCAACACTTGGCAGTGGACGCGGCGATAGCGATACATGAACCTCGTTTTCTTGGACAGCGGGTACGGCTGGCGCACGTTTCTCCAGATCCAGTATGGGTACTTTGGCCCGGAATAGACCTACCTGTATCTCAGCCTCCTCATCAGCCAGGTCAATAACTTGCCCTATCTGGTTCAGGCTGGATATCCAGACCGTATCTCCGATCCTCAATGGCTCTTGTGGAGGCATAGCCTCCACAGAAGGAGTAAGTGGCATGGGCGTTGCTGACTTTTGCTCCTGCTCCAGCTTCTGCAGGCGTTGGGCCGCTTCCTCCAGCCATTGCCGGGTTGTTTCCTGCCGCTCCACTGCACTTTGTATGCGCTGCCACTCTTTTTGTGCTGCCTCAAGCTGACGACGAGCTTCGGCCAGAAGTTCATGGCGTTCCTGCTCTATCTCACGCAGTCGGCGACGTGCCTCTTTCTCCTTCTGGCGAGCGGAACCCAACGCCGATTGCGCTGCGCGGGTGGCGCGCGAGATTTCCTGGCGCGACTTGCGGATGCGATCCAACATGCGGTCTGCTTTCTGAGCCTCGACGGAGATCAGTTTCTTCGCCTGCTCAATAATGGGCTGAGGCAGCCCCAGGCGTCCGGCAATGGCAAAGGCATTGCTGCGACCAGGCAGTCCAATGGTCAACTTGAAGGTAGGGGCTAGCGTGCGCACGTCAAACTCCACTGCTGCGTTCTCCACCCCCGGTGTGGCCTGAGCGAACAACTTGAGCTCTGTGTAGTGGGTGGTGACCATCGCCGGTATGTGCCGCTGCAACAATTCGGAGAGGATGGATCGCGCCAGTGCTGAACCTTCTGCAGGATCAGTACCCGCACCCAACTCATCCAAGAGCACCAGCGATTTCTCATCTGCTTCTGCCAGGATGGCGATGATGTTGGTCATGTGCGATGAAAAAGTAGACAAGCTCTGCTCGATGCTCTGTTCGTCGCCTATATCCGCATACAGCCCGGAAAAGACTCGCAGTGCAGAACCTTCGGCGGCAGGGATTTGCAGCCCGCACTGCGCCATGGCGGCTAATAGTCCAACCGTCTTGAGCGCCACCGTCTTGCCACCTGTATTGGGTCCGGTGATGACCAGTATGGCAAATCCACCGCCCAGATGCACGTCAATGGGCACCACCGTTTCCGCAGGCAGCAGCGGATGGCGCGCACGGATCAGGCGCAGGTACATGGGATAGCTCCCCTCGCCCAATCTTTCCTGGGAGAGGGGTTGGGGGTGAGGGTTACGCCCCTCATCCAAAAGGTTCGGCTCCACAGCTTTGATCTCGAAGGCATACTTCGCTTTGGCAAAGGCCAGATCGAGTTCGGCCAGGGCCTCTACCGTAGCGCGTATCTCTATTGCGTGCTCTGCCACGGCAGCAGTCAGCTCGTGTAGAATGCGCTCGATCTCCCGCTGTTCATCCAGTTGGAGTTGGCGCCATTGGTTGCCAAGCTCAACGATAGCCAGAGGTTCGATGAACAGGGTTGCCCCGCTTGCCGATTCGTCGTGCACGATGCCAGGGATGCGGCCTTTGAACTCGGCCTTCAGGGGTATGACATACCGTCCGCCGCGTTGAGTGATGAGCATTTCTTGTAAATAGTTGGCCTGGTCTGGTGAGGTAATCAGCCTATTCAGGCGGTCCAACAGCCGATCGCGCGCCACCGCCAACTCGCGCCGGATGCGCGCCAGGGCCGGGCTGGCGCTGTCCATCACCTCGCCTTGGTCGTTGATGCAGCGCGCAATTTCGGCCACCAGCCTAGGGCAATCTTCAATTCCTTGGGCAATGGTGGCCAGGGTTGGAAACCGTTCCGCATTGGGCACGATGGCGCGACGCAGTGCCTTGCCGCTGAGCAGCGTGGACTGCACGTTGAGCAGGGATGGTGGTTCCAGCATCGCGCCAATCTCGGCGTCCTTCAGCAACGAACGTACATCGTGCGCACCGCCCAGGGAAAGGCCCGGGTGCAGCGAAAGCAGCATCCTGGCCTCTGTCGTCTCTCGCTGTCGCCGACGCACTTCTTCGACTTCAGCCGCAGGCCGTAAAGCTAAAGCCAGTTCGCGCCCTGCAGAGAACGAAGTATGCTCCGCCAGACGCTGCAGTATCTTATTGAGTTCCAGTGTTTCCAGGTATTTGGTGTTCAAAGCGCCTCATCCATGATTATTATATCTCAGAAGTCAGGTTTCTGTGAGAAACCCGGCTTCTTCACCAGTCCTTGTCCCAGTCTGTGCGACCTGCATAATCTGGGAATGACATATACGCTCAGGCACGCAATTGTGCCCCCAACTGTTTTTCCAGCACTCGTTGAATGCGCGCCTGAAGTTTGTTCACTTCCTCATCAGTCAGCGTGCGATCCATAGCCTGGTAGGCGAGGGTGTAGGCGAGGCTCTTCTTGCCTGCCGGGATCTGTGCACCTCGATACACGTCGAACAATTCAATCTTCTGCAGTAGCCTGCCCCCGGCTCTGGCGATGGCATCGCGTACCTGCACAGCAGGAATGCTTTCGTCCACGATCAGAGCAAGGTCGCGTGTTACGGCTGGGAAACGTGAAAGCGGTTGGTAGTAATATGATGATGGCACCTTTGCCAGCAGCGTTTCCAGATCGAATTCTAACAAGCACACACGTTGTGCAGGCAGGTCGAAGCTCTCCCGCACCAACGGATGCACCTCCCCCAGCACGCCGATTTCAGTGCTGCCGATCAACAGCTTCGCCACCCGCCCACTTTGAAACGTCACATGCTCCGTCGGGACAAAGATGCAGTCGGTCAGGTGCAGACGATCCAACAGCGCTTCCACAACGCCTTTGAGGTCGTAGAAGTCCAGCGTTTCGCTCGCTACCTTCGCCCAGGTGACTGGATGACGCGGGCCGCTCATGACAATGCCCAAGCGACGAGGTTCGTCGGGCAACTCCTGGCCTGGCTGCGGCAGGTAAACCCTAGCCACTTCAAAGATGGCTACGCGGTTGGTGAAGCGCAGGTTGTCACGCAAGGTTTCCAGCAGCGAGTTCATCAGTGTGCGGCGCATGTACTCCCGGTCGCAGCTCAGTGGGTTGGCCAGGCGTACGTACGCTGCGGGGTCTATAGCTCTCTGCGCCGGATCGAGCTTGGCCACACTTTCCAGGTTGGTCAGCGAATAGGTGATAACCTCGGTCAACCCACAGCCAATGAGGATGTCACGCACGCACTGCTCGCCTTCCAATGAGAGGTTGCGCCGTTGCGGGGGCAATTCATCGCGCAAGAGTGTGCTGGGGATCTTGTCGTAGCCGACTATGCGTGCTACCTCTTCCACCAGATCCGCCGGAATTTCCACATCCAGCCGGTAATACGGCACCGTGACATGAACAAGAGCCCGATCCCTGCCGGGTGCACAGGCGAACCCCAAAGACTCGAGAATATCCACGATGTGCTGACGGCTGAGTTCTATGCCCAGCAGACGCTCGACTTCTGTCGGTGCCAGGTCAATTACCCTGGGGAGCCTCTTGACTGGATAGGCATCAGCGATTCCTGCAGCGATGACGCCGCCTGCTAGTTGGCGCATTAACTCGCTGGCTCGCTGTGCAGCGAGGACAGTGGTCTCAGGAGGCACACCACGCCCGAAACGCAGTGATGCTTCGCTGGGGAGCTTTAACAGTTCTGAAGTACGCCGGTTGTTGATGTTGTTGAAATTGGCCGACTCCAACAGCACGTTGGTGGTGGACATGTTTATCTCGCTCTCTAATCCGCCCATAACGCCGGCGACGGCCACCGCCCCCCCGCCGTCGGTGATGAGCAACATGTCCGATGTGAGTTCGCGTTCGACGCCATCCAGGGTGGTTATCTTCTCGCCTGGCCTAGCGCGGCGGACGATGATCACTGGTCTTTCACTGTCCTTTCGGCCACGCAGTCTGTCATAGTCAAAGGCATGCAGGGGTTGGCCCCATTCCAGCATTACATAGTTCGTGACGTCCACGATGCAGTTGATGGGCCGCATCCCTGCGGCGTGGAGACGCCGTTGCATCCAGAGAGGCGAGGGGCCGATTTTGACTCCTCTGATCAGCGTGGCGCTGTAACGTGGGCACAGGTCGGGGTCGGCAATTTCAATCTCGATCTGATCGGCGATGGGCGCGCCCTCCGCCTTCATTGCCGGCTCTGTCAGTTTCAGGCGCTGCCCAGTAAGCACGGCCACCTCGCGAGCCACGCCGATGATAGACAGGCATCGTCCCAAGTTGGGCGTCAGGTCTATATCCAAGACCGTGTCGCCGAGATAGTCCTGCAGAGGCAGGCCGACAGGCGCCTCATTATCCAGGATCAAAATGCCCTCGTGCTCATCCGATAGCCCTAACTCCTTTTCTGAGCAAACCATACCTGCCGAGAGCACTCCGCGAATCTTAGTCGGTTTGAGGGTGACGTAGCGCCGCTCCTCGGAATAGCCATCTATCAGTTTCGCCCCGCTGCGGGCAAAGGCCACTTTCACGCCCCGGTCCCCGACTTTGATGTTGGCGGCGCCGGTGACCACAGCCTCTGGTTGATCTGCACCATGATTGACCACTGCAATGGTGAGGCGGTCAGCGTTGGGGTGGGGGTGCACTTCCATGATCTCGCCCACCACAATTTTGTCACGGTCCCACTCGGCACCAATCGTTTCGATGGCTGCCACCTCCAGGCCAGCTAGGGTCATACGCTTGGCCAATTCGGGGAGGGGAAGCACAATGTCTACGTATTCTTTTAGCCAGCTTAACGGTACTCTCATGGCTTCATCTCCTGGTCAATACCCAATTGATAATTGTCCATTGGAAATTGTTCTAAGCGAACTGCTGCAGGAAGCGCAGGTCGTTGGCGAAGAAGTAGCGGATGTCGTCAATGCCATACTTCAACATGGCGATCCGTTCGGGGCCCATGCCGAAGGCGAAACCGGTGTACACCTCAGGGTCGTAACCGCCATTCCTCAGCACCTGCGGGTGCACCATGCCCGATCCCAGGATCTCAACCCAGCCGGTGTATTTGCACACGCGGCAGCCCTTGCCCCCGCAGATAATGCAATCCATGTCTACTTCGGCACTGGGTTCTGTGAACGGGAAATGGCTGCAGCGGAAGCGCACCTGCCGCTCAGCGCCAAACATTTGCCGGGCAAAGTGGGTGAGCACCCCCTTCAGGTCGCCAAAAGTTACATGTCGGCCAACAGCCAGGCCCTCGACCTGGTAGAACATGAACTCAGAACGGGCTGTGACTGCCTCGTAGCGGTAACACTTGCCAGGCAGGATGAGGCGAATAGGCTCAGGGTAGTACATGCGCATGGCACGTATTTGTCCAGGCGAAGTATGTGTGCGCAGCAATACTCCCTCGCGCGTAGTATGGAATGTGCTCCACATGTCACGTGCAGGGTGGTATAGTGGGATATTCAGCAACTGAAAGTTGTTGACATCTGTTTCGACTTCCGGCGTCTCTAACACCTGGAAGCCCATCTCGGCAAAGATGGCGTAAATCTCGCGTAGGGTCTGCGTGCTGACGTGGAGATAACCAGGTCTGATGGGCCGACCTGGTAGAGTGACATCAATGTGTTCCTGTACGAGTTGACGCAGGGTCTCTTGCCGTTTGAGCGCCGTGGCTTTTTCATTGTGTGCCTGTTCCAGGACAAGCTTAACGCGGTTGGCTTCCTGGCCTACTGCAGGCCGTTTTTCCGCCGGCAACTGGCCAACACTACGCAGAATCGTGGTCAGTGCTCCCTTACGTCCGAGGTAAGCGACACGCCATTTCTCTAGAGCTTCGATTGAATTCAGAGCCACCAGCTCACTGAGAGCTGTCTCTTCCAGTTTGCGCAATTGCTCCAACATTCATCACCTCCCACTGTGAGCATTCTTGCTCGTCAAGCGTATTTTTGGGCGCTGAAGCGCCTACTACGAACCAATTACCTGTAAACAACAAAACGGTTGTGACTTCAGGGACGAAGTCGCAACCGTTGACCCCCGCGGTACCACCCTGTTTGGCCCAGCAAAAGCAGGCCCCCTCTGTACTGGCGGTCGCCGTCCAGTATTGAACGCGGCTTACCAGTTGCCCGGCTAACGGTGGGCTTTCCGGAGCAACCTACTTACAGATGTGGTTGGCCTCTGTTTCAGTCGTCAGCTCAGGAGTGAACTTCAGCGAGGTCTGCCAAAGGGGCTTCCAGTCGGTGGCCCCCTTTCCCTGCCGGCCCTCACTCGCTTACTCTCTCCGTCACAGCTTTTGACGCTATTATAGGCAGGAACCTGTTCTTGTCAAATCGGCAAGTCATCTTGCCCGTCCCCCAACCTCAGGAGAAGAGTTTAGCGCCTATCTGAAGCGAAGTCGAGCAAATGGGATGATGGAGCTGTTGACGCAATGTGCAAATGTGGATATGATTATTGCAGCCAAAAGTGAGAAAGGATATGGCCGAGCCTCGGCACAGCAAAACAAAGAAGGCTCTGCGGCGGAGAACCATTGGGCGCATGGCGCGCCAGTTGCAACTCGTGCTGCTGGTTATCGCGGCAGCCGTGGTCGTGTTGTTTATGTTCTCTATTTGGCGGAGAGAACCACCATCTCTTTTGCCAAGCACACCAACCACACCTGTACGTTCCCCCAGACCCACTCTTACGCCCCATGGGCCTACACTCCCCCCTACAACCAAACGGGTAGGCATCCTGGCCGGGCACTCAGGGCCACAGAACGATCCTGGGGCGGTATGCCCTGACGGGCTACGCGAAGCGGACATCAACCTAACCGTGGCTGAAAAGGTGGTAGCTGCGCTCAACAGCAGAGGCTACCAGGCTGACCTGCTCGAGGAGTTCGACGATAGATTGCAGGGCTACCGTGCCGATGCCTTCCTGGCCATTCACACGGACTCCTGCGACATACCGGAGGTCACGGGGTTTAAAGTGGCGCACATTTCGCAGAGCGCTATCCCAGAGATAGAGGACATCCTGGTGGAATGTCTGTATCAGGAGTACGCGCGCGCTACAGGGCTGCCACGGCATGATTTCAGCATTACGCCAGACATGCACGAATATCATGCCTTCCGACAGATTGACCCCGAGACGCCAGGCGCGATTATCGAATTGGGTTTCATGGCCGCTGACCGCTACATCCTGGTCAACGAACCCAAAAGACTGGCTGCCGGAATCGTTGCCGGATTGATTTGCTTCCTGGAGCGCTAACTTGTGACATCCTCTACAGGATGGGTGGCATGTTTGCGGTTAGTGCGCACTTTGTGGTAGACAAACCAGGCAAACAGAACGATCAGCAGGATGGCAATGGGGATGTCAAAGGGACGCATCCATGCGCGCACTTCTTGCCAATGCTCGCCAAACGTATAGCCGGCCCAGCCCAACACCACGCACCAGATAAAAGAGCCTACGAAACTGTAACTAACAAATCGGACAAAGCCCATGCGGGCCACACCTGCAGGGAGAGAGATAAAAGTGCGCACGATGGGCAGCAGGCGGGAGAAGAAGGCCGTCGCTTCACCGTAGCGCTTGAACCAACTGTCTGCCACTTCAATGTCATGCCTAGAAATCAGCACATAGCGTCCGTATTTTTCTAGCACTGGCCGGCCTCCAGAGGCTCCGATCCAGTAGGTGAAGATGGAACCCATAGTGCAGCCGATCGCACCGTACAAACCAGCCAGCAGCGTATGCCAGATGGGCAGCCCCTTGGCCTGGATGAGCATCCATCCCGCCAATGGCATGGTCACCTCGCTAGGCAAAGGGATGCACGCGCTCTCAATGGTCATTGCCGCAATAACGCCCGCCCAGCCAATGCTGTGAAACAGGTTCTGTAAAAACAACACAATCTGTTGTTCGATGGCCTCCAACGTCCTTGCCTCCTTCGCTGCCAGGGTGGTGTAGAACCAAAGGCTATTCCGTCAGGCTCTCCCTGTTTGTCCTGCTGCGGCCCTCATCCACTGGGCCTTCCTCTAGAGTATGTTCTGGTTGTTGCTCTTGTGCCTTCTTGCTCCGCCCACGCGGTGGAGCGCTGAGCATATACCCGAATCCCCGCACGGATTGCAGGTAGTTGTTGCTTTCGTCGGTCCAGCCCAATTTGCGGCGGATAAGGCGTACATACGTCTTAATTAACTCGCGTACCTCGCTCTCTGAACCCAAGTGCCCCCAGACTTCGCGGACCAACTCGCGCTGATCCACCACACGGCCTGCATTGAGCGCCAGGTATAGAAGCAAGCGGAATTGGTTGGGGGGCAATGGTACGCGCCGGGCGGCAAAGACCACCTCCTTGCGCGCTGGATCAATGGTCAGCCTACCAACCCTGATCCGTTGATGCGCAGAAGGTTCGAACACGCCCTGCAGCCGCATGATGAGCGTCTCCAAATGACGCAAAGCATCCTCACCGCGCAGTGAAAGTTGGGCCGAATCAGTACTGAGGTGCCCAAAGGCAGTGGGGACAATCAGTGGCAACGGTTCTCCCTCTCGCAGAGCAGCCAACAATACGGCTGCCTCTTTCTCCAGGGTACGGTGTTCGATGATCAAGACATCAGGCCAAGCTTCCGCCAGTGCCTTCGCTATGCTGCCCCAGTCGCTGGCTATCGAGACTCTAGCGCCGGCGGACTTGAGCCTGGCCTGAATCCGCTGCGCCCAAACGGGCTGAGGATTCACGATCAAAACTTCCATGTAGATTCCCCCTCGATCCCAGCCATTAAGTCTATCAGGGACTTAACCACTGGTGATGACGCAAATGATAACCACAAAAGGCGAATTCGCCAAGTTGTACACGTTTCTCATCCTGATTCACGCCAAAATTTCACCAAACTGGCCCTCTGATTGCACTCGTTTTGTGCACTGCCTTATGGAACCTGTGTTACAATCGCCCACTGAAAAACGGCAGTCAGCTCACATTGGGTTGGCGTAAGTCCGGGAAAGATCATAGGCTAGCAGGAGCAAGAACATGGTTTTACGAGAAGAGCATAATAAGGAGCCTGAAGAGCCCCCCAGTAGTAGCGAAGAACCACCTGGTAGTAGCCAGAAACACTTCGTTTCTCGCCGTGCGCCTTTGTGGCGAGACGTCTCAGATGCGGATTGGAACGACTGGCGGTGGCAATTGCGCCATCGCCTTAACACACCTGAACAACTGAAAAGTGTCATCGAGATGACGCCCGACGAGGAAGCGGGTGTGCGTGCAACCTGTCAGCGTTTGCGTATGTCTATCACGCCTTACTTCGCTTCGCTCATGGAGGCGAAAGATGCGAACTGTCCCATCCGTCGCCAAGTAGTGCCTACGGTGGATGAACTGGTGATTAGCCCAGATGATCTGCGCGACCCGTTGAGCGAGGACACTGACTCGCCCGTACCGGGCCTGGTGCATCGTTACCCAGACCGGGTGTTGCTCCTGGTTACCGACCAGTGTGCATCATACTGCCGGCACTGCACCAGGCGACGACTGGTAGGCGTGAAGACAGAACGCATGCGCCCTGAAGAAATGCAGCGCGCGGTCCAGTACATAGCTGAGCACCCTGAAGTGCGGGACGTGCTGATCTCCGGCGGTGACCCGCTCATCCTGAGTGAGAACGTGCTTGAGCTTCTGTTGAAGAGTCTGCGGGCCATCCCTCACGTGGAGATCATCCGCATTGGCACTCGTACGCCAGTCTTCTTGCCACAGCGCATCACGCCGGAACTGGTGGCCATGCTCAGACGGTATCACCCACTGTGGATCAATATCCACTTCAACCATCCGAAGGAGATCACCCCAGAGACGGCAGAAGCCTGTGCACGTTTGGCCGATGCGGGCATCCCGCTAGGCAGCCAAACCGTGCTGTTGCGTGGCGTCAATGACTGCCCGCACGTTATGAGACAATTGATGCACGAACTGCTGAAAATCAGGGTGCGTCCATACTATCTGTACCAGTGCGATCTGTCGCAGGGCATCTCGCACTTCCGCACCTCGATCAGCAAGGGCATTGAGATCATCGAGCACCTGCGCGGGCATACCAGTGGTCTGGCTGTGCCAACCTTTGCGCTGGATGCGCCTGGTGGAGCAGGCAAGATCCCGATCATGCCTCAGTACCTGATCTCTATGTCCGACAAAGTGGCTGTAGTGCGCAACTATGCTGGTGCCATCAGTGCCTACCCATTACCACATGGATACAATGGTGACTGCCCGCCCAGTTGCGAATACCACAGAACACACCAAGCGGACGTCGGCGTAGCGGGCATGCTCGACGGCCACGGCGTCATCATGCGCCCGGCGCAGCCTGTGGAAGGCGCAACGGATCAGCAGAGTCCCGAAGGCCAGGAAGGGGTTCTCAGTTTGCCTGTGCTGATATCCACAGAATCCGTATGCGCCCACTCCACGTAGCTCTGTTGTACAATCTGAAGAAAAACGCGCCTCACGAAGCCGACGAGCCTGCTGATGCTACGGCTGAACTGGACTCGGAAGATACGGTGCAGGCGTTGCAGGAAGCATTGGAGGCTGGCGGGCACGAAGTAATCCCGCTAGAAGGAGATGTCAATCTCTACCCAGCCCTGCAGCGCCTGCGTGGGCGCATTGACATCGCGTTCAACATCTGCGAAGGCCACTGGGGCGATAGCCGCGAGTCGCAGGTGCCGGCCATCCTAGAGATGCTGGGCATCCCTTACACGGCGTCCAAAATCATGGGACACGCCCTGTCGCTCGACAAGGCCATGGCCAAGCGCGTATGGATGTCTTATGGTCTGCCAACCGCTGCCTTCCAGGTTTTCGAACGCGCGGACGAGCCATTGCACCCAGCGCTGTCCTACCCTTTGTTCGCCAAGCCCGTGCGTGAAGGCACGGCCAAAGGCGTTGATGCAGATGCGATCATTGATGATGAGAGGCAACTGCGGCAGCGAGTTGAGTGGCTGATCACGACTTACCGCCAACCTGCTTTGGTGGAGAGCTATCTGCCAGGGCGCGAGTTCACTGTAGGATTGCTGGGAAACGCTCTGACCCCTGGTGAGGAACCGCTATCGGAACAGTATGACGAGCATGGCTTTCATCTGTTTCCCGTGCTCGAGATTGATACCAGCCCGGTGGCCGAATCGGAACGCGGCATATATACGAATCTGATCAAATCCAAAATGCCACTGGCTATCAACTACCTTTGCCCGGCCAAGATTGAGCTGGCACTGGAACACGAGTTAAAGCATCTGGCAGTGGCTGCTTTCCTGGCCATTGATGGCCTGGACGTGTCGCGAGTGGACTTTCGTCTGGATGATCGGGGACGCCCCCGCATCCTGGAAATCAATACCCTGCCTGGCATGAACCCGGAAATCAGCGACCTATGCATCATGGCCAGAGCGGAGGGCATGGCTTACACGCAACTCGTCAACGATATCCTGTGTCTGGCTGCACGACGCTATGGCCTGGTGGATGGAACCCGCAGCTAGGCGCTGTCAAGTGTGGTTCAAGTAGAGAACGTAGGAGGTGAAAGGCATGGACAACGAGTGGGAGTGCATGGAATGCGGCTACCTGCATGAAGGCAAGACCCCACCTCGCCGATGTCCCGATTGTGGCGCTGTAGGTGCCTGGGAAAAAGTGGAGTACGTTGACGATTGGGATGACGAGGAGTTCGAGGACGAATACGAGGACGAAGACGAGGACTAGGCTCGAACGCAATTGAATAGCGAAGGGCTGTCGTGAGACGGCCCTTTTGCATTTTATGCCCCTTCTCCCAGAACAGGGAGAGGGAGGAACCGTTGGCTAGCAATTGACGTTGCGTTCAAGCGGGAGTATACTGCCTAGGCCAGACGCAATCCAATACATACCGATGGGAAAACACACAGGAGGCAGTAAAGGTGGCAATCATCATCAAAACACGTGAAGAAATTGCTGTGATGCGTGAGGCGGGACGCATTACAGCCATGGCTCTGGAGGCCATGCGCCGAGCTGTGCGGCCCGGCGTGACCACTGCCGAACTTGACGCCATTGCGGAGGATGTCATCCGTTCGCACAATGCCATCCCTGCTTTCCTGGGCTACCCTAATCCCAATCCCCACTACGCCGATCGTCCTTACCCGGCCACGATCAATGCCAGTGTCAACGACGAGTTAGTGCACGGCATCCCCCGTCGTCGTGTGCTGAAGGAAGGTGACATGGTGAGCCTGGATTGTGGCTGTATCTACAATGGCTTTGTCGGCGATGCTGCTTTGACCCTGGGCGTAGGCCGGGTTTCCGCGGAGGTGGCATGCCTGCTGCGCGTCACGGAAGAGGCATTGTACAAAGCCATCGAGGCTTCGCGCGTGGGCAATCGCCTGGGGGACGTGTCTGCGGCGATCCAGGAACACGCCGAGTGCCATGGCTACAACGTTGTGCGCGAGTACACCGGACACGGTGTGGGTCGCGACATGCACGAAGATCCGCAGATTCCAAACTGGGGCAAGCGCGGCAACGGCATCCCCCTGCGTGCTGGCATGACCTATGCGCTGGAGCCAATGATCATTGCCGGGCAGCCAGAGGTATACGTCAAACGCGACGGCTGGACCGTGGCCACCAAAGACCACAGCCTATGCGCCCACTTTGAACACACCATCGCCGTGACGGATGGGGAGGCGGAGATACTGACGCTGCTGTAGCACGACACGGATTTTGCACGGATTACACGGATAGATCATAGCCTGCTCTGAGACCGTTGGGGATAAATTGCCATTGGCATAGGACGCAGTCGCTTGTGATGGGAAGGCACGACACGGATTTTGCACGGATAGATAATAGCGGCCGACCAGGTACACAGATTGAGACATGCACGGCATGTTTAAGATTGATACACTGATGGAGGTAGCAAACCGTGAACAAGGTACAGGGGCCACACGAAGATGTCACTTACCGTGTCAACGGCGCAGCCATGGCCGTGCATCGGCGGCTGGGGCCCGGACACAAAGAGGAAGTATATCAACGAGCACTTGAGGCGGAGTTCGAGAAGGCTGGCCTCTCCTTTGAAGCGCAGAAGAGCCTGGAGGTGTACGATGAAGGGCGGCTGATTGGCTACTACATCCCTGACTTTATCGTCGAAGACAAGGTCATTGTTGAGATCAAGGCATTTGCTACGATACATCCCAAGTACCTGGGTCAAGTCATCACCTACTTGAACCACACTGGCTTGCCAGTGGGTCTCCTGATCAACTTTGGGGAGCGCAGTTTGTGTATCCGCCGTGTGTTCTCCTCACCACAGGCTAAGGAGTTTAGAGTCAACCACCGTTGGTTATTTGTCCCAGACTCGCTAGCGCGCAAAATCAAATGATAATGTCACTGGACGGCGATGGTTCTATCAAATGATAATGTCACCGGACTGCCTGCTCCTTTCTGTGTGGGTCGAGACATGATCAGGGTATCGAGCACGTTTTCG
>Ga0172366_10000963_pt1 | contig 21965 bp, 33 predicted proteins | sample LakKivSesite69cm_FD_114533 | JGI IMG/M metagenome (GOLD analysis project Ga0172366, IMG submission 114533) | Sediment microbial communities from Lake Kivu, Rwanda - Sediment site 69cm | ecosystem: Environmental > Aquatic > Freshwater > Lake > Sediment | place: Rwanda: Western Province, Lake...
ACCCCTGCTATTGAACCTATTATTAATGACTGCAAGTCTTTAACAGTGAATACTAATAACGACGCTATTAGGATTAATAGCGCTTTTGAAATCATTAAAAGAATCTTATCCTTACCCCTGCACTCATCAATAGTAATCCTCGGAAGCAGCAATCCAGCGAGTGCTGATGAAATTATTACTATTAAATTAATTATCATCAAATCAATCTAATGCTCAGGCCTTATTTTAACTTTTCCAATAAACCCTAAAACTAATCCCGCCGCTAACCCTCCTAAGTGAGCTATGTGAGCTATGCCGTCAGCTAAGGTGAAGCTTAATAAGAACTCGCCCAAGCCCATTAAAGGACCTCCAAGCCAAACTGGTATTGGCGTTATAAAACCAGGCACTAATATCCTCATTTTAGGCCTTATGATTATCAAAGCTCCAATAACCCCGTAAATAAAGCCAGATATCCCAACAGCACTAGCTCTTGGGAATAATAATGCAAAAGCAGTATTGCCTGTTATTGTGCTGGTTAAGTATAGCATTATCATGAACTTAGGGCCTGTTTTTAATTCAAGACCATAACCAAGCATTACTAAAGCGAATAAGTTATAACCTAAGTGCATTAAACCAGCGTGTAGGAATGAACTGGTTAATAAAACCCAAGGGTAGGTGATGAAATTAGAGTAACTGAATGATGAGTAATCAAGCAATGAAGGATCAGCTAGTTCAATAATGAATGCGACCAAGCAGGTTAATATAATTATTGTAGTAACTATTCCTAAATTGATTTTCATGGCTTGATCTTCCTGCCGTACTTATTGACTAATTCGTCAATGCTTAAATCACCAAGCTTTCCATTAGCGCATTCAATGCAGACGCTTAGAGTTTTATCATTATCAATTATTATCCTAACTAGTTTATTCTTTTTGCACAAGCCGCAAAAGCCTTCCTGCAGCCCGCTGGTAATACCTGGCATTAATTATTTTTAGCAGGCTAAGATTTTTATAACTTAGTCTTTTTAAGAATACTGATTATGAGATTAATAATAACTGCTTTCAGGGGGGAGTCAGCCCCATTGCTTAAGGCTCTTAAGGATAAAGGCAGTTTCACTAAAACAGTATTCAGGGATGTGTTAATTGGTGATGTTAAGGATTTTAACTCATTCCTAGAATGGCTTGTTAATGAAGCTCCATTATCATTATCAAGGGTTGTGCCTTTAAATGAGGAGTTCATTTTCAAAGAACCTGCTGATTTGATTAATGAGTTGATTAAACGAGCGCTCAATTACCTTGACTTGATTAAGGGCAGGTCATTCAGGGTTACTGTTGAGCGAAGGGGTTTGAAAGAGATTATTAAAAGCCGTGATATTGAGAAGAGTATTGGCGAATTATTATTTAATAAACTGAAATCTAGCGGTTTAAAACCAGTTGTTAAATTAGAAGACCCTGAAGTTGAGTTCGTGATTGAAATTCTTAATAACCAGTGCGGCATTTCATTATTAACCAGCGAATTAAAGAATAAAAGCCCGCTAATAAGAGCTAATTAAAAATTTTTCAATAAAGTATTTAAAGAGTATTTTGCTCACTTCCTTTCTTAAAAATGATAAAAGGATTATTAATTTACGATTCAGAATCAGCGGTTTGCATCTATTATAATTACTCGCGAATGGATATAATACTAGACCCTGATTTATTATCATCTTACCTTAATGCTTTTAGAAAGTTGGATGTTTTAGATAACATCGATTTTCTTCAATTCAGCTTAGGGAATAATGGTTCTGGATTAATCATTAAGGACTCTCTTGGTTTTCATAATGATATAAGGTTTTATGATAAGGATGGTTACTCTGGGATATTCAGTGTTGAGGAGGGCGCTTCTGAAGAATTCGCAAGCAGTATTTTTAATATAATTATTGATTACTTAAAAATTCATTACAATAAGAGATCTAGATTAGCTATCAGCCGGCCTGTAAGGAAAACACTTGATAATTTCATAGAATTAGCCTGCGGGACTCAATAATGCTTATAAGCTAATAATTAATGAGTCATTTTTAATGATTGAACTATTCATAACATTACTATTGCCTAACTTGCTTAGGCAGTTTACTTACTGGAAAGCTCAGAGGAAAACAAAGAGCTTTGGTTTCTGCGTAAGCCCTGAAACCCGCTTCATGCAGAGGAAGAAATTATTGCCTTGGATTGGCTTGCTTGAAGAAGTTCTTTGGGGTTTAGTGTGGGTTGCTTTCTGGTACGCTGGCTGGCAATGGCTTGCTTTCGGCTGGGTTAGTGATGCTCTGATTGACTGCTTCGTAGCGTTTGCTTGGAGCAAAGGAGTTAAGGAGCCTAAAAGATTATTCTATAAAGGCAAGCAGTCATTCTTCATAAGGGAAATATTGCTTCCTTACTTAATAATTGGGCCGCTGGCATTCCTGCTTGGTATTGATATCATCACTTACAGCATTGCCTGCATGTTCGCATGCTTCATAGCATTAGTGCTAGTTTAATATAATAATCCTTATAAAGCAGTTTTCTCTTTTCAGGGTTTTAATGACAGATTTAATAGGATTGTTGAGTGAATTCATTAAACATAGTGATTACTTTAATAATCTAACTACTAAAGAGCAGGATGATAAGTTTAGTTTAATCGTGAAATGGTTAGGCAACGGAAATCTTGATGATGAATTGTTAAAAACTTACTTGATAACAAGGGTTTTTCTTGACTACCCATCCCCAATAAGCAACCTGCTTGAGTTTTCATTGCAGTTAGGTTGTTTGCTTGATCATGATCTAATAAAATTAATGAAAAGTGTTAAAGGCCTCTACTATGATGGTTTCTTTGGTGAGTATCGGGTTAAGAATTCTTAATTATTCAGGCGATACGTTGCTCATGTAAACATTAAAAGCAATCTGCGAAGTATTAGCATTAATGTACCTGTAATCATCCTGCTCGTAATGGAATATAACTTGGAAGTAATCAGGGATCTTTGATGTTGAATACTTAAACTGGTAATCATTGCCGCTGGATAATCCCTGCCACAAGGTCATGAATGGCTTAAGCAGTCTGTTATTGCTTATGTCAAGAACGTGTATTGTGAAATTAGCCGGTGATAAGTTGCCAATATTAACTAACTCGCCAGGTCTTAGTTCTATGATATCACTGAAATTAGCTTTTAATCTTATGTATAAGTAATCTAATTCAGAATTATACTTAATCCACGTTGTGGTCAAGTTAACCCCATACTCTCGTATCAGATCATTCATTGTGTAATTTGTTTGAATAATGTTATAAGTTATATTGTAAGAATCGTCATTTAAGTTGTCAATTATGAAATCACAGACTTCTTTAAGGTCATTAAGTGTTAACTGCCCGCTTGAGCAAGTGTATTGTTTCTCTAAATCATCATTAAAATAAACGGTCGCTTTTACTGAATTATCAACAGCTCCAATACCCCACCACCCGCTGTGATTGTATGATCCTTCGTAATTGTAACAAAACAATTCAACCATAGGATCGGTGCTATTGCTCATTAAACTGCAGTTCTCGTAAGCGTAACGATAGAAATCGATTTCATTAATAATTCCATCGAGACTAAGGTAATTCCTTGTTGTTAAGTTAAACGTCAAACCCCTGTAATCAAAATTGAAGAACTTAACTCCTGGTTCAACAAGTCCTCGTTCAGTCATAACTAATTCTTTGATATTATCAGCAGTCCACTCGCAGACTTTCTTTAGAGAATTAATTGATTCATTAGCGCTTGATGAGCAAACTAGTGTTTTGTTAAATAAGTCATTAAATAATAAGTCATTAACCCTGTTAGTTTCAATTATTATAACACCACTCCAATTGAGGTAATCATGAGTTCCAAAAACGTTTTTGCATAATAAATCTTTTTTGATTTGTTCATCATAGGTTAGTTCTGAAGAGTTCTTAGAGCATAATTCGCGCATTAATTTATAGTCATTAACGGCTTTGCCTATTAAAGAGTAATCAATGAATGTCGCGTTAAATATTGAATCATTAAATGACATTAAGTACTTCAAACCACTTGTTAGTTTTATAGTGCTTAGCAAGTAAGGAGTTTCTTCAATGACTTCTTGTATAACCTGGCAATACCTTATTGTCTGAGGCCTGCCAGTTACTTCAGCGCAGTTGTTCAAATCAACACACTCCCTTAAAGACTTTAAATCCTCATCACAAGAACTCCAATTACTGCAAGACCAGCTTGGTATGCATAACGGTTGTTCCAATATTAAATCTTGAGCAGCTAATTGATTCAAAGCTTGTGCTGGTTCTGTAATCACTTGGCCTGGTACTGGCTGCATTAAAACTAACCCGGAAATAGTTATTACCGCGGCTCCAGCGCCGATTAAGATGATCATTAAGGCTGTTTTATTCTCAAGTAATGATGCTATATTCATTCATTTATTATAATAATCCTGTTTTTATATTATTTAGGTATGGTTCTCCCGAGCAAGGTTTATAATAAGCAATATTTTTTCATTTTTAATGGCTGATGATATTAAAGCAATTAACTTGTTATTAGAAAGCGTTTATTACTCTAGATTAAGCCCTAAGGAGAGGAATAAGAAACTTGGTTTGTACTTAGATTGGCGCACTTCAGGTTTGCTTGATGACGACCTTCTAGAAGCTTATATTAACACTAAAGTAGCTAATTTGGGCTCTAAACCTGAGATTACTAATATGCTTGAATTATCACTGCACTTAGGCAGGTTATTCCACGCTGATATTATGATTCATAATAAAGAGGGTTTGTGCGTTTACGATTCAATATTTAATTGCTTTAAGATGGGTGATTAAGTTTGTCTATTTACGATCCTAGTGAGGACTCGGAATTGCTTAAGGAGCAAGTCTTAAAGCTTGCTAGGGGTAAAGTGCTTGACTTAGGTACAGGCTCAGGAGTGCTCGCAGCTGCTGCTAAAACTAAGTGCGAGGATGTTACTGGTGCTGACATTAACCCCCTAGCTGTTGAGTATTGCGCTAAAGCTTACCCTGAAATTAAATTCGTTCAAAGCGATTTATTCAGCAATATCAAGGATAAGTTTGACACTATTATCTTTAACCCTCCTTACCTGCCTTCTGATAAGCGCGAGAGCCTTGATGTTGCCTTAACTACTGATGGCGGTTTAAGGGGCAACGAATTGCTTTTCCGCTTCTTAAAACAAGCCAAGGATCACCTTAATCCTAGCGGCCAGATACTCACTGTTTTCTCAACCCTCTCAAGGCCTCCCGAGATCTTCAAGGAAGCTGATAAACTAGGCTACAAAGCAGAAACCTTAAGCGATAAGAAAATACCATTCGAGAAACTATACTGCGTCAGCTTTAAACTAAAGTAAATATGTTTAACTTTATATGTTAAACAATATTATAATCAATTATGGCAATTAATGAAAAAAGATTTATTGGCTGTTGCGGCGCTTACTGTAAAACTTGCAAGGCATTAGTGGAAGGAGTCTGTAAAGGATGCAAGTTAGGATATGAAGAAGGCAAGAGAGACATTAATAAAAGCAAATGCGCCATAAAACTCTGCTGTTTTAAGGATAAAAAACTTGAAACGTGCGCTGACTGCAGTGAACTTAACACTTGCAAAATAATTAATAAACTCTATAATCATAAAGGATACAAATACAAAAGATACAAGGAAAGTATTGATTATATTAGAAAAAATGGATACTCAAAATTTATCAAAGCATCAAAGGGATGGAATGGCGCATACGGCAAATTAGAGTAAAGTGTTCCAAGGAGCCAAGACTTATTGCGTTAAGTTTAAAATTATTTGATTATTATAAATATTGTATGAATTACTTATTCATCACTGGTTTCATACTAACATTGATTGGTTACGCAGTTCATACAATAATACACTACAACGAGCATAATAATAAGAAGAGTAAGATGCCTCACAGCTTATTTGAATTACTAATCTCCCTTGGTTGGATTGGCTGGTTCTTAATGCTCTTCTTTGAAACAAGCATTCAATTACCAACATACTTAATTATTACTGGATTAATAATAAGTGTCATAAGCTTAATTATTGGGGCTTTAAGCATTATTACTAAGAAAGGCTTCAGGAAAGAAAAAGAATTAATCACTATAGGCATTTACTCTAAGATCAGGCACCCAATGTACTTAGGGCTGATATTAATGCACTTAGGATTGCCTTTAAGCCTCGGCAAGTTATTAACATTATTATCAACTTTATTATGGATACCGCAGATACTTGCTTGGAAGTATTGGGAGGAGAAGGAATTAATTAAGCGTTTCAAGAAGAAGTATAAAGATTATCAGAAAAGAACCTTATTCTAAAAAATTACGAATAATTTCTCAAAGAATTAGTTTTACTGTGTTTTCTTTTGGAATTGGAAGTGTTGTTTGATTTTTTTAATTAAGTCTTCTCTTTTTATTTTCTTAAGGTAAAAAATCATTATTATTGAGTTATCAAATTTTATTAGGTGAATATCTGCGGGTTCGTTCTTATGGTACTCATACTTTTTAAGTTTATCATAGATCTCATCTGTAATCTTATAATTAAATTCCGCTCTTTCAAAAACGCCGTAAATCTCAAACTCATTCAAGACTTTATCAATAAGACTTAATAAACCAGTTTCTTTATTGAACTCAAAAAGAATTACTTCATTATCCAAGTCCTTTAAAGCAATAAGTGCAGGCATAATTAAAAAGATACAATTCTAAGATATTTAACTTTTACTATAATTAATCTCTTAGTTTTTCAGTTAGTAAAGCCATTATGTCATCCTCGTCAAATCTGTTTTCATTAACTAAACTGCTTTTTGCAGCCCAATCATCTCTTAAAGGCCTGCTTGCTCTGAAAATCAATTTATCATTTAAGTAAATCTCTAAATTCTTAAGATGATTATTATCATCTTTTGAGTAATAAGCAATTACCCCCAACCCGTTAATAAGCATTTTTGGCTTATCACTCTTGCAGTCTTCTTTTAACTTGGTTGGGTATAATTCCCATAAGTGCTCAAGCGACCTAATCAGCCTATCTTCCATGAATCTTTCTTTAGTTTAAACCTTTTAAATAATTTTCCTTATAGTAATGGAGTAATTGTTATTAATATTGGTGTTAAAACCAGCTCTTGCGAGCTCAACTGCCAGGCTGTCCAACGACTCCTTGTTGCTGCTTATGCCGTGGCCTAGTATTACTGTTGCGTTAGAACCATTAAATGGTTTGTAAAGATTAAATGATATTATGACTCCGTCGCTAGTGATTGTGTTTAAGTTTCTATCAATCTTAATTCCTGAGTCAATAAGGCTAAGCAGTGATAAGCTGATAATCAGGGCTGTTGCTGAAATAATAATAAGCGCTAAATAAGCTTTATTCATCTAAGAATGATTAAATAACCTTTAATTAAATAACTTTTAGTTGACAAGTAAGGTTTTTTAATGACTAAGTTTTTAGTTTTTAACTATGGAGGTGTTAAAATGGTTGTTGAGTACTCTGAGTTTAAGGGAAATAAATTAATAGTCCTTAAAAGATCGGCTGAGGATAGGTTCCCTTTTAGTTTCGGCAAAGCTAAAGCCAAACTAATTGTTGAGAATATTGAGGCTATTAAGAAATTCGCTGAGGAATAAATAATGAGTGACTGGGTTGTTTACTTGCTTTTGTGCAATGACAGCACTTACTACTGCGGCATAACTAATAACTTAGAACGCCGGCTAAGCGTTCATAATAAAGGCAGAGGGGCTCGTTACACAAAGACAAGGACGCCTGTTAAACTAATAGCTTCAAGCGAGAAAATGAGCAGGCAGGATGCAATGAAGCTTGAAAAGAAGGTTAAGAAGCTTCCCAAGCAAAAGAAACTAAGTTTATTAAATAATCATTAATTATATTATAAATTATGCCTGGTTATAGTAAGAAGACGGTTGAATTCTGGCGCGGTATTAGGAATACTAAAACTTCATTAAATGACTGGATTGAACAACCAGCATTAATTAAACTACTGCCTGAACTTAAAGGCAAAACAGTTCTTGATCTTGGCTGCGGCACTGGTGAAACTACATTATTGCTGGCTAAACGAGGCGCTAAAGTTCACGCTGTTGAAGCAAGCAAATCAATGCTTAATTACTGTCCAAAGCATGATAACATAATTTATTACAATCTTAAGGCAGAGGATATTAAGTTCGAAAAAGAATTTTTTGATTTAACAATATCTGAACTGCTGCTTGATAATGTTAAGGATATAAAAACAGTGCTGCAAAAGATGTATTACTCGCTAAAACGAGATGGCCAATTATTAATATCAATACCCCACCCTTTCAGGTACGCTTTTAATAAGAAGTCATGGGATGATGTTAATATAACAATAGGTGATTATTTTAAGGAGAGGGTGATAAGAGGTGATTGGGAAGGCAATATTGTTATACACTATCATAGGACTCTTGAAACAATCATTAATCTGTTAATTAACACTGGTTTTAATATTGTGAGGGTATCAGAGCCAAAACCGCTTAATGGTTTTAAAAAGGTTAATAAGAAATTATACTATTTTTATTCTAAGATTCCATTTGTGATACTATTCAAGTGTATTAAATCATGAAGCTAATTATCTGCTCGCCAATGCAATTGCCTGCTTTGAACGGCACCACGATCTACGCTAACCAGTTAAGCAATTACTTCAAAGCGCCAGTTATAGCTTCTAACGCGCTTGATTGGAAAGCAGTTTACAAAAAAGGAAAAACTCATAACAAAGGTTTTAGGGTAGTGCGCAATCCATTGTTTAATAATTCTAGCTTGTTTGTCAAGTTTGAACGGCTAACCAAAAGTCTTCCACTGATTAATTCAATTATTCACGGACCGCTAACTCCTGCAATGCCATTAAAACTGCTAAAAAGTGATTGGGATATTGTGCATTCATTGACCCTGCCTTTTTATAATAATTATATTGCAATGACTGCCGCTAAGTTAAAGCGCAGGAAGTGCGCGATAACACCATTCTTTATCAAGGGTGTAGTGCCTGATTCTTATTCAAAATTGCTAAAGAATTATGACTTAGTGCTTGCCTGCACTGAGTACGAGAAGAAATGCCTTAATGAACTAGGTTTAAGGAATGTTCATGTCATCCCAATGTCTGTTAATCCAAAGCCGTTTGAGAAAGCTAGCGGCTCGCGCTTTAGGAAAACTTACGGCATAAGTGATGAGGAGAGGATTGTTTTATTTGTCGGCCACGCTAACCTTGAGAAAGGAGCTTACTCACTGCTTGAAGCAGCTTTGCGTGTTAAAGCAAGGTTTGTTTTCATGGGAGCTCACACACCTGGTTTTAAATCAAGAATAAAAAGCAATAACGTTCTGCTAGTTAACCCTCAATTAAAGAATAAGTTTGATGCTTTCGCTGCTTGCGATGTTTATGCCATGCCATCAAGGGTTGAGGCTTTTGGCATAACTTACTTAGAGGCTTGGGCTAGTAAGAAGCCGGTGATAGCAGCTGATAATCCGGTGAGCAGGGAAGTTATTGGTAATGCTGGTTTATTAGTCAATTTCGGGGACACTAATGCCCTGATTAAAGCAATTAATAATTCATTCGAGCAGAAAGGGTTGGCTGGTTATAATAAACTAGTCGAGAATTACTCTGAAGATAAAGTAATGAGTGATTACATGAAATTACTCAAACTTTCCTTGAAATAATTAACAAACCCCTTCTCATCAAAACCAGTTACTAAGTTAACATTACTGCCTTGAGTTAGGCTGATCTTTCCTTTGCGCAATCCTTTTGTGAAGACTTTAAGTCCTACTTTCTTAGTCTTGAACAAATCAGGCTTCAGCACATAAGTCATTACTAACGGATCATGTAGTGTTAGCAATGGCAGTTTGTTTAACAAGGCTAACTCACCTTTAAAGTTGTTAAGTATTGACCAATTAATAGTAGCCTTAATTGTAACATCAAGAGGCACTAATGTCAAGCTGTTGCTTACTGCTTGTTCAAGCGCTTCAGGGTCAAGGTAAGCGTTGAATTCAGCAAAAGGAGTTACATTGCCCGGCATGTTTATTGCGCCAGCCATTACTATTAACTCTTTGAACTTGGCTTTGCTTAATCTTAAGTTAGTTAATGGTCCTAAGAAAACTGCTTTATCAACTTTTGAAGCATTAACTCTCATGGCTTTTAGCGCATCACCTTTTGATACTGGTTCTGGTAGTTTGAAATTGCGGTCATCTATTAATTTCCTTAACTCCCTTAATAATTCAACATACCTGTTCTTAGGCGGGTTAACCCCTTCATAAACAGGCAATTGCTTAGTTAATTGCGCTACTCTTAATGCGTTGCTAACTGATTCCTTAACAGGAACGTTGCCGCCAACACATGATACTCCTCTAACATCAGTATTATTAATAGCCATTATTAAAGCAAGGCAGTCATCATAATCAAAACCCTTGCTCCATAAACTAAAATCACCGTCAACCCATAAACGCATAATTATAATTAAACATTCATTTGGTATTAAACATTTACGCTTTAGAAACTATTTTTATGATATCACTATCTTTCAAGACTTGCTCCTTGCCTATTATTTTCTTAGTCCTGGCGTCAATTGCTCTGATGAAACCATCGCCAATGCTAGTGTGGACCTTGTAAGCTAAGTCAAGTGCAGTTGCATTGCCTTCAAGCAGTAATGCGTCAGGCAGTACATTGCCTTTGCTGTCAGCCCACTTATTATCATCCTGAACAGGGTAGCTTACTTTCATCTTAAGGAGTTCAAAAACAGCTGAGTTAATACAATCCTGAACCCCGGTTGTTTTATTATTATTCAAGAATGATTTTATTAAATCAAGACCTTTTGACTGCTCGCCGCTTAAATCTTTTAATACTTTGAAATCGCCCTCACCAGGGGCGTAACTAATGAATCCTTTTTTATCCGCCTCGCGTAGTGTTAATTCCATTAACGCGCTGACCGGCTTTACTATTGCTTTGAATTCTTTTTTTAATCGTTCAATATTAACCGCGCTGTTGCTTAAGTCAATCTTATTAGCAGCTATTAAGTAAGGCTTTGATAATTCCCTTAATTTCCTTGCGAATAATTCAATGTCATTAATATAATTAATTGACTGCTTAATGTGGTCTTCTCTTATTCCAAGTCCTGCAAGCTTCTCAGCTAGTAATTTTTGTGTCTGGCCGTCAGTTCTTTTCTTAACAGCCTCCCATTGTCTCTTAATAACTTCAGCAAACCACTCATCAATTTCATTAAGTATCATCTTAACAGTATCAACTGGGTTGTAATTAACAGCAGGGTTTCCTTCAGAGTCAGTCCCACCGCTTGCATCAACTGTTATTATGAAAGCATCAGCAGTGCTTAAGTCATTCATGAATTGATTGCCCAACCCCCTGCCCTTGCTCGCCCCAGTTACTAACCCTGCTACGTCAAGTAGTTTAATCGGCACGAACCTATTGCTATTAACGCAGTAACCATGAACTGGGTTGCAATTTGGTTTTGGGCACTTGACTTTAACGTAACCAACACCCTCATTAGGTTTTATTGTTGTGAAGGGGTGCGGGCTTACTAGAGCGCCTGCCATTGTAAGCGCGTTAAATAACGAACTCTTGCCCTGATTAGGCGCGCCAACAATACCTATAAGCATTTAATTAGTAATTGTTATTGTTTTATTTTAACCTTGCTGTTTTAATCTTTTTCTCAAGAGTCTCCTTGATTAATATGCCTCCTAACAGCAGGTCATTACATTCCTTCATGATACTTATTAATTCTTCTTTTTCATTATCTTTTAATTCATAAGCGCTTAGTAATCCTAAGACAACGCATAATCTCTTATTGTTCTTATCAAGTTTACCATTAATATCATTAAGCTTTTCGATATCATTCATTGATTTCTTTTCCTCGTCAGTTAGAACTTCAATTACTTTTGAACCTTCAGGTAATTCAATTATTTTTATTTCAGGTTCTTTACCAGCCCACTTTATATACCTTAATACGTGTGCTTTAATGATTATACCATCTTTGCATGATCTATCATGAATAAAGTGAGCGTAGGTTAACCCCTCTTCTTTTAAGTCAATTTTGTAAGTCCTATCGCAAAGATCGCAGATGTAATCAGTCATTAAATTCATCTAGTGTAATCCATCAATTTAAGAATTTCTGTGGTTAAAAATAGAGCTGGCTTCCTAAGAATGAAAAACTCCTAGGCCGGTTACTGCCTTTATCAAGCTTTTCAAACAACTTGCACAACCTCAAGGCAACAGGGTCTACTCTAACACCTTTATCATCAATAACTATGCTGCCCCCGCCAACCTTGTTATCATTAATTATTAGTGAGTAATCAAAATTATTACTAACCCCTATCTCTTTAAGCAGTTTAGCGCGGGCTTCGTTCTTAGCGTACTCAAGGAATTTTTTATCAGCAGTCCACTTTTGAATAACTATCTCCTTACCTTCAAAATTTGTCACGTAATCAATGTTTAGCACTAAATCCCTCCTTGACCAAGCTTCTTTCGGCTTAGTTTCTAATACGCTTATTATATTAGCTAACTCGTGTTCACTCATAATTTTTATTCTGGAAAGATTAATTTTTAAACCTTTCGATTTATAAAATATTCTTTTTTAACCTTGATTACAAGCAAAGAAACCCTGTTTAATGAAACCATTGCCAAACCCCAGAGCACTGGAAGCCAAAGCGGTATGCCAAAGACTGTTGGGTTAGCATAAACCCAAGTACCAAAGCTTATTGCTATAACCTCACCTAAAGGCCCGGCAATAAAGCCGACAATAAAGCAGAAGACATCTCTTTTATCACGCCATACCAAGAACATAATAATTGATATGCTGACAAGAGCTATTGTTAACAATAAGTTATTATTATGCAATAATGAAACAGTCATTACTGACAATAAATAAATTAAAACGTAGAAAATTAATTCTTTTAATAAACTCTTAACAGCCATTAATTAATCATTAATTATGCAACTGGTTAAATAATTATCTTAAATAAAATTAAAAAAGTATTAAAAGGGCAGATTTTCTTTTAAGTCCTATGGCTGATTACGCTGTAATAATTGATAAGAGCAAGTGCAACCCGCGGGCTTGCGGTGATTACCTTTGCATGAAGGTTTGCCCTAGGAATAAGGCTGGCGATGAGTGCATAATCAAAGGGCCTAATAATAAAGTAGCTGTTAACGAGGACTTGTGCATTGGCTGCAGGGTATGCGCTCACAAGTGCCCTTTCGGAGTCATAAAAATAGCTAACCTGCCAAAGGAGTTAAAGAAAAGCCCTGTCCACCAGTACGGCAAGAACATGTTCAGGCTTTACACTCTCCCAATACCAAAGCAAAGCCAGGTTATTGGATTGGTAGGATCAAATGGTATAGGCAAGACAACAGCAATCAATATCCTGTCAGGAAGCTTAAAGCCCAACTTAGGCGATTGGAGCAAAGAAGCTACTAATAAGGATATTATTAATTTCTTCCACGGCAGTGAAGTTCAGAATTTCTTTGAAGATAATTTCTCCGGCAGGATAAAATTCGCTTACAAACCACAGTACATTGAAGTAATACCAGAACAGTGGAAGGGAATAGTTCGTGAATTGCTTAAAAAAGTTGATGAGTCAGGCAAGTTAGATGAAATTGCTAGGCTGCTTGAATTAAATAATATTCTTGACAGGAAGCTTAACCAGATAAGCGGTGGCGAGCTTCAAAGAGTTGCAATAGCAACAGTGCTGCTTAAGAACGCTAATGTTTACTTGTTTGATGAGCCTAGCAGTTACTTGGATATAAGGCAGAGGTTAAGGACTGCTAAGGTAATAAGGGGTTTATCAAATACTAATAACAGCACTTTTGTTGTTGAGCATGACTTAATAATGCTTGATTACATGACTGATTTAGTCCACATATTCTACGGGCAGAAAGGCTGTTATGGAATAACTTCATTTCCTTACTCCTCAAGAGAAGGCATTAACACTTACTTAACCGGTTTCCTGAATAAGGAGAATATTAAGTTTAGGCCTGAAGAGATTAAATTCAGGGTTATCGAGCCAATGATTGATATTAAGAGAGGGGTGCTGGTTGAATGGCCAGACTTAACTAAAGAATTTCCTGACTTTAAATTAAAGATTAATCAAGGGTCATTATACTCAGGCGAGGTAATAGGCGTTGTAGGGCCTAATGGTATTGGCAAGACTACTTTTGCAAGGATGCTGGCTGGCGAGGTTAAACCAACTAAAGGTGAGGCTGAATTAAAGATTAAGATAAGTTACAAACCTCAGTACATAAAACCAACCCAACCTAGGCTTGTTAGGGATTTGCTTTACAACTTCAAGAATTTTGAGGAGTACAAGCACAACTTCAGGCACCTTGACCTTGAACCACTGCTTGACCTTGACTTGGCTGAATTAAGCGGGGGCGAGCTTCAAAGAGTAAGTATTGTAGCTTGCTTATTGCAGAATGCTGGTTTATACTTGTTTGACGAGCCGAGCGCTCACTTGGATGTTGAGCAGAGGTTGAACGTTGCAAAAGCAATAACTGAGGTTGTTAAATCAAGAGGGGCTAGCGCCATAGTAATTGACCATGACTTAATGTTCCTTGATTACTTGAGCGAGCGGTTATTAGTATTCATTGGCGAGCCCTCAGTTAACGGAGAGTCTTTCGGACCGTTAAGGATGCGTGATGGCATGAACTTATTCCTAAAGGACTTGGATATTACTTTCAGGCGCGATGAGAAAAGCCACAGGCCGAGAGCTAACAAAACAGGAAGCATGCTTGACAGGGAGCAGAAAGAAAAAGGTGAATATTACTATGCTTCCTAGGACCTTTAGGTCCTAAGCCCACAAGACCGAATGTCTTGGGGCGCCGACTGTAAGTCGTGCGGCTCACCTCCCCAAAATTTGCTAAGGATAAATTATTTGAATAATTATTACTAAAACAGTTATTACTATGCTTAAAGAATTAAAATTGTTCTCAGTGCTTCTTGCCGAGAGTTCTAATCATGAGGTTGCGTATTACGCAATTATTGATTTAAACACTAAGAATTTAATTGCTGTTCTTGACTCAGAAGATTGGGGAACTGAAGGTAAACTGCTAGTGCTTAAGTGCTATGAAAAATCTAAAGAAGAATTAATTGCTTTTGTAAAATCAGAAGAGCTTCTTGCTAAAGGAGTTGATTTAAAAGGAGGGGAAGTCCCAAAACTTAAAGTTGAAGTAGTCAATTCTTTTACTAATCTCTTTAGATTATTCTAAAAAAATTACTCTTTTAATTTTCCCATTAATGAAGGCAGTAGTGTAGCTACCCTGACTGCTTCTGTTATTGGGTTGACTTTAATAGCTCCTTCAGTAATCCAAGCTGAAGCGTCCTCACTTGACATTTCAATACCCTCGCCACTCAATAAACTCATTGCTAGTTCGTGGCTGAACTGCAACATAACATTATAATTAACCATAACCATTCCTGGTTCAAAAACGGTTATTGAACCATTAGTGAATTCAACACTCCACTCAAAAACCTTAAAAGTCTCATTAAATAATTCAGTAACGCTGAATAAGTACATGGTGTAATGCTCGCCTAAAATGTTTTTAGTCAAATCAGTTGCGTTAGTATTGCTGTTAAACTTGCTTATGAAATTAGTTAAATTGCTTAGCTTGCCTTCAAGCATTTCCTTTTCATCGATTAATAATGGAGTTTCATTGCCAACGCTTAACTCAGTTATTGACCTAGCATTATGCTCTGTCGCGCTTGAAGTGATTATTACATTGAATATATCGCCTAATCCTATGCCTAAGTTTTGTTTAAGCAGGTAATCGGCAGTAAAACCTAGAACAGCTATGACAATAACTGTTGTTATTAAACCAGTAATTAACTTGCTCATCAAGATTATTCAATGTTAGAACTATTTAATAAAACTTATCAAAACTTTATTCTCATGAAATCCCTGCCGGCAAAAGTTTTCTTAAAAGCTTTCTTAGCTTCCTTAAGCATTGGCTCAGCAGTCTTGTATCGCTGGCTGAAATGAGTTAAGACTAATTTCTTAACTCCTGCTCTGCTAGCCAACTCCCCTGCCTGCCTTGCTATTAAGTGATTATAACCTTCTGCTTTATCCTCCTTATCACTAGCGTAAGTTGATTCGCAGACAAGCAAGTCGCTTCCTTCAGCGAACTTAATTAATTCATCAAATAATGAAGTGTCAACTACGTAAGTGAACTTCTTGCCTGGTTTTAAATAAGTTGCTTCACCAGCCTTAATCAATTTATCATTGTAATTGATATCAAAACCTTTCTGTAGCCTCCCTAAGAGAGGGCTTTTTGATAGGCCGAATTTCTTAACATAACTTAAGTTAACCTTCCTAACTCCTTCTTCTTTAAGCGAGTAGTTAAGGCAGTTCACGCCGTGTTTTACGCGCATAGCAGTTATCATATAATTATTGGTCTTAAGAACATCTCTTGACTCGCCAATCCTTAAATCAAACTCGTGAGTAATAACTTTGAATGTCTTGTTGAAATCGAAAGCGCTTAATAAGTGATCAACCTTATCAGCAGTGCCTTTAGGCCCATAAACGTGCAATTCAGCTGAACGTTTGTTGCCGCTCATGCTCTGGATCATTCCTGCAAGGCCTAAGCTGTGATCACCGTGCCAGTGAGTTATAAATATGTTGTTGATCTTCATTGGGCTTACTCGAGCAAGCCTTAACTGCCTTTGAACCCCTTCGCCCGCATCAAATAATAAGTAATTACCATCCCTGATTAATAATAAGCAAGGCTGGTTTCGATCCTTAGTTGGGAACATGCAGCTTGTTCCTAATAATAAAACTTCCATGGCTTTATCTAAGCTTTTCATTGCTTAAAACTTTTATTCTATAATCCAAATAAGCTTAGTATAGCGTTAATAATTGATTTAAACCATTCGATCAATAGGTCGTACCAATCGCCTTTTTTGTACAAGTTAAAGTAAGAGATTTCATTAAATATGCTCCCGTAATCATCCTTGTATTGGATTAGCAGCCTGGCGGTGTTATTGCCGTAATCAAGAATCTCTACAGGCAGTTTATAATTAAGTGTTAAGTTAATAACTCCTGGGTAGTATACATCGCTTACTACAGCTTTATTAGTTTTTAAGCTGACGTTCATAAAACTAATATTCATTAAGTTATTATTATTAATGCTTACTGAGAAATTAGTATCGCCTGCTTTTTCGTAATCGGTTTCTCCTGAGAAATTAATCATCAACTCAGGCTTAAGAGTTCTAATGAAATCCGCACTACTTGATATTAACCCAGCATCACTTCTTATGAAAATGCTTATGTTGCCTTCGCCAGTGTTATTAGTTAATTCAAGAGCGATTAACTTATTAACTTCTTCATTAATCCCCAAGCTGTTTATCGTAGTGTTTACTGTTTTAACTAAACTTGATATGACCTCAATTGTCACGTTGCTTAATTGAACAGTTCCATTATTCCTCAAACTAATATTAATGAAAGGCTGCTCACCGTAACTAATTTGAGGGTTTACTGTTAAGCTCTTAAGCTCAATGTTAGTTGTTGGGTTCTCATCAGTTTCTATAAGCATTAGTAATTCCTCTAGTTTTGTTGAAGCTGGTCTTGTTGGGTAAACAGTCAAGTTCTCATTAACTTCTTTAGCTCCAGGCAGTTTAATGCTGATTGGGTGTATGCCGGCTTGCCCTGTATTCTTGGTTTTAATTATGAAATACTTGGTTGTATTGCTGAGTGGTTTTAGCATAACAAAATTATACCTTAATGAATTAACTAATTCAATGTAATTAGTGGTTAAGAAAGTGAAGCTCAAAGGCATGTAATAAGGCTCGGGGTTGTTGATAGTTAGTGTTAATAAAGCGTAATCATTGCCTCCGAGTATTGTCTTGCTGGCTGTTAATGAAGCGTTGAATAAAATTGTTTCATTAACGCTTGATTCAACTTCAATGAAACCAACAGCCCCAGTGTTAAGCGAGGCTAGCAGGTAAGATGGCACGTTATTAGTTATCTTCAAGTTAGAGAAATCGTAAGCTGAAGCGGCTGTGCTTATCAAATTCCTAGTTACATTATAACTAGAGAAAGTTTTAAGGTGTGTTGAGTCAATCCAGCCGTACTCCTTATAAGTCAAGTCAAAAGGCAACCAGCCATAGCCTGGAACGTAAACTTCAACCCAAGCGTGAGGACCGAATTCCATAACATCCTCTGAATTATCAAAAGCGTAACCGTATGAGTACTTGACTGGTATGCCGACTGCTTTAGCTAAACTCATGAACAAAACGCTGAATTCATCGCAGACGCCGCGCCTGTAATTAAAAACCCATGAAGCTTTTTTTGTTTCAGTTAGCAAGTCGCCTGAAGTGTCATAATTTATCACAGAGCTAACCCACTCAGCCAGTCTACCAGCAGCTTCCAAGTAATTACTAGCTCCGGCAACAAGTTCATTGGCTTTATTAACAATTACTTGATTAGAGTCGATTAATTCAGAATAATCAAGGTATTTTCTAACACTGCTTGGCAGCAAGTCCTTATCATAAGGGAATGCCGGGATTGATGATAGATTATGAATTTCTCTTTTGCTTAATAACCTGGCGTTTAAGTACCATTCAATCAGTGAAGCATCTCCTGCTTGGACTAGCCTAAACAGTTTCAAACCATCTTTTTCAATAATTGAGAAATCATTCAATGAAGTTGCCAGGTAATCCTTGCCCTGCATGTATAAGTAAACATCCTGAGTTAAGTTGATTAATTGGGCGCTGGGGCTTTTATGAACAATAGTGATATTGCCTTCGGCCACGTAATGAATTGTTATTGATTCAGTGTTAATGTAAGCATTTGCTAATGGGAATAATAAAAAAGCTATTAATAATATTCTTTTCATTAATCTCTGGTTAATGATTCGTAATTTTTAAATACTTGCTCCTCGCAATCCTTAAAGCTTAAATCTTTTAATTTACTTATAACCTCTAATCCTAAACGAACATTAACTGGCTCGTTACGCTCTAACTGGACAGGTGATAAGTAAGGGCTGTCAGTCTCGGTTAATAACCGGTTAACAGGCAGTTTCTTGCATAATTTAACAAATGATTTGCTCTTAGCTATTAAAGCAGGTATTGTGAAGTAACAGTCCCTGCTTAAGAATTCAGGCACTAAACTTAAAGGCCCTGTGTAGCAGTGGATTACTTTATTGCAAGAGTAATCACTAATTACCTTAAGCACAATAGCTTCAGCGTCCCTGCAGTGGATTAATACTGGTTTATTATTATCATCGCAGAACTTAAGCAATCGCCTAAATACTAATTCCTGTTTAGCCCAATCAACCTTAGACTGGCCCCAATGATGATCAAGCCCCACCTCGCCGATGATTACTGCCTTACTCTTGTTATTCTTCATGAAATTTATGCAACCATTGATTTGTTCATCAGTTGAATTAACAGCATCCCAAGGGTAAAAACCTAAGCTCGCTTTAACATTAGAATGCTTGCTGGCTAAAGCTAATACTTTTTGATTGTCAATTAAACCGCTGCCAGCACATACAATAATAACCTCGCCCGACCGCTTGATTACTTTATCAACGTCTTGTTCGAATAACTTGTGAGTTAAGTGGCAGTGTATATCTAATAGCATAAAAAAAATTAAAAAATTTTAGTAAGGAATTCACTTACTGATCTTGATCTCAATAGTGCTTACCCTGACTTCCCTGTTATTGCTGCCTTTAAATGAGTCTGACCCAAGCTTAACATCCTTAATCTTAGCTTCTTGCATGAACCTGTTAGTAACTACTTCTGCAACGTCAACAGCCCTGCTTATGTACTTGCCCCTTGCTTTAATAGTAACTTCCTTGCAGCCTGAATTAAGCTGCATTACAACGCCTGTTACGTAGTTCATGAAATTCTTCTGTCCAATGAAAACTTCAGATTCTTTTGATTGGTCTCGCTTCTTAAAAGGTTCGGCAGTTCTAATTTGTTCTTGTTTTTTAGGAATCTCTTGTTTTTTTGTATTACTGTTCATTTTAATTTAGTCACCTCACTAAAAAGAGTTTTTTTATAACATAATGATTAAATAAGTCCTCCTTAAAAAATTTACTGTGGGTGGATAGTTTCTAATTAGCCTGTTTTAATCGTTTTGTCTCTAAACAATTGATATATTGTTGACCCTTTTTTTGTTAAACAGGTTTTAGGATCAATTCCTAATGCCTTAAGTGCTTCTTCAATATTCTGATTATCCCAGTTAACAAATCCTGACTCAGGACTCCAGTTTTGCGGGTCTTTAAAGTATGCCTTAAGTTTTTGTAAAAGTTCTGAATCACTTTTTTTAGTATATTGCTCTTTATCACCCATCTTAAATCAACCCCTATAATTATTACTTTAGAAATTGAAATTAATTATTTACAAACCTTTCTATTGTTATCACCCCTAGGTGGTTACAAGATTTGTAGGTCTTGGGGCAACTCCTTGAAAGACATGCCTTCAAAGTAACTAACCCCGCCTAAGTTAAAATAATCATTTGTCTTGCCTTCAATAGACTTGTAGCGTAATCTAATGCCTGATAAACTCATGCTGTCAAGATGCATGAAAGTCTTATTCTTATACTTAGGACCGCTAAGTTTCTGCTCAAGAGTCCTTATCTTAGTAAGCAATTCTAATTTATCCTTAGCTTCACTAAAACTTAACTCCATAATAGTAATTAATTGAGAAGCATTAATACCTAACATCGTACTTAAAATTTTATCAAAACCGCCTCTGTTGCTTAATTGATTATTAAGCGCTATTATATCATCAATACTTAACACATTAGAAACATAATAAACCATTCAATAAGAAATTGGATAAAGAATTTATAAGCATTATTGCACGCTAATATTACTATACAAAATATTAATAAGTTAAACGCGTTCTAAATTAATTAATGATAATCGAATTAGCAATAATAGGAGGAGTAATACTATTAATAGCCCTTTTCTTCATTTCACAAGCATTCAGGGTATTTGTTTACATACTACTAGGCTTAGTGGTTATAGCTGTGTTCTTCAAGTTCTTTGTTAAGAAATACTCAGAGTTTGAAAGAGCGATAATATTCAGACTGGGCAAGTTCAACAGGATTGTCGGGCCAGGCTGGAGCATAGTAGCTCCTTTCTTTGAAAAAGAATTCTCAAAAGTAGATGTAAGGACTAGGATGATGAACCTTGACGTGCCAATGGCATTCACAAGGGATGACCTTAGAATCAAACTTAATGGTTTATTCTACTACAAGATAAACGACCCTGAGAAAGCACTGCTGAAGATTGAAGATTACAGGCGAGGACTTAACTCAATGGTCCAATCAGAAACCCGTAACTTAATAGCTGGAATGGGTATGAGAGAATTATTCGGCAACTTAAGCAATATAAACGAACTGCTTAAGGACAAGATAAGAACAGAAACTTGGAAGTGGGGTATTGACGTAACAATGCTTCAAATAGCAGGCATAACCCCTCCAGAGGAGATAATTGAGGCAATGCAAGCTAAGGAGATAGCAGCCCAGCAATTACAAGCCCAGAAGTTCAACGCTGAAGCAAGAAAAGTAGCTATAGAAGCAATAGGTGAAGCTGCTAAGAGCCTTGATGACTTCAGCATAATGTACTTGTACTTAGAAGCCTTAAAGGAATTAAGCAAAGGCCAAGCCACTAAGATAATATTCCCAATGCAATTCATCAACGTTCTTAAGGATATGAGGGAGGATGTTGGCAAGGCAATGGCAGGTCTTAATATTACTGGAATGGTTAATGCAATGAAGGATAAGATACTAGAAGCTGGATCTTAATTAGCAAGCAATGGCTGGAATTCAATTAATTGGTCATCAGATAATTTGTAATAAACCCCTTTATCAGCAATGATTAAGCTCTTGTTTAATTTCTTATTAAAGAACCTTAATATTAACTCAATAGTATCGTGATCAAACCTGAAAAAACCGACTAAGTAATTGCCTTTATTAACAAACTTAGTGAATAATTTAGCCCTGTAAAGTTCGTTTCTAACTTCTCGGA
>Ga0172366_10000965_pt1 | contig 21962 bp, 23 predicted proteins | sample LakKivSesite69cm_FD_114533 | JGI IMG/M metagenome (GOLD analysis project Ga0172366, IMG submission 114533) | Sediment microbial communities from Lake Kivu, Rwanda - Sediment site 69cm | ecosystem: Environmental > Aquatic > Freshwater > Lake > Sediment | place: Rwanda: Western Province, Lake...
AAACGCCAAATAGAGATGGAAGAGGACAAGGTAAAGGTAGAGCTGGAGGTTCTGGAACAGGAAGCAAGACAGGCGGAAAAAAGGGAAAATGTTAAATCTGTTGATTTTAACTTTAATTCTGCAGATTTAGCTTTTTCCTAATTGGAAAAGCTTCCCAGTTAACTCTCACAGAACCCCCCGAAAAGTTATCAGAACCCCAAAGCGAAAAGATTATTACTAGAGTGGTGTTACTGATTCTAAATATTGTAACACTAAGAAGGTTGTGGTTTGTCTAATACTAGAAGCGAGATTGAACGAATGATCGCCTCCAATGACCTAGCCGGTCTCCTTAGAAAGACTGGAGAGATACATGGACACCACTGCAGCTACAGCTCCTTAGGCGTCAAAGCAGCTCATCGAGCGATGAAAGAACTTGGCATCGTCGAGTCCACGGGCATGGAGCACATCCTCGCCATCGTCGAGACGAACAACTGCTTCAGCGATGGAGTCCAAGTCGTCACTGGCTGCACCTTTGGTAACAACTCCCTCATCTACAAAGACTACGGCAAGACCGCTGTGACCCTTCTGAGGAGGAATGGGACAGGCGTAAGGATCGCTGTCAAACCAGAGGCTGGAGAGATTCTGAGTAAGTTAAGTCCGAAGCTCTCCTAAAAACTCATGTACCATTTTTACATAAGTCAGAATTTCAACATTGTGCTGGTTTTGAAGCGTTTGGAGCTTTTCTTTGTCAGCTTTTGGACTAAATGCCATACAAAGGGCATAGAACTTCTTTATCCCTTTAACGAATAGGTATTTTTTCTTAACAAACTGTTCGGCGAATGAAAGCTCCTCTACTATTTTGTTCAATTTTTTGCACGATTTTCATCACAACTCACGATAATCGCTATATCATGTGTAACGGCAGGAACATCTATGTCACTCTAGTAAGCTTGCTTGAATTCCCCCTTAAGTTGTTGCTGAAGTCATTTGTCTCTTTTATGATCTACCCCAACATTTACTATATAGCCTTCACATTCAGGCATATACTGAAGATATGCCGCCACAAACTCTTCAAAAGCTACTCCTGTGAAGGGCATTTTTCACCAAGATAAATATCTCACGATGCAGATAAAGAGTTAATGGTTTAGAATTGGTATTCATGCGCGCGCAAGGGTCACCCTAACCTCTCTTTAAGGTCTCTGGTATGGTGGCGATTATTGGAATCCTCAGAAGCAGCTCCATAAAGACTGGGATGATGAAGATGTAGGATGGGGCGAAGTGCTCCCAGATGAAACCACCTATAATCGGGGCGGGGATACTGACCAGCCCCGCGAAGAGGCCGAGGAGCCCTCTCCACCTTCCGAGGTATTCACTGGAGACGAGTTCCGGGGTCATGGCGCCTTGGGCAACCGTGGTAAGGATTGTGTTGAATCCAAGGAGGAGCGAGGATAAGATGAGGAGTTCGGGTATAGGCGCAGCAACGAAGAGAAGGTTTGAGAAACATATGATAGGTATAAGGATATAGAAAACCTTTTTCCGTCCAATTTTGTCGGATAACCTGCCAAGAGGAGTCGAGAACAAAACCTCCACGAGAAGAGGTGCTGTGGCCATCAATCCCAGGATGTACTGCCCCACCTCCTTAATCTCATTGGCGAAAGGCACCCTGAACGGTCCCACCATACTCATCGTGAAGCTCTCCACTGTGGAGAAGAGGATGAACCTCTTCAAGGCTTTCCCATGCTTGAAGATATCCCTGAAATCCTCTAGGAAGCCCGTTATCTCCTTATCATTCTTCGCCCTAGCAATTTCGCCCAGTTGTGTAAATACGAAGAGGAGCAGTGTGACCTGTGCTGTAAACTGAGTCCAGTATAAGGGTCTTATCCCCTCGACGCTTATACCCCCGAAGAAGGTAATCATATAAGCGGCGATGACGGGGGCGACAAGGGCGGGGGCGGAGCCCATACCTTCGCATAGGGCCTTGCCAGTGGCACGGTCTTCGCTCTTCAAGGAGAGGTCGCAGAGCACGACGCAAGATCCCAGTCTCATGCCCACGGTGGACAAGACGATGGCGGGCAAGATCATCGACCAGTGGTTGGATAGGGCATAGATGATGGGGACGAAGGTTGAGAAGGCGACGCCCAAGAGGAAGACCTTCCTCAGGCTGTATCTATCCTGAAGTAATCCAACTGGGATGGAGATAAGAGCCCCCACGAGGCCTGAGGCACTGTTTACTGATCCCAGCTCTATAGGGGAGGCACCCAAGGCCCTGATGTAGATGCTGGAGAACTGCATGGTCGTCTGATTGAAGAACCTGTTGAAGACCTGCCTTGTGACCACGACCTTCCAGTTCCTCTTCTGCCTGCCCCAGAAGGACATGAGTTCCTTAAGGAAATCAAATACCATAACCTGAGATCTCTAATAAGGACTAATCCTCCCAATTAATATTTTCTAAAATTACACAAGCGGATAAGAAAGATACAACGGTATTGGAGGTCCTGAAGTTAGTTGTGCGTAAGCATTCTTCTAATTTTCAAAAAGATCTCAAATTAAGTAATAGGTGAATGAAATTAACATGGGCCGTTCGCGGGTAGCTTTGATTTTATACCCTCATTGTAGAGCGTCGATATCCGGCTTCTTTCATTATTCCTTTAACTGAGAGGTATGCTGGGGAATCTGGGGGGCCGGGAGTGAGCGCCCTCTGAGGATATAGCTAGCCATCTCTTCGTCGTAGGTTATAGTATGTAGGTATCTCAACCCTGTTGCCTTTTCAGCCTCGTCCTTTAAATCTTCGGGAAACCTATAACCTCCGACCAAGTAGATATTCTCGTATCGTATCCCAATCTCCTTAATTATCCTGTGAGCCCTTGCGACGTGTCCGAAGGCTTTTCTTGAAGGGTCTAAGAGGTCGAAGACATCATCAACTTCAGGAGCTATTCTGCGGTTTAGGTGCTCCAAGCCGGCGGGGGAGTCGATCAGGGTATATCTGTAATTCTCAGCCATGATGGGGATGAGCTTCTATAATACATCATATGGTAGACAGTAGCAGCCCTCCCTCCATTTGGTCCCGATCGCCATCAGGTCGAAGGTCTCGCCTTCGTATAGGCCGCTTCCCCAGATCTTGCCCTCTATCCTATCCTTAGGAGCAATCCCCGTTAAACTACCGCCCTAGTCGAGTATATCGTACAGTATCTCGGAGATGGTATTCTTACCCGCCTCCATTAATGTTAAACCAAGGACCATCTCGGCGAGGTTCTGATCCGGATCCGCATCTATAAGAAGCAGTGGTGTCTCACCGCCTTCGATAAAATATCTTGTCATAAGGGCGACAAAACTCGTCTTCCCGACCCCGCCCCTACCCATCGAAACGATTTTCCTATTTCGAGGCACAATAAATCTATAGAAGCTGAAACTAAAAAACCCTCCCATCGCGCGCGAATTTGAGATCGGACTTTCCAAAACGCTTTACAAATTTCATAAACTAACTTTCCGCGAGAGTCTCTTTTGACGAGATGTAAAGTATAGTCATCGCGATGAAAAGTGATAGAGAAGTTACATAGAACGAATAGTGGAGTCCGTAGTTGTCTGCTATCATTCCGAGCAATATTGGCCCGACAAAGTAACCCATGTCCCTAAAGAAACGGTAGCTACCAATTAAAGTACCCTCTAGCTCTGGAGGAGCGATGTCGCTGATCATTGCAATGAGGGGTGTGTAGAAAAGGGCAGCTTCAACACCTAAAATTAAGGCAAGGATGAGCAGAAAGAGGAAGTTGCTGGTTAATGTGAAGGGAAGGATGCTGGCAGCTGTGCTAGTCAGACCTATCACTGTTATCCTCTTTCGACCCAGCTTATCTGATACATATCCGGTTAGGGGCTGGAATAGCGCCCAGGAGAAGGTGAAGGCAGACATGATCGCAGCAATCCCTCCAATATTCATTCGGAGTTCTGAGAGGTGAAGCGGTAGGAATGACCAGATGAGACTGTCCATAATCTTACTGCTGAAACCAGCCATGTAGAGAGGTACTGAGCGTATGAAGGCTGATGCGTATCTTCTGGAGACTCGGGTTGCGGTTGTTTTTTCCTCTTTTACAAAACCTTTAGTTTCAGGCATCAAGAAGAAACCTGTAATTGCTCCAACGGCGGAAAGAACCACGAGGGTATAGAAGGGTTGCCTTAGACCATTGGCAGCAGCAAGATAACCTCCCAGAGTGGTGCCGAAGGAAGAGCCTCCATACGCAGCTAGTTCAAACAATCCCATAGCCAATCCTATTCTAGAGGAAAGGGTCTCAGTCATAGAGACCATGATACCGATGAAGGAGCTTCCCCCGCCCAGCCCGATCAACGCAGTCCCAATCAGCATGCTACTATAGTTTTTCGCTAAAGCAATCATTGCCCCGCCTAAGCCCGATAGAACCATGCCGAGAACGATGATCGGTTTTCTGCCAATTCTATCTGAGAGAGCACCGAAGCCGAGGTTGGTTACAGCCTTAGTTAAGCCAAAGACTGATACAACGAGCCCGATCTGAGTGAAGGAGGTGATTAAAAGAACTTCCTTTGTAAACAAGGAGGACAATCCGCGATGGATACCCCAATCTACACCAGACAAGAACTCGATGAAGAGCAGCCCAGATACGATCCTTAGGATCCTGCTCGGTTTCAAGCGCTATTATCCCCCTTCTGTATACTAGATATATTATTTCGAAGCCCTACCTAACTCTAACATATAAACTTTCGTGTGCAGGGAATTATTCTTCTCCACCATGAAAATATAGATAGCCAATACACCGATAAAAAAGGCATATAGAAGGAGAACTATCTTGAAGATTGTCGCGCGCGAGGGCTTATAAGTGGCGTGTTATCATCGGTTCTAACCTTTGTCTCGGCATGGCGCCGATGATCCGATCTACGAGCTGACCGTTTTTAAAGACCAAGAGGGTTGGGATGCTCATTATGCCGTACTCCATGGCGACCCTGGGGTTTTCGTCCACGTTCAGCTTCCCAAAGGCTATCCTGCCAGCGTAATCTCTGGCGATCTCCTCTACAATGGGAGAGACAAAAACGCATGGACCGCACCAGGGAGCCCAGACATCAACCACAACCATAGCATTGTCTTTGATAAACTTTGTAAAAGTGGCATCTGTCAAGTCAACAGGTTTACCAGAGATTTTCGAAGCGGGCTTCACTTCTTCAGTTCTGCCAGAGATCCTTCTCATCATTTCCTCCAGCTTTGACCTTTTAATTCTCTCCAGCTCTTTATCTTCCTCTTTTCTCATACTATCGCACATACATAAACAGAATATTAAAAATGTTTGCATCTCTAGGCACCCCTCAGATGCCTTGGCTTAGGTGGTGGCCTTCAAGGGTGTGTGAGGTGGTACTCTAATTAACGCTTTTATTTTATCAATTGAAGGGATCTTTCTAGAACCTCTTTAACTTTCTCATTAATTTTCTTCTCTTTAACAACCTTAGGTTTTAGGTTTTCTAGGCTCTTCTTAATGTTTTCCAGTGTTATCTTTTTCATGTCTATGCATACAGCTTCTGGATTTACTGGATATATCTCCTTTTCAGGGTAGAGGGTTTTAGCTCTATATGTGTGTCCTTCTTCGGTGCCGAGAAGGAATTCATCGCCCTTCAATCTACCGACTGCTCTCAGCATCTGGCTTGTGCTCCCGATGTAATCCGCTAACTCTTGAGCTTCGGGAGTTACCTCTGGATGTACAAGTAGATAGGCATTTGGGTGCTCATCTCTCGCCCTTTTGATATGGCGGCAGGTTATTAGCTGCTCATGTACGTAGCAATAACCATCGGAAGGGGTGGGAATGATCTTTTTATCAGTTCTTTTTTCCACGTATGAAGCTAGATTCTTATCTGGACCGAAGAGAATAGTGTCATCAAGACAGATTTTAAATATACAATTTTGAGGGCTATGAGTTGAGAGAATAAAATTTATTTATCAAGTAATGCATTTTACTGGTGATTTAGCATGGAAAAACATGTATCATTTAAGGGTTATAGCATTGTTTCCTGTGGTATACTATATCGAGAGTTAAATTACTTAAGAGATGCTGGATTCCTAAATGCTGATAAGATCTTATATACAGCGCCGGGGTTGCATGCCAATCGTGATGAACTTAAGTTACAACTTACAAGAAAATTAGAGGAAGCTAGGAACCACTCTAGGAAAATTATTGTAGTTTACGGTAAAGATTGTCACCCAGAGATAGACAGAATAACTCAAGGTGATGCAGTCTCAAGAGTGGACGCTGAGGGTTGTATTGATATGCTCGCTGATCTTGAGAAACGAAAGGAGATGAGCGGCGGGAAAGTTGGGAATATTTTTTGGCTTTCACCTGGATGGTTAGATTACACGGATGAAAATAGGTATGTTTGGGAAAGAATCTATAAAGATTATTTGAGGTGGGATGATGGCGATGCAAATATAAATTTTGGAACCTATACGAAAGCGATCTTCCTAGACCCTAAGCCTCTAAATGTTTATGAGGAATATACACCCGAAAACATTCTTGATTTCTCTGGCTGGACACATCTTGCAGTTTATCGCCAAGAAATTACCTTAGACCACTTAAAGGACCTTCTTTTAAGGTGTGTTCTGAAAAAAACAAGTTCTAGCGCGTGAAAGTTGAAGGGACATGCACAACCATCACTAATCTTTCTTACTTTTTTTGCAGTCATAAGGCTGATCCCCTTGCGCACGAGATACGTCGAGAACGGGTGTTAGAAAGGTTATCTCTATCGGCTCACCCGCCTAATATTTCTCTGCTCCCTGTAGAGCGATGGGTTGACCTCGTATTGGAGGGAGCCAGAGAAGAGGGAGGCCTGGAGGCAGGGACTGATGATGCCTCCCCCCTTCAACTCAGCTGTCAACCGGCTGAGCACGCCAGATAATCCGACCTCCCTAGCATAGTCCCCGAGCTGCTCAGCCGAGATCTTCCTCGTCCACCGGCTTCCCTCCAATACCCTGTGGAAGAGTTCAAGTACCCTCTCGCGGTCCATTTCTCCTATCTCATCTAGGTATCTCCTGACCGCGTGATCTGGGTTCCACCTCCCAGCCTCCGCAGCCCTCAAGACCATATGCCTTACCACAGTCGGCATCTCATACTCCTCACCAGGCTTAAGGGTCAGAACCCGATCCTCCCATGCGAGGCTTCTGTAGGTCCTGACCGGAACCAAGAGCCTCTCAGCATTGGCAAGGAGTATCATCCCTTCCTCACCCACCTCGCTATACGAGACTTTGCCTTTTCTCGCTGCGAGGAGGAGGGCTTCAGCAAAGGGCCTAGCCTCCACTTCTGGAAATCTCTCCCTGAGCACATGGACCAGTTTTGAAGTCCTCATGAGACCTCTCCCTTAGGGTTTTACCGCCAGTTTGAGGGGTTAGGTGCTTGGAGGTTTGTAAATTGTGGGGAAGAGTTCTCTCTTCCCCGGGATGTATAGGGCGGCTTCGTACTCCTTGAAGAAGTCCGTGTCAAGGAGGAGATCGATGTAAAACGTCGTCTCCGCTATTATCCTCGCCTCCTTCCGCTTTCTCCTAGACAGCAGAGTCAGATAGGCCCCGGCGAGCGACCCGTTCCCTAACTGGGTTACCTCAGCCCTCGGGAGCTCGGGGAAGGCGCCGATCTTAAACACGTTCCTGAGGTTGGTGTAGTAGCTGAAGGCCCCGGCCAGGTATAGGTGCCCTATATCCTCTATGGAGAGCTTGAGCTTCCCCATCAAGGTGGATACCGCACCGCAGAGGGAGGCTTTGGAGTCCAGCACGTAGTCCAAGTCCTTCTGGGTTATCACTATATCCTGACTCGTCTTAGATTCTCCCGCCGGGACGACGATATACTCCAACCCCTCCTCCCCCTCCCTCACGTATGGAGTCCTCCTGTGTCTGATCTTGCCTGTAAAGTCTATGATGCCCGCTGAGAACATCTCCGCCACGGCGTCGATAACCCCGGAGCCGACGATGCCCTTTGGCGGCGCATCCCCGATGACAGTGTAGTTCGCTTTCTTCGTCGCTGGGTCTATCTTCACGTGTTCTATCCCGCCCCTCATCGCCCTCATTCCGAACTTGACTCCTCCGCCCTCGAAGGCTGGGCCGGAGGCGACGGAGCAGGAGATGAGCCACTCTCTGTTCCCGAAGACGATCTCGCCGTTCGTCCCCAGGTCGATGAGGAGGGAGACCTCTTCGGACTTACACATTCCAGAGGCTAGGACATCTCCGATGGCGTCTCCTCCGAGGAACCTGCTAACGTTGGGTAGGCAGTAGACATAGGCCCCTTGGTGGACCTTGATCCCTAGGTCCGTCGCCCTCCTTATTATCGGCTCTCTGGAGACCTCCACATCAGCCGTCTCCAAGTAGGCTGGGATTATACCAGCTAGGAGGTGGTTCATTACGGTGTTCCCTCCTACAGAGATGTCGGTGATCTCCTCGATCCTTAGATTGTTCCTCGACACGAGGGCCGCGGCGAGGTCGTTTACACAGTCGACGGCCGCCTTCTGGAGCTTCCTCAACCCTTCCTCTTCGGCGCCGCACTCGATCCTTGTGATGAGTTCCTCCCCGTAGATGATCTGTCTATTCAGCTCGGAAGCACGGTCTAGAACTTCACCGCTCTTGAGGTCGACGAGGCAGACGACCACCGTGGTGGTCCCTAGGTCGATGGCCAGCCCATAGTTCCTGTTAGTCTTGTCCCCCGCCTCGATCTGGACAACCTCTGGCTGCCCTCCAGACCTCGTCACCGTTACTGTGGTGTAGTCCTCTCCCTCCATCGAGAGGAACTTCTCGTAAATCTCGTCGCCTATCTTTGGGGTCTCGCCTACCTCGCGCCGTATACTCGCCAAGACATGCTCCCTATCCGGTATGGATGGGACCCTGATGAGGTACTTCCTCGAGAGAGGTTCGATATCCTCGGGCGAGATTTCGGCTTTGACCAGGATCTTCGGGTGTTCGATGAGGCTCTCCAGGGGAATGGTCACCTCGCAGTCTCCTAGGGCGCGTGTCCGGCAAGCTAGTCTGTATCCCTCTGAGAATTCCCTCTCAGATATGAACTTCATGCGGACATCGTACTCCGGAAGCTGGGTCGTCTCCCCCCTGTCGAGGATCACCCTGCATTTACCGCACTGACCCCTCCCGCCGCAGATGTTGTTGATCCTTATCCCCGCCTCCCGCGCGGCCTCGAGCAGCGTAGAGCCCCATCTAACCGTCACCTCTTGGTTCATCGGCTTGAAGCGTATCCTCACGAATCTCTCTTCCCCCACTTCACAACCCTCAGAACCGCAATCAATGAAAATCCCGCATCTCCCTTTATACCACTCGTTCTCTTATATAAGTAAAATGCGTGCGATAGAGATGATTTTCCCATTCCTAAACAGGGGGAATCTATAGAAACTGATACTTAAGAACCTATATAACAATATCATAAGTCGCGCACGAAGGTGTATTATGAAAAAGGCAAGTTAAATTCTAAGAAGATCAATAAAAGCCTTGACATCTCTCGCATGGGAGATATTCCTACTATTAACTTAAAGGAGGCTCATGCGCTCTAGTATAGCATTAACATCCATCGTGGCTCTCCCTGCCCTAAGCCTCCCACCCTCAAGACAGGATTTAAAAATATCCTCATCGAATCTTATGAAACCATCGATCTTCAAATCTCTCTCAGTCGACATCCTCTCTATAACTACATTAACTTCTGGAGTCGCCTTATTGACTACCATCCAAAACTTCTTCCCTGATTTTTCAGCGGTCTCCTTCAGGATTCCAGCCAGGGCTATAGACTCTGCTGTAGGGTCGATCACCGCCAGCACGCCATCGCAACCCTCTTCAACCCCTCTACCTATGTGCTCCACTCCTGCATCTGTATCCACAATCAACATCTCACTTCGGCTGAGTCTAAGGTTCTTCAGAAAGACTCTTGTTAGAAAGTTGAAGGGGCATGCACAACCTTCACCAAGCTTTCTAACTTTTCCTATGGTCACTAGGCTAATCCCCTCAGGAGACTTTGAAACAAAACCTTCAGGTAGGCTGCCAAGCCTTATCCCTCCACCGGCGGTCTCTAGGGCCTTCGCAATGTCTACTTCGCCTATTTTGAAGATGTTCTGCTTTCCACCTAGGTACTCTACAAGAGGTCTAGGTGACTCAGCCCCCAGCATCCTTGGGAGAAGCTCGTTAGACTCATCTGAGTCCACAAGATATACCGTATATTTTTCTATAAGGAGGCGGGACATGAGAACCGATATAGCAGACTTACCTGTACCCCCCTTTCCACATACCATAATCCTCATATAATATCTCAAATAGGAGAAGTTAGCCGTGATTTAAGTCTATCGTTTCACTACTCTGAAGGTAATTATATATATCTCAGCCAAGAAAATGCTTAACTTCATGTGCTTCTCCTACAGGACCCTCCCATTCGCGGACCGCTGGATTTCCGCCGCTTCTCTCGGGAGAAGGATAGGGCGGCCTTCCGAGAACTCCTCTGCTCCAGGTGCCTCCACTCCTATCCGATCCTTTTTGAGAAATCCAGAGGGCCTATCGCACAGGCGAAGCGCACTGTCCTGATTAAGGAGAATGGATGTGAGATTCTAACCGAGCCTTAGCTCTCTCCCGACTGTAGATCCTTTCAATGACCATATTTCGCACGCGCACACCCTTCATTGCCTTAGGAGAACTAAAAGTTTCTCTCTTTGTCAGTCCTTTTTTCACTAACTGAAGCCGATAGTTTATCTGAGTTGGTAGTAAAAAATATTTGAGAGTTCTCACGGATTAGTTTGATGAGGAATGTAGATTGTATGGCTCAATAAAAAAGATTGAATTAAGGCCTATAGGAGTCGTTCACACAGAAGCCTCTGACGACCAGATAAGAGAAGAAGCAAAGGACATTGAAGCGGTAATTGAGATATTTCCTGAGTTCGAAGAGGGATTGGAAGGTATGGATGGATATTCCCATCTATTCATAGTATCTTACTTCCATAAGCTAAGACCAGAGCAGATCGGTCCTCTAAAAGTGAAACCTAAAAGATTAGTCAAGAGGGGTTTTAAAATCGAGGAACTTCCCTTGCTGGGAGTATTTGCGTTAGATTCCCCCACACGCCCCAACCCTATAGGACTCACCCTTGCACGGTTTGTTAAAAGGCATGGTAGGAAACTCTTCGTTTCAGGGATCGACCTTTTTGACGGCACACCGGTCCTAGATATCAAAGTATATCAACACGACTACAGGGCAGACGAATATTCTCTCCCTACATGGTATGTCACCCTTATGAACAGGGCTGGACATGTGTAAGAAAACATTAGATCTTCCCCCAGCGCCCGCGCGCTAGACCTACTGGATTTTTGCTCTCGCGCGAACTCAGTTTATTCTGTTTTTATACGACCCAGTAGTTTATTACCTTCTCCATACTCCTTGGAGGAACTTCTCTTGTCTGCGCAAAGTGTTCCTTCAACATCTCAATGAGCTTGGATTATAAACGGGCGACATCCGTTAATATAACCAGCCCAACCAGCCTCCTGGGATAGCCTCCTATTACAGGCAGCTTCTTAATTTTATGCTTAAACATTAGCTTCACGGCATCCTCTAACGCCAGATCAGGTCCCACCACGATCACAGGCTTTGACATGATCTCCCTGACAAAGGTTTTCTCAGGATCCCTAGTGGCAGCGACTATCCTTTTCAACAGGTCTCGTTCCGTCACAATTCCTACTACTCTCTCATTCTCCAAAACGACCACATAGCCGATCCCAAATTGACACATAATCTTGGCGGCAAGCTTTCACTGTATAGTCGGCTTCTGTGATCACATTCTTGACCATCATATCTCTGATTTTAAGCGAAATAAAACACCCCTCACCTAGATCTATTCTTGACTGTCTCGCGCGCGCTGAAGGTAATTGTAGAATTTAATGCATCTACTCTGGAAAGGCTCACGTTTTTAAGAGTAACTTCCTCCTTGCGGTCGATAATTTTAAGCCTAAACCCCCAATCCTCGGCATAGATGAAGGCCACCTCTGAAGCTATAATTCTACTCACATTATCTTCTTCGAGATAGGCTTTAAGCAAGCACATATTTGAAGAATCTACACGGTAGAGTATTAAGGCTTACTTTCTTATTGATAAAGTATGTCGTCATCAGTTCCTGAGGGTATACTTAACTTAATGAGACAAATAGACAGTAACAAGGTTGTTAAGTATCTTATATTCAGAAAGCGCATAAATAATGCGCGGAATTCGAAAAATCTTTATCGGTTGCCCTTGAAAAAAAGACTTGATATATCTTATGAGACCAGCTTCCACATGTGATTACCAGCTATCCTCTACGTGCGCTGGCTTAGCATGAGAAAAGATTTAAGTCGGTGCCCAAAATTGTTTTCTGACGCGCCTTGTCTCGTAAGGACACTAAGACCATTGGCGAAACTGCGGAAGAGACGAAGGAATTCCACCGTCGGCACATCAGGGCAATTAACAACCCCATTCGAAGGAGGATCCTTAGGGTGTTGAAGGAAGGAGACGAGACTATTGAGGCACTCCAATGTAAGACTGGGCTGGATGAAAAAAACCTAGGATGGCACCTCAACATCCTCGAATATGGCTTCTGCGTAGAAAAGGAGAAAAGGAATGGGGAAACTTTCTACAAGCTCACCAAGGACGGTATGGTGGCAGTGGAGAACTACATGGAAAAGTAAACCTACGTCCTTTATTTTTGCAAGAAATTTTTAACGTGCGCACTGGTGCTCCTAGATCTGGCGTCGTCCTATGCATCCATCTGTTTCATTAGAAACAGTGTTCTCTAAATCTTAGGGGGTTACGGAGAATCGAGACCCCTATTCTATAATATTCTGTAATATGTTTCACCATATAATGAAAATTTTGACCTTTCTGTTAAAAATAGACTTGAGATCATAGAATTTTACTTGATCTGGGAATCAATGTCAAGGACCAGATAAGAACTCTTATTTGAAGCCCTTCTCACGCGCGCGTCTGTTAGGTATACACCCCTCAACTTCGCCCCTATCTCACCCTTCACCAGCCCCTTCTCCTCCAACCGAGATACGATTCTGCTGAAGCGATTCGGGTGCGCGAGGGAACTAGGATCCTTCGGAATATTTGACTCTAGAATGTTGCCTTTGGAGATTTAATAATCCTTTAGAACAACGCTAAAGATTGAAATTGTTACAATATTTTTAGACAATTATCTTAATATCTACTAATATTTAATTTTTAAAATAAACTGATTTTCTAATTATTAGACAGGACGAATAAAGTTAAAAGGGATGATTTCACATAGAATATATTATCAGACATCCAAAGGGGGCATTACTGTCAACGACCTTGAAAGGGATGATAGTATATATTCTCCGAGGGTCTCCCAAATGTGTGACCCTGAAGGCTTGGTTAAAAGAGCATAACATTGTTCCCACTCTTGGAGGTGGAATCGGAGATCTTTTACACGGGGTAAGTGTCTTGAGAGAAAAGGGAGCATAGAATTGTAAAGAGTGATTGAAAAATGATGCATCCGAAGTATGTAAGGAAGAGAGATGGAAGACTTCAGGAGTTCGACCAGAAGAGAATAACCCTGGCAATATCCAAGGCTTTCAATGCTGTCGGGGAGAAAGATGGTGAAATACACAAGAAACTCAGTGATGAAGTTGTTCTTCAATTGTATGAAAGATACGGAGAAGACCGTGTTCCAACCGTTGAAGAAATACAGGATATCGTGGAGAATACTCTAATGAAGAATGGGTTCTATGAGGTCTCAAGAGCCTACATCCTCTATAGAGGACAGAGGCAACAGATTAGAGAGTTGGCATTCCTCCTAGAGTCTGGGGATATGGTGGATAAATATCTTCAAGAGATGAGTTGGTATGTTAGAGAGAACGCAAATCTTGGATATTCAATGCAGGGACTTAACAATTATCTCGTATCAGGAGTCGTTTCCCAGTATTGGCTCATGAGAATTTATCCCCCAGAGATAAGGAAGACTCACATCAGCGGAGAGTTCCATATCCACGAACTTGGCATACTTGGCCCCTATTGCGTTGGTTGGTCTTTTCCTGACTTATTGACAGAAGGCTTTGGTGGAGTCGCAAATAAGATACAGAGCAAACCCCCAAAGCACTTCAGAGTTGCCTTGGGTCAGGTTGTTAATTTTCTATATACACTCCAAGGTGAGTCCGCTGGTGCTCAAGCACTGAGTAATTTTGACACCTATCTTGCCCCATTCATTCGAGCCGACAAACTGACACGTAGAGAAGTTGTTCAAATAATGCAAGAATTCCTGTTCAATATGAATGTTCCTACTAGAGTGGGTGGTCAGACTCCGTTTACTAACATAACGCTGGATCTAACAGTTCCTAATTTCATGAGGGATGAGGGGGTGATAATAGGTGGAAAGATGCAGGACTCGGTATTTGCCGACTATGAGGAAGAGATGAAAATATTCAATGATGCCTACTTAGAGGTCATGCTTCAGGGTGATGCTATGGGTAGAATCTTTTCCTTCCCAATTCCAACATACAATGTTACAGACGACTTTCCTTGGGACTATGAACCGTTGTTCAGAGTAACTGCCAAATTTGGAGCCCCTTACTTCTCCAATTTCATCAATTCGGATATGAAGCCCGAAGATGTTAGAAGCATGTGCTGTAGGCTCAGGATAGATAACAGAGAGTTAAGGAAGAGGGGTGGAGGTTTCTTTGGTGCCAATCCACTGACTGGTTCTATTGGCGTTGTGACGATAAATATGCCGAGAATAGGGTATTTATCAAAAGACGAGGATGAGTTCTTCGAAAGACTCGACCATCTCATGAATTTGGCAAAGAAGAGCCTAGAAATTAAAAGGAAGACGATAGAAAGATTTACAGAATATGGTCTCTATCCCTATTCTAAGCACTATCTGGCAAGGATAAAAGAAGGATTTGGTGGTTATTGGAAGAATCACTTTTCCACGATAGGATTGCTGGGAATGAATGAGGCTTGTCTAAACTTATTCAGAGAGGATGTTAAAACTAACACTGGTAAAGTATTTGCAGAGAAAGTTCTCAATTATATGCGTAATAAACTATCAGAGTATCAAGAAGAAACAGGGGATATCTATAATCTAGAAGCAACTCCAGCAGAGGGTTCGTCCTATAGGCTTGCTAAGAAGGATAAGGAGATCTATCCAGATATAATCGTGGCGAATGAAAAGCATTTGTCTTCTGGTGCAGAACCCTTCTATACGAATAGCACTTGGCTTCCAGTAGATAGTGGATTGTCCCTCGGTGAAGCACTGGCTCATCAAGATAAACTTCAAACACTATACACTGGTGGCACAGTCTTTCACATATACCTAGGAGAAGCATACACTTCATGGGAAGGTGCTTCTAAGTTGATAAGAAGAACTTTTGAGAATTTCCATCTACCCTATGTCACTCTCACCCCAACCTTCAGTATATGTCCAACACATGGATATATCTCTGGAGAGCATTACAACTGTCCGAAATGTGGTGTGGGATGTGAGGTCTACTCGAGAATTGTTGGATACTTCCGTCCAATCTCCCAATGGAATGAGGGTAAGCAGAGCGAATTCAATATAAGGAAGGTCTTCGATGATAGTAAAAAGGAAGAAGATAAAGAACTTAAACTTCCATCACCATGGCCAGTGGTTCCACACGCGAGAGGAAAAGGAGCTACTAGCTAAGCAAGCGAATCATCAATACCTCTAAAAATCGAACCAAATTTGGGGGACTCAGCTACTACCTTCCTGATAGAAGATATTATTTTATATTATTTTGTCCCAGGCCTTGGAAACCTGCTCCTCCACCTTCCTGAGAACCTCCTCAGGGGAATAGAAAGTGTTTCGATCTAACTGCATTCTCATCGTTTTGCCTAGTTGGCGGTAGATACAGGAGTAGGTACATACCTTTGGGGGGATGTGGTTTATCCCAATGCTCTGCCCCAACCGCCTAGAAGGAACAGGACCATAAGCCTCCATATTTGAAACCACATCTAGGATAATCTTCCTTGGTTTATAATCTTGATTATCTGAATCGTCTCTCAACTTGGCATGGGTAAAATCTTCGCTCATGTGAGGGGATATTTGATACCTTTAGAATCCGAAATCGCCCCTCCTCCAAAAAAACCAGGGGCTGACATTATACAGAGATTTCTCCCCTTCTCATTAATATTATGTATTTGGACTCCAGGTCCTCGGATAAACTCTTCAAGTTGTATCCTATATCATCAGCGGTCAGTATTCCCACAACCTTATCTTGCCTATCTACCACGACGAGTCGCCTGATTTTGTGTTTGATCATGTTGTCTATAGCGTCGTCTAAATCAAGAAGGTCGGGCGTGCGCGAGCAGACTGATACGACGGGCTTGCTACAAATATCAAAAGCCTCCGTCGAATCTGGATCCTTTCCAAGGGCGAGGACCCGTCTGACGAGGTCGCGTTCTGTCACTATGCCTATGGGTTTATCATCCTTAACGAGAATTACAGAGCCTATAGAATTTTCCTGCATCAGTTTAGCTATCTCTTTAACCGATGTGCCCGGACTGGCCGTTATGGGGTTCTTCACCATAATTCCTGAGACGCGCATATGACTCCCTTGGATGATATTAAGAGTAGGATTAATTTAATCTTTATGCGAGCCATTTTACCGTCGCACACTCTAACGCCAAATTTATGACACTAGTAACATAAGAGATCTCCACGCCAACCCCAGACCTCTCCTTTTAGGCGAATAAGTTATCCAGCAGCATCATGACGATGAAGCCGATGATCAAACCGAAGGTTGCCTCTCGTTCGAACCCCTTCCGATGGCTCTCCGGGATCATCTCGTCGCTCACTACAAAAATCATGGCACCAGCTGCGAAAGCCAGCCCCCATGGCAACATCGGGCGAGATAAAGAAACCATCGCGGCACCCAGCAGGCCTCCGACAGGCTCAACTAGGCCCGTGAGGGTCGCGTACAACAGGGCCTTGCCGCGGCTGTACTCCTCGCGGCGTAAGGGAAACGCCGCCGCCAAACCTTCCGGCATATTCTGGAGTCCTATTGCCGTAGCTATAATAAGGCCTCTCTCGATGTCTCCGCCACCGAAGCTCACCCCTACTGCCATCCCCTCAGGGAAATTGTGGAGTGTTATGGCTATGATGAACAGCCATAGACGTGCCAACCTTGGTGAGGGTCCTTCAGGACCAGAGATGAAGTGTGTATGGGGGATAAAACGGTCGAACAAATGGAGGGTTAAAGCTCCTATTGCGAGGCCTACGACCGCGACCCACACGCAACCTAGTTCGATAGCAGGGACGATGAGGCTAAAGGAGGAGGCAGCGAGCATAACACCCGCAGCGAAGCCGAGCATCACGTCAAGGAGCCGATCTGAGATTCGCGTGAAAAACAGGACTGGTATGGCCCCTATACCAGTCGCAAGTCCGGCGACGAGACTGGCTGTTAACCCGAGTTTAATTATTTCAATGTCCAAATTATGCCAACCTCTCGAACACCCTACACATTATAAGATGGAAGGAGATGTAAGGTTAACGCGCTGCTCATAGGTGTTATTTGCGGGTTCGCCTTGTGTCTTCCCCCTCTCGGTTAGATGAGGTTACATCATCGGACAGAAATATATGGGTGTATTATAGATCGTTATGATGTGAATCTCTCATGTATAAGAAGATCGGCATCTTGGGCGGCTTGACCCCTGAGTCCACGGTCACCTACTACCAGCATATCGTGAGGAGCTACCGGAAGATGTTCGGAGATCATGCCTACCCGGAGATCATCATCTACAGCGTGAGCTTCCAAAAGTTCGAGGATTGGATGGAAGAGGAAGATTGGGACAGTATTAAGGAGGCCCTTCTCAGCTGCCTAGGCGGCCTTAGCGATGCAGGGGCGGATTTCGCCGTCATCGCCACTAACACCATGCATATAGTCTTCGACGAACTCAAGGAAAGATCTCCAGTCCCAATTATCAGCATCATCGAAACGACTGCAGAAGCCATCAAGAAGGAAGGCATGGATGTTGTAGGCCTCCTTGGTACGTGCTTCACCATGGAGGAGCCTTTCTACAGGGAGGGGCTGGAGAGGCATGGAATAGAAGTCGTCGTACCGGGAAAGGCGGACAGAGATTACATAAACAAGGTAATCTTCGAGGAGCTTTCAAGGGGAATACTACACCCTGAATCCCGAGATAGGTTCCTCGATATCATCGAAGACCTGATCCAAAGAGGGGTCCAGGGCATCGTCTTAGGCTGCACCGAGATACCACTCCTAGTCGCCCCGGAGCACACCCCGGTGAAGCTGTTCGATACGGCCACCCTTCACGCGGAGAAGGCTCTCGAATACGCCATCAAACCCTAAATTGCCACCGTACGCGTGAGCGGAAAGTTCAAATATTTGAAACCTAGGAGGGGACTGATTAATATGAGGAAAGAGGTATCGAAAAAATTTGAAGGCCTTAAAGATATTGCAAAAGAACGTATAGGCTATGGTGCCAGAGCAACTAGTTTTTCTTGGTGAGAGAGCAGCAGATCCAGTAGCGAATTTCGTGAGATTTCACAACTCGGCAATGAGCAAGGGCGCCCTAGATGCGAAGACGAAGGAGCTGATTGGACTAGCAAAAGCTATGAGTCAGGGTGCATACATTGCATGGAGTGGCATATCATCGAGACCTTAGAGGAAGGGGCAAGTGAGGATGAGATCGCTAAGACTCCGGTGGGCGATGTTGAGTTTCAAGGCAATCTCATTTAGAGGGAACTGAGCGCTGTAACGATGTCGCCTTCTCTTCAACTTCTCGAAGACCCCTGAATACTGCTCTAAACATAACGGGTTCTTGGCGCGCGAGATCTCCTTATTGTGTATATCTTGCGCAAACTAATTAACCATTTTTTTTATGTGCATATCCAAATTTTTATAAATATTTGCGCAATGGAATGAGGGGAAACCTCCAAAGGAACTGCCTAGAGACTCCTCCAGAACACAAGGAGAAAAATAGCTGAGGAGCTGACGGAGAACTATTTTTACTGTCTAGGCTACTTAACGACCTCGACCTCTACAGGTATGCCCTTTCTTATGCTCTGGGTGGCGATACAGTAGTTCTCAAAGATCTCTATGCACCGATCCAACTGATTCCTATTGTTTTCATCCAGCTCTGGATACAGTCTCACCTTGATCCCCTTGATTCTCCAGCGACCTTCCTCATTTCGGGCTATCGTGCCCTCGACTTTGGTTCGCATCCCTTTGACCTCGACTCTGGATCTGCGCAGACAGAAAGAGAGGCTGGCGCTCAGGCAGTTGCCTACCGCCGCTAGGATGAAGCTTGATGCGTCTGGGCCTTTCCCCTCACCAGAAGGGGGTGGCTCATCCATGACTAAATCCTCTACACCCTCGAGGCTGAAGCCAACCTTGAATTCGTAATTTCGTAGAAGCTCCAACTCAACCGAGAAATTTTTCTCCTCCGACATCTTTTTTCATCTAAAGGTAGGAATAGACGTTTAAGCAATTTTAATCTTTTTATAAGGAAGGGGAAGAAGTTTTGGATCTTCCAAAGGCTCTAAGATATGGGGCGGTTGTGCGCTGGGACAGGGAGAGCGGAGGAGAAGTCTCGTGCAGGAGTGCTGTAGACTTCAAGGTGGATACGCCCACTGAGTTCTCGGGTAGAGGACGATATCCCTGCCCGGATCAAGTCTTCTTAGCCGCGATAGGGGGCTGCCTTCTCACGACTTTTCTACACTTCAAAAGGAGGCTCGACCTTGAAGTTGAAGATGTACGGGTCTCCGTGGAGGGCAAGGTCGCACTCGTCGGTGCCGGAGGATATCGGATAGAGTGGGTTGATGCAATTCTCCACATCGAGGCGAAGAATGGGGAAGGAGACCTAGCGAGGAGATGTGCAGAGCTTGCGAGGGATTACTGTCATATCACTCGGACAATTGAGAAGGCGCTCCCAGTAAGGGTCTATGTGGAGGTCGAGGCGAAAGGCTAGAGGTCTGATGAGGTTTCCGAGTTTTGGGTAAGCAATTATGAGATCGGAGAAGGACATGAGAGACATGCGCCACCGGCAAGGACCCAGCATGAACGAGAGGTTTAATCGCTGGGCAAAGAAGAAGAGCGTAGAGATTATGAGGCGGGGATTTTGAGCCTTAATTAAACTTGGAAATTACACCACATTCAATTTCATCTCCCCTCTCACAGATATACTAAGCTCTAGCTGAGCCCTAGTAGAGTCAGGATACGAAGGAGGACGCCTCCTAAGGAGATGGCGAGTCCAATCTCCGTCAGGGTTATGATGGCGGTCCTCCTATAACCAAATTCCTTAGCAAGGACAGCGATCGTGGCGACGCAGGGGATGTAGATCATGACAACGAAGGCGAAGACAAACATCTGAGTCGGCGTCAACACCTTGGCGAAGTTGCTGGTTCCCATGAGCGAAGCCAGCAGGATGAGGGTCAGCTCCTTCCGCAGGATGCCGAATATCAACACAACCCCGGTTGCCGCTGGCAGCCCCAGCCACCAGACCGTGACTGGGGTTAAAGCGCCCTGAACCAAGTTGAGGAGGCCGGCGAGATCGGCAAGCTGGATGACGAAGTTACCCGCCACCATTATAGGGAAGGCAGTATAGACGAAGTCCCTGAGCTTGAACCATGTCTTGCTGGCGGTCACCCTCAGCGTCGGCCAGCGATAAGGAGGCATCTCCATTATGAGACCCATGGGCTCCCCTGGGACAACCTTGAAGGCGAGGCGGCCAAGAGCAAAGATGATGGCGAAGTCAATGAGGTAGAGAGTGATGGCCCACTGGAAGCCGACGTACTCCGCCACAAGCCCCATGATGACGACGCTCCTTGCAGCACAGGGGACGAGACTGGTCACGAAGGCACAAATAAGCCGCTCACGCTCCGTCTCCATGATGCGGCAGCCGAGACAGGCCGGCACGTTGCAGCCGAAGCCGAGCATCAGCGGTATGAAGCCTTTCCCGTGGAGACCGATCCTGTGCATCGCCGAATCCATGAGGAAGGCTATCCTCGCCAGGTAACCGGAGTCCTCAAGGATTGAGAGGAGGACATAAAAGGGGACGATGTAGGGGAGCGCGATGGTGGCGCCAGCTACGATACCCTCTATCAAACCATCCCAAACGAATGTGGCGATAGGTCCCTCAAAACTGGCTTCATAGATCGCTTTCAACGCCCCGAAACCCTCACCGAGGAGCCCAGAGAAGTAATCCCCGAAGGAGAAGATGCCATAGAAGACTGCGAGAACTACGGCGATCATTATAACGTAGCCAAGCACCGGATGTGATGTTGCACTGTCCAACCGATCACCCAGAGTCGTTCTCGGTGTGAGGTAGGTCGAAACCTCGGCAGCGATCCTATTGGCGACTGTGTAGCGCTCTGACGCGATGACGCTGGGCGTGTCGTGGCCATGGATTTCCTCGATCTCCCTCTCCAGCCTTGCCTCCAGCTCCTCTACTGAGGGCTTTTGCTGATGAACGATCCGCTTGACCTCGTTATCGCCCTCAAGCAGCTTGATAGCAATCCATCTCTTCGGATATGACGTCTCGACCTTCCCGACGGCCTCCATTAGAACCTCTATCCTCTTCTCAACCTCTGGGCCGTATCTGATGTCGGTGGATAGTCTCCGTTCCTCGCCAGCGACTTCAACGACCTTAGATATCAGCTCCTGAAGCCCGATGTTCTTCGTCGCCACCGTAGGTATGACGGGGACTCCCAGCAGCTTCGATAGCTTTGCTGGGTCGATGTGGATGCCCTTGCTCTCAGCGATATCGACCTGGTTGAGGGCGATGACCATCCTCGGCTCCAGCTCGAGCAGCTGGAGAGTGAAGAAGAGGTTTCGCTCAAGGGCGGAGGCGTCGACGATATCTATGATAACATCAGGCCGATCGACCGCGATGTACTCGCGGCTGACAAGTTCCTCGATGGAGTAAGTTGAGAGGCTGTAGATACCGGGGAGGTCGAGGATGTCGATGGTGTATCCGGCGAAGCTGAGCGTT